>Ga0126307_10002234_pt1 | contig 13029 bp, 13 predicted proteins | sample Plot28_FD_89955 | JGI IMG/M metagenome (GOLD analysis project Ga0126307, IMG submission 89955) | Serpentine soil microbial communities from UC McLaughlin Reserve, CA, USA - Plot28 | ecosystem: Environmental > Terrestrial > Soil > Grasslands | place: USA: UC McLaughlin Reserve, Lake County...
CGGCGGCCATCTGGTCGTGCCGGTCGGCACCGTCCGTGATCAGTGGCTCGAGGTCGTGGAGCGCGGCGCCACTGGGCCGGAGCGACGCCGGACCATTCCCTGCCGCTTCGTGCCGCTGCTCGGCTCGGAAGGGTTCGACGTGCGGCGCCACGGGTAAATTCGGGGTGTGCGGGGTCAGAGGGCATCGTCGTTCCTGCGCGCGCCGGTGCTCGTGCGCGGCATCCGCCTGGGCGAGGTCGAGGCCGTGCTCCTCGACGAGGCCGAGCCGCGCATCCTCGGCTTCGACGTCCTCTGCGGGGACGGCCGGAATCGCTTCCTCCCGTTCGCGACGATCCATGTCGGCGCGGTCGGGATCGAGCTCGGGAGCACGCTGACGCTGCTCGACCAGCGCGAGCTGAACTTCTACCGCGCTCGTAGCCGCTCCCTCGCCCGCGTCCCCGAGCTGGCTGCTGCTCGGGTCGAGCCGAACGGGGCGCTCGTGCAGCCGCTCCCGGCGCGCCTGAGCTAGGCTCGCGCGGCGATGCAGCGCACCACGGCCCCAGGCGCCTCGGCAGCGCTCGCTCGCACGCGCGGCGCGCTCGGACGGAGCGAGAATTGGCTGCAGCTGACCCGCTTCTGCCTCGTCGGCGCGAGCGGCTACGTCGTCAACCTGGCCGTCTACACGCTCCTGCTGAAGGTCGCCGGCGTGCACTACCTGCTCGCCGCCACCTGCTCCTTCCTCGTCGCCGTCACGAACAACTACACGTGGAACCGGCTCTGGACCTTCCGCGGGCAGCGCGGCCACGTCGCCTATCAGGGGCTGCGCTTCCTCGTCGTCTCGACGATCGCGCTCGCCGCGAACCTGCTGATCCTGCTGCTGCTCGTCGACTCGCTCGAGATCGGCAAGGTGGCAGCCCAGGCGATCGCGATCGTGCTCGTGACCCCCTGGAACTTCGTGGGAAACAAGCTCTGGTCGTTCGGCCGCGGCTCGCGCTAGCGGCGGCGCTCGTTGCGCTTGCGCTCGCGACTGCGGCGGGGGCGGCGACACCGCCGACCGAGCCCGTCTTCGACTCCGAGGGGCGGCTGGTCGAGACGCCGTTCGTTCCCTCCGAGGGGGCTGCGCGCCTGACCGAGGACGAGGCCGTCCGCGTCCTCTTCCGCCACCCGAAGGTGGCCGACTGGCTCGAGCGCTACCCGCCGAAGCCGCAGACGGACGCGGAGTACCGGCCGGCGACCGACGACTGGGAGGTGAAGGCCTGGTCGGGCGACGCGGGGCAGATCGTGCTCGGCAAGGTCGCCGACGGTACGGGCGCGGTGACCGAGGCGTGGACGGGACCGCAGGTCGCGTGGACGATGGCCCGCGGCGGCGCGGGCGCGTTTGGCGGCAAGACCATCAACGGGATCTGGGTCTGGCTCACCTTCTGCGCGGTGTTCTTCGTCGGCCTGGCCGACCTGCGCCGCCCACTCTCGCTGCGCAACCTCGACCTGCTCGTGCTGCTGTCCTTCTCGCTCTCACTGCGAATGTTCAACGAGGGCGAGATCTTCTGGAGCGCGCCGCTCGCGTACCCGCCGCTCGCCTACCTCCTCGGCCGTTGCCTGTGGATCGCGCGGAGCGACCGGCCTCCGGGCGCCTCGCAGCCGGTGTGGCCGGTTTGGCTCCTGGCGGCGGGCTGCGTCTTTCTCGCGGGGTTCCGGGTGGGCCTGAACATCGAGGCGCCGCGGAGCGTGATCGACGTCGGCTTCGCAGGCGTCGTCGGCGCGCAGCGGATCGCCAACGGCGAGATGCCGTACGGTCACATGCCGGTGCAGGAGAGCCTGAAGCCCTGTGGCACCGCCGACGCGGAGGGCGAAATCCGCGAGCGGATCCAGCGGAACGGACGCTGCGAGGCGTCAAACCCCCGCGGCGACACGTACGGCCCCGTCTCCTACCTCGCCTACGTCCCCGGCTACGCCGTCTTCGGCTGGTCGGGGAAATGGGATGAGCTCTGGGCGGCGCACGCCACGGCGCTCCTCTTCGACGCGCTCTGCCTGCTCGGCCTGGCGCTCGTCGGCCGCCGCTACGGCGGCGCGCGCCTGGCGGCAGCCCTCGCCTTCGCCTGGGCCGCCTACCCCTTCACGCTCTACGTCTCGAACTCGAACACGAACGACGCGATCATGCCCGCCTTCCTGATCTGGGGTTTCTGGCTCGCCTCGTCCGCGTGGGCGCGCGGGACGGCGATCGCGCTCGCGGGCTGGACGAAGTTCGCGGCGCTGCTGCTGGCGCCGCTCTGGCTTTCGTATCCCGACGGCTGGCGCGCGCCCGCACGCCGCTTCGTGCTCGGCTTCGGAGCCGCGACCGTGGCCGCGTTCCTCGTCCTCCTGCTCGAGCCCGAGCCGATCCATGCCGCCCGCGTCTTCGCCGAGCGCACGTTCGGCTTCCAGCTCGACCGCGAGTCACCGTTCTCGATCTGGGGCTGGGGCCAGTACCGGGCGGCCGGCGTCCCCGACCTGAAGGTCGTGCAGCAGGTGCTGCAGGTGCTGCTCGTTGCCGGCGCCCTCGCGGCCGCCTTCGTGCCGCGGCGGAAGTCGATCCTGCAGCTGGCGGCGTTGACGGCGGCGACCCTGATCGGCTTCGAGCTCGTGCTGACGCACTGGTTCTACCTCTACATCCCCTGGTTCTTCCCCTTCGTCGCCTTCGCCCTGCTGTATCGACGTGACCGCCCCGCGCCGGTTCACTGAGGTCGCGGCGCTCGCGGCTGCGGCGCTGTTCCTGCTCTCGTGGGGGGCACTGCACACGGCCTGGTACGACGACGCCGAGATCGTCGACACGCCCGTGTACGAGCGGTACGGCGAGGCGATCGAGGACGGCGCCGTGCCGTACCGCGACATCCGCCCGGAGTATCCGCCCGGAGCACTGCCGGCGTTCGTTGTGCCGGCCCTGCTGAGCGACGACGAGGCCGGCTTCCGAGACGTCTTCGAGTGGCTGATGGCGGCGTTCGGAGTCGCGACCGTCGCGCTCGCCGCGGTGACGCTGCGCGGCGTCGGCGCGAGCCGGGAGCGGACGGCCGCAGCCCTGGGTTTCCTCGCCGTGTTCCCGCTCCTGCTCGGGTCGGTCGTGCTCACGCGCTTCGACCTCTTTCCGATTGCACTCGCCGTCGGAGCGCTCGCGGCGCTCGTCCACGAGCGCGACCGTCTCGGCTTCGCCCTGCTCGGCGCGGCGGTCGCAGTGAAGTTCTTCCCGGGCGTGCTCGTCCCGGTCGCGCTCGCCTACACCTGGCGGCGGCGCGGCCGGCGGGAGGCGCTCGTCTGCCTCGCGATCTTCGCAGCGGTCATCGCGCTCCTCTTCCTGCCGTTCCTCGTGCTCGCTCCGGAGGGGTTCGCGCGCAGCATCGGCCACCAGCTCTCGCGGCCGCTCCAGATCGAGAGCCTCGGCTCCGCGCTCTATCTCGCCGCACACCACGTCGTCGGGCTCGGCGTCGAAATGCGCTCCGGCCACGGCTCGCAGAACCTGCACGCGACCGGTACCGGCCTCGCTGCGCTCGTCTTCGGCGTCGTGCAGCTGGCCGTGCTCGCCTGGATCTGGCTCCGCCGGCCGACCGGGAAGGAGGAGCTGCTGCGCTGGAGCGCTGCGGCCGTGGTCGCCTTCGTCGCGCTCGGGAAGGTGCTCTCGCCCCAGTTCCTGATCTGGCTCGCGCCGCTCGTGCCGCTCGTCGGCGGCATGCGCGGGCTGCGCGCGTCGATTCTCCTCGGCGCCGCGCTCGTGCTGACGCAACTCTGGTTCCCGTCGCGCTACTGGGAGCTCGCCCGCGACCTCGATGCCCTGCCCTCGACGCTGGTGCTCCTCCGCGACCTGACGCTCGTCGCGGTGCTCGTCGTCCTCGTCAGGGGTACGAGACGCGAATCGACTCGATCGCCGTAGCGCGGCCGGAGTCGTCGCAGTCGATCAGGACACCCTCGATCCGGACGCCGCCCTCGGCGACCTCGAACCGAACCGGCATGCCGCTGCGCATCCGGTGAACGGCGAGGTCGGCCTTGACCCCGATCACCGAGTCGTGCGGGCCGGTCATGCCGACATCGGTGAGCGCAGCCGTGCCGGCACGCGACACGCGGGCGTCCGAGGTCTGCACGTGGGTGTGCGTGCCGAGCACCGCCGTCACCTTTCCGTCGAGCCAGTGGGCGAGTGCGACCTTCTCGCTCGTCGCCTCTGCGTGCACGTCGACGACGACCGCCTGAGCCTGCTCGAGCGCCTCCGCCACAAGGCCGTCGATGACCTCGAACATGGAGACGGCGGGGGAGAGGAAGAGCGAGCCGAGGACGTTGATCACGGCGACGCGGGTGCCGTCGGCCGCCCGCCCGACGGTGAGGCCGCGCCCCGGCGTCAGCGCCGAGAAGTTGGCCGGCCGGATCACCTTCTCCGAGGTCTTCAGGTAGGGGCCGATCTCGCTGCGGCGCCAGGTGTGGTTGCCGAGCGTGATCACGTCCGCGCCCGCGGCCAGGAGCCGCTCCGCGAGCTTGGGCGTGATCCCGACGCCGTCGGCCGCGTTCTCGCCGTTCAGCACGCAGAACGAGACGCCCAGCTCGTCCTTCAGCTGCGGCAGGCGCTCCTCGACGGCACGGCGACCGGGCGCGCCCACCACGTCTCCGACGAAGAGGATCTTCAGCGAACCGAGAGCAGAGCGGCCGGCCGGACGGACACCGATACGTTGTTGCCGGCGTCCTGCGTATAGCGGGCAAGCGCCTGGCGCTCGACCTTGGTCAGGTCGACGATGACGCCGGCTTTCGAGCGCGCCTTCTCGACGGTGGAGCCGACGGTCAGGGCAGGGTCGGCCCGCAGGTGCGTCAGCGAGACGACCACCGACGGCGCGTCGAGCGGCCGGATGTCGATCCGCGAGCCGAAGGTCCGGTTCGAGAGCACGAAGTCGGCGATCCCGACGACCGTGCCGTCGACGGGCGAGTAGACGTCGGTGCCCGGCACCGCGCCGACTGACAGCACCGATGTGCCGGGGCCGCGGTCGCCGCGGAGCTGGTACCAGACGAGGCTCGTCTCGCTCGTGCCGGCGAGCTTGTGCCAGAGCCTCGCGAACAGGCCGGCGTTCCCCTGTCGGCCGATCGGATCGAGCTGGAGCGAGCCGTCACCGCCGTTGTGGTAGCCGACCGCCGTCACGGCGCTCTGCGAGACGGGAAGCTGCAGGTGCAGAGCCCCGGCGGTGGCGACGATCTGCCGCAGCGGCTGGCCCCCCGGGAGCACGGCCGGCGTCGCCAGCGGCTTGGTCGCGACCGGGTCGGCGCTCCAGGTGCCGAACGCGGTCAGAAGCAGGGTCAGGAGCAGAACCGTCGAAAGGAGCGCGGCGAGGAGAAAACGGGCGGCGTGCCGTTGGGGGCGCCGTCGGCGCGCGCGCAGCCGCTGGATCTCACGGCGGTCTCTCGATCCGAGCGCGCGCTGCGGCACCGCATGCCGGTGTCGGGCCGAAGCCATGGGCGGCACCATAGCCGACCCTGCCGAAACCTTCCAACGGCCGGCGCTACGCCCGTCACGATCTCCCAGCGTCCGGTGATCCGCAGACCACGCTGGGTCCAGCTGGGGGTGCTGCCGGTGCTGCTGCTGCTCGCGTGGCAACACGCGGGCGCTCTCGTTCACGGCGTCTTCCTCTTCCTGACCGCAGCCGTGATCGCGTTTCTCCTCAATTCGCTCGTGCGCGCGCTCCAGGAGCCCCGGATCCGCCGCGGCGTGGGGGTCGCCGTCGTGTCCCTCACCTTCGCTGCTGCGGTGATCGCGCTCATCTTCGCGCTCCGGGCGGTCGTGGTCGAGCAGACGCGCTCGGCGGCCGACTGGGTCGACTCCTACCTTACGGACGATCCCGGATGCGCGACGACCGGCAGCTCCGCGAGGCCGATCCCCCAGCACCGCTGCCTGCGTACAGTGTGGGCGTGAGCGCATTTCCTGCGACACGTCTCCGGCGCCTGCGTCGCACCGACGCGCTTCGGAGCCTCGTTCGCGAGACGCGGCTCGACCTGGACGACTTCGTGATGCCGCTCTTCGCCGGCCCGTCGACGGTCCGGAACGAGGAGCTGCCCGGCATGAGCCGCTATTCGGTGGAGGACCTCGTCGCCGAGGCCGCCCGGCTCGCCGGCCTCGGCGTCAGGGGGCTGCTTGTCTTCGGCGTCCCTGAGGAGAAAGACGACGAGGGGACGGGCGCCTGGGACGCGGACGGGATCGTGCAGCGGACGCTGCGAGCGGTGCGCGCGGAGCAGCCGGGGCTCGTGCTGATCACGGACGTCTGCCTCTGCGAATACACGTCGCACGGGCATTGCGGCGTGATCCGCGACGGCGAGGTCGCAAACGACGAGACACTCGAGCTGCTCGCGCGGACCGCGGTCAGCCACGTCGAGGCGGGCGCGGACGCCGTCGCGCCGAGCGACATGATGGACGGCCGCGTGGGCGTGATTCGCGAGACGCTGCCGGAGACGCCGATCGTCGCCTATGCCGCCAAGTACGCCTCCGCCTTCTACGGCCCGTTCCGCGAGGTTGCGCAGTCGGTGCCCTCCTTCGGCGACCGGCGCGGCTACCAGATGGACTCCGCGAACGTGCGCGAGGCGCTGCGCGAGTGCGAGCTCGACCTCGCCGAGGGCGCCGACGTCCTCATGGTGAAGCCGGCGCTGCCGTATCTCGACGTGATCCGCGCCGTGCGCGAGCGCTTCGACTGCCCTGTCGCCGCCTACAACGTCTCGGGTGAGTACGCGATGATCAAGTCGGCCGCCGCGGCCGGCCACCTCGACGAGCGGCAGGCGGCGCTCGAGTCCCTGGCCGCCATCAAACGCGCCGGAGCCGACGTCGTCGTGTCCTACTGGACGGAGAGCCTCGCGACGTGGCTCTGAGGCAGAAGTCGGAGCTCGCGCGCCGGGCCGAGAAGCTGATTCCGGGTGGCGTCAACTCGCCGGTGCGCGCGATGCGCTCCGTCGGACTCGACGAGCCGATCTTCATGCGCAGCGGCCGCGGTTCGACCATCGAGGACGTCGAGGGCAACCGCTACGTCGACTGGGTGCTGAGCTGGGGGCCGCTGGTCTTCGGCCACGCCGACGAGCAGACGCTGGCGGCGATCGCCGAGGCGGCCCGGCGCGGCACGAGCTTCGGCGCGCCGACCGAGGCCGAGGTCGACCTCGCCGCGGAGATCGTCGACGCGGTGCCTTCGGTCGAGATGGTGCGGCTCGTCTCGTCCGGTACCGAGGCGGCCATGAGCGCGATCCGGCTCGCGCGCGGCTTCACCCGCCGCGACCGCGTACTCAAGTTCGCAGGGTGCTACCACGGCCACTCCGACGGCCTGCTCGCCAGCGCCGGCTCCGGCCTGGCGACACTCGGAATCCCGTCCAGCCCCGGCGTGCCGACCGCCACGACCGCCGACACCGTCGTCACCACCTACAACGACGTCGACGCGACCGCCGCGGCGGTCGAGCGGTACGGCGAGGGGCTCGCGGCGATCATCGTCGAGCCGGTTGCGGGGAACATGGGCGTCGTGCCGCCCGTGCCCGGCTTCCTCGAGGCGCTGCGGGTGCTCGCGGACGCCTCCGGGGCGCTGCTGATCTTCGATGAAGTGATCACGGGCTTCCGCGTCGCGCGCGGCGGTGCACAGGAACGGCTTGGGGTCCTGCCCGACTTGACCATCCTTGGCAAGATCGTTGGCGGCGGCCTTCCGGCTGCGGCCTTCGGAGGCCGCGTCGACGTGATGGAGCGGCTCGCGCCTGCGGGCGACGTCTATCAGGCCGGGACGCTCTCGGGCAACCCGCTCGCCACCGCCGCCGGAACCTCGGTGCTGCGCCGCCTGCGCGAGCCGGCGGTCTACGCGGAGCTCGAGGCGAAGGGCGCCCGGCTCGAGGCGGGGCTGGCGCCGTTCGGCCGCGTGCAGCGGGTCGGCGGGATGGCGACGCTCTTCCTGCGCGAGGGGCGGGTACGCAACTTCGAGGACGCGAAGGCCACCGACACCGAGCGGTACGGGGCCCTCTTCAGGCACCTGCTCGAGCGCGGGATCTACGCGGCGCCGTCGCAGTTCGAGTGCCTGTTCGTCTCGCTCGCGCACTCGGACGAGGACATCGACCGCACCGTCGAGGCCGTTGGCGACTTCTTCGGCGACTGACATCTTCGAGCGGATCGCGGCCGAGGCGGCGGCGGAGAGCCCGCTCTGGGGCGAGTCGCTCCGCGCCGATCCGGAGCGCCGGAGGGTGTTCGGGAGCCTCGTGCCCGAGCCCTTCGCCTTCGGCGTCGAGACGATCTACGAGGGGTACCTGCTCCACTACGGGAGCCCGCGCCTCTTCTCGCCGCGGGACGAGGACGTCGCGCTCCTGCTCGGCGACTACCTCTACGCGCACGGCCTGGTCCGTATCGCCGCCACGGGCGATCTCGATGCCGTCGCGGCGCTCGCCGAGCTGATCTCGGCCTGCGCCGCGCTGCGCGCGGACGAGGAGCCCGGCGACGGCGATGCCTGGCTCGGTTGCGTCCGCCGGCTCGGCGGCGTTCCGTCTCACGAGGCCGTCGCGTCGGCCCTCGCCACGCACGCAGGACGCGTCGGTTAAGCTCGGGGCATGACCGCTTGGCTCATCGCCAACGCCGCCGAGGAGGGTCGGAGGGTGATCACCGGCATGCTCGTCGTCGGGCTCATCTTCCTCGCCGTGATCGCGCTCGGCGAGCTCTCGCGCGCGGTACGGCAACGCCGCGGCCGCACGCACTAGAGCTCACGCGACCTTCATCCGATGCGTTCGAGGCTGGAAAGTGCACGGGCGCCACGCGATGCTTGGACGATGTCGCAGCTTCCATCGGGCACCGTCACGCTCCTCTTCACCGACATCGAGGGCTCCACCCGGCTGCTGCACCAGCTCGGCGACGGCTACGCCGATACCCTCGCCGAGCACCGGCGCGTGCTTCGTGCCGCGTTCGGCCGCCACGGCGGCGTCGAGGTCGAACCGAGGGCGACGCATTCTCGTGGCGTTCGAGCGTGCGACGGATGCGATCGCCGCGGCCGCAGCTGCGCAGCGTGAGCTGGCGGCGACGCCCGTGCGTGTTCGCATCGGGCTGCACACAGGTGAGCCGCGGCTCGCCGACGACGGCTACACCGGTCTCGACGTGCACCGCGCCGCCCGTGTGATGAGCGCGGGCCATGGCGGGCAGGTGCTCGTTTCGGAGACGACAAGTCGGCTCCTGGGCGACGACGTGGAGCTCACCGACCTCGGCGAACACCGGCTCAAGGATCTGACGGCGCCGCAGCGCCTCTATCAGCTCGGGCGCGACCGGTTCCCGCCGCTCCGCACGCTGCACCGCTCGACGCTGCCTGTGCAGCCGACCCCGCTCGTGGGCAGGCGCCGCGAGCTCAGGGAGCTCTGCGGACTGCTCCCCGACTCGCGGCTCGTCACGCTGACGGGGCCGGGCGGAACCGGGAAGACCCGGGTTGCGCTTCAGGTCGCTGCTGAGGTGGTCGACGAGTACGCGGACGGCGTCTGGTGGGTGCTGCTCTCCACGCTCCGGGACCCGCGGCGCGTGCTGCCGGCGATCGCCGCCGCGCTCGGTGCCGAGGAGCTCGTCTCCCACCTGCGCGGCCAACGCGGGCTCCTCCTGCTCGACAACTTCGAGCAGGTGGTCGAGTCGGCGCCCGAGCTCGCGCGCTTGCTGGGTGAGGCCCCCGGCGTCACGCTGCTCGTCACGAGCCGGCAACCGCTCCGGATCGCCGGCGAACAGGAGTACGAGATCGAGCCGCTGCCGGACGACGACGCCGTCGAGCTCTTCGTCACGCGGGCGCGGCAGCATCAGCGCGGCTTCGAGCCCGACGAGCACGTGCACGAGATCTGCCGCCGCCTCGACGGGCTGCCACTGGCCCTCGAGCTCGCCGCTGCGCGGATCCGAATGCTCGAACCCGAGGCGCAGCTCAGGCGGCTCGACCAGCGGCTCGAGCTCCTCGCCGGCGGGAGGCGGGACGCGCCCGAGCGCCAGCGGACGCTGAGCGCGACGATCGCCTGGAGCCACGACCTCCTCGCGCCCGAGGAGCAGCAGCTTTTCGCTCGGCTCTCCGTCTTCGCCGGAGGATGGTCGCTGGAGGCGGCGGAGCAGGTCGCTGGCGGCGAGCTCGACACGCTCCAGTCGCTCGTTGACAAGAGCCTCGTCCGGACGGGCCAACCGGGCCGTTTCTCCATGCTCGAGACGATTCGCGAGTTCGCGGCCGCGCGACTGGACGACGAGACGCACAGGTTGCACGCCCGGTACTACCTCGCGCTGGCCGAGGCGGCCAACCTCGCTGCGGACTCGGCCGGGCCGCAACGGAACGAGCTCGTACTACTCGACCAGCAGAACATGCGCGCCGCGCTGACGTGGGCGCTCGCCGCTGGTGAGATCGAGCTGCTGTTGCGGCTCGCGGTCGCACTGGAGAACTTCTGGGCGACCCTCGACCCGGACGAGGGGGCGCGCTGGCTGACGGCGGCCTTCGAGAGCGGCGTCGAGGTGCCGGCGGTGCTGCACGCCCGCGCGCTGCGCGTCCAGGGCGGCATGTCCAACGTGCTGGGCACCTTCGAGGGGGCAGAGCAGCTCTTCCTGCAGAGCCTCGCCGAGTTCGAGGCGCTCGGGGACGAGCTCGGGATCGCGATCCTCAAGCACCGGCTGACGACGAGTGCCCGCATGCGCGGCGATCTCGAGCGCGCGCAGCAGCTGGCCGAGGAGGCACTCGCAGGACATCGCCGCGCCGGCTTCCGGCGCGGCGAGGCACAGGCGCTGACGGCGCTCGGCTACCTCGCGCTGCTCCGCGACCGGGATCCCGATCGTGCGCTCGTGCTCCTCGAGGAGGCTGCGGCGATCGCCGAGGAAGCCGGCTTTCGCTGGTGGCTCGCCGGCATCTGCTCCGACATCGCCCTGGTCCTGCTCGAGGCCAGGCGGCCCGACGCGGCAGAGCCGTGGGCCTGCCGGTCGCTCGAGCTCACGAGCGGGATCCGCGACCGCCGAGGCATCGTCGTCGGGCTGGCGCTCCTCGCCGAGATCGCCGCCGAGACCGGGCGGCACGAACGGTCGGGCCGCCTCTGGGGCGCCGTCGAGAGCGAGCTGGAGCGTGCGCCCCTGAGCATGTTCACGATCTGGCTCTACCGTGACCTGCGCTCCGACTGGTGCGCCGCTGCTGCGAACGACCCCGCGTTCGAGCATGGTCGCGCGGCCGGGCGCGAGCTCGTGCTCGATGCTGCCGTGTCAGCGTGTCTGGCGTCCGTAGACTGACGCCAAATGGCCCCTCCTGCCGACCTGCGCGAGTGGATCCGCCTGCTCGAGGACGAGGACGAGCTCGTTCGCGTCGCGGCCGAGGTCGACCCCGACCTCGAGGTCACCGAGATCGTCGACCGGACGGTGAAGGGTGGCGGGCCGGCACTCCTGTTCGAGCACCCGCGCGGCTCCAGCCATCCGCTCCTGATCAACCAGTTCGGTACCGAGCGCCGCATGTGCATGGCCTTCGGGGTGGACCGACTCGACGCCGTCGCAGGAAAGCTCGAAGACGTGCTCGAGATGCAGCCGCCGCAGGGGCTCGTCGACAAGGTGCGCGGCCTGAAGAAGCTGAAGTCGATCGCGGACTCGCTGCCGAAGACGGTCTCCCGCGGCGCGAGCCAGGAGATCGTGCTCGCCGGAGACGACGTCGACCTCGGCCGGCTCCCGATCCAGCGCTGCTGGCCCGGCGACCCCGCGCCCTTCATCACGCTCCCGGCGGTGATCACGAAGGACCCGCACACAGGCGTCCGCAACGTCGGCATGTACCGGATGCAGAAGATCGACGGGCGCGCGACCTACATGCACTGGCAGATCCACAAGGACGGGCGCGCCGATTACCTCGCGACGGACGGGAAGATCCCGGTGGCTGTCGCGCTCGGGCTCGACCCCGTCACGGCCTACTCGGCGAGCGCGCCGCTGCCGAAGCACATCGACGAGTTCATGCTCGCGGGCTTCCTCAGGGGCGAGCCCGTGGAGCTCGTGCGCGCCAAGACCGTCGACCTCGACGTGCCGGCGAACGCGGAGATCGTGCTCGAGGGCACGATCGAGAAGGGCGAGGTCGGAATGGAAGGCCCGTTCGGCGACCACACCGGCTACTACACGCCGCCGGAGCCGTTCCCCATCTTTCGGCTCTCGGCGATCACGATGCGCCGCGACGCGATTTATCCGTCGATCGTCGTCGGCAAGCCGGTGCAGGAAGACGCATGGCTCGGCAAGGCCACCGAGCGGATCTTCCTGCCCGCGATCAAGATGACCGTCCCGGAGATCGTCGACTACGACCTGCCGGTGTCGGGCGCCTTCCACAACTGCGTGATCGTCTCGATCCGCAAGGCCTTCCCGGGCCATGCGCACAAGGTGATGCATGCGATCTGGGGGCTCGGGATGCTCAGCCTCTCGAAGGCGGTCGTCGTCGTCGACGCGCACGTGAACGTGCACGACTACGAGCAGGTCTTCTTCTACGTCGGCGCCAACGTCGACCCAAAGCGTGACGTCGTCATCGCCCAAGGCCCGCTCGACCACCTCGACCACGCGCCGGAGCAGCAATTTGTCGGCGGCAAGCTCGGCATCGACGCCACCGCCAAGCTCCCCGCGGAAGGGGCGCGCGAGTGGCCGGAGGAGATCACGATGAGCGAGGAGATCCGGGAGCTCGTCGATAGCCGCTGGGCCGAATACGGGATACCTGCGCACGGCGACGGTGGTTCCGTACAGAATGGCTCCCGCCGCGGGTTGCGGCAGCTGATACGTCGTTGACAGTGCGCACGGCCCACGGGTTGAATTCAGAGACTTGACCGACCACGACCAGCCGCATCTGCCGCCGCCGAGCCTCTGGCCGATCGGCTTCGCCGTCGGCATCGCCTGCCTGCTGACAGGCCTCGTGGTCAGCACGATCGTCGCGGTCGTGGGCGCCGTGATCGCGCTCATCTTCGGCTTCCTCTGGATCCGCGACGTCACCCGGCCCGTTCGGAAGCCTGCGGCCGAGGTCGAGCCCGAGAGGCGCGAGGAGCGCGCCCTGATCGAGCCGGCCGACGACGAGCCGGAGACGTACCCGCGCAGCACCTTCCTCTCCGGCGTCA
>Ga0126307_10002235_pt1 | contig 13029 bp, 7 predicted proteins | sample Plot28_FD_89955 | JGI IMG/M metagenome (GOLD analysis project Ga0126307, IMG submission 89955) | Serpentine soil microbial communities from UC McLaughlin Reserve, CA, USA - Plot28 | ecosystem: Environmental > Terrestrial > Soil > Grasslands | place: USA: UC McLaughlin Reserve, Lake County...
GGTCGAGCAGGGAGCTAATGAATTATCGGATGACGAAGTTCGGCTGTTGAATGCATATTGGCATGCCGCCAACTATCTGTCAGTCGGCCAAATCTACCTTTATGACAACCCATTATTACGCCAGCCGCTAAAGCTGCAACACGTAAACCCGAGACTGCTGGGACATTGGGGAACGACGCCTGGGTTGAATTTCATTTACGTTCATCTCAATCGCTTCATCAAGCTGCGCGACTTAAACGTGATCTACGTGACAGGACCGGGGCATGGCGGACCGGGCTTAGTCGCTAACACCTATCTCGAAGGCACGTACAGCGAGTTCTATCCAAACATTTCACAAGACGAGACGGGAATGAAGAAACTGTTCAAGCAGTTTTCCTTTCCCGGCGGCATACCCAGTCACGTTGCTCCGGAAACTCCCGGTTCGATCAACGAAGGCGGCGAACTCGGCTATTCCCTGGCTCATGCGTATGGAGCTGTGTTTGACAATCCTGATTTGCTGGCGGTTTGTGTTGTGGGGGATGGTGAGGCCGAAACCGGGCCGCTCGCAGCGAGCTGGCATTCCAACAAGTTTCTAAATCCCATTCGAGACGGTGCGGTGCTGCCGGTTCTGCACTTGAATGGTTACAAGATCGCTAATCCAACAGTGCTCGCTCGCATCAGCAAAGAGGAACTCACAAGCTTACTCATTGGCTACGGGCACAAACCTTACTTCGTCGAAGGTGACGATCCTGAACAAATGCATCACCTCATGGCCGCAACTCTCGACACTATCCTTGATGAGATCCGCACGATTCAAACAAACGCGCGCGCGAATAATGTCGCTGAGCGTCCGCAGTGGCCCATGATTGTCTTACGTACGCCGAAGGGCTGGACCGGGCCGAAGTTTGTCGACGATAAGCCGGTCGAGGGAACGTTCCGTTCTCACCAGGTCCCGCTGTCGCAACCCGCAAAGAACCCGGCGCACCTGCGGATGCTGGAAGATTGGTTGAGAAGCTACAAGCCGGAAGAACTGTTCGACGAAACCGGAAAATTGCGAGCTGAACTTGCTGAACTGGCTCCTCAAGGCGATCGCCGGATGGGAGCAAACCCGCATGCGAACGGAGGTTTGCTTCTCAAGAGTCTGAAGCTCCCGGACTATCGCGAATACGCGGTATCAGTTCCGGCGCCAGGCACCGTTGAGGCCGAAGCAACGCGCATTCTCGGGGGGTTCTTGCGTGATGTAATGAAACTCAACCTGCATGAAGGTAACTTCCGTGTTGTTGGACCAGACGAGACTTCGTCGAACCGGCTGGATGCTTTGTTTGAAGTTACAGATCGAGTCTGGATGGCTAAAACGTCTCCAGCCGATGAACATGAGTCGACGGATGGCCGCGTCATGGAGGTGCTGAGCGAGCATCTTTGTCAGGGCTGGCTCGAAGGTTATTTATTGACTGGTCGTCATGGTTTGTTTTCCTGTTATGAAGCGTTCATTCACATCGTGGATTCCATGGTGAACCAGCACGCAAAATGGTTGAAAGTGACGCGTGACATTCCGTGGCGCCGGCCAATTGCTTCGCTGAACTACCTGCTCACGTCACACGTTTGGCGACAGGATCACAACGGGTTCAGCCATCAGGATCCGGGTTTCATCGATCATGTGGTGAACAAAAAGGCTGACGTTGTGCGAGTCTATCTTCCGCCTGACGCGAACAGTTTGTTGTCAGTTATGGACCATTGCTTGCGCAGCCGGAATTACATTAACGTCGTGATTGCGGGTAAACAGCCGGCGCTCCAGTATCTCGACATAGACGCCGCCATGACGCATTGCGCCGCTGGGATCGGGATCTGGCAATGGGCCAGTAATGATGACGACACGGAGCCTGACGTCGTCATGGCCTGCGCGGGTGATGTGCCCTCGCTCGAAACATTAGCCGCTGTTCATATCCTGCGGCAGCGCTTTCCTGATCTGAAGATCCGAGTCATCAACGTGGTGGACTTGATGACGCTACAGCCGCAAAGCGAACATCCACATGGACTGTCCGACAAGGAGTTTGATTCACTGTTTACGACGAACAAGCCAATCATCTTCGCTTTTCATGGTTACCCATGGCTTATTCATCGGCTGACTTACCGGCGGACCAACCACCGAAATTTGCATGTGCGCGGTTACAAGGAAGAAGGCACGACCACAACGCCTTTTGATATGGTCGTGCTGAACGACCTGGATCGCTTTAATCTGGTGATGGATGTTATCGATCGCGTCGCCAAGCTGGAAACGATAGGAGCGCACCTGTTGCAGGAGATGCGCGACAAGCGTTTCGAGCACAAACGTTATATTTCCGAGCACGGTGAAGATATGCCTGAAATTCGCGATTGGAAGTGGCCTTACTAAATTATGAACGTACTCGTCCTTAACTGCGGCAGCTCATCGGTCAAGTTTCAATTGATTGCTACTGACCTCGACCGAATCGAGCGGGATGCCGACATGCGGCTGGCCCACGGGCTCATTGAACGTATCGGCGGCGCGGGCATCGTGACGTTCACTGCTGAAGGTAAAGCGCCGAAGCGGTTCGCCGAGCCTATCAGAGACACGCGTGCCGCAGTGGAGATGATTCTCCGTTGGGCCATCTCCGAAGAGTCGGGAGTGAACGATGTCCAGAGTGTTGCTGATATTCATGCGGTGGGCCATCGCGTGGTGCATGGTGGCGAACACTTCACCAAATCGGTGCTGATAACAGATGAAGTGGTGCGCGCGATCGAGGATTGCATTGAGCTAGCTCCATTACACAATCCGGCAAACATTCAGGGCATCGTCGCAGCGCGCACAGCATTAGGCGTGGCGCTGCCGCAAGTCGCTGTGTTTGATACCGCGTTCCATCAAACACTGCCTGAACACGCGTTTCTTTACGCTTTGCCGTATCAACTCTATCGTCGTCACCGCATCCGGCGCTACGGTTTTCACGGCACTTCGCATCGTTACGTCGCTTACCGTTATCGCAAACTGAGAGGGATTGCGCGGGAGGCGACAAACATAATCACTCTTCACCTCGGTAACGGTTGTTCCATCGCTGCGATCAAAGGCGGAAACAGCATCGACACCTCCATGGGATTCACGCCTTTGGAAGGTCTGGTGATGGGCACGCGTTCTGGCGATCTCGATGCGTCGATCGTGGATTTAATCGCTACGAAAGAGGGTTTAACTTCACGTGAAGTCGAAACACTGCTCAATAAGCAATCAGGACTGTTGGGTATCTCGGGACTTACTGACGACATGCGCGACCTGCTTGCCGAAGCGCATGAGCACGACGATCGGCGAGCGCGTCTGGCAATTGAGATCTTCTGCTACCGCGCACGCAAATATATTGGGAGTTATCTGGCGGCTATGAACGGCGCCGAGGCGATTGTGTTTACGGGTGGCATAGGTGAAAACTCTGCGGAGATCCGGGCCAGGATCTGCTCTGACCTGAATTGGCTCGGAGTGGAACTTGATGCGGAACTCAATTTGAAGCACGGTGCTGATAAAGGTGGTCAGATCAGCACCGACACCTCACGCGCCGGAGTTTTCGTTATACCAACGAATGAAGAGTTATTGATCGCTCGTGATGCAATACGTGTTGTGAGTGGTACGCCTCAATGGTTTTAGAAGCCATCCATGAGTAAGATTGCCCTGTACGCTGTTCGCGATCAAAAATCGATTAACTGAACTGCCGCCAATACATATCCAGCAAGAAGCGTCCTTGTCGGATTTGCGGTAAACCCAACTACTTAATGCCGCTTCTGGTAATACCGTATAAAGACGCAAAAGGATTGATTCAAGCTTCCCAAATCAGATTACACGCGTTTAAATATCAGGCCATTTTTGACTGCCGCTCTTCATTACAGGATTGTTCGGATCGATGCGCGTTCCCGGGTCGGGACGACCATCAATGTAACTCGCGCCGAACATGATTTTTGTAAAACGCTGCATCCCGCCGCGTTCACCGGCCGGCTCGGCGCCCACAATGTTCTCACCGGATCGCTGGTTGGACCTGTAATGATTCGTCCGCTGCTGTCTGTTTTCACCGGAGTGGTGGACAGGGTTACAAAAAATACGTCATGGAAGAAAGGTGAAAGCAATAAACAAGGAGACCACTATTCCAACAATCTAATCAGTTCCGTCTCGTTTAATTTTAGTTCGTGTAGGCGTGGGCGTCGGAGTGGGGCTGGAACCACTTTCGGGTAAGGTGGTAAGGGCCATGCCGGCGTCGATACGAAATTGCACATCTCCTTCTATATTCGCTGACATACGTATTACGTGACGAGCGATGTCCTTATTTAACAAGTATGGGAAGTTTGCGCGAACCAGCGCTGCTTCGCCGGCGACGATTGGCACCGCCATTGACGTCCCGCTCCACGTACCATATTGACTACTAGGCACTGTACTTAGAATGGCTTCGCCAGGCGCCGCCACTTGAATCCATGAACCTCGGCTTGAAAAAGAGGCCAGCGTGTCGTCTACAGTAGAAGCTGCAACCGCAATCAGCCCGTCCACGTTTTCGGCTGCCGGATATTGTTTGGTGCTGTCGCCTTCGTTTCCGGCAGCGGCCACTACTACGAGATAGGGGTTTGCCGACACGGGAAAGTCCTGACCCTCGCTCGAATCCGTACCACAAGCTTTTGTCACAAGACCACTCATCAATTTGGTTTGTCTGAAAGTGGACAAACTCAGATTGATTATGTCGGCGCCGTCTGCTGTGCCCGGATCGCCATCGGGATCAAGGGCATAGGCCAGAGCCTCCGCCAACACCCAAATGTTTCCCACACCGCGCCGATCCAGCACCCTAACAGGAATAATTTTGGCTTCGGGCGCGACCAACGCGATCAAACCGGCTACATGTGTGCCGTGTCCGTATGGTCCCGTTTGTTGGTCACCCACCTCGCTTGGGTCGTTATCATCGTCGACGAAATCCCAGCCCGGCAGCAGATGCCCGCTAAGTGCCGGATGTTTTGTATCAACGCCGGTGTCCAGGACTGCGACTTTGATCGGACCATTTGGTCCGATGCCTTTGTTAACTTGATGTGCCAGCGACAGATGAATTTTTTGTGGCGCCCATTGCGACACGAATGCTCCGTAGTCGCCACCAACACTCCAAGTGTTGCCGACGCTCCAGGTATTACCGCCGCCGACTGGCGGTTTCGTGATGAAATTCGGTTCAACGAAAACGACACGAGAATCATGAGACAACGCGTCTACACGATATTCAACGGAAGCGCTGTCTGTAATTCGCAATCTGAAGATCGGCCTGGAACCGAACTGATCGAGCGGCCTCGGATCGAGTGAGTATTGGGCAGCAATCGCGGGGAGATCCTGGGCGCTGGTGAGTTTTACGACTATCTCATCCGCGACAAACTCTTCACCGCCATCAGTCGCGTTCGCCACACTCTGCTTCCGCACGTCTGAGAGCAGGCAGACGGCGAGAAGCAACAAAGACAAAAACGTCAGACCTCGACGCATGAAGCAGTCCTCTTACTAATAGCGTTCTGACGGCGGAAGACAATCGTGGGGGAGAGGCAGATAAAATAAACGAAAATCGCCTCCGTTGCCAATCTGCCTTTTCGCGGTTTTAAAAATTCCCGTTCTACTTAGCTACAACGGATGCCGACGCCACACCTCCCAGGCTACTGCGCACACTGATGTTTTCTGGATTTGTAGCCACGCTGAGTTCCGCTCGGTACTGACCGCCTCCGTTATTCGCCAGCGTACCGAGAAGTTGTCCAGTGGCAGTGACGAACACCTGAAGTATTGCATTGCTGCTGGTGCTCGTTGCTTCAACCCGTAGCGTCCGTTTCGCGCTATCGAACTCGGCGCGTGTGATTCTGACCGTATCAGTCGATGGAGGCGGCGGAGCACTGACCGGATTGATCGTCAGCGTTGCACTACTCGTTACGCCATTGAAAGTGCCACTGATTATCGCGCTTGTTGTTGCCATTACCGTTGTCGTATTGATGGTGAAATTAGCTGAAGCTGCACCAGCAGCAACTGTCACAGTTGGCGGCACAGAAGCTGCCGCGTTGTTGCTTGCGAGGTTGACTGTCGTCGCAGTCGGTGCAGCCGCGTTCAACGTGACGGTTCCCTGGACCGTGTTCCCGCCCACCACTGAAGTCGAAGCCAGCGTTAGCGCAGACAGCGAAAGCGGTGCCGGAGTCGGAGGAACAGGAGTAACGGTGACGGTTAGAGTTCGACGTCCGAGTTGGTTATTGCGGATCCTGACGGTGACACTTTGAGTCGATGTTACGCTTCTCGTCGTTGCATTGAATCTAACACTCGAACTTCCAGCAGGCATGAATAGTGTTGACGGGACTTGCAGTACGGTCGAATTGCTGCTGGAGACTGAAAACGAAAAGCCATTCGAAGGTGCCACTGATCCAGCGACAAGGCTGATAGTTATCAGGGTCGGGGTTCCTCCAACTACGGTTGAGGGTGTAGCTGTTACGCTGCCATAAGCAGGAGCAACAGAAACCACTCCGGTCGAGTTCACCAATCCCGCGAGACCTGGATTCGCTCCAATTATAGGCAGTGCAATGTCAGGTCTGCCATCCCGGTTGAAGTCACCGGTGGCGAGTGTACCGCCACCAACGCTCGATAGGGGAGGTGGAACCGCGTACAGAATAGGCGCATTAAATGTACCGTCGCCGTTACCATTAAGTATTTCGAATAAACCTTGTGAACCGTTTGCCAGTGCGAGCGCCAGATCCTGGAAACCGTCGCGATTAAAGTCAGCGATCACTTGATACTGAGGCACACGCAAGCTCGGTTCGGTAATAATCCTCGCCGGCTGGAAAGTCCCATCGCCATTGCCGAGGAGAATTGCGGTCCGACTCCCGTTACCAGGTATCGCTACGACCAGGTCCTGAATCGTATCGCCATTAAGATCCCCAACGTCGATGTCGGTTCCATCAACGAAAAGCGTGTCAGCCGTTAGAATAATTGTGGGCTGCTTGAGAAACGTTCCATTCCCTACGCCCAGCAGAGTGTAAACCTGCGAGTTGTCGCCGGCGATTCCAAGATCTTTAATTCCATCACGGTTGAAGTCGCCCACGGCGATTCGCGACATTCCCGTTCCAACATCGATATCAAAAGGAAGCTGAAACGTACCGTCACCAAAGCCAAGCATTACGGTAATGGTTCGCGCCGCAACGCAGGGGCTGACAAAGCAGGCGATTGCATGTGCCAGCACCACGTCGAGCCGCCCGTCATTGTCGAGATCAGTGGCGACGACTGCCGGCGAATCTTCTTGTGCACCAGTGTTGTCAAAGTTTATTGGTGCATTGAAGGTTCCGTCACCATTACCAGTGAGCAAAGAGACACTGAATGCAAGGTCGTTAAGAGACAGAATCAGGTCTACTCTTCCGTCCCCGTTAAAATCACCAGCGGCGAGATCCTGTGTCTGACCTCCTGCGGGGTAATTAACCTTCGCACGAAACGTTCCATCACCATTACCCAACATAACTGACGCTGAGTTGGTACCGGTCCCAGCAAGATCCGGGATGCCGTCGCCATTCAAATCGGCGACTATGTGATTGTTTCCGAGCGTTGGGTAATCGGTCCTCGTGAAACTTGCGGATTGAGCAGATGCGGTGGCTTGATGAAATAGTATCGCGATTGAGAATAAAACTATTGAAACGATCCCACGACAATATGAAATGTAGTTTGGAAAAACCATGACAGCTCCTCCCTAAGTACGTTCGACGGAATGATCACTGGAGACTAATGTCGGGCTTGGGGGAAATTCTGTCGCTAACTCATCGTTTACGCCTTAGTGCCCGATAGGAGCGCAGAGGATCGCTCCATTTCTGGCATCCCGTTTTCAACAGAGCGTACTGAGCATCAGAAAATACACTTGTGTCTTATTCTTAATATTCATAGCAACTGCCGGGACAACGCCGTTAGAGCGACTTCAGGTATTCCACCAAGTCCTTTTCCATGATGGAAGCGCTCGGGACTTGCTAGCGGTCGTTAATCACAGCCGGCAGGCGCGGTGTCTCCAGGCTCAATTGATACCGGAGCAATTCTGGTAGCTTTGGCGTCACCAGATCGGGTTCCTGCATGATGCTGATGCCGATCCGAGGATCTGAAAAAACTACCATGTCCACCCATTTCGACGTAGTTGTTCAAATACGAAATGGGACCATCGCCAGTGTATGTTTCAAAACCGACGCCCATTAGACCGAAGGCTGGCGGGATCAGCCGGGCCCGTTGATACCATCAACGTTGAAGCGCGGATCGAACCGGTCCTAAAAGTAAAAAATGTAAAGTATCCAGAGTCCGCTACCTTTCGGTTGCAGAACAGTTATCCGCAGATTACGCCGATTTTGGTTCGGTGTAATCTGCGGAATCCGTGGATTTACCCCTTCATTAAACCCAGGGCCAAACGTTTACTTCACATTATTCCCGACGCTCTTGGAGGTAGAGACGGAGTCGCTGCCAAAATTCGCGGCCCAAATATTGGTACCGTCGAACACCGCGCTGAACGGACCTTTGCCTGTCTTGTACGTATGAACAATCCCGCCAGCAGTGTTCACGCGCACCACGGTGTTCTCGCCACTATTGGCTACCCAAAGCGTCGATCCGTCAAAGCTAATGCCGGCGGGGTCGTAGCCAACAGCGAATGTGCCGAGTTTTACCCCGTCTGTACCTCGCAGGTTAGTTAAGTTCCTGCTCCAAAAATTGGTGACCCAGATGTTGGTTCCATCGGAGGTCACGCCGAACGGACCATCGCCAACTGCAAAGGTGCCGAGCTTGACGCCATCGCTTCCGCGTAACTTGACCACCGTATCGTCAAAGTTATTGGCCACGAAGACGTTACCGCCCAAGGTTGTAATACCAACTGGCCGGCGGCCGACAGCAAATGTACCCAGCTTGGCGCCGTCGCTCGCGCGCAGCTTTGTCACATTGTTGCTGTTCCGGTTTGCCACCCAGATGTTTGCGCCGTCGTAAGCCAAACCTCCGGGGCCATCCCCTACTGTATAAGTGGCAACCGTTGCACCGTCACTCAGGCTCAATTTCGAGACGGTGTCGCCTTCGAGATTTGCAACCCAAAGATTCGTGCCAGCAACCAGCAAAGCGACTGGGGATCTTCCAACAGCGAAGGAACCTCCAAACGATCCATCGCTAACAAGCAGCCTAACGACACGATTCTTGAACTGTCTCGTCACCCACACGTAAGTTCCATCGAAAACGAGACTTTCCGGGCCACCACCTGGCCCTCCCGGGGCGACGGTGGTGGTGCCACCTCCATCGCCGTCTGCGACCGGCTGAATTCCCCCGGTAGTTGTGCCACCGCCGCCGGTAGTGGTGCTGTCATCAAGCGAGATCTCGGTTGTAGTATCTGCGGTGGTCTGCGTCAGTGCAGCAGGAGGCACCAATGCCACCACCAGCAGAGCCAGAGCGGTTAAAAGGCTTCCTGAGCCAAATAAGTTGCGTTTCATTGTTCTCCTCCTTTTCCGGCTTGAACTTCCCTGTTCTTGGGCCAATCCACCCAGCTCAGCATTTCCACAATAAAGGAAGGCGTTGTAAGCCCCGGGCAACCGCCCCACCTTTGCAGCGGCTCATTGCCATATTTGAGAACGCCGATATGGTTTGACTTGTCCTTATCAACCTCCGGATCCGGATCGACGTAACCGAGTTTGCGCCGGAGTAATTCCATGTCGTCCACCGAGCCAGTCAGAAACAACCAGCCTGGCTTCACGTGATGCATATGAGCATAGTGGTGCAAAGCCATCACCGTGTCCTCTTGCGGCTTGAGGGTAAATGAGTAGATGAACATATCTTTGCCTACCCGGTTGCCCAACAGATTCTGAACCCGCAACAGATTTCTGGTTACCGGCATGCATATGCCTTCGCATTTTGCATACATCATGTTGAAGATTACGATCTTGTCCTTAACAAGATCATCGTAGAACCGTACCTTGCGGCCCTCGTGCGTAGTGAGGACAAGGTTCGGAAAGTATCGGTCTCTGATCCTTTCCCGGGCCGGTATGTTCTGGAACTTAGGCCTCGACTCCAGTGTTTGAGCCTGGGAGAGGAGACCGCCAATAAAGGGCGCTGTCCCGAGCAGCGTCACCAAACTTCTCCTATTCATGCTTGTCATATAAATACCTTTCTTCGACTGCCTTTAAGCGCGCGTCTTCGCGCCGGCCGGCGCAAATCCTCGTGACCATCGACTAGGTTCGAGTGCAACTACGGTCGAGTGATGTTGTCGCCGACGTCGTTTATTTGTCCCAGTACCATCATCGCGTGGTCCTCGTGAACTACGTTGTGACAGTGAATGGGAAACTTTCCGACGAAGTCGCGGAAGCGAAAGAAAACTACCGCCTCCATGTTGTGCTCCAATCTCAAAATGTCTTTTCGACCCCTCGTGACGAGTTCCGTAGCTGACGGAGGCTGTCCATTGAGCGTCAGGGTCTGGAACTCTTCAAAGTGCATGTGAATGGGGTGTTGCCAGCCGCCAGAGTTGTTCTGAAAGACCCACTTCTCCACGCTGTTGCGTTTGATTGCGAAACGGATGTTGTTGCAGCCGCCAACGAGTTGACCATTTACTTGCCACTGACCGTTACCTCTTTCGAACCGAAATGTCCGCGTGATGCGTGGCGCATCGGTGGTGGTGGGGAAACCATAGAAGTTAGTGATCAGCGCCGGCTTAATGCTATTGTCCGCCACCGCAGGACCATCGACTACGATCTTGAGTATTTTGGTGCCTTGACCCGCAGCCAGGATGTTACCCGTCGGACCGCGACCGTCTTGCTGCTCCAAACGGTTCTCGATGAAGAACGTCCTGCCGGCCAATCCCGTGAAATCAACAATCACGTCCACGCGCTCAGCCACTGAGATACGGGCACTGTTGACCTGAACCGGCTTCTGCAGCAAGTTGCCGTCAGTGCTGATCTGCCAGAACGATTTGCTGGTATTGTTGGTTGGATCGAGAATAAAGAATTGGTAGAAGCGCGAAGGACCCGTATTCAGCCAGCGGAAGCGATAACGGCGTGGGCTAACGTGCAACACGGGCTGGATCTTGCCGTTTACCAGGAATTTATCCCCGAGGATGCCGTCCGTATTGAACAGATCAAAAGCCAGCAATCCGGTCGTCGGATCGAAGACCTTGTCATTGAACATCATGTAGATGTCGAAGTTGGTGAGGGGGTTTTGACCATCACCGAAACTGGGTAGACGGAAACCTGTGGTTTCGTCACCGGTATCGAATTCGTTGAAGAGAATGTAAGTTCCCGCGAGTCCTTTGTAAGTGTTTTCGGCAGTGTGATCGATTCGATGGTCGTGATACCAAAGCGAGGCCAGGGCCTCTTTGATATCGCCGGTACCTGGATGCGTGGAATTGATCCCGGCGTAGACATTCGGATAGTGGTGGTCATAGAACTGGCCGCGCTCCATGAAAAAGCAAGGAAAGCCATCACTCTCGAGCGGCGTGTGACCGTTGTGCAAGTGTTCTGTGACTGAGGGCAATCCGAAGCCGCCGTTGTCGGCGGGCAAATTGTTGCGCAGCCGCAAAAGAACGGAACCCGCCTGCGGATTGCCTAACGGGCCGTATCTCTCAACGATTATCGGACCGGGGGTGATCCCATTGAAACCCCAGATCGGTTGCAGCGGCAGCTCACCTTGTGGTGCCATGGCTGCCAGTCCCGCCTGCTCTGACATCTCATAAAATCTCTGCGGAGGGAATTGGGCAAATGCCTGATGTGAAACAGTGCGAGCCTCCCCGGCAGCAGTATTTGGTGCGATCGTCGGAACTGGATTTAGCGCTCCAACTGGGTTCAGAACAGTCATACGCGGCATAGTGTCGACGAATGGTGTCGTCGCAGGACTCACCGGCGCGGAGTTTAGAAAACCGGCATTGGACCGTGGACGGGCGCTCAATCCGTTTTTAGGGATGAGCATTCCGGCCGTGGTGAGCAACCCCATCTTCAGCAGGTCACGCCTTTTAAAGCCAGCCGCAATCAACTCTCGGCGATTCTTCGCCGCGTTTTGTATTTCCTTCTCTCGTCTTATGTTTCTCTTGGAAATGTATGCCATAGTAGAACTTCTCCTCTACAGGCTTGGCAGTTGCAGTTAAGCCAAACCGGATGATCCTTTTCGATTTAATGGCATTTGAGAGTTCGCGGACGGGCAGACGCGCGTCGCACACGCTCAACTGTCTTAAACGCTAGTCGAGTGCGGAAATCCTTCTAACGCACTCCGATTTGAGTGATGCAGACATGCGGGGGAATAAACTAATCTCTCAAGTTCTGGGCTCGGGAGCTCCAAGTTTTGTCTTGGTGTGAGGTTCGGACATACAGTGCGGGTAAGGTTTGGAAAAATACGTAGCGAGGTCTGGTTTTGAAATTTTGTGCCGCAAAATCTTCCAAGGCTTCGGCAAATGAATCACCAGCGTCCGACCAGAACGAAAGGTGACCAAAAGAACGGATGCGGCCTCTGCTGGAGCAACTTCAGTTGTGCGTGACGCAGCGCCGCTGCCGGTGACTTTGTCCTGGCAAGTTCCTCGTAAAACGCTACCATCAACTCGGCGGTCGCCTGATCATGGATGGTCCAAAGACTCATCAGCACTGTTGCCGATCCCGCCGAAAGAAATCCTCGCGCGAGGCCCATTAGCTCATCCCCAGGCGCAACAGTATTCATACCAGTCTCACACGCGCTAAGCGTTACCAGTCCGCAATTCAGTTTTAATTCATAGGCATCACGAGCAGTGAACCATCCATCGCTCAGCCTGAGCGAAGAAAACAATGGGTTGTCGGACCGAAACTGGGCATGACAAGCAAGATGAAGCACCTCAACTCCAGCTGAGTTTTCGCGCAACGCCGTAGTAGTTGCGGCTTCATCTGAAAACCGCTTTACCTCCGCGAATACGTTCTCAAGAGCGCGGAGTTCCTCATGCACCCGCGGAATCCGTTCGTCAGCCACTCCCAACAGCAAGGCATTCCGATAGTGATGTTTTGGCTGGTCGAGACATTGCTGCAAAACGACCGCGCTGGGCGCGAAGGAAACTTCCCTGCGCTCGATCA
>Ga0126307_10002236_pt1 | contig 13023 bp, 10 predicted proteins | sample Plot28_FD_89955 | JGI IMG/M metagenome (GOLD analysis project Ga0126307, IMG submission 89955) | Serpentine soil microbial communities from UC McLaughlin Reserve, CA, USA - Plot28 | ecosystem: Environmental > Terrestrial > Soil > Grasslands | place: USA: UC McLaughlin Reserve, Lake County...
GTGTCGAAGGCGCTGCGGTAGCCCGCCTGGGTCGCCACGTCGATCTCGCCGCGCGCCAGCAGCCGCTTCAGCTCGCTGCGGACCGTCCGCGCACGCGGTGCGCGCGGTCTCGGGACGGCGGACGCGACAGCCGTCGGCATGCCGCCCGCGACGGTGTCCGCCGGCCACCCGACGTCTGCTGGCAGCGCCCGGTCGATCTCCGCGTGGACGCGGCCGTGACGGTCCATCACGAGCACGCGGCCGGCGGCCGACGCGCTCGTCTGAACGGTCACGACCAAGGCACCTGCAAGGATGCCGATGCACAGGAGGAGGCGCAGGGAACGCATGCTGGCGGATGCTACGCTCGCCTGCCCGGCCGTCACGTCGCTCAAGGAGATTTGCAGGTGCTTCTCAGCCATCGGACCGTCCAACACCGGGGGCGTGCGATCGTCGCGCTGCTCGTGCTCATGCTCGCCGTGCTCGCGATCGCCGCATGCGGCGACGAGGGGGATGGCGGCGGCGGCAGCTCCTCGGATGCCGAGACGCTGCTCACCCAGACGTTCGCCGGCAGCCAGGAGATCAGAAGCGGACGGGCCGACGTCCAGCTGAGAGTCCTGCTCGAGGGCGAGCCGTCGCTCAGAGGTCCGATCGAGATCGGCATCACCGGTCCGTTCGCGAGCGCCGGGACGGACCGGCTTCCGCGGTTCGACCTGAAGCTCGACGCGCACGCGCAGGGCCAAGGCATCGAGGCCGGCCTGACGTCCACCAGCGACCGTTTGTTCGTCCGCTTCGGCGGGACGGCGTACGCCGCGCCAGCCGAGCTGATGAGAGAGCTGCGGGACAGCTACGCCAGATCGCAGCAGGAGGGCTCCTCGCAGAAGCAGATGAACCTCGCCGGCCTCGGCATCGACCCGATGAGCTGGCTGAAGGACCCGAAGGTGGAGGGGACCGAGTCGGTCGGCGGCGTCGAGACCGAGCACGTCACGGCGCAGCTCGACGTGCCCGCGCTGCTCGACGACGTCGACGCGATGCTCGCCGAGATCGAGAAGCGGGGCCTCGGCGGCGCGTCCGCCCGGCAGGTTCCGGACAGACTGCCCGCCGACACGCGCGCGCAGATCGAGGAGGCCTTCGAGAGCGGGACCGTCGACGTGTGGACCGGAACGGACGACCACATCCTGCGCCGGCTCGCGGTCGACCTCCGCGTCGAGCTGCCCGAGGAGGACGACGGTCCCAGCTCGGTCGACCTGTCGCTGATCTTCACGCTGACGGAGGTCAACGAGCCGCAGACGATCGAGGCGCCGGCGACGAGCCGCCCCTTGGACGAGCTGCTCGGCCAGCTGCAAGGGCTGCTTGGTGGCGCGCTCGGCGGCGCGGGCGGCTTGGGCGGCAGCGGCTCCGGCAGCTCGGGCGGGGCGTCGCAGCAGCAGCTGGACGCCTACACGAGATGCATCCAGGACGCCGGTGCGGACGTCGCGAGAGCGCAGCAGTGCGCCTCGCTGCTGACGCCGTAGCCGGCTGAGCCCGATACGCGAGACGGGTCCCGGGACCGTCTCGCGTATCGTTCCGCGCCGTGTCGACCGCAGATCGCAAGCGGCCGGGGCTGCGCCGGTTCCTCATGAGCGGCGACGGCTGGCCCTACCTGCTCGTTCCGTTCATCCCGCTGGCGGTCGCGCTCGACCTCGCGCACACCGAGCCGGTGGTCATCTTCTTCGCCTCGGCGCTCGGGGTGATCCCGACCGCGGCGCTCATGGGGCGTGCGACCGAGGAGCTCGCCGCGCGCTCCGGGCCGGGCATCGGCGGCCTGCTGAACGTGACGTTCGGCAACGCCCCCGAGCTGATCATCGCCCTGTTCGCGCTGGAGGCGGGCCTCCACGAGGTCGTCAAGGCCTCGATCATCGGCTCGGTCATCGGCAACATCCTGCTCGTGATGGGCGCGTCGATGTTCGTCGGCGGGCTCGGCCGCGACCGGCAGCGCTTCAGTCGCACGAGCGCGACCGCGCAGACGTCGATGCTGCTGCTCGCGGTCGTCGCGATGATGATGCCGGCGATCTTCGAGCTGGTCGAGGGGAAGGGGCTTCCGGGTCCCGGGTCCGAGCTGATCGACTACGACTCGACCGTCGAGCAGCTGTCGCTCGCCGTCGCCGTCGTGCTGATCCTGTCGTACGTCGCCGGGCTGATCTTCTCGCTGCGGACGCACCGCGACCTCTTCAACCCGCCCGGTCACGACGACGCGCACGAGGATCCGTGGAGCGTGCGCCGCTCCGTCGGCGCGCTGGCGCTGGCCGGCGTCGCCGTCGGCGTGATGTCGGAGATCCTCGTCGGGTCGATCTCCGAGGCGGCCGGGTCGATCGGCCTGACCGAGTTCTTCGTCGGCGCGATCGTCGTCGCGATCGTCGGCAACGCGGCCGAGCACTGGGTCGCGGTGCTCGTGGCGCGCAAGGACAAGATGGACCTCGCCGTCAACATCTCGATCGGCTCGAGCGCCCAGATCGCGCTGTTCGTCGCGCCGGTGCTCGTGCTCGCCTCGTTCGTGCTCGGCCCGGGGCCGATGCCGCTCGTCTTCAACGGCTTCGAGCTCGGCGGCGTCTTCCTCGCCGTCCTGATCGCCGTCCACGTCACGAACGAGGGCGAGTCGAACTGGTTCGAGGGACTCCAGCTGCTGGCCGTCTACGCAGTGCTCGCGCTCGCCTTCGCCTTCGCCTGACGGCGCCGGCATCCCGTCAGGAGGCGTCCTCGCCGGTTCGCGTGCGGAGCACGCCACACCGGCTGCGTCCTTGCCTGACGGGCGCCGACATCCGTCAGGAGCGCTGCCGGTTAAAGCTCGTCGGGATCCGGGTCCGGCTCGAGGTCGTCCGGCTCGTCGTCGAGCTCGGCCTCGTCGACGTCCTCGTCGAGCTCGGGGACCGGACCGCCGGCGCGGTAGCGCACCTGGAAGCGCTCGAGCAGCTCGTCGCGCGCGGCCTCGTCGATCGGGGCCTCGTCGGAGACGAGCACCCAGTCGGCGCCCTCGGGCGCCTCGCCGGCGTCGAACACCGCCTGGTCGACCTCGGGCGTGTCGTCGACGACGATCAGGACCTCGGTCTCCGGGTTGAAGTACGTGCCCGGGCGGATGAGCAGCTCGTCGATCTCGTAGCGGCGGGGGCCGGCCATGGGCGCCAGCCTATCCGACGGCGGAGAAGGGGGGAGGGTTGGGCCCAGCGGAGCCGGGTCCCTTCCGGTTGTGGGTCGGCGGCGGCGTCCGCTACCCTTGGGAACACGCATTGACTGACCAGTCAATCTGTCGCGCCGGGGCGTGTCTCGACCACGCCACGGACCCACCGCTGCAAGGAGATCCACCGTGGTCGATTTCACCCTGACTGACGAGCAGAAGAACCTGCGCGAGATGGCGCACGACTTCGCCGTGAAGGAGATCCGGCCCGTCGCCTGGGAGTACGACAAGGACGGCACGTGGCCCGAGGAGGTCATCAAGAAGGCGTGGGAGGTGGGGCTCATGAACACCCACATCCCGGAGGAGTACGGCGGTCCCGGCGCCGGCTACCTCGACGGCTGCTTGATCGAGGAGGAGCTCTCGTGGGGCTGCTCCGGCATCCAGACGTCCGTCGGCTGCAACGGCCTCGCCGCCGCGCCGGTCGTGCTCGGTGCCTCCGAGGAGCTGAAGAAGGAGTACCTCGGCCGCCTCACCGAGGCGCCGCTGCTCGCCTCCTTCTGCCTCACCGAGCCCGACGCCGGCTCCGACGTCTCGGGGATGAAGACCACGGCCGTCAAGAAGGGCGACAAGTGGGTCATCAACGGCTCGAAGTGCTTCATCACGAACGGCGGCTACGCCAACTGGTACACGGTCTACGCGAAGACCGACAAGGAGGCCGGCCACCGCGGCATCTCCGCCTTCATCGTCCCGCGCGACGCCGGTGTCGTCGTGGACAAGAAGGAGGACAAGATGGGTCAGCGGGCGTCGAACACGGCGACCGTCTCCTTCAACGACGTCGAGATCCCGGCGAACCACCTCATCGGCGAGGAGAACAAGGGCTTCAAGCTCGCGATGATGACGCTCGACCGCACGCGTCCCGGCGTAGCGGCGATGGCGACCGGCATCGCGCGCGCCGCGATGGAGTTCGCGGTCGACTACTCCAAGGAGCGCGTCCAGTTCGGCGTGCCGATCGCGATGCACCAGGCGATCCAGTTCATGATCGCCGACATGGCGACCGACATCGAGGCGGCGCGCCTGCTGACGTGGAAGTCGGCCGTGATGCTCGACCAGGGTCAGCGCAACACGCTGCTCTCCTCGCACGCCAAGCGCTTCGCCGCCGACGCCGCGATGAAGATCGCGACCGACGCCGTGCAGGTCTACGGCGGCTACGGCTTCATCAAGGAGTACCCGGTCGAGAAGCTGATGCGCGACGCGAAGATCATGCAGCTCTACGAGGGCACGGCGCAGATCCAGCGCCTCGTGATCGCCCGCGAGACGCTGCTGCCGCGTCGCGTCGAGGAGCCGGCAACCGCCGGCGTGTAGCGCCTCGTACACATCTTCGCGCGCACATCCCCCCCGCGCGCGTCGCGCGACGGCCCCGGATTCCCCCTCCGGGGCCGTCGCAACCTCTTCTTCCTGATCAGCTCACGCGCACGCGATACGAGCGTGCCTCGAACGGCGTCAGGATCGCGTTGCCGCTGAAGCTGGTGTGGACGCGCAGCAGCTCGCGACCGGCCGGCGGCAGGGCGCGCATCCGCAGCCGGAAGCTGCAGTGGCCGCCCGCGATCTTCGTGCTGGCGCGGGCGACGGTGCGGCGCTTCGACGTGAAGCGCACCGTCACGGTCCCACTGCTGCAGCCCTGCGCCACCGACACGCCCGAGCCGAGCACGAGCCGGCCGCTCGTGACGAAGAACGGGTGCGAGCGCGAGGCCCGCCCCGGCCGTGTCGCGACCTCGAGTCTGGCCGGCGGGAACGGCCCCGTCTGGGCGATCGTGTCGGGACCGAACGTCGTGCCCGCGCGGTTCGAGGCGACGACGCGGAAGTGGTAGGTCGTGTGGGAGGCCAGCGAGTTGATGCGGAAGCTCACCGGCTGAGGCGTGACGCCCGCGGGGATCGACTTCCCGAACGTCTCGAGCCCGTACGCGGTCGACGTGCCGTACTGGAAGCGATACGTCGTCGTCGCCGCGCCCGGGTTCAGCGTCGCGGTGAACGTCACGCCGCTCGCGTCGGGTGCGAACGGTGCGCTTGCGAGGACGACCGGGGGCGTGGCGGCCGGAAGTCTCGTCCTGAAGGAGCGGTCGGCGCCGGTGGTCGTGCCGTCGGCGTTCGACGCGATGACGCGGTAGTGGTAGCGGACGCCGGGCGTCAGCCCGCCGATCCGGACCGTCACGCGGGTCGCGCTGGTGCCCGACCCGGCGCTGCGCGCCGGCGTCTGCGCGCCGTACGCGGTGGTCGTGCCGTACTGGAACGCGTAGGTCGTCGCGGCACCGTGCGGGTTGACGTCCGCGCGGAGGGTGGCCCGTCGCTCGCCGACGGACGCCGCGCTGAGGGTGGTGACGGTGGGGCTGGCCGCGCTCGCGGCGGTCGCGAGCGCGAGGTTCAGGACGACGGCCAGCAGGCCGACTCTCAAGCAGTTCATGCCGTGCTCCGGTTTCGGGGGGCTCTGCGCCCGGAACACTCCCCGTGCCGACGAGTTGCCATGCGCCAGAGCACCGTCCCTGTTGCGGGCTGCGCTCCGACGACTCAGTTGGCTGCGATGGTGGCCTTGACCTCGGTCGTGTACCCGCCCTTCGCCGTCCCGTCCGACCGCAGCGCGCCGAAGTAGCGCTCGCGGCCTGTGCTCACACCGGTGGCATGCTGGTCGTGGGCCTGGTAGAGGAAGAACGCAGCGAGGCGGGCGCCGTAGCGGGCGTTCATGCCGCTCAGCACGTTGCGCAGGGTCGTCGCGGCCTCCGCGTAGGTCATGCAGCGGTCGAAGCCGTAGTTGTCGTCGAGGCAGCGGCCGTTGTCGGTGGAGAGTCCCCACTCGGTGATCCAGATCGGCACGTTGCGGGCGCCGGCGTTCCGCGTCGAGTTGATCGTGGAGTCCACGCGGCTGGCCCAGTTCGGCCCGTACGGATGGACGGTCCAGCCGGCGACGAGGTCGTCGAGGTTCGGGACGGCCTGGAGCATGTTCACGACCCACGCCGTGCCGTTGACCGCGTTGTCGCCGATCGCCAGCAGGCCGACGTTCGGGTTCGCGGCGCGCACCGCGTTGGCGGCGTCGCGTGCGCGCAGCGCGTAGGTCTGGGCGCGCGTCGCGTACGTGCCGAGCGAATTGTCGGAGAACTGGTAGCTGTAGCTCGTCTCGTTGCCGAACTCGATGCGCGTGACGGCCGTGCCCGCGGGATAGCTCTTGCCCTGCCAGAACGTGCCGCCCGGCCCGTACGCCGCGGCCCACGTCCCGACGTTCTGCGCCTCCGCGGCGGTCGGCAGGCGGCCGTAGAAGCTCGCCAGCAGCAGCGGCCGGATGCCGGCCCGCGCGTAGGCGTCGATCGTCGAGGCCATGCTCCCCGCCGACGTCCCGGCGCCGAACTCCATGCGCGCGGTGCGCACGCCGAGCTGCCGCAGGAACGACAGCTCGTAGGAGAGCGCCGCACCGGCGACGACGCCCATCTGGAAGCTGCCGTCGATCGGCTGCGCGGGCGGTGACGTCGTGGTGGTCGGATAGGCGATCGCGACCTCGGGCGCCCAGGCGCTGCCCGTGACGTTGGTGCGGACGCTGTAGCGCACGGTCTGGCCTGGGACCGCCGCCGGCGTCGTCGTCGTGCCGTTGACCGTCGAGTACTGGGTCGCCAGGTTCGGCACCTTGCGGGCGAGCACGTAGCTGCCGATCGTGCCGATGCGGGTCCAGGTGAGCGTGGTGCCGGAGACCGTGAGCCTCGGCGCCGTCGTCTCGTCGACCTCGACGGCCGGGTAGGTGACGGTCACCTCGGGCGCCCACGTGCTGCCTTCGACGGCGGTGCGCACGCTGTAGGCGACGGTCTCGCCCGGCACCGGCGCCGGGGTCAGCGACAGACCGCTGACGGTCGAGTACTGGGCGGCTTGGCCCGGCACCTTGCGGACGAACACGTAGCGGTCGACCGTGCCGACGCGCGTCCAGGTGAGCGTGGTGCCCGAGACGGTCAGTCGTGGCGCGACCGTCTCGTCGACCTCCGCGGCCGGATAGGTGATCGTGACCTCGGGCGCCCACGCGCTTCCCGAGACGTTGGCGCGGACGCTGTACGCGACGGTCGTGCCGGGCACGGCCGCGGGCGTGATCGACGTGCCGCTCGTGATCGAGTACTGCGCGGCCAGCCCCGGCACCTTGCGCACGAAGACGTACGAGCTGGCCGGCACGGCCGGAACCCATGACAGCGTCGTCCCGGAGACGGTGAGCGTCGGGGCGTCGAGCACGTCGGCGACGAACGTCGTCGTGTCCGCCAGCAGGGCGTCCGCCGAGAGGCTGTCCGCGGCGGCGTCGGGCGAGTCGGGCGAGTCGGTGGACCAGATCTGATCGAACCAGTCGTCGATCGACCAGCTCGGATCGACGTCACCGGCAAAGAGGTCGTCCCACCACCAGTCCGCAGCCGGCCAGCCGTCCGGGGGCGAGGGATCCGCGGACGGGTCGACGGCCGCGGGATCGGCGTCGGCAAGCGGATCGCCGGCGCCGTCGAGCGATTGCGCGTCGCTCGTGGGTGTGCCAGCGAGCGGGATGATCTCTGCACGCGCGCTGGGCGCACCTGCGAGCACTGCGAACTGGACTGCGACGACGGCGCACAGGACTGCGACCATCGCCTTGCGACACATGGTGGCCGGAACCATGTCTGTCCCCTCTCGGAAGGCGAAGGCGCATGTTTAGCGGCTTTTCGGTTGCGGAGTCAACCTGGAACGTCCGCGTACCCAAACCGCTCGCGCCAACTCGTCCGCAATGTGACGTGGCCGGCGAAACCGTAGAATCCCGGCCGTGACCGGCATACCGACGATTTCTCCGAATCCAGATCCGGGGTGGGACGACCGCCTCGTCAAGCTCGAGACACGTGGCGCCGTGGCGCTTGCCTGGCTCGACCATGCTCCCGCGAACGCGCTCTCGCCGGACACCGTCGACGCGCTGCGCGACGTCTGGAACGCCGTCTCCGAGTCCGGCGTGCGTGCGCTCGTGGTCGCGTCGGCCAACCCGCGGCTGTTCTGCGCCGGGGCCGACATCAAGGCCTTCACGGCGATGGACGACGCCGCGAGTCGCGCGTACATCGTCGGCACGCACGAGCTGCTCCGGGCGTTCGAGCGCAGCTCGGTCGTCACGATCGCCGCCGTGAACGGGTTGGCGCTGGGCGGGGGATGCGAGCTTGCGATGGCCTGCGACCTGCGGCTGGCCGCCGCGTCGGCACGCTTCGGTCAGCCGGAGATCAAGCTCGGGATCATCCCGGGCTTCGGCGGCACCCAGCGGCTCCCGCGCCTCGTCGGGTCGGCCAAGGCGCTCGAGCTGAACCTCACCGGCGAGCCGATCGGCGCGCAAGAGGCCGCAGCGTGCGGACTGGTCAACCGCGTCGTGCCCGACGAGGACCTGCTCGACGTCGCGCTCGAGCTCGCGGGCACCCTCGCACAGCAGGCACCGCTCGCGGTCGCGCAGATCAAGCGCTTGGCCGTCGACGCCTCGTTGGACGCCGGCATCGCGGCCGAGCAGACCGCCTTCGCGGACGTCTTCGCGTCGGCGGACGCGAGAGAGGGCATCGCAGCCTTCCTCGAGAAGCGCCCACCGCGCTTCTCGGGTCGCTGAGACCCGACTCTAACGTTCGAGTCGAGGGTGAGTGTGCGGTGCGGTCCGCGCTCGCAGGGCCGCCTCCACACGGTGCAGCGCCGTCGTGACGATCTCTCCCGCGTCCGGAGGCAGCATCCCGCCGGCGGACGGGGCGGTGAGCGCCTCGAGGCGCGCACGGTGCTCTGCCAGCTCGGCGAGGCGCGTGGTCATGTCGCGCGCGGCGTCGTCCGTGAGCTCTTGCAGCGCCGCGTCGAGCGCGGCACGCAGCTGGAATGCCGCCTGGGTCAGGTGACCGTGGTCGCAGTCGTGCCGTGCCCGCAGGACGAGCTCCTCGCAGGCGAGCGGGCGCTCGTGCCCGCCGAGCAGCGCTGCCAGCCGCTCGTGCGGCTGCAGGCCGACCGCACGCCGGCGGCGCGGGGGCGGAGCGGGCGACAGCTCGCGCGCGGCGGCCCAGCGTCCGGCGGCGACCTGCTCGCCGTCCCCGTGCCCGATCCGCACGACGAGCGCCTGCGCCAGCGTCGGCTCGTGCACGGCCGGGTCGCCGCTCGCCAGCCGGTGTGCCCGCACGGCGCGCGCGAGCTGCGCCAACGCGGGCGCGACGGTCTCCTGACCGGCCTGGGCGACCCATCGCTCCGCTTCGGCCGGGGGGACGGGCTGCGCGTCGACGATCGTCGCGCGAGCCGTCGTCACAGGCGTCGCGGTGGGCTCCGGCGCGACGGCACGCCTGCGCCGGTCGCGCAGCCGGTGGCGCTGCGGCGCGCCGAGCGTCGCCAGCACGAGCACGTGCGTCGGTGGGGCGCCTGCGGCGTCGCGCAGGACGTACCGGCCGTCCGGCGGACCGAGGGCCCACGGGTACTCCAGCTGGACGAAGCGGAACGCGCGCCCCTCGCCGGCGGGCGCGGCAGCGGACTCAGTCGCCGCGGCCGTCCTTGATCGAGTATCTCGAGTGCTGACGGTGCACGACCGGGTTCGGGATCGTGCCGAGGCGGTCGACCAGCTTCGTCCACTGGTCCGGCTTCAGGATCGCCTGCAGCTTCTTGCCGCCGAGGAGGCTCCCGACCGGCTGGAAGCCGACGTGGATGTGGTCGGCGTGGTCGGGCAGCGCCAGCGTGTTGTCGGTGCCCGGATAGCTCATGAGGCTGATGATCTGGTGCGGCTTGAGCGCGCCTTGGAGCGTCAGCAGTCGGCGGATCGCGAGGTCGGTGATCGAGCCCTCGCCCTGGTGGCCGTTGACCGGGATCCCGTTGAGGGCCGCGATGTCGATGGCGTTCCCGCTCGAGTGCTCGGAGACGTTGCCCGAGGCGGTGAGGTAGCCGTGGCCGCAGGTGAGCGACGTGATCGTCGGCTTGAGGCCGCTGGCGACGAGGAACTCGATCATCGCGAGCACGCGGCGGTCGGTCAGGCCGGACTCGATGTCGCGGCGGCCGCAGGCGTAGATCTCGACGTTCGGGTCGGCGAGCACCCGCTGCTGCAGCTGCTCCTTCGACATCAGCAGCACCTGCCCGATCGACGGGTGCTCGGCGTCGCGGCCGAAGAAGGGGCTCGTGCCCTTGGCGCGGTAGATCGCGGTCGACTCGAGCAGCTTCCAGCCGTCGAGGATCGGCTTGGGATCGATCTGCGGCGCGCCGCGGCCGGCGGGGCGGATCGCGAATTCGACGTGCGGCGCGAGCGTGGGGTCGGTCTTGCCGATGCGGCCGAGGATCGTCCCGGCGACCACGGACGAGCCGCGGCGCAGCGGTTTCAGCACGTAGTCCTGCGGGTCGAGCGTGAGCGCGTGCGTGAAGTACCCGTCGAAGCTGTCGAGCGGCTCGCCGAGCTCCTCGAGCTGGTGCTTGCCGCCCGCGGCGTACGCGGCGGGACGCGACGGATGCGCGAACAGGCGCTCCTTCGTCGCGACGGCCGGTGCCGTGCTGGCGGCCGGGGCGGGGCGCCGCTTCGACGTTCTTCTCGCGTGCGCCGGGCGGTGCGTGCCGGCGCTTGCGGGGGCGGTCGGCTTCGCGTCGGCCTTCGGCAGCTCGAGCTCGGCGCGGGCCGTGGAGCGGTGCGGCTTCGGCACCGGGTAGCGGCTGGCGACCGATCCGAGGTGGCTGTACGTGTAGCGGTTCCCGTAGACGTCCTGGAGGACGACGAAGCGGCCGAGGCGGTCGTTCTCGCCGAGGCGCACGATGCGGCCGTCGTTGACCGCGATCACGGGAGCGCCGCGGCGGGAGAAGACGTTGATCGAGCGTCGGCTGGGGTCGCCTTCGATCGGCACCGCGGCGTTCGTGCCCGCGGGCCGTCTCGTGGCGGCTCTCGCGTCGAGGCCGTCGGCGTAGGCGGCGCGCGCCGCGACGGGGAAGTGGCCCTGTGTCAGTCCGGTGAGCGAGCCGACGAGGTCGGCCGGCATGCCGCCGATCACGCGGGCTCGCAGGAGCACGGACTCGACGTACCAGTCGGCGTGGTTGTAGGCGAAGATCGCGCGGGGCAGGTCGGTGTCCGCGCCGGCTGCCTTGAGGTAGCGGGCGGCGGCGAAGATCGCGTCTGCGGGGTTGAAGGGGTCCTTGACGCCGTCGCCGTTCGCGTCGACGCCGTAGGCCTCCCAGCTGGGCGGCATGAACTGCATCCAGCCGAGCGCCCCGGCGGAGGACACGTTCAGGTTGCGGCCGTAGTCCGTCTCGATCTCGTTGATCGCCGCGAGCACCTGCCACGGCACGGAGTACTGGATGCCGGCGGCCTGGTAGATCGGCAGCAGGAACGGCGGGATGCGGAACTGGTCGATGAAGAAGCTGGGCACGCCCACCGGCGAGGGGCCGGGTGGTGCGACGGTGTAGCCGGGCGTCGTCGGCGTCGGCGCCGCGCCGTCGGCCGGGTTCGTCACGGGCGGGGCGGTGACGGCGTCTTCGAGCGCGGGCTGCGAGCCGCCGTCGGCCTGCGTCGTCGCGGGCGGCGGGACGGCGACGACCGTGGACGAACCCTCACCCTTAGGTTGACCCTTCGGCTTGACGAGTCCGCCGACGGCGGCCGGGCCGGTGGTCGTCGTCGTGGCTGGGGGCGCCGTGGTGGTGGCGGTGGTCGGCGGGACCGTCGCCGTCGTGGTGGGGACGGCGAGCGTCGTCGGGGCGTCGGTGGTCGTCGGCACGGGGGCCGGGCTGCCGATCTCCGTGACGCTGACGACCGGGCCGCCGAGGTCGGGCAGCGGGATGCTGCTCGCGGACGTGCCGGGCGCCGCGTCGACCGTCAGCGTGACCTGCTTGCCGCCCAGCAGCGTGACGAGCAGCGTGCGCTTCTCGGCGATCGCCGGGACGGACAGCAGCGCCACCAGGAGGAGGACGATTCCCGCGATGCGCGAGGTGATGCGAAACGGCGTGGTCCTCATCCGGCTTGACGTGCTCCTCCCGCGCGACCGCGAACGCGGTCTGGTCGAGCGACCACCGCGATGGCGATCTCCCGGCAAAGTATCGAGTGATCTGGACGTTTGCAAAGAAGAACCCGTGTGTTTGCAGAAGGTCGCGGCCGCACGAACGACCGGCCAGGGCACCATCGGCGAACTGGGGCTTCGCCTTGAGTACCACACCCACGCCGCCACGACCGTAAACGCGGTCTTTAAAGCGGTGCTGAAGCCAAGCGCCCTGCGCTATGGTCCGCCGCGCCCAGGCTCCGAACGCGAGGCAGGACGATGACGAACGACACCGCCGGCGACGGGCTTCGTGCCCGCATCTCACGTCAGAGTGAGGACACCCTCGGCCGCATCGCGCAGGAGCTGCTCGAGAGCCCGCTCGTGAGCGGCGCGCTCTCCGCAGCGTTCGACGCGCGCGAGAAGGCCGCGCAAGCTCAGGAGGTCGCGATGGGCGCGTTGAACCTGCCGTCGGCCGGAGACCTCGAGCGGCTGACGCGCCGCGTGCGCTCGGTCTCCCAGCGGCTCGAGGGCGTCGAGGACGCGCTCGACCGCATCGACGATCGCGTCGGGACCATCCGCGGCGGCGACGCGCTCGAGCAGCGGCTGACGGCGATCGAGGGCCAGCTGTCCGCGCTCGCGGCCCAGCTCGCCGACGTCGGCGGCCGGCTCGCCGAGACGCCGGCGGCGCCCACCCCCGTGGCACGCGCGTCGCGCAGACCCACGCGCACGCGCACGGCCGCCGCGAGAAAGCGCGCGACGGCGAGAAGACGCGCGCCGAGAGCCAGAGCCGCGAGAGCCTGAGCCACCGGCTCAGCGCAACGCTGCCGAAGCGATTCGGCCGATTCGCTGCGCCGCGGCCTCCAGCGCCTCGGCGTCGATGCGGCCGCGTGCCGGGCCGAGCAGGTCGCTGACCGCGAGCACGCA
>Ga0126307_10002237_pt1 | contig 13022 bp, 8 predicted proteins | sample Plot28_FD_89955 | JGI IMG/M metagenome (GOLD analysis project Ga0126307, IMG submission 89955) | Serpentine soil microbial communities from UC McLaughlin Reserve, CA, USA - Plot28 | ecosystem: Environmental > Terrestrial > Soil > Grasslands | place: USA: UC McLaughlin Reserve, Lake County...
ACATATCTCCTCCCCATGCCAACACCAGGCCCTGGGGCAACCGCGCCGGAGTTCTCGTGCCGGCCAGACCGAAGGAAGGTGTCATGACCCGTCAGTATGAGGTGGTCTATATCTTCGACAGTTCTCTCGAAGAGGCCGCCATCAACGAGCGCCTCACGCGCTTCAATTCCCTGATCCAGAAGGAAGGCATCGAGCCTCCCCAGGTGAGCCACTGGGGTAAACGCACCCTCGCGTATCCGGTCAAGAAGCATGAGACCGGCTACTACGTTGTGGCGAAGTTCGATGCCGAGGCCACTGCCCTGCCCGAATTTGAGCGAGCCATCAAGCTGGACGAGGGCGTGCTCCGTTTCCTCGTCGTGGTGAGCGAAGGCGCCCAGCCGGTGCCGGTAACTGCGGGCAAGGGCGATGAGGAGGACGACGAATGAGGCGTCCGCAAAAGACCTGCGCCATCTGTGAGTCGGGTGTGCGAGTCGTAGATTTCAAGGACGAGCGGACCCTGTCTCGCTTCCTCACGGAGCGTGGCAAGATTCTGCCAAGCCGGCTGTCAGGGACCTGTGCCCGGCACCAGCGCCAGCTCAGCACGGCAATTAAGCGCGCTCGCCAACTAGCCTTACTGCCCTACATCAAGGGGTTCGGCGGCTGACCACCCATCAATCGGGGGACGGCGGACCTGCCGCACAGAAGGACGGACCGGCAGCAGCGCTTCGGCGCCCTGCTCGACGCGGAGCTGTGGTGCTGCTGGTGGCGTATCTCCTGCTCGCTCCGCCAGTGGTTCTGTTCGGACCATTGGCGGGATTGTTGCTCCTTTCTCGTCCGTCAACGACGCGAGAGTGGGTATGGATTGTGGGAGCAGCCACGTGGTGCGCGGTATGGTTGTACCAACCAGGCGGGCTAGCTCTTCAGTTTGCGCGGGCTCACGCGGTGCTCCTCACGGGGACCTTCTTGGCGCTGACTGTGTGGCGCCCCCGGGCGGAGTTCTCAAGGGCGCTGAGCGCCACAGGACTCGCGGCTGTTGCACTCGTTATCTGGATGTCGCATCTCGGTCTAGGGTGGGCAGAAATTCAGCGGGCACTGGAGCAGGACCTCTGGACCTACAACCGAGAGCTGGTGGTGCGGCTCAGCCAGATCTCGCCGTCGGCCCAAGCCAGCGGCGGGATGCTGACCGAAATGTCGTCCACGATCCAGACGATCGGTTCTTTCTATCCAGCGTTAATGGTGCTGATGAGTCTTGGTGGGCTCCGTCTCGCTTGGGCCTGGTGTCACCGGATCGCCCGCCGACCGATTGGGGCTCCTCCGGCCGCATTCACTGAATTTCAGTTCAGCGATCAGCTAGTCTGGGGATGGGTCGCGGGACTTGGGCTTTGTCTGCTGCCCCACACTTCAGCCTCGGCGGCTTTTGGTGCGAATCTATTGCTGGTGTGGGGCGTTTTGTACGCCGTACGAGGGCTTGCTGTGTTCTCGGCCGGCTCGGGCCGGGTTTCGGCTCCGGTGGTCGCCACCATCTCCGTGGTCGCGATGTTTCTCCTACCGTTCGTTGTGGCGGGCCTGACGCTGCTTGGCCTCGCCGATACGTGGCTAGATTTCCGGCGACGCCTTGTGGCGAGGTCGGCAACTTGAGGGTACGTCAATGATTGAAGTGATTTTACGTGAGGATGTGAAGACGTTGGGCCGCGCCGGTGAGATGGTACGGGTCAAGCCAGGATACGCCCGCAACTATCTCCTTCCCCAAGGTCTGGCGTTTGAGGCCACCGAGGGGAACAAGAAGCGAATCGCGGCCGAAAGCCGTGCGCGCGAATCTCGGAATCAGGCAGAGCGAGGCGAGGCGCAGCGAATTGCCGACACCCTCGGATCGGTCAAGCTGAACTTGACTGGGAAAGCGGGAGAGGAAGGCAAGTTGTTCGGTTCCATCACCTCGCAGGATATCGCCGATGCTTTAGCGCGCGAGGGGCACACGGTCGACAAGCGCCGGATCGAACTGGAGCACCCGATCAAGACTGTGGGAGAGCACGCTGTCACGGTGCGGCTGCATCCCGAGGTCCATGCTGAGCTACGGGTTTCCGTCGCCGCCGAGTGATTTACCCGCGATGACGGTGGGCATCGCCTACGTGGATGGTCCACGGCTGGCGCGGTCCATCTTCGCGGCGGCTGACTGGGTTGCCGCCGGCCGCGAAGAGATCAACCGAATCAACGTGTTTCCGGTCCCCGACGGAGATACGGGCACAAACTTCAGCCTCACCCTTCGCGCAGTCGCCGACGCTCTCCGGGCGCTCGGCGACGCGCCACTTCCTGAGACCGCCCGCACTATGGCCCGCGCTGCCGTTCTAGGCGCGCGTGGGAACTCGGGTATGATGCTGGCGCATTTTCTGCTGGGCTTTACTGACGCTCTCGGTGATCGTAGCACAGCCAGCGCGACGGATATTGCGCGCGCTATTCGGCAGGGAGCTGACCGGCTGTACGAATCGCTGGATGACCCGCGAGAAGGCACCATCCTCACGGTCGCACGGGATGCCGCGCTTGCTGCGGAGCCGATCGCCCGCTCATCCCGTGACATCGGCGAGTTCATGAGGCGTCTTCTGGAGGAGGGTGAGATGGCTTTGGCTCGCACTCCCGAGCTGATGGCGGTACTGAAGGAAGCAGGGGTGGTCGACGCCGGCGGGAAGGGGTTCGTCCGGATGCTCGAAGGTGTGGTGCGGTACATCCAGGGTGATCCAATCCTTGCCGGTATGCAGCTGGACGAGCTCGAGACCGAGGCGCTCGCGCCGGCAGCATCGATGGAGGTTAGCTCGGATCGTGACTTTCAATACTGTACCGAAGTGCTCGTCAGAGGTGACCACCTTCCTCCAGCAAATGAGGTCAGGTCGGCGATGCACGCCTTTGGGGGATCGACTGTGGTTGCGGTCACGGGTGACATCCTCAAGATCCATGTGCACACGGATACCCCCGATGCCGTCTTTACTTATGCTGAGCGATGGGGCCGAGTAGACGCCACCAAAGCCGAAGACATGCGGGTGCAGCACCGGCGTTTGTCCCACACTAAACGCAGAGGGGTGGCGATCGTTACGGATAGCTCCGCAGACCTGCCCGACACGGTGCTCGACCAGCATGGGATCGCATTGGTGCCCCTCCAGGTGATGTTCGGCCAGTCGACCTTTCGGGATCGTGTAGAGCTCAAGCCAGAGGAGTTTTACCGGCGGTTGCGCCTCGCGTCGGAGTTGCCCACAACTTCTCAACCGGCACCGGCTGCTTTCATTCAGGCGTTCCGCGATGCGAGACAGGAAGCCGACGAAGTAGTGGCCGTGCTTCTGGGATCGAACTTGTCGGGCACCTTTGCTTCGGCGCAGGCCGCCACTCGCGCCGGCGGAGTTCAGGGAGTGCACCTGGTCGACTCTGGGCTGGCCTCTTTAGGCGTGGGGCTCCTGGCGTTACGAGGCGCGGAGCTCGCCGCTGATGGATGGTCCGGCGCACAGATCGCCGCCGAGCTGACGCGTCTCCGGAGCAAGTCTGGCATGCTGCTGACGGTTGACACGTACGACAACCTGCTGCGATCCGGACGAATCTCACGAGGCAAGGCATGGCTGGCGGGGATGCTGGATGTGAAGCCGATCCTCTCGTTCGATAGTGACGGCAAAGTCGTCCCTCTCGAGCGGGTTCGCGGCCGCGAGAATGTCGAGGCTCGTGTGTTGGCCTTGCTGGAACAGCGGCTGACTCCCCGTCCCCAAAGGGTCCGCTTCGGAGTGGCGCATGCGGATGCACCTGACACAGCCGAGCGTCTCCGTGCAGCGTTGGTAGCCAAGTACGAACCTCAGGATTGTTTCGTAAGTCTCGCCACGGGGGTGCTTGGAACCCATGTAGGGCCGGGCGCCTGGGGAATTTTCTATCAGATCGAAGACGGGCTTGCCCCGCCTGAGAAGGAGTTTGAGGCGGCATGATCCAGGATGCACGCACCGAACAGCAGGTAATTGGGCAACCACCCGAGGCGCTTCGCCTCGCACTGACGGCCATACAGGACCTCAAGGGGAGCCAACTCGTGGTGCTCGACCTTCGCGGTCTCAACGACGCCACCGATTTCTTTGTGATAGCCTCCGGTACATCCGATGCGCACGTCCGCGGCATCGCGGAATCCGTGATGGAGAAGCTGAATCACCGGGGCCATCACACGCACCACGTCGAAGGGCTGACGGCGGGTAGATGGGTACTGCTCGACTTTGTAGACTTCGTGGTCCACCTATTTCATCCCGAGACGCGCTCGTTCTACCAGCTTGAGCGACTCTGGTACGACGCACCCGAGCTGCTGATCAGCTCCTCATAGATCGAGGTTTTATGCTCCGACGCGCCGCCCCGGCGCTCCTGCTACTGCTGCTCATGCCGGGACTGGTCTCCGCGCAGTATTTCGGCCGGAACAAGGTTCAGTACAGCTCGTTCGATTTCAAGATCATTCAGACCGAGCACTTCGATGTCTACTACTACGAGCAAGAGCGGGTTGCCGCCATGGATGCTGCTCGCATGGCGGAGCGGCAGTACGCACGGCTGTCGAAGGTCCTGAACCACGACTTCCGCGAGCGGAAGCCGATCATCGTGTATGCCTCACACTCGGACTTCCAGCAGACTAACGCGCTGGGGACATCACCTGGTGAGGGCACGGGTGGTGTGACCGACTTCCAGCGGAACCGGGCCGTGCAGCCGTTCACGGGCTCATACGCCGAGTTCGAGCACGTGCTCCAGCATGAAATGACTCACCAGTTCCAGTACGATGTTTGGTCACGCGGCCGGGCCGGAGGTGGTCTGTCGACCCTCATCTCCATCAACCCTCCACTGTGGTTTGCCGAGGGCATGGCGGAGTACCTGTCGATCGGTCCGATCAATACCGAAACGGCAATGTGGCTGCGGGATGCGTCCCTCGAAGGAAAGCTTCCGAGTATCGAGCAGATGACGCTCGATCCCTACACCTACTTCCCTTACCGCTTCGGGCACGCACTCTGGTCCTACATCGGAGAGCGTTGGGGCGACGAAGCCGTGGGAGCCATCCTCAAGTCGACGCTTTCGGGTGGCGTGGAGGGCGCGTTCCGACGGACGATCGGCCTAACGCTGGAGCAGCTCTCCACTCAATGGCGTGACGCCGTTCTTAAGAAGTACCTGCCAGAGATTGGAACCCGGGCAAAGGCAAGCGCGGTCGCAGAGGCACTGCTGACGGAGAAGCGCTCCCAGGGCACTCTGCACCTCGCTCCGGCGCTCTCTCCAGATGGATCACAGGTCGCATACTTCAGTGAGAAGGACTTCTACTTCGTAGATCTGTACCTCGCGGACGGAACCACGGGCAAGGCCAAGCGGCGCATCCTCAAGTCTGGCATCAGCAGCAACTACGAGACGTACCGCTTTATCAACTCGCAGGCCAACTGGTCGCCCGATGGGAAGTTCCTGGCTTTTGCCGCCAAGCGCGGAGCGCGAGACGTCATCGTGATCGTAGATGTCGAGCGCAACAAAGAGGTCAAGCGCATCGAAGTGAAGCTCAGCGGGATAACGACTCCGTCCTGGAGTCCGGACGGAAAGCAGCTGGTGTTTACCGGATACGATGGGGGGCTCAGCGACCTATTCGTCGTGAACCGCGACGGGAGCGGGCTCACTCGGCTGACAGAGGACAAGTACGCTGACCTCCATCCCGTATGGTCCCCAGACGGCCGGACGATCGCCTTTGCCACCGACCGCGGCAAGGAGACCAACTTCAAGACTCTGGCTATCGGAAACATGCAGATAGCACTGTACGACCTGGACACCGGCTCGATCAGCCTTCTAGATCAGATGGACCAGGGGAAAAACGTCAGCCCGCAATGGGCCCCCGATGGGCAATCGATTGCCTTCGTCTCCGATCGGAATGGGGTCAGCAACATCTTCTTGTACGATCTCGGCACGAAGGCGTCTTACCAGCTGACCGACTTCTACACTGGAAGTCAGGGAATCACCCCACTCTCCCCAGTCCTATCGTGGGCGCCGCAAGCCGACCGACTGGCCTTCGTCTACTTCGAGAAGGGAAAGTACGACGTCTACACGTTGTCGAACCCACGCTCGCTCAAGCGAGAGCCGTATCGGCAAGAGGTCCAAGACAACAGCGGCCTTCTGGCCACCACGATCACGGCGCCGGTCGACACCACGCGCTCGCTCCAGGTACCAGAGGAGTCGAGGCCGCAAGTGGGCGAGGGCGGCTCGATCTACCGTACTCCGAGCGGCTTCCGCTCCTCGAGCGAGGTGAACCGCACCGGTGACAGCGCGTTCGTGGCGCCGCCAGTTTCCGTGGCTGCGTTGCTGGACTCAGCGGCCTACAGCCTGCCGGATACCAGCGAGTTTACGGTCAAAGGTTACAAGGTCCACTTCACACCCGACTACGTGGCGCGTCCTTCGATCGGCTATTCGCGTGACAACTTCGGCCGCGGCTTCTTCGGCGGCACCGCCGTGTCTCTCAGCGATATCCTGGGCAACCACCAGCTGATCTTTGCCGGCTACATCAATGGACGGGTCAGTGAAGCCCAAGTGCTCGCGGCGTATGTCAACATGAGCCACCGTATCAACTGGGTCACTGGTATCTCCCAGGAACCTTACTACTTCCTCGAGCCGAGCGTCATCCGAGTGGACCAACCGGTTGTGGGGCAAAACACATTCGTCAGCAACATCCGCCGGCTGGTGGTCCGGTCAGCGTTTGGACAGGCATACTACCCCGTCAGCCGCTTCCAGCGGCTCGAGGCCAACGTACGATTCGCGAACGTCGACGACGCACTGTTGAGCATCCTCGAGCCTTACAACCCGCGCCTCGGGAACCCCACCGAAGACCCGCGCTTGGTCACGGATAACCGCCCGGGGGTGAGTTACGTCCAGCCATCGCTTGCCTGGGTGTTCGACAACTCGCTGTTCGGATACACGTCACCATTCTTCGGCAGGCGCTCTCGATTTGAGTTTGCGCAAACTGTCGGCGACTGGAGATACTCTCAGATCACGGTTGACTACCGCCGTTACGATGGAATGATTGGTCCCATAGTTCTCGCCACTCGGCTCCTCTATTTCGGCCGGATCGGGCGCGACGCGGAACAGTTTCGGATTTTCGCAGGTAGCACCGAACTACTGCGGGGCAATACTTCGGGTTCCTACCGAAGTCACGAGTGCCGCAGAGCCAATGACGTCGGTACACAGACCGGCTGCGCTCAGCTGGACCGAATGGTGGGCACTCAGTTCGGGGTTGCAAGCGCTGAGCTGCGCTTCCCAATAATGACACCGCAGTTCGGGTTCTTGCCCAGCGGCTTCCCACCGATCGAAGGCGCGGCTTTCTCCGCTATAGGTATGGCGTGGGACGAAAACAGTGACTTACAGTGGACCCGGGAGGCTGGCGATCACCCGACGCAAGTTCGGACGCCGCTGCGGACCGTCGGCATCTCACTCCGCACGAGTCTCTTCGGCTTCGCGCTGGCCCACGTGGACTACTCCATCCCTCTGGATCGCAGGGGCGTGGGCGGGCTGTGGACATTTAGTCTGGGCCCGGCCTTCTAGGCGGTGGCGGGACAGTAGGTGCGCACATCGGCAGGGCAGACGGCAATGGCGGCCCCTACCCTGCTGACCCGCTTACCTGCATACCCGCCCCCTCACTATCTTTGCAGTGGTGAATCCCACAACCATTTTGTTGGTCGCCGCACTCGTTCTGGCTGCCTGCGGACGGGAGCCGGAGCTTGCGACCGACAGCGCGCCTGCCGCGTCGCGCGGAATGCCAGGTGCAAGCGTCCTACGAGTTCCCCGGGAGGGCGGGCTGGCCCGACTCTACCGATTGCCCGCACTCGACTCGGCGGCCTGGAAGCCCGCTGACAAGTTGCCGCCAGTGGATCGGCCTGTTGGCTCAGATCCGGAACAGGGGCTCGTGTATGCGTTGGACCGGAAGAAAAACGTGGTCGCTATCGACCTCGACACCCGGCGGGTCCGTACTTATCTCGAGAATATCCGCTACGCTGCAGTGGGACCTGACGGAGCGTTGTACGCCGTCGACACGGCGAACTCCGTGGTGCAGCTGGTACGGCGCACTCCGGTACGTTTCCGCTCGAAGCTGCAAGGAACCCCGACGCAGCTGCACGGCACCATGGATGGCGCCTTGGTGGCGAGACTCGGGGGCAACCGGCCAGTTCTCGAATATCTCGGCTCCGATCAAGCACCAAGCTCAACACCACTGCCCGAGGGCTCAGTTACATCCAGTTTCTTGGGCGACCTCGTTGCCGTAGCTGCTGACACCGCAGTGATTCTCTACGCCCCTCAGCAGAAATCCAAGCCGCGCATAATCCCAATCACCGGCGATGCTCGCGACGTGATGTTCTCACCTTCCGGGCACCGGCTGTACGTGGGACGGGCGGCCGGTCCGTTGCTCGTGCTCGACCGTTTTGATGGGACTCAACTACGAGAGATCGAGCTTCCGGGTCCCGCCCGGGAGCTCAGAGGGGACATGTACGGTAACTGGCTTGTCGTCCGGCCTGAGAACGGAGACTCGGTCTGGGTCATTGACGTTGGTACCGGAAGGCACGTCGGGACCACCGCGGCGCGTTGGACTGATGACCTCCCCGCCGTCGCACCGCCTCACACACTCCTGGTTCGGCGGGGAGCCGATCTGGTCGCATTGGACCTGTCCGCACCGAAGTTCCCTGAACTGGAGCGCATCCAGGGTGGAGCAGCAGACTTTTGGCTGCCTATTGCGTGGCAGCCCGCCCAGGAGACCGAGCTCCCCTTCGCGGCTGACTCGGCTGCCGTTGCCGCCGCAGACACCGGCCCTGCTCGCCCCAGTGTGTACCTGCAGGTAAGCAGCTCGCAGAATCCTGCATGGGCCAATGAACTCTCAGCCAAGCTCGCTGCGGCGGGACTTCCCGCATCCGTTCTACCTCCGCGACGTTCGGAAGAAGTGTATAGAGTCGTGCTAGGACCATATGCTACACGAGAGCAGGCGGAGGCGACCGGCCGCACCATCGGCATGCCATCATTCATCGTCACAGCTCAGGACCAATCGAAGGCTCAGTAGCTTCACCCACCGCCCAAGGGAGTAGACGGCATGAAGCTCACGAAGCTGGAACTCTCCGGCTTTAAATCCTTCGCGGACACCGTCACCCTTACATTCGAGGAAGGGGTTACGGCTATCGTCGGGCCAAATGGGTGCGGCAAATCCAACGTTTCTGATTCGGTTCGCTGGGTGCTAGGCGAGCAATCGGCTCGACTGCTTCGAGGCGGCAAGATGGAAGACGTGATCTTCCAGGGCTCGGTGGCTCGCCGGCCGGTGAACGTGACTGAGGTCTCGCTTTATCTCGACAACACAGACGGCGATTTGCCGATTGCATATCGCGAGGTGGTAGTCACGAGACGTCTCTCCAGGTCGGGACAGAGTGACTATCTGCTGAACGGCTCTCCAGTTCGATTGCGCGACATTCAAGATCTTCTGCGGGGCACCGGCCTCGGAAGCGACGCCGGAGTAGTGATCGAATCTAAAATGATCGACCTACTCCTATCCGACAGAGCCGAGGAGCGCCGGTCCTTGTTCGAAGAGGCGGCTGGAATCGGCTTGTACCGGGACCGGAAGCACAGTACGGAGCGGCGCCTGGAGGAAACCGCCGTGGACCTTCAGCGGGTCGAGGATCTGATTGCAGAAGTGCAGTCACAGATTCGCAGCCTTGCCCGGCAGCGCGGCAAGGCGGAACGCCACTCGAAGCTGTCCGAAGAGAAGTTCGCTGTGCAGCTCACCCTTGCCCGGCGGCAAATGGATCGGCTGGCCGAAGAAGCGGCTGGCATGGACGCCCGCTTCACTGGGCTGACTGACGTCTTGCCAGCCATGAGGGAGCAGCTAAACGAGAACGATCAGCGCAGAGACGCGTCGTCGAGGTCTCGGGCCGCTGCTGAGGCGCAGCGCACCGAGCTGACCCGACGCTTGGCAAGTGTTCGTGTCGAGTTGGGGAAGCTCGACGGCGATCTGGCTCTGGCAGGCGAGCGGCTGTCGAATGCTGCAGCTCGGCGAGTCCGTGCCTCCGAAGAACGTGCTCAGATGGAGCAGCGAGCTACGTCAGCGAGCACCGAACAGGCCGCTGCAAGCGAGCACCGGGAGACCGCGCGACTGGAGCATGAGCGAATCCTTCAGGAATTGAGCGGCCGGGCAGAAGCAGAGGAGAAGGTTCGCCTCAAACTGGGAGAGCAGCGCTCGCTCGTTCGGAGGCTGGAACAGGAGCTTCAGTCAAGCGCCCAGTCCCTTAAGGCGCTGGAAGGTGAGCGTAACGCGCTTGAAGGTGAGCTGGCATCCCTGCGCGAGCGGGCAGGACAGGCCAGCGCGCGACGATCTGCCCTACAGCAGGAGCTCGCGGGCGTCGAGCGTCGCCGGGACACCGCCGTGGAGCGCGCCGGTTTCCTCGCGCACGAAGCGAAACGTGCCGCCGCAGCAGCGGAGCACGCGCGCCATGCAGTCGCCGAAACGCGCGAGCATGAGGCGATGAACCGTGCTGAACGGAGGCAAGCAGAAGAGGCCCTTGCCCAAATGACCTCTCGCCGCCTTGCACTCGAGGAGTTGGAACGTGATCGCGTCGGCTTGGCTCCTGCCGCAGCCGCGCTTCTGGCTGTGCGCGACCACTTCGGAGATGGTGTGCTCGGGCCGCTGAGCGACTTCGTGAGCACGGCCCGTGAGGATGCGGAGCTGGCAGAGAGAGTACTGGGTGACTGGATGCACGCGGTCCTCGTGCGCGACGAAAACGTGGTACATGCAATTCAGCTCTGGCACACAGATCACCAGCCGGGGCCGTTGGTTCTTCTGCCCCTCACCCCAGGTCCCGTCACACCTGGCGGCGGCCAGCCATTCGACAATGGACTTCAGGTTCAAGAAGTCGCGGCTGGTTGGGTTGGCGCAGCACTGGCCGGGTCGGAGGTTTTAGACAAAGAAGGCCGGGTGCTCCGGCGCGCGAGTGGCGCAATCTTCCTCGCGGGCGCCGCGGCTCCATCCGGTCCGCTACGCCGACGAGCCGAACTCGAAGCGTTGACGCAGGAAGTAATTCTGGCGGAGGCCGCCCTCGCATCCGCAGACACGTCCTTGCGGTTCACTGTCGAGCGGCTAGCCGAGCGTGAATTGATGTTGTCCCAGGCCGCTGCTTCGTCCGAGCAAGCTCGCGAGGAAGAACGCCAGGCCGTAGCTGTAAGGGAAGATGTCCTTCGCGTCGTAGCCAACCTCGCACGAGAAGCTGCCGATTCCGACACCCAGCTGAGCCAGGTGACTGAGCGGGTAGCGCGGTCGGAGAAACGGCTGGCAGAAATCGACACCGCGCTCGTGGTCGGCGATCTCGCCCGGGGCCGGGGTGAGGAGGAGCTACAGATCTCGCGCGCCAAGTTGAATGAGCTTGAAGGCGACCAGGAGGCAGCACGGGAGCAAAGAGCCCACTGGCAGGTACAGGAAGCGCATGTCGCCGGCAGTCTTCGCGCAGCGAGCGAGCGGCTGGAGCGGGCGACGCGTACCCGTACTGAAGCGGAGGAGGCAGCTCGGAGGCTGGTACTGGAGCTGACTGAATTAGACGCCGATACCGCTTCTCTGGCGGCACAACAAGCCGAATGGATGGAATTGAGGAGCGAGCGCCAGGCGGCGCTGCAGGAACTCGAAGCAGCCAATACTCAGGCTGAAGCCCAGCTTATCAGCGCCGATCAGGCACTTGTCACGGCCGAGCAGGAGCTGAACGCGACCCGAACTGAACTGGAGGCGGCTGCCGAAGAGAGCCACGCCTTGCAGGTGCGCCTTACGGAGGTAAAGGGGATTCGGCGGTCAATTGTCGAGAGGGTTGAAGCTGAATGGCACAAGCCATTCGACCAGCTCCTGGACTCAGCGACGATGCTGGACCTGGATCTCGAAACGCTGGAAGCCGAAGCCGCGCGGATCGTCTCTGCCCTTGATTCTATCGGCCCTGTGAATCCGCTAGCCGTGGAGGAGCATGCCGAAGAAACAAAGCGCCTCGAGTTCCTCACGTCACAGCGCGACGATCTGATCAGCGCTCGACAGTCGCTCATCCAGGCGATCCGGGAAATCGATGGCACTGCGAAGACAATGTTCCTGGAGACCTTTCTTGCCGTACAAGCCAATTTCTCAAAGGTGTTTCAAACTCTCTTTGGTGGCGGCGAGTGCGAGTTGAGGCTCGCGAACCAGGACGATCCGTTAGAGAGCGAGATTGACATACACGCCGCGCCCCGCGGCAAGCGGACGCAACGCATCCACTTACTGTCCTCGGGTGAGCGCACGCTGGTCGCCGTATCCCTCCTGTTTAGCATTTATCTCACCAAGCCGAGTCCTTTCTGCCTGATGGACGAGGTCGACGCCCCGCTGGATGACGCTAACGTCGGCCGGTTTACTCGACTACTGGAAGAGTTCAAGCTGGACACTCAGTTCCTGGTCATAACTCACAACCCGCGTACGATGCAGGCAGCTGACGCTGTCTACGGTGTCACAATGCAGGAGGCGGGTGTTTCTACAATCGTAGGAGTAAGACTGGGCGAACGGGAGCACGTCAAGGACGTATAGGGCCTAAGCTCCGGCTTGCAGCCACGATCCCCTTAGGTTGCCCACGTGGCATGTTGTCTGCATCCTTCACTTGCGGGGCACCCCCTTTAGTACTTAGACCCTAACCGGGACGCTAGACCTCCACTAATGCTGATCGTGATGCGCCATGGCGCACCCGAAGAGGACATCCGGCGTGTGGCAGTCACCATCGAGGAGATGGGGTATCAGGCTCGTCCTATGCCGGGGAAACAGCGCACCACGATCGGTCTCGTCGGTAACGATGGTCGAGTGGATGGGTCCAGGCTGGCGGCGCTGCCCGGTGTACAGGAAATCATCCATGTCACCAAGCCCTACAAGCAAGTCTCGAGAGAGTGGAAAGCGGATTCCACGCTCGTCCGCCTGCCGGGTGGCCTCACCGTTGGTGGCGACGAAGTCGTGGTCATGGCGGGTCCGTGCTCGGTAGAGAGCGAGCAGCAGATACTGGAGGCTGCCCGGGCCGTCC
>Ga0126307_10002238_pt1 | contig 13022 bp, 16 predicted proteins | sample Plot28_FD_89955 | JGI IMG/M metagenome (GOLD analysis project Ga0126307, IMG submission 89955) | Serpentine soil microbial communities from UC McLaughlin Reserve, CA, USA - Plot28 | ecosystem: Environmental > Terrestrial > Soil > Grasslands | place: USA: UC McLaughlin Reserve, Lake County...
TAAATAGATAAACTTTATTCATTAAAGTAAATAACCTTAAGGTTATTTACTTTAATGAATAAAGTTTATCTATTTATCTATATTCTATATAATACAAATCAAAGGGAGTTGTTTTTATCCAATTAAATTTTTGACTCTTTTATTACTGTTACATTGCATTATTGTAGCAGTACCTTCATCTGAAAGAAAAATTTTATTCTACTAGCAATCTATTCTATACATATTCCTGGAACACCCATCTTTCGGAATAAATGAGGCGATATTACTAAACTACTATCATCATATTTTAAAAGTGGTGAATTATTTGTTTCAGAACTAAATAATAATTTATTAATTGCTTCTTTATAATGCTCCAGCGACTCCCAAACTGCACAATTAATGAATACGCTACTTTTTCCAATACCTTTATGCATTTGTGCAGAAATAAATCTTGGTTGTTTTTTAAAGTTAATAGCGTCGTCTCCCCAATCCTTAAATTGTTCAGCCTTATCTGATTTTACATTGAATTTGTTTATAAGAATTACTGAATCATTTATTTCCTTTTCTTCAATCTGATCGTTAAATTTCACTATCTTATTTCAACAAATTTTGTAATAATATAATATAGAGTGTTTCTAATAGAATAAAGGATTTCTTTTTTAAACAATAACAAAACATTAGCAGTTTCTTGAAAATAGAAAAGAATGAAAAAGGAAGTTTGAGAACTTAAATGTAATAACCGAAATGAAACAATCAAATACGAAAAAGAGTAGCTCAAAATCAGATTAATTATCTGATAAATATAATAAAAATCCATGTATATAAAAGGTAATCAACAATAATTGTTTCTACTTAAAAATAATAACCTGTGATGGAATATTAATTAGATACTAATAAATTTATTGACAAGATTTTGTAGCATAGCATAGGTACACATAAAACTAAAAAAATACATAATGTGATCAATAAATGAATTTATCTTTAGTTTATCCTATACCTATTAGAGATTTACTAAAATAATTATATTGAGGATTCCAATAAGAAAGACTTTTTCAGGTAGATTAAATCTTTCACTAAGATTTAGAAATGATGAATCACAATATACAAGCAATAATAATGTAATAAAAATAAAAATATATTGTTGAGAGATTAATTAATAAAATGACTTGTTTTAGCAAATGCTGATCAAATCATTATTTACAATACTAAAGTATGTGTAACTATATTGATTTTACTATTCCTGCAGAAAGATTATGCCTTGATATTAGAAAATAAATATATCTATTCTATAGATTTTTAATCGTAATAAATAATTTATTCTCATTGATGTATCATATTTCTAAGAATGATTCAATTTTACATTGAAGTGTTAATTGTAAATGATGAAGATAAAACATAGAGAATACTTTGAAGAAGATAGTCAACTGATTTTGACACAATTTTGTAGTCTAATAACTATTAACTTAATTTCAGTTCTACGATATTGTGTTATAATTAAATTTATCATAACTATTCTTCATTATAATTAAATACTCATTTTAAACTAAATAAATAATGTCTAGAACATTTAGGAGAGAAGAAAATATTGTACTTAATTAATGATACATATTATAGAACAAAATTCTTTTTGACCTTTGTTTTGATTGGAATATTTTTTACTTCTGTTGGCATAATTTTCATAGGTCAGATTTTAGGCAAACAAATAGAAGGAATTATGCTTATACATGACTTTTACATAATATTGGCTCTAATCACAGGTTCAATTTTTATAGGATTACTTTATTTTGCAAATATAGAATATCAAAAGAAAGATGCAGTACTGTTAGCAAAAATATCAACATTGACTGCTTTAATATCAGTATTTATTATAGAAATAACTGGAACAATAGGATATATAGAATATAGATCTCCTGATGTTGATAGTGCAAAATCAAAAATTAAACAAATATTTCCTTTGGCACATTCTCCGATGTTTGAAACTATGGAGTATGCAGGATTAATAGGGACAATGTGGACTGGACTTATAACTTACATAACCTGGTATTTCAAAGAAAAAATATTCATAAATAATGTTTTAAAGAATGCTTTGATTGTTTTGACATTCTTGGCAATAGTCTATGCTTTATTCATTTCATTTATGGGTATAGTTCCAACAAAGATTGCATCTGTGCAAGGGTGAAAATAAAATGGAAAGTAAAACAACAAGAATAAAATCAATAAATGCCTCTGTTTACGGAGTTTCAGGCAGTATTGCTGCTGCATTTATTGCATGTTCAATATCTATAATTTCTATCGGAATCCTCACTGCCATCCGTCATACATTTCCATTTAATGATTGGCTTGTTTCACATATTCTACTAGGTCAATATGGTGGAATATTTCTCTATAGTCATCTTATATGGATAGTCAGTTGGATTCTTTTATACTTTCAACTAAAAAAAAGAATTACTTTTGGAAACATTAGGCATTGGGTGATTAGTTTTATCGGATCTATATTGGCTACAACATTAATAATGATGTATGTTTTGAATTGGATGGGAGTATTTGCTTTATTTATCCCACGATAAAATATAATGCATTCCAATACTTTATCACTATTATTTTTTAATGAAGTCTAAATAGCAATAATAATGTAAATTTTCAGATAAGAACTATATGCTATATTTGCAAATTTAATCAAACGAGAAAAGTTCTTTACACTTTACCAATTCAGTCGTATTTTTGCATAATGCGCAAGTTTCTATATGCCAGTATCTCTAATATTTTTATGATTTATAGATGCCAACACATTTTTCTCTTCCATTCATTTTTTTATCTCTAATTTTGAGACGTGTAAACCAACATCTATAAGTCATTTCTCATTATTCTGTTTTTCTTCAAAAAATTTTCACCTGGAACCCTAGTCAGTCCAACATGTAGTATTGTAGATATATTTTTATGATCTGAACCAAAAAGCAGTAATGAAATTATGTTCTCATCAATAGAATCTAACTTGTATGCTTTTTTAATTTTTTTACCATTTTCTAGGGATGATGACATTCTAATATGTCCTAAAATGATAGAGAATTATCATTTTTATTCTGTTTAGTTAGATTTAATAAATATAAAAATTTTTAAATATATATATATATAATCTTTGTCATTTACTCTATAATCTTCAAAAAAGTTCTTGAAACTTAAACAATACGGTTTAAATGACCATTTTATAAGATTTTTCAAGATTTTTATCATATCTTTTTGAATACTATGACATTATAATTGCCTCCAATTGTTATATAAAATAGTCTGTACATAGAGTCATGTCAAAACCAACTATTGATTTAATGAATCAAAAATTCATTTTGCAATTAAATGCTGCTCTTGCCATGGAAAATGCAGGAATAGAAAGATTGCAGACTCGAATTGGAGAAGTTAGTTTACCAGATGCTAAACAACGATTAGAACATCATTTACAAGAGAGCCTAGAACATCAAAAAATGTTAGAACAACTAGTCTCTAACATAGGTGGCCAGCCAACACAAGAAAAATTAGGATTACCACTTCCTTCTTATCCACCATCAATGAAAGAGATGATGGATAAAACCATGACAAAGCCAGAGTACGAACTAAAAAGAGCAGAAGAAGATATGATTGTAGAAAATGCTGAAGTATGTGTTTATCTTATGCTGATACAAAAATGCCAGATGGCAGGTGGAGTCTATTCAAATGCCATAGCTCCATTATCTAAAAATATGAACGATGAACAGGAACAAGCTGATTGGTTAAAGACTACTTCATCTGCCATGCTTGCTCAGTTATGGCCAAAGATACAATCATCAGTTGTTGCTAATGCTCCTCCTTTCTCATTATAACAAAAAAGGAGATATTTTTTAAAATGAAAGCACTAGTATATCACGGACCTTATGATGTTCGTATAGACGATAAACCTCACCCTACAATACAACATCCAGAAGATGCAATCTTGCGAATTACTTCTACTGCTATTTGTGGTTCTGATCTACACCTTTATCATGGAACTCTTCCTGGAATGCAACCAGGTCAAACATTAGGACATGAATTTATGGGAGTAATAGAAGAAACAGGACCAGAGGTAGAGGATGTTCACGTAGGTGATAGAGTGGTAATTCCTTTTAATGTTAATTGTGGTCGTTGTTGGTATTGTAATAATAACATGTGGTCTCAATGTGATAGAGCTAATCCTAAAACAAAAGATATTGGTGCAACTTATGGTTATACTCAACTGTTAGGAGGATATGATGGGGGTCAAGCTGAATATGTACGTATACCATTTGCAAGTGCTGGAGCTTCTTTAAAAGTTCCAGACGATATCAAGACGGATGAGCAGGTATTATTTTTAAGCGATATTCTTCCAACTGGATACTTTGCAGCAGATATTGCTAATGTACAACCTGGAGACGATGTTGCCGTATTTGGTGCTGGACCTGTTGGATTCTTTGCAGTTATGAGTTCTTTTTTAAGAGGAGCAGCCAGAGTCTTTTCAATCGATCATTGGCCTATGCGTTTAGATAGAACAAAAAGTCTAGGAGCAGAGATCATTAACTTTGATGAAGAAGATCCGGTGGATAGACTAAGAAAGGAAACTAATGGAAAAGGCGTGATCTGTATAGATGCTGTTGGATTTGAAGCAGTAGGACATTTTGCTGGTTATAGTAGTCACATTCATAATGATGGGAAGAAAAGTAATAATAATCTACATCATGACCATTCTACAGTCTCTAATCCTCAATATAATCCAGTTAATCCATTACAGGTAATTACATGGATGGCACAAATTGCAAAAAAATATTCAACTATTTCAATACCTGGTGTATACGGATCCGGTTATGACCAATTTCCATTAGGACTATTGTTTAACCGTAATATTCAAATTCACATGGGACAATGCCCTGTCAAAAAATATAATGAACAATTACTTCACCTTGTTGAAACAGGACGAATAGATCCAACTAAGGTCATAAGTCATACTATGAAGCTTAATGATGCACCTAAAGGTTATGAAGGATTTGATAAGAAATCAGAAATAATGAAAATAGTACTAAAGCCATAATGGTGAGGCAATCATGGATAATAATAATAACAGATTATTACGCAATATAAAGAAAATTAGCTATATGTAACTAATATTAAAAATAAGACAAACATGCCTGTTACTCAACCAAAAAAGAAAATGCAATCCGGTGTTTCAGAGCAAGAATTACCTGTAGATAAACCGCTGGGTATGTTAGAACCTGCATCTTATTTTAATGGAGCGATGCCAACTGGTGTAACTGTTTCGCATAAAGGATGTATTTTTGTCAATTTTCCAAAATGGGGAGATAATGTACAATTTACAGTCGCTGAAATTAAGAATGGACAAGCTATTGCATATCCTAATGATGATTTTAACAAAACTGATCCTAATGATCCTTCTAAAGCTCTCGTGTCAGTGCAATCAGTAGTTGTCGATCCTACAGATCGTTTATGGATTCTTGATACTGGCAGTCCCCTTTTTCAACTTACTAAATATGGTGGACCCAAGATGGTCTGTATCGATTTAAAAACTGATCAAATTATCAAGCAGATTCTCTTTCCCCAAGATGTGGCTCTTCCTACTACTTATCTAAATGATGTACGTATTGATTTACGTCGAGGTGAAGATGGGGTGGCATTCATCACGGACTCCACAAAAAGGACCTATGGAATCATTGTCGTTGACTTGGCATCAGGTGATAGTTGGCGACGCCTTCATGACCATCCTTCTACTAAGGCAGAGGACTTGCAAACATTTCTTCCTATTGTATGAGGTAGACCATTTTTAGAAAGCCAGTCTGATGGATCAGTCAAACAAGGTGCAGGGATAGGTTCTGATGGAATTGCAATTAGTGCTGATGGCAAACGACTATATTATTGTCCTCTAGGCAGTCGTAAGCTCTATAGTGTGAATACAGACGGACTTTCCGATCGCTCAATTGATGACCGCTAAGTATCTGATACCGTAATTGATGAAGGCGACAGAGGAGGGGCGTCAGAGTGACTTGAATCTGATTCTGCAGGATATATCTATTCAACAAATTATGAACATAATGCTATTTTACGTCGTCGAGATCATGGGGACATATGGGAAACGGTAGCACATGACTCCCGTCTCTTATGATGGAAGATTCAGACGTTACACTTTTGTGGCTTTAAATACATCTTCTAGTGTATGAGGTTTAGACCTGCATATGTAATCCTTTTTTCGTGTATAACAATATTTCTATAATGTATTATTACAATAATCTACTAATTCAGTAATGAAGATTAATAACATTATTCTTTACTATTAAGAATAAAATCATTAGAGATTGAAAACTACAATAATCATCACGCATTTATTCTTAGAATTTTATTTACAATGAGTATTTCTAATGCTATAATGCCTTTTGTTATTTTATTTATTAAAAGTATTCCGATATTATACTTATTAAAAGATGTATCTACTATTCCATTCGGAAGTACAAGAAAAGATTAGATAAAATTATACAATAGAACAAACTACTCTCTTAATTGATATTTTTAGACATAAATTAGTTCATTTAGCACAATCGCACTTTGTACATTCAATACTGAAAAACTCTTCCTTTGACCATCTTAATGATAAAAAAGGTTATAGTTTTTTTTCATTTTCAAATATTAAGAATACAATCCAAATCTACAATAATTACCATCTGTGTTGAGGCCAAAACTCTTCCTGCAACTACATTCGCTGGTTTATACTATTATAACTAATAAAAAAAATCTATTTGTATCTCTTTATTTATCTGTAAAAGTTTAAAATAATGAAAGTAAAAATATATTATGCATACCGGACCAATAATTGAAATTCGAAAATTAAAGGAAATTAATATTGAAGGTGGTGTTGTATTTGATGGTTTTTACAATATTGGTCTTATTAGTACTATAACATGTGGATGTTTTATAAATTCTTTAAAAACTGAATTAGTTGGTATTCTTGATTCTTCTCTTTTTTCTCCAATGTCAATAATTTATGATAGTAAACCAAATTTTCCAGCGAGAATCTATGCAAATGAAGAAAAAAAATTAGCATTCTTTGTTTCTGAATTAATTTTAGAACCATCAGCATATAGAGCAGTAGCTGACATGATATTGAGATGGTCTAAAGATAATAAATGCAAGACAATAATAAGTATTGCAGGTAAAGCAATTGAAAAAGAAGATAGAACAACAATGACAAAAGAAGAGAAACCTTCTCTGAATGTGATTTCAAATTCTCCATATATAATGAAGGAATTAAATGATAGGGGCGTATTATCTTTAAAAAGTGGAACGATTAATGGAATTCCTGGAATTCTTTTGAACGAATCCATTTGGAAGAATATTGATGTGATTGTATTTGTTGTTGATGTCATATCTGGTGTACCTAATTTTAGAGCTGCAGCAAATGTTGCTCAGGTTGTAAGCAAAATTGTTCCGGAAGCATATTGTGAAATACAACCATTAATTAAAGAAGCTGAAAAGATAGAAAATAGTTTAAAAATGATAAATAGTCAAGCATCCAATAAATTTGAAAAGCAGATGTATAGATAGATAGATAGACAAATTATTATTTTACAGAATACGGTAACTTTAGGAATAGAATAGAATATCCTAAATATTTCACAATTGGAAAGACAAGGATCTGATTTACAAATAAAGATAGAAAAAGCTACAACTAATTAATCAAAATAATTCTAATTCTTGTTTTCTGTTTTTTATTGGGATTTCTTATATAGATCAAGTCTTCCTTAATATTTATAATAATTGTCTAACAAGTATACATATTATTCATTTAGCATTATTCATGGGAAAAGTACATTGGTTACCTAGTTGTATTGAGTATACAATCTTTAGCAAAAGCATTATGGGACAGCAACAAAATATAGGCAAGACTGAATCTATGCTTGTTGTTGTTATTTTAGTTTCGCACAGATATCTTGAATATAATAGTAAACCTTCTCATACCAATCAGTTTGATACCTATACAACCTATGAAAACCTGTTATAGAGACATCAATACATGGCATTGTTACTCATATGATAGAAGACTTTGACCATTAAAGAGGAAGAAAGGAATTTAAAATTACAGAAGACTATAATATTATGGCAAGAATTATAATCGGTAAAAAAGGACATAAGGAAAATCTTTCTCCACAAATGCAGAATAGGGTAATTTCAATAGAAAATTATTTGAAGACATCGTGATGGAAGGAAAATTTCGATTTAGATATACATTGGAGGTAAAGCAATAATGGCGCTATATTTAGTCAGAGCGAGACCAAAAAATGACTTCTCAGATCTTAGGAAAGAATTGAATTCTGGCGAAATATCAAGACTTAAGCCATTTGGAAAAACACTACAATATGGTTTAGATAACGCAAAAATTGATCCCAAAGATGGATATGCTTTATGGGTAGAAGAAGATTATTGTACTCCTCCATTAGCCATGGAAAGAGAAAGTGTTCTTGATAGATATTTTGAAGATATTACAGTTCAACTTATTACCACTGAAAAAGAAGGACTAGATAGGATTGCCAAGATTCCTGGACTTTGGACTGAATAGAATGGAAGTAGATGAATCAAAAAAGGAGAAAGAGTATAAGTGGAGAAAAAGATGGCCCATTGTACATGGAATTCTTTTATCTTCACAGTAAGGAGAGTTTGGTGCCCTTTACCAGGTAGCCAAAACTATATCTGCTAACCAAGACGATGAGGTTTGGATGGAGATACATACCTACAAGGACCGCAAGCATTCAGATGAAGTCCAAGCAAAGATTGAAAATGATGAAAATATGAAATCAATTTGTGGACAGTTTGGTGATCTTATGACTGTTGATTCCGAAGAAATAATGGAGGATTTTAGTTGCGTCAAGGTTTAGAGATTTTATACATCTAATAATATCAATATGCAAAATCAACGTGATAAGGAAATAAAAGGGAAGAATAAGATTCTGACCATCGTCCATTTTGAAATTCCTGCAGATGATGTAGGACGTGTAAGAAGTTTTTTTTCAACCTTGTTTGGTTGGAGAATAGAAAAGATTGAAGTAAGAAAGGATGGAGATATAATGGAGTATTGGATGATATCCACTTCCTCAGAAGGGGATACTAATGAAAAAACTTCTCTAGAAGGAGGTTTGATAAAGAGACAGTATCCTCAACAACCAAACTTGAATTACATAAGTGTATCTTCAATAGATGATTACTCCAAAAAAGTTAACGAATTAGGAGGCAAAGTTGTAATGCCAAAAACGGAAATTACAAGGTATGGCTTCTTTGCTGTCTGTATAGATAAAGCCTGTTTATCTTGGCTGTTTATTGTCATGTTTTATTCCGTTAAAATATTTGTAAAAGCCATAGCCCTCTTTAGAGTAGTAGGAGCAAATTTAGAAGGCCATGGTATCTGGATACACTAATCTATATGTTTTAGATTACAACTACATACATAATAAAATATTTAAAAATTGGAGATAATTTATTGGTAAAAGAAGATTAAGAAGCCATAGCCTAATTAGGAGCACATAGATAAATTAAATGTATTAGGCTATGGCATTTACAGAGGTACTGTATGGATATTATGTTGGCGTTAGTTCAGGATAGTTAAAAAGGGATAGTATTATTGTTAAATAGATGCCACGATAACGATTTTACTCATTATCAAACATCTACATACAAATATTTGAGATTTTCATCCCTCCTAGAAGTGTACCTAATCATGCGCTTTTATGTATAAAACACTTGAAGATAAATTGTTTAATTGTCATAGCCTACCACTAGAAAAAAGAGAAGATGCAAATAGAGATAGTAGCAGCAGGCTATGATCACTTTGGTGTTAGGATTAGGTGTTCTATAATAATTGTTGGACTATTTAAAAATCTGTAAACATCGTTAATTGTTAATATATTGGTAAAAGAAGCCATAGCCCTCCTCAATGGAGAAATTGGCTATCACATATTATTGAAGGCTATGGCTTGTTTTTGCCTATGAGTTGGTATTAATCAAAGATTTTCTTAGAACCTTAAAAATATGTCTAAACAAAGTTAATTTTATTGTCATAGCCTATCACAATTGCAGGAGTACTATAAGCCTACAATTGATTGAATGAGTTGGACATCGGACATCGGTTGGTGGCTATGACTAACTATATTCCTGTACTAGTTATTTTATTAAAAATTATATTAAAAATTGTTACTTATTTTTTAATTCATCAGATTAACTAAAGGGTTAAAGTAAAATTATACAATCATATGATAAATGTGATATAATCAGGTTTCACCATCAGATCGGGCACTGAGGGAATTGATGTTTATCACAGTTATTTCTTGTATTTTTATAAGAGAATATTTTATCATAAACAAGGAAGGTTTGAAATAGAAATGAGTTCATTGGTATTTTGTTCAAAGTGTGGTAAAACTGAAAAACCAGGTGAAGAATTCACAAACAAAGATGGTAATACGATATGCAAAAATTGCTGGTTTGATGATGAAGAAAAAAATAATAATAAAAATAATAACAAGATGCAGAAATGAGATGTGAAAATAGTATCAATAATAATAGATGTACAAGATTAGCAGATAAAATAGCAAAGATAAAAGATATCACTGATATAAAACAGCAGCAGTCAAGATTGTGGATATGTGATGAATGTTTTTACGAAAAAATGTATAGTGATCAATTGTTTAAAGAGTATCTAATTCAAGTAACAGAATTGAATAATAATAATAATAATAATAAGAGAAATGAGTTCTAATACTAATCAAAATAATATCATTAATCCTAAAACCTGTATCTATAATTGTAATACCAGGATTTATTGGAACAATGAGGAGAATGCATATTTTGAAGTATCTGCAACGAAGAAACATGTTTGCCCTAATTTGTGGCTATAATTAAGTTTCTTAAAAGTATCTGGTGTTAATATATGATATTAGTGATAAAATAGTATATTATGAGTACTGAAAAAAATAATGATATTGTTAGAAAAAGACAAGAAGCGTTAGATGCTAAACAAAATGAGATTGTAGAGAATCTTGACAATGTTTCTTTAAAAGAAGTAAAAGAATCGAAAAAAGAGGCTAACGTATCAGGAGATTCTGATCGCGAATAGATAGAACTAATTAGATTCTTCGAGATCTTTGTAGTACTAAAATGTTTAAAAGGTTATGGTAGTAATATTATACTAGTATATGAATCAAACTAAAAATTCACTTCTCATAAATACTTTAACAAGAATAACATAATACCAATTGCTTTTTCATCATTTTCAATTATTTTTGTTGGTTTTGTATTAATAGGCGCAATAGGACATTATTTAATTAAATATATTTTCTAGATAACAACATCAAATTTTTTTATTTATTATGAAAGTTTATCTATATTTATGAAAATATTATTCACATCTATATGAATAGTCGGTTTGATAATAATGAATGGAGAAACAATTCTAAGAAAGGGTTGGTCTGTGGCATAATGCTTTGTCGTAACTCACCAATAAAACAATGTCCTAGATGTTTACTTCATTATTGCTCTGACCATCTAAAAACACATTTTCATCCAGCAGCAGCAGATTAATCAAAGAGAACTAAATTTAATAATGAAAATTATTAACCCGCTATAGATTATTGAGGAATATTATCAATATAATAGAAGGCTATGAATAGTAGGTTTCACGGGATCTGTTGGTATTCGTTGGCTGGTTGGTAATAATATGTGCTATTCTAAACTATTTAATAACGGAGATAATTTGTTTAATTAATTAATTGGTAAATATAACCATAGTCTTCTAAGGATTAACTCAACAATAGAAGGCTATAGTATGTGATTATATTCTTTGGACTGAAAACCCGACTTAAACTTATTAATGAACTATATAAGACTTGGAATAATTTAATTGTCATAGCCAATAATTGATTGTGACATCGGATTGGGAGGCTATGATTGAATGCAACAAGGATACGATTTTGTTTCGTATGAATAATAATTAAATAAATTAGAATCGAAAAAGAGGCTAACGTAATTGGAGACTCTGACCACTAATAGATTGTTTGTTTGACTTTAATCTTTCATTTTCAATATTATTTATTTGATAAAAAATTGTAAGATTTCTAGAAGTAAAAGAATCATTATACTTAAGATATTCTTTTAAAATTGGGTGTCATACAGAGGCTACAATATATAACACCCACGTAGAACGAGCAAATGATGACTTGTTCAAGGATTTATAGTAGTAGCACCTAATAATAAAGCATAATAACAAATAAAGATAAAAAATAATTTTTCTCTATTCTTGATATACCAAAACATTCTACTGTTGTTTGTTTTCTTTCAATATGATAATAATATACTGGATGTTTAAGGGATAATGACAAACCTATAACATCCACTGCTGTTAGTCAATGTTTCACCATCTATATCTTTTGCTAGTTTTTTATAGTAGCAAGCAAATAATAATAATAAAAAGAGAAATGAGTTCTAATACTAACAATACCATCAACAAAAACAAAAACAAAAACATCTTGATAGTTGATGATGATCTTAACACTTCTTTAAAGTATAAGAGATGGCTGCAAGAAGAAGGCTTCGATTTAACTTTAATAAATGATCCTGATGTGGCAGAACAAAACTTTAACCCTGAAAATTATGATCTTGTACTTATTGGTTTTAGAATGTCTGTAATTGATGGTTTTGACCTTTACAACAAGTTACTTAATTTATCAAAAAAAGTCCAACAGGATACCTCACCATCAAACGATTTTCGTGTATGTTTTATGACTTCATCAAGAATAAATTACAACGTATTAGCAGAGATTCATCCAGAATTTGGACAAGAATGTTATGTTTCAAAAGAAGTTCCACAAGATGATTTTATAAAACATGTTTACTCACTAATATTTAATAAAAAATAAAAACAAAAAATGATTTGTTTTCATGAAGATAAAAGTATCAAGGTTATATTCAGATTTATCAGATTGGCAACATGAAAATTATTTAAAATGAAGTAAAAAAAA
>Ga0126307_10002239_pt1 | contig 13019 bp, 17 predicted proteins | sample Plot28_FD_89955 | JGI IMG/M metagenome (GOLD analysis project Ga0126307, IMG submission 89955) | Serpentine soil microbial communities from UC McLaughlin Reserve, CA, USA - Plot28 | ecosystem: Environmental > Terrestrial > Soil > Grasslands | place: USA: UC McLaughlin Reserve, Lake County...
CCGAGGATGAGCGCGGTCGTCGACGCGTTCGTGAACTTGATCGCGTACACGTACGACAGCTGGTTCAGCCAGATCCCGAGACCGGCAGCGACGACGACGAGCACGATGTCGCGCCGCCTGATGCGCAGGGATCCCTCGTATCCGTACGTGAAGGCGGCGAAGAGCGTCGCGGCGATCCCGTACCGCACGGTGGAGTATGCGAGCGGCTGGAAGCCGTGCTCGAGCACGTACCGAGTCACGGTGAAGTTCAGCGACCAGATGAGGATCGTCCCGACCAGCATCAGGTCGGCGGTCCTGTCCCGGTGGGCCACGGTCACTGTCTCTGTCCGGGCCACGACTCGAAAACTATCTACGTGGTTAACTTTCAAACCGAGATGGCCGAGCCCACCAGAGACGACGTCGACAAGCTCGTCGGCCCCGCGACCCCGCACTTCGCCTACCAGCTGCGCGCGCGGGTGCGCCAGCTGATCTCCGGCCTGCCGGAGGACCACGACGTCCGCCGCTACGGCGAGGAGAAGATCAAGCTGCTCGACGATCTCGGCCACGCCTCGTCGAAGGCCGAGGAAGGGCCGCCGGAGGCGAAGAGCCGGATCGGGTGGGAGGAGATTCCCAGCTCGGCTCCGGCTCACGACCCGCTGCCGCGCCGCCGATGAAGGGCTCCGCCCCGACCAGCGAGCCGCTTCCGCGCCGATCGTGAAGCGCGGGGCATCCGTCCTGGTGACGGGCGGGTCGCGGGGGATCGGGAAGGCGATCGCGCTCCGCTTCGCGCGGGACGGCGCCGCACGTGTGGCGATCGGCTACTACCGGAACGACCAGGCAGCGGAGGAGACCGCCGAGGAGCTGCGGGCGGCCGGCGCAGAGCCTGTGCTCGTGCGCGGCAACATCGCCGGCGACCGCGTGCTGGGTGAGATCGCGGAGCTCGGCGCGCTCGACGCCGTGGTGCACAACGCGGCGACGGGCGTCATCCGCCCCGCGCTCGAGGTCGAGGACAAGCACTGGGATTGGACGCTGGGCGCGAACGCGCGGGCGCTCCTCTCGCTCGCGCGCGTGACCACACCGTCGATGCCTGCGGGCTCGTCGATCGTGGCCATCTCCAGCCTCGGCGCGAGCCGCGTGCTCGAGAACTACGTGCTGGTGGGGACGTCGAAGGCCGCGCTCGAGTCGCTCGTCCGCTACCTCGCGGTCGAGCTCGCTCCGAGCGGCATCCGCGTCAATGCCGTCTCCGGGGGCGTCGTGGAGACGGGCGCGCTCCAGCACTTCCCCAACCGTGAGCAGATGCTCGAGGCCGCGCGGACACGCACACCGGCGGGACGCATGGTGGAGGAGGACGACATCGCCGACGCCGTCGCGTTCCTGTGCTCGCCGCAGGCGGAGATGATCCGCGGGCAGACGATCGTGGTCGACGGCGGGTTTTCGCTCCTTGCCTGACGCATGGGTTTTCGCACTCGAAGCCCTGGGTAACGTTCGGCCATGGGATTCATCGTCAGCCTGCTCATAATCGCCGTCGGCGCGATCCTCACCTGGGGTGTCAACGACACGTCGAGCTCGGTCAATCTCGACGTGATCGGGATCGTGCTCATGTGCGTCGGGCTCGTCGGGTTCATCCTCACGCTCTGGTTCTGGGAGTCCTGGTGGGGCCCCGGCTACTTCCGCCGCACGCGCTACGCCAGCGGACAACCCGGCTACGACTACGGCGCCGCACCGTGGGGTCGCCGCCGCGGCTACGTGGTCGAGGAAGAGGACGTGCCGGCCGCGCCGCCGCCCGGCCCTCCGCCCCCGTAGCTAGCCGATCAGCTCCAGCGCTTCGTCGATCTCCACGTCGGAGATCGTCAGCGGGGGCGTGGCCGAGATCAGGGATCCGTCCTCTCCTGCGGGGATGACGATCACGCCCCGGCGCAGCGCCTCCTCCGCGTCGCCAGGCCGCGCGCGCATCAGACCCGCGCCATTCCAGCCTGCGCGCTCGAAACGCTCGCCCGCTTCCCTGACTCGCTCGAGCAGGCGCGGAACCTCCCCAAGCACCACGAGCGCAGCCGCGCACGCGAGCGGGTTGCCGGTGTGCGTGTGCGTGTACACGTCTTCAGGCCCGAGCCCCCAGACTTCCTCGAGCCCCCGCCGGAAAAGCGCGGCCGACAGCGGTAGCCCCCCGCCCAGAGCCTTGCCCGTGCAGAGGACGTCGGCAAGCTCGCCGGAGCGCCACATGGCGCCGGTGCGCCCGAGCCCGCAGTAGATCTCGTCCGCAATGAGGAGCGCGCCCGCCTCGTCGCAGCGCTCGCGCAGACGCTCGAGGAACGCCGCAGGCGGAACGCGCGCACCGCCTCGTCCCTGGACGGGCTCGACGATCACGCACCCGGCGTCGGCGGGAAGCGGGCCGGGATCTTCGCCGTAGGCGAAGCGATGGACGGGCCCCGGAAGCCACGGCGCGAACGGCTCGCGGAAGCGCGCGAAACCCGTCGGGGCGAGAGCGAGCAGACCGGTGCCGTGATAGGCACCCTCGAACGCGACGATGCCCGGCTTGCCGGTCGCGAGCAGCGCGGTGCGCAAGGCAATCTCCACCGCGTCCTCGCCGGTGACGCCGAGCTTCGCCGGCCGTCCCAGCCGCTCCCGCAGGCGAACCGTGACCTCCGCCTCCGCGAGGTCGCCGAGCGCGTGCGCGACAGGCTGCTCCGCGAGCGCCGCGCGGATCTTCGGGTTCGAATGGCCGAGCGCGGCGACGCCGAACCCGCCGGAGAGGTCGAGGTACTCGCGCCCACTCTCGTCCCAGACGCGGCACCCGTCGGCGCGCGACCAGATCAACTGCCGTTGATGCCAAACAGGTCGGCGAGGATGTAGCCGGCGATCTTCGGATTCTCCTGGAGCCGCCGCATCGAGTACTCGCGCCATCGCTGTCCGTACGGCGTGTAGATGCGCAGGCGGTGGCCGTCGCGTACGAGCTTGTCGCCACGCAGCGGCCGTACGCCGAGCAGCATCTGGAACTCGTACTCCTCGGGCTCCATCCCCCTGACGCGCTCGAGGCTCTGCTCGATCAGCCACTCGTCATGTGTGGCGATCCCGACGTACGACCCCCCGTCGAGCAGGAGGTCGAGGGCAGCGACGAAGTTGTCCCGCACTTCCTGGTAGCCCTGGTACGCGATCAGCGGCGGCTCGAGGTAGATGCCCTTGCACAAGCGGACGTTCGGCTTCAGGTCCGCGAGCGAGCGGATGTCGCGAAGCGTCCGGCGCAGGCGCGACTGCAGCACGACCCCTACGTTGTCGTACCCGCGCCCGCGCAGCTCGCGGTAGATCTCGAGCGTCTGCGTCGTATGGGTGGACTCCTCCATGTCGATGCGGACGAAGTTGCCGCTCTCGGCGGCGTGCTTGACGACGTCTTCGGTGTTCTCGAGGCACAGCGCGCGGTCGATGCTCAGCCCGAGGGCCGTGAGCTTGACGCTGACGGTGGAGTCGAGTCCGTTCCGCTCGATCGCGTCCAGGACCTGGTCGTGCTCCCGGACGAGCGCGCGCGCCTGCTCGGGCTCGTCGATGTGCTCTCCGAGCACGTCGATCGTCGCCATCTTCCCCGCCTCGTTCAACTCGCGCACGACGCGGCAGGCGTCATCGAGCGTGGGGCCCGCGATGTAGCGGTTCGAGACCTTGCGGACGATCGGAGTGGGAATCGCGGGCAGGACCCGGACGAGGGCACGATCGAGCACGTTGCCCACTACTGCTCGCGCATGAAGCCCTGGCGCGCGGCCGAGACCAAGGCCACCGCCTCGGGAAAGAGGATCCGCATCGCGTTCCGCAGGGCCAGCGCCTGCTCGTCGGGCGTGCCGGCGACCTCCATGCGCTGCAGGGCCGCGCCGGTGAGCTCGACCGCGGTGTTCAGCGTCAGCGTCGCGAACTGCTCGCGCTGCGCCTCCGCGACCGTCTCGGCCTGCTGGGCGGCGAAGTCGCGCAGCCCGCGCATGAGGTCCTCCGGGTCTCCCCCGAACATCGGAAAACCACCTTCCACGTTCTTAGCTTACGTGCCGGTGGCGCGAAGCTCGGCTTTGTAGCTCCCTTCGATCTCGTCGATGAGCCGCTCGACGGCGGCCATCGCGAGCTTCATCCCCTCGGCGAACGGGGATCCGCCCTCACCGAGCGCGCGCTCGAGGCGGCGCGTCGCGTCGCCCAGCCGGTCGAGGTACGCCCGGGACGCGAGCCGTGGCGCGGGCTCGATCGCCCGCTGGAGGGCGCGTGCAGCCTCCTCCGCCTCCTCGATACCGGCCGGAGCCTCGGTCATCCGCAGGGCGACGAGCCGGGAGAGCAGATCGTCGAGATCGCCGCCCGCCGCCGCTTCCTCCGCCACCTCGCACAACGCCGCGATCGAGGCCGCGTCCCGCACGACGCCCCTCTCCGTGACCGGCGCACCCGAGCCGTCGAGCGCGAGCCAGCGGCGTCCCGCCTCCGCGTCGTAGGCGCACAGGTAGACGCGTTCGCCCGGGCTCGCTTCAGTCGCGAGGATTCCCGCCAACGTTTCTCCGGCATCCGCGCGCTTACGCGCAACGCACGCGATCGCCTCCAGATCGTCCGCCAACGACACCTTGCGAGAATACGGCCATGGCGCAGGCCGCATCTCCTCGGACGCAGGCGGCTCGGGAGCTGTTCGCGCCGCTCGGCCCGACCTACGACCGCTACGCCAGGCTGCTCTCGCTCGGCCAGGACGCGCGCTGGCGCCGGTTCCTCGTGGAGCACACCGATGCCGGGCCGGGCGATGTCGTCCTCGACGTCGCCACTGGCACCGGAGCCGTCGCGCTCGAGCTCGTGCGCCGGAAGAGATGCGCCGTCGTCGGCGTCGACCAGAGCACCGAGATGCTCGACGAGGCAGGGCGCCGCATCGCGCTTGCGGCAGCGACGAAGGACATCCGCCTGCAGGAGGGCCGCGCGGAAGAGCTGCCGTTCGAGGACGGCGCCTTCGACGCGCTGACCGTCACCTACCTCCTGCGCTACGTCGACGACCCCGCCGCCACGCTCGCCGAGCTCGCGCGAGTCGTCCGCTCGGGCGGGACGATCGCCTCCCTGGAATTCGGACTTCCGCCGGCCGCGCTTCCACGCGCGGCGTGGGAGCTGTACACCGCGGTCGGCCTCCCGCTCGCGGGAGCGCTGATCGGCGCGGGCTGGCGCGAGGTCGGCCGCTTCCTGCGCGGGAGCATCCGCGGTTTCTACGAGCGCCTGCCGCTCGACCGGCAGCTCGCGTTGTGGCGCGAGGCAGGCGTGGAGGACATCCGCGTCCGCCGCCTCAGCCTCGGAGGCGGCATCGTCATCAGGGGACGGCGGGCGTGACCGCGGAGGCGCGCCCCGCCTTCTACGCGCTTCGCTCCGGCGGCTGGCGCGACTACGTGACGCTTCTCCATCCCCCGTACACGCTGTGGCACCTGAGCTACGTCGCTATCGGCGCGGCCATCGCGCCCGGCTTCGACTGGACACGGCTGGCGCTCCTGCTCGGCGCGTTCTTCCTCGCGGTCGGGATCGGTGCGCACGCGCTTGACGAGCTCCGTGGCCGCCCGCTGCAGACGCAGATCCCGGCCGCGACCCTCGTCGCGCTGGCGGCTCTCTCGATTGCGGGCGCCGTCGCGCTTGGAGTCCTCGGCGCGGTCTGGTACAGCCTGTGGCTGCTCGCGTTCGTCGCGTTCGGCGCGTTCATCGTAGTCGCGTACAACCTGGAGCTCGGCGGCGGCCTCTTCCACGACTCGCTGTGGTTCGCGCTGGCGTGGGGAGCTTTCCCGGCGCTCACGGCGTACTTCGCGATGGCGGAGGAGCTGCGCGCGGAGGCGTTCCTCGCGGCCGCGTACGCCTTCCTGCTCAGCCTCGCGCAGCGGCGGCTCTCGACGGTCGTCCGCACTGTCCGCCGCCGCACGCGGTCGGTGTCCGGGACGATCGAGCACGGGGACGGCACTGTCGAGGCGATCGACGCGGAGACGCTGATCGGCGCGCCCGAGGGCGCACTCCAGCTCCTCGCCGCAGCGACGACGGCGCTCGCTCTCGCGCTTCTGTTGCTCCACGTGTAGGGTGGCCGCGCCGTGAGCGCAGAGTCCGTTTTCCAGGCAGTTTTTGCGGGAGCGGCGCTTGTCGTGGCCGGCTCGTTCGTCGCGGTGCTCCTCCGGCCCGTCCCGCAACGCGTGCTCGAGGCTGTGTCGCTGGCGTGCGGTGTCGCGGCCCTCGGAGCCTGGATCGCGTTCGTCTTCGAGCCCGGAACGGGCCTCGGGGCGGCCGCCGCCGGCCTGACGCTGTGCGCGCTCGCCGAGATCGGCGCGCTCGTGCTCGCCACAGCGCTCGAGCGCCGGCGCGGCGTCGAAGTCGATCTCGCAAGGGCCGAAGAGCGGCTGTCTCGGCTGATCGAAGAGGAGAACGAGCGCCGCGCGACCGAGCTCGCCAGCACCCTGGCGCGCGCACGTGCGGACGCCAACTCGATGCTCGCCGAGGAGGAGCGCACGTTCGCACTCGAGCGCCAGCGCCTCATCGCCGAGCGCGAGGAGCAGGCGCGTACGGAGATCGCCGAGGCACTCAGCCTCGCCCAGCAGCGCGCCGACCAGCGCGTCGCCGCGCTTGCCGCGGACCTGGAGCAGCTCCAGCAGAGCGTGAGGGCAGAGATCAAGCGCCTCGGGCAACGCCAAACGCAGCTGATCGCGGAAGTGGAGCAGCGGATCGAGTCGGACAACCGCGGCCTGAGCTCCACCCACGAGGAGCAGCGCGTCGCGCTGGCACGGGTGCGCACGGAGCTGGCGGAGGCAACCGAGGCCGCATTCGCCACCGCCAAGGCCGACATCGACGAGCACGCCGCCGAGCGGCGCCGGGCGCTGCACGAGGTCTCCGAGCGCCTTCGTCGGCGCGAACGCGAGCTGCGCGAGCAGATCGAGCGCGAGGAGAGCGAGGCCGCCCAGCGCATCCGGACAAGCTTCGAGGACATCGAACGACGCCAGCTCGACCAGCTCACGCGCCTCGTCGATCGTGCGGGCGACCGCTACGTCGAGGCCGCCGAGCAGCAGTTCGAGGCTTCGATCAAGACGGCGAGGGAAGAAGCCGCGCGCAGGTTGGGTCGCGAACTCGAGCGCTCCACGGCCATGTTCGCGCGGGAAGCGGAATCCGTCCTCGCCGAACGACTCGGCAAGATCGGCGATCTCGGCGCGCAGCGGCTGGAGAGGCGACTGACGGAGGGGGAGACTGCCCTGACCAGGCGCCGCGACGACCTCCTCGCGCTTCTCGAGCAACGGATGTCGGACGCGGAGGCCGACCTGAAACGCCGGCTCGAAGCCCTGGAAGGCGAAACGGAGGCGGAACGAGGCATCCTCGAGGCGCGTCTGCAGGAGCTCACGCGCCGCGTCGACGAGCTCGTCGCCGAGGCCGAGAACCGGCTCGCATCGGCCGTTCGGTCAACATAGCCATACGTTTCTGCTCCAACTTCTCCGGGGAGGGTTCGTCTGATGGAGAACGAACCAGGGGTCTACCACAGGAGCCTGCTCATGAGTGAGACTGAGACCATCGAGGTGGAGTACGAGACAGAGCGGTCGAAGGTCGAGAGCTGGCGCCTTCACGTTCTGATTCAGGCCGGATACCCACTTCCGCTCGCCGAGAAGCTCGCGGGAAGCGAGGCCGACCTCCATCGGGCCGTGGAGCTGGTGTCGCGCGGATGTGACCACTCCGTGGCAGCGGCGATTCTTCTCTAAGCATCCGTTCACAGCCGTGGCATGCTGAGACCGTGAAGGTCGAGGCGATCCAGTACGGCGACCGGAAGGTCTATTCCGTCGCGGCGTTCAACCGCGGCATCGGGTCGTGGCTCGAGCGCCTTCCCACGGTGTGGATCGAAGGCGAGGTCACTGAGCTGCGCAGGCAGGAGCGGTGGCAGAGCGTCTTCTTCACGCTCAAGGATCCCGAGAGCGGAGCCTGCCTCTCGACGACGATGTCGCGGCGCCAGTTCGACGCGCTGCGGCTCGACCTCGCCGACGGCGAGCGTGTGCACGTATTCGGCCGGCCGGAGCTGTTCGAGGCGCGCGGAGACTTCCGGCTGCGCGCGCTGTCGATCGAGCGCTTCGGGCTCGGCGCCCACCTGGCCGCGCTCGAGCGGCTGAAGGCGCGCCTCGCCGCCGACGGATTGTTCGAGGCCGCGCGCAAACGTTCGCTCCCGCTTCTTCCCCGCCGGATCGGCCTCGTGACCGGCAACGACGCAGCGGCCAAGCGCGATGTCCTGACGGGGATCACGGCGCGCTTCCCGCCTGCGCGGGTCGTGGTCGCCGAGACGTACGTTCAGGGGCCGCGCGCCGCCCCTGCGATCACCGACGCACTTCAGCGGCTCTGCCGCCTTCCGGAAGTCGACGTGATCGTCCTCGCGCGTGGCGGCGGCGGCTTCGAGGACCTCCTCCCCTTCAGCGACGAGCGGCTCGTACGCGCGGTGGCTGCGTGCCCCGTCCCTGTCGTGTCTGCGGTGGGACACGAACAGGACATGCCGTTGTGCGACCTGGCCGCGGACGTCCGTGCCTCGACTCCGACCGCGGCCGCGCGACTCGTCGTCCCCGACTTACACGAACTGGTCGCCGCGCTCGAGCGCCGGCGTGACGCGCTGGGGCGCTGCACACGGCGGATTCTCGACCGCGAGCGAACGCGCCTCTCGCAGACGCACGGACGATTGCGCAGCGCGCCGACGCTGCTGCTCGAGCGCCGCCGTGCCCGGCTCGACCAGGCCGGCGCCCGCCTGCGTGCCCTCTCTCCCCACGCGACGCTGGACCGCGGCTACGCGATCGTGCGCGCGGGCGACGGGATCGTGCGATCGTCAAGCGCGCTCGCCGCCGGAGACCACCTCGACGTGGAACTGGCTAAGGGCGGCTTCCGCGGGACGGTTAACGAAACGCGATGAGCGACGAGCCGAGCTTCGAGGCGGCGCAGCGAGAGCTGGAGCAGATCGTCGAGCGGCTCGAGCGCGGGGACGCGAGTCTGGACGACGCGATCGCGCTCTGGCAGCGCGGCGAGGAGCTGTACCGCCTCTGCCGTGGGAAGCTGGACGCGGCCGAGGGCGAGATCGAGGAGCTCGCGAAGCGCGTCGAAGCTGCCGCCCCGGAACCCGGTTAGTATCCGGGCCATGCCTGCGACAGTCGAACAAATCCAGCACGTTCCGCTCTTCGCCGATCTCGACCAGCGCGAGCTGCAATCGCTCGCGTCGTCGTTCAAGGAACGCGTCTTCGACGCCGGCTCCACGGTCGTCGCCGAAGGATCCGGCGGCGTCGGCTTCTTCATCATCGACGAGGGAGAGGCCACCGTCACCCGGAGCGGCGAGGAGCTCGCCAAGCTCGGCCCCGGCCAGTACTTCGGGGAGCTGGCGCTCATCGACGAAGGAACCCGTACCGCGACGATCACGGCCGACACCGACCTGAAGTGCTACGGCCTCACGTCCTGGGAGTTCCGGCCACTCGTCGAGGGGAACTCGCACATCGCCTGGAAGCTCCTGCAGGCCCTCGCGAAGCAGCTCCGCGAAGCGCGCGGCTCCTAGCGAGCGAGCAGCTCGCCGAGCGAGACGAGATCCTCGCGCGCCCGCGCGGCGTCGCCGCTGAGCTCGTACAGCTCGGCGCCGGGCACGCGCCCGCGGATGCGGCCCCCGAAGAGCGCGCAGCGCACCCCCTCCTCGCGGCACACGCGGACTGCCGTCCCCGGAGCCTTGCCCTCGAGCGTTCCCGCGTCGACTGTCCCCTCGCCGGTGACGACAACCGCGGCGCCCCGCGCGCGCTCGCGGAACCCGATCAGGCCGAGCACGAGCTCGGCTCCGGAGACGAGCTCCGCGCCGAGCGCAGCCAACGCTGCGCCGAGGCCGCCGGCGGCTCCCGCTCCCGGAACGTCGGCGACCGGCCGGAGGCTCCGCCGTACGGCGAGGCGCGCCTCGAGCTCCTCCACCTGCTTGCGTGTCGCGCCTTTCTGCGGGCCGAAGGCCCGCGCGGCGCCGCGCGAGCCGAGGAGCGGGTTCCGTACGTCGCAGGCGGCGCGGACGGGGACGGGGAAGCCGCCCAGCACCTGCATCAGCCCTGCCCCTCCGTCGACCGTCGCCGAATCGCCGAGGCAGACCAGCAGCTCATCCGGGTGCGCATCGAGCGCGGCGTGGATCAGCTCACCGAGGCCGAGGCTCGAGGCCCGCATGGGATCGAGCTCGTCGGCTCCGAGCCGAGCAAGGCCGATCGCCTCCGCCGCCTCGAGGACGGCCGTTCCGTCCGGAAGGAGCAGCCAGCGCGCCGTTATGGGTCGTCCGAAAGGATCGGACACCGTCGCCTCGTGCCACGATCCGCCGAGAGCCAGAGCCAGCACCTCTGCGGTTCCCCCTCCCCCGTCCGCGATCGGCAGGGCCTCGGCGCGCGCCCCCGCGCCCTCGACCAACGCAGCGGCCGCATCCACCGCGGAGAGGACGCCTTTGAGGCTACCGGGGGACGCGAGGAGCTTCATGCGCGCGCTTGCCCTCCGGCCTCCCGTTCTCCCGACCGGGCAGCTCGGCCTCAGTGACCTCCGGCATCTTGCGCAGCATCGCGAACGACAGGCCTTCGCGTCCGAGGAAGAAGAGTCCCACGCCGACGCCGACCGAGGCCTCGATCGCCTGCAGCCCGATCCCGAACGCGAACCCCTTCGCATACGGGACTCCGTACTGCACGAGCGGGAGCGCGATCGCGGCCTGCGTGAGCCCGACGTTCCCGGGCCAGAGCGGGAAGATGGTCGCGACGTTCATCAGCACGAGGACGAGGCCCGCGGCGGGCAGCGGGACGTGGATGTCGAACCCGCGCATGGCCGTGTAGACGGCGAAGAACTGGCAGAGCCAGCCGAGGCACTGGAAGAAGATCGCCCCGAACGCGGGAAGCGGCTCGTGCATCACGCCGAGGCCGTAGCGCGCCATCGTCACGACACGCTTGAGCGTGCCCGCCTCCTCGAGCACCGAGCGGTGATGCCGGCGCGCCATCACGAACGCGACGAGGAAAAGCACGGCCCCAACGGCCACGACCGCGATCAGGCTGGTGAGCGCCCAGCGGGGAATCTCGGCCGTCGCCAGCACGTAGGCGATGAGCAGGAGCGCGGGGACGATGTCGAAGACACGGTGGGCAAACACCGTCCCTACGAGTGTCGCCCACCTGCCGTTCTGCGGCGGCGTCTTGCGCGTCAAGACCGCGACGCGCGCGAGCTCGCCGATCCTCCCCGGCAGGACGGCATTCGCCAGCAGCCCTACACAGAAGGCCGAGAACACGAGCGGGAAGCGCGGCCTCGGCGCCGGAATCGCCTGGTTGATGACGATCTGCCACGCGATGCTCCGCGCCACGATCGACAGCAGGTTGAGCGCGATGGCCGCGGCGACCCAGTGCCACTCGACGGCGCGGAATGCATCGGGGATGGCGCCCCAATCAGGCCCGCGCCACCAGAGCAGGACGCCGACGATCGCGCCGACGGCGACGATCGCGCCGACGCGGATCCACGGGCTGCGCGGGACGCGGAGCTTCATGCCGCCACCTGTTCGTAGATCTCGGCGAGCCGGCTCGCGATGCGGTCCCACGAGTAGCGCTCGAGGGCGAGCGCCCGCGCCGCGGCGCCGAGCGTGCGACGCCGCTCCTCGTCCGCGAGCAGCCCCACGACCGCGTCGGCGAGCGCGGCGGGATCGCGTGGCGGAACGAGGACGGCGGTGCCGGGCTCGATGACGTCGCGGTACCCACTTATGTCGGATGCGACCACGGGAGTGGCGCAGGCGAAGGCGCGCGTCAGCACCATGCCGAAGCTCTCGCCGCCGAGCGAAGGGGCAATCATCGCCTTCGCGTTCACGAGCTCGCGCGTGAGATCGTCCTGGCTGAGGAAGCCGGCGATCTCGATGCCGTCGGGATCGATCTCCACGCGCGAGAGCAGCAGCTGGACTGCGAGCGGGTCGGCGCCGATGATGCGGAGCGCGGCGCCCGTGCGCGCACGGATGTCGGGCCACGCGCGCAGCAGGACCTGCAGCCCCTTCCGCGGCTCGTGCCGGCCGACGAAGAGGATGCGGTGCTCTCGCTCCCCGGCGTCGGCCTCATCGGGAATGAGCGTTCCGTTGGGGACGATCTCCCACTCCCCGGGGATCCACGCGGCGACCGATGCGCGCGCCGGTTCCGAGACCGCGATGCGGTAGTCGATCCGGTCCATCAGGAAGCCCCACAACGGAAGCCCTACCTTCATCCACCCGAGGGGCCCGGACGCATGCCACGTGGCGACGACCGGACAGCGCGCGAAGGCGAGCGTCGCGACGCAGATCGCCGGCGTCATCGGCTCGTGCAGGTGGAGGACGTCGAAGCGCTCCCGTTCGAGGACCCGCCGGAGGCGGGGAATCGCCGAGGGGCTCAGAATGATGTTCGGCAGGGAGTCGTTGGCGGGGACGATGACCGAGCGGCCGACCGGGATGACGTCGGGCGGCGGGTCGCCGTGCCGGCCGAGGCGGGGATGCAGGATGCGCGTGAAGCTCCCCGGAGGGTCATTGCCCATGATCGTCCGGGTCTCGATTCCGAGCTTGCCGAGCGCTGCCGCCTGCAGCTCCGCGTGCTCGATCACCGCTCCCCAGAAGGACCAGGAGTACGGGACGACGATCCCGACCTTCACGGCGCGGAGGATACGTGCGGGCTCGGGAGGGTTCGGCGGAATGTTGCTCGTCGCCGGGGGGCGCCGCGCGACGGAAACGACCGCGCAACCCTCCCACATACACTCGACAGATGAACCGCGAAGAGGGCCTCGCCGAGCTTCACACCCACCTCGGCGGCTCGGTCGCGTCCGAGATCCTTTGGACGCTCGCGCACGAGCAGGGGATCGCACTGCCGGTGAAGGACTATTGGGAGTTCGACCGGCTCGTCACGATCGCCGACGCGCGCCGCGTCGACTCGCTCGACGCGCTCAACGAGATCTACCACTGGACGGAGCTCATCCAGTCGAGTCCGCTCGCGGTCGAGCGCTCGGCCCACCAGGCGATCGGCGGCGCGTACCGCTCGCAGCGGATCACGACGCTCGAGCTCCGCTTCAACCCGATGAAGCGCAACCGCGGC
>Ga0126307_10002240_pt1 | contig 13018 bp, 12 predicted proteins | sample Plot28_FD_89955 | JGI IMG/M metagenome (GOLD analysis project Ga0126307, IMG submission 89955) | Serpentine soil microbial communities from UC McLaughlin Reserve, CA, USA - Plot28 | ecosystem: Environmental > Terrestrial > Soil > Grasslands | place: USA: UC McLaughlin Reserve, Lake County...
CGACACGAGCGGGTACTTGCCCTCGTAGAGCGCGTTCGTCTTGATCGCGCGGGCGCACTGCTCGTCGGCGAAATCGGTCTTGCGGTCGAGCAGGACGACGTCGTCGGCGCCGGCGGCCCGTCCGCGCTCGACCGAGGCCTCGAGGTCGAACTCCTGGCCGACGTCGACGAGGACGGCGATGACCTCGTCGAAGCCGTACCAGTCCTCCTTGAGCCAGCTGACGATGCAGCTCGTGTCGAGGCCGCCCGAGAAGGCGACGGCTGCGCTCCGGCTCATGTGAATAGTATGCACATAGGTTGGATTTCATGCAAACAGTAGGCTGCGTCTCGTGCCCGTCCGCCACGTCGACTGCCGCCCCGAGGCGGCCTATCTCGCCGGCCACGTCCCCGGCGCCGCGCACGCGGATCCCGAGCGCGATCTGACCGGGACCGAGGGCGGCGGGCGTCACCCCCTGCCGAGCGCCCACGCATTCGCCGCCTGGGCCGGCGCAGCCGGGATCGGCTCCGACACGCATGTCGTCGCCTACGACGACGGCACCGGTTGGGCGGCGCGGCTCTGGTGGCTCCTGCGCCACTTCGGCCACGACGACGCCGAGGTGGCCATGTTCGATCCGAGTGCGCCGCTCTCGCAGGGCGAGGAGAAGATCGAGACGGCGAAGTTCACGCCCCGTCCGCGCAGCGCCGACACCGCCGACGCTGCGGAGCTGCTCGCGCGGCTCGGCGATCCGGCGCTCACGCTCGTCGATGCCCGGGCTCCCGAGCGCTGGCGCGGCGAGGTCGAGCCGATCGATCCGGTCGCGGGTCGCATTCCCGGCGCCCGCAACCGCTTCTTCCTCGACGACTCGCCGCTGCCCGCGCAGCTCCTCGAAGCCGACGATCTCGTCGTCTACTGCGGCTCCGGGGTGACGGCGTGCGCGGTCCTCTACGACCTGCACGTCGCCGATCGCGACGACGCCCGCCTCTACCCTGGGTCGTTCAGCGAGTGGTACGCCCTCGGTCCGGTCGAGCGGGACTGACCTACGCGACGGTCGCGGCCAGCTCGTGCGCGCGGTGGGACGAGATCCCGTTCCGCTGGGCCCGCACGAGCTCGTGCTCGCCGTCCTCGAGCTCCACGAGCGGGAGCAGCGAGACGTCCCGCAGCAGGAGCCGGACCGATAGGCCCTCGGTCGCGAAGTACGGGCTGAGCTCGTTGGCGAGCGCGCCGCTGAACGGCCCGTGCTTCCACCCGTCCTCGTCGTCCCAGAGCTCCCCGAGCGTCGTGACATCTGCCTCGCTCACCTCGATCCAGCTGCCGTACCCGAACCGGCCGTCCTCCTCGGGGATCGGCAGCTCCAGCAGCCCGCGCACGAAGTGGTGGTCGCCCTTCGGGTCGTAGAGCACGGCGAAGTCGTCCTCGACGAAGGCGCGCCGACGCCGCTCGTCCTCGTCGAGGCGGAAGATCGGCTGCGGCAGCCCCAGCCGGATGTCGCGCGTCTCGCCCGCGTGCGTCTCACCACAGACAACGCAGGTGAAGCTCACGCTACGCGGCGGTCGCCGTGCCCGGGAGGTAGCGCTCCCAGCCCTGCGGGATCGTGGGCATCGCGAGGTGGATGAAGAGCACCGGCGCCGGCGGCCGCGGCTGCCGCTGCAGGTGCAGCCCCGAGTCCTCGAGCAGCCGGTCGCCCTTGCGCAGGTTGCACGGAGCACAGGCGGTGACGACGTTCTCCCAGATCGACTCGCCCCCCTTCGAGCGCGGGATCACGTGGTCGAGAGTCAGCCGGCCCGAGGCGGTGCCGCAGTAGACGCAGCGCCAGCCGTCGCGGGCGAAGAGCGCGCGGCGCGAGATCTTGCGCTGGATCGCCCGCGGGACGCGGACGTACTGCACGAGTCGGATCACGTGCGGCCAGACGTACGTGTCCGTCGCCGAGCGCAATCCCTTCGGAAGGCTCTCGAGCACCTCCGCCTTCCCCTTCCAGACGAGCACGTGCGCCCGCCTGACCGAACACACGTTCAGCGGTTCGTAGCTTGCATTCAGGACGAGAACCTGTTGCAAATCGAACAGAGCGTACCAGCGCAAACGGCTTTCGCTGGCGCTCCGGCGCGAGCGTCAGCGGGCCATTGCGCGCTCGACGGCTTCCAGCTCCTCGGGCGAGAGCGCGATCGGTGCACGGCCCCGATCGAGCTCCTTGACGTAGAGGCGGGCGTAGTCGCGGCCCTGGATCGCCGTCACGACCGTGCCGCTCCGGTTCGCGTCGAGAAACGCGAACGAGGCGGACTGGTGGCCGCCGGTGCCGGCGTAAGCGTCGTACCGCACGATGGCGGTGTTCGTCAGCGTGCCGTCGACCCGCCGGTCGACACGCGAGAGCCCCGCTGCGATCTCGTCGACGGCGCGGTGGAGGTCGTCGACCCGGGCCTGCAACGAGACCGCGAAGTCGACCAGATCGGAGCGACCACCGCCGAGCAGCACGCGCTGCGCATTTCGGAGCCGGCGGACCCTGACCCAAAGCCAGAAGCAGACGCCGAGCGCGACGGCGGCCGCAGCCGCCGCGGCGATCGCGAGGATCAGCTCGGCGGACACGCGCTACGCGCCCAGCGAGAAGATGACCGGGTACTCGGCGGAGTTGTTGTCGGTCTTCGCCTCCCCGGGCACCGGGTCGACGTCGATCCGCATCACGCGGCGCTCGCCGAAGTCGACCGAGGGAAAGTCCCGGAAGACGACCGTCTTCGTCTCGTCCGGGTTGATGATGTCGATGGTCGCCTTCTTGACGATCGGCGTCGGGCTCTGCTGGATCGTCAGCGTGACGGGGATCTTGACCTCCTGGCTGTCGCCGCCGTTCGCGACCGTGACTGCGAAGGCGAGGTCAGTGGATGCCTCGACCGTGTTCTCGGCGGACTGCGAGAGCGTCTGCCCGCCGGGCACGACCTTCACCGACTCGATGTTCGTGCCGTGGAGCCCGGTGGGCGTGCCGGTTGTCGAGCCGGACGCGGCCGATCCGTTGATCCGCTCCCAGATCGGCACCATCGAGCGCGTGCTCGCGAGATCGGGCGTCTGGACGAAGTTCGAGTCGGGCACCTCGACGCCGCTGATCTCCTCGCGGCGAAGCACCGTGACCCCGGGGTCCTTGAAGAGGTCGTCCCAGACGACGTCGCTCGTGACGAGCCGCTCCGCCTGCGAGGCGAGCAGAGCGCCGGCGGCCGCCGCGTCCTTCGAGCCCTGGGTGCGCCTGAACGCCTCGGCGAGGCCCGCCAGGCCGTCGACCCGGAACGCGAGCGACTCGACCGCCTGCTCGTGCGAGTCGTGGAGTGGCCCGGGCGGGTCGAGCTGGCGCGCGCGCTCGGCGCCGATCTCCTGCTGCTGCACGAGCCCCGAGAGCTGCTTTTGCAGGTCGGCGGGCTTGATCCCGGGCGTCGTCAGCACGTCGCTGAGCTCGCGGCCGACGCGCTCGGAGTCGCGGCCCACGGCCGAGATGTCGGCCATGTAGTCGCCGTAGGCGTCGCGCTTGGCGTCCTCCTGGCAGCTCTGCACCCACAGGAGCAGGAGGACGACGATCAGGATCGCGAACGCGATCAGCCCGAGCAGCCGCAGCAGCGGCGTGAATCCGGCCTTGGGGCGGATCGGCCCGCGTGGCATCCGCGGTCCCCGGCCACCTCCGAGCGGGCGCCGGAGGGTGCGTTCGCTCCGGCCGGGAGCCTCCTGAGTCTCAGGCTCCTCGAAGAAGTCGAACTCGAAATCAGTGTCGCGACTGCTCATAACCCTCGTGGAACGAAGCCACTGTAACGAGTGGCCCGGTCGTGACGGCACGGTCGCGGGCAGGATTCGCTCCGACGGCGGCCAACCCGGAGGACGTCGTGTCCGCTGCTGCTCATGCGCTCCCCCGCGGGGAGCTCGTCCTCGACCGATACCGGCCGCTCCGGCCGCTCGGCAGCGGCGGTTCCGGTTCCGTCTGGCTGGCCCGCGACGAGCGGAACGGGCTCGATGTCGCGCTCAAGATCGTCCCGCGCGAGGGCAAGGCCGCACACCGTGCGGAGCGCGAGGCGGAGGCCGCCTCCCGGCTCCGCCACGAGCGTTGCCTGCGCGCCTACGGCTTCGGCTCCGACTCGGGACACGTCTATATCGCCTACGAGTACGTCGGCGGCCGCACCCTCCGCGAAGCGATGCGCGCCGGCGAGCTGCGCGACGGCCAGGCGGTCGAGGCGGCCGCCCAGATCCTCGACGGGCTCGCCCACGCACACAGCCGCGGGATCGTGCATCGAGACGTGAAGCCCTCGAACGTCCTCCTCGCCGGCGAGGACGGGATCTCCGTCCGCCTACTGGACTTCGGGCTCGCCCAGTTCGACGAGGCCGAGACGCTGACCGCCGTCGGCGACGTGCCGGGGACGCTCGCGTACATCTCACCCGAGCGCCTGCGGGGTGAGGAGGCATGCTCTGCCAGCGACGTGTGGGCGGTCGGCGTGCTGCTCTGGGAGGCGCTCGCCGGCAAGCACCCGTTCTGGGGCGTGCCGCTGCCACAGATGGCCGGCACGATCGAGGCGGGCTGCCCACCGCTGCAGCCGGAGCGGCCGGACTTGCCGAAGCGGCTGCTCGGCGCGATCTCGCACGCGCTGGCGCACGATCCCGCGCGGCGTCCACCTGCCGCCGCGCTTGCGAAGGAGCTGCGAGCCGCCCTCGCGGGAGGCCGGCGCTCGACAAAGGTCGAGAGCGTCGTCCCGACGCGGGCGCTCGTCGAACGCGCCGTCCCCGCCGCGCTCGCGGGCACGGCGGCGCTCGTCGGCGCGTCGGCGCTGCCGTTCTTCCCGACCGGCTGGGCACCGGCGCTCGCCGCCGTCGCCGCGGGCGCCGCGTACCGGGCGCCACGCGCCGGGCTTGCACTCGCGCTCGCCACGCCATTGTTCCCGCTCGGCAACCACGCGCTCGGGCTCGCGCTGCTCTACGGGCTGGTCGCGCTCGCATGGCTCGTCCTCTCCTGGAGGGATGCCCGAAACGGCCTCGCCTTCCTCGTCGGGCCGGCTCTCGCGGCCGTCGGCCTAATCGCGCTCGTCCCGCTTGCGCTGGCCGGGATCGGGAGCCCCGTCCGGAGGGCGGCACAGGCGCTGGCGGCCGTCGCCGTCGCGTGCGTCGCCGCCGGACTCCGTGGGGTCGAGCTCCCCTTCGGACAGGCCGCCGCGGCCTCGCTCGGCCTGGTGGGGACGGAGAGCGTTGCTGCAGCCGCCAGAGCGCTCGCCGGCTCGGTTCCGTCCGGGCTGGCATTCGCGGCCGCCGCGCTCGCGGCAGCCTCCGCCGCGCTCCCGCTCGCGCGCACGCCGTGGCGGATCGCGGGCGTGGGAGCAGCGCTGCTCGCCGCTCTGCTCCTGCTCGTGCCGGCCGCGCCCGCGCTGCCGATCGTGGTCGCCGTCTGGGCCACCGTGGCGGTCCGGGCGCTCGCGACCGAGCATTAGACTCGTGTCCCGGGGGCATGAATCCCCGACCGCATGAGTGTCCTCCGGAGCATCGAGCAGAAGATCGAAGGCCTCTTCGAGGGGATGTTCGGCCGCGCCTTCCGCACCCACGTGCAGCCGGTCGAGCTCGCGCGCAAGCTCGCGAAGGAGATGGACGAGCACCGGACGATCTCCGTCTCGCGCGTGTATGTCCCGAACGAGTACTCCGTCTACCTCTCCGAGGCCGACCGCGAGCAGTTCGCGGGCTACGAGGGGTCGCTCGTGGGCGAGCTCCAGGACTATCTCGTCGAGCACGCGCGCCGGGAGAGCTACGCGATGCTGACGCCGCCGAAGGTGCTGATGCTGACCGACGCCGACCTCTCGATCGGCGAGTTCGGGATCGCCACGCGGATGGTGCAGCCGGAGGGGCGCCGCGGGCCGCAGCTCGAGGAGCCGGAGGCCCAGGTCGAGCCGGGCGCGACGATGATCTACAAGGCGAAGGCACCCCAGCCGACGGAGGCCGCCTCGCCCGTCGAGCTCGGACTGGAGGAGGAGAGCTTCTCGCTCACCATGAGGGGGCGCACGCACGCGCTCGAGGGAGGCAAGGTCGTGCTCGGCCGCTCGAAGGACAGCGACATCCAGGTCGAGGACGCGAACGTCTCGCGCCGGCACGCCGAGCTGCGTCGCGAGGGACTCGCCTGGTGGCTGGTCGATCTCGGGTCGACCAACGGCACCGAGCTGAACGGCAAGCGGGTCCAGCGCTCCAAGCTGAACGACGGCGACACGATCACCCTCGGCGCCACCGACCTCGTGTTCGACAGGCGAGGCAAGGGTTGAACGTGAACGTCGATGAGGCGTTGCTCGTCCTCAAGATCGGCTTCATCGTCCTGCTCTACCTCTTCATCTGGCGGATCGTTCGCAGCGCCAGCCGGGACTTTCGCACCCGGCCGGCGCAGGAGAGCGTGATCATCTCGCCGGGTGAGGCCAGGGGCCTCGGGCTGGCACCCGTCTCGCACGCGCGGCTGGTCGTCCTCAAGAGCCCGGCGCTCGATCCCGGCGAAGAGGTGCCGGTCGATTCGCTGCCGGTCGCGGTCGGCCGCGGAGGCCAGAACGACGTCCCGCTCGAGGGCGATGAGTTCGCCTCCGCGCAGCACGCGCGCTTCGAGTCACGGCGCGACGGGCTGTGGGTCGAGGACATCGGCTCCACGAACGGCACCTTCGTCAACGGCGCACGGGTGACGACGCCGCGCCGGCTGGCCAAGGGCGACGTCGTCCGCGTCGGCCAGACCGATTTCAGGGTGGAGGTCTAGGTGCTGGCGCGCTACACCGGCGTGACGGATCCCGGCCGCAGGCGGCGGCGGAACGAGGACGCATACGTCTGCGTGCCGCCGCTGTTCGCGATCGCCGACGGGATGGGCGGCGCCCAGGCAGGCGAGGTCGCCTCCGGGCTCGCCGCAGCGGTGCTGGAGGAGGCGACCGGCAACGACCGCGGCGAGGAGCGGGTCTCCTCGCTGATCCAGGAGGCCAACCGCCGTGTCTACCGCCGCTCGAGCGAGGACGCGGCCACCTCCGGCATGGGGACGACGATGACCGTCGCGCTCGTGGACGACAGCGACGGGACGATCGCCTTCGGCCACGTCGGCGACTCCCGGGCGTACCGCGTCAGAGGCGGCGAGCTCGAGCAGTTGACGGACGACCACTCGCTGGTCGGCGAGCTCCTCCGCGGCGGGCGGCTCTCGCCGGAGGAGGCGGAGACGCACCCGCAGCGCTCGGTGATCACCCGGGCGCTCGGCACAGAGCCCGACGTCGACGTCGACACGTTCACGGTCGAGGCCGAGCCGAACGACATCTACCTGCTCTGCTCCGACGGACTGACGGACATGATCTCCGCGAGCGAGATCCTGGGCGCGGTCGAGGCGGGCTCCGATCTCGACGATGCGGCGCGCAGGCTCGTCGATGCCGCCAACGCGGGCGGTGGCGAGGACAACGTCACCGTCGTCCTCTTCCAGATCGACGGCACGGACAGCGGCGAGACCGCCCGGATGCCCGCCGCGGTCGCGCCCGACGCCGATCCGGACGAGGACACGCTCTCCCCCCTCGACGCTGTCCCGGCAGTCGACACTGCCGTCATCCCCGTCGCCGCGGTCGAGGAGCACCTGCAGCGGACGGAGGCCGAGCGGCCGCGCCGCGATGAGCCCCGCCGCCGGATCGTGCCGCTCGTGCTGCTGATCCTGCTCCTCCTCGCCCTCCTCGCGCTCGCCGCCTGGGGCGTGACCCGCTGAGCCTTCGCAGCCATGTCACTTAGGAACAGGGAGCTGCTCAACCTGATCGCCGTGGGCCTGCTCACGGCGATCGGCTTTGCGAGCGTCTACATCGCCCGCTCCGAGCCGTCCGAGCTCAACGCCGGCTCGCTCACGTACGCGGGGATCTTCCTGGCCCTCTATCTCGCCGCCCATCTCGTCGTCCGCTACGCGGTGCCCTATGCCGACCCGGTGCTGCTGCCGCTCGCGGCGCTGCTCTCCGCCATCGGCGTCACGCTGATCTACCGGCTGGAGCCGGACGACGCCTTCCGGCAGAGCCTCTGGATCGTGATCGGGGTCGGCCTCTTCGCGCTGACGCTCCTCGTGCTGCGCCGCGATTTCCGCGTCCTCGAGCAGTACAAGTACCTCTTCGGGATCACCGCGATCGCACTAATGATGCTGCCCGCACTACCGGGGCTCGGGCAGACGATCAACGGCGCGCGGCTCTGGGTGAAGGTGGGCTCGTTCCAGTTCCAGCCCGGGGAGCTGGCGAAGATCTTCCTGATCGTCTTCCTCGCCGGCTACCTGCGCGACAAGCGCGAGACGCTGGCACAGGGTCGGCTGAAGGACTTCGGCCCCTTGCTCCTGATCTGGGGCGCGGCGATGCTCGTGCTCGTCCAGACGAACGACCTCGGCAGCGCGCTGCTCCAGTTCGGGATCTTCCTGGCGATGCTCTACGTCGCCACCGGCCGCGCCGCGTACGCCCTCACGGGGCTCGCGCTCTTCGTCGCCGGCGCCGCGTTCGTCTACCGCTACGTCTCGCACGTGCAGGACCGCGTCACGATCTGGCTGACGCCGTGGACGGACGAGCCCGTCTTCTGCGCCCAGACGGGCGAGCTCGCGCTCCGCCAGGACTGCGGCTCCTTCCAGCTGGTCAAGAGCCTCTACTCGATCGGCAACGGCGGCTTCGCGGGCACCGGCCTCGGCAAGGGGACGTTCACGACCACGGCCGGCGACCCGATCATCCCCTACCTCAACACCGACTTCATCTACTCGGCGATCGCCCAGGAGCTCGGCCTCGTCGGCGCCGCCGGCCTGCTGCTCGTCTTCATGCTCTTCGTCGCGCGCGGCTTCCGGATCGCGCTGCTCGCGGACGACGGCTTCTCGAAGCTGCTCGCGGCCGGCCTCACGTTCGGGTTCGCGCTGCAGACGTTCATCATCGTCGGGGGCGTGCTGCGCGTGATCCCGCTGACCGGGATCACGCTGCCGTTCGTCTCCTACGGCGGCTCGAGCGTGGTCGCGAACTTCATCCTCCTCGCGCTGCTGCTGCTCGTCTCGAACCGCGCCAACGTGCAGGCCGGGAGGGGCAGGGCGTGAACAAGCAGATCACGCGGCTCGCGCTCACGGGCGTCGGCCTGATCGTCGCCCTCGTCGTTGCGACGACGTACTGGCAGGCGTGGGCCGCGGGCGACCTCGCCGACAGGCAGGACAACCAGATCCAGCGCGTCGCCCAGTTCACGATCGACCGCGGCGAGATCCGCGGCGACGGAATCGTCTGGGCCACGAACCGGGAGGAGAAGAAGAGCGGGCGGACGTTCTACTTCCGCGAGTACCCGCAGCGCGGGCTCGCCGCCCACGTCGTCGGCTACTCGACGCAGGAGCGCTTCCGCACCGGCCTCGAGCGCTCGATGAACGACTACCTGACCGGCCAGAACGCGAACCTCTCGACCGTGCTCGAGACGTTCGTCGACAAGGCGAAGGGCGCCACGATCAAGGGCAACGCGCTCCGCCTGACGCTCGTTCCCCGGGCGCAGCGGGCCGCACAGAACGCACTCGGCCGCCGCTGCGGCGCCGTCGTCGCGCTCGAGCCGCAGACCGGGAAGGTGCTCGCGATGTACTCCTCGCCGACGTACAACCCGAACCTCGTCGAGGAGAACTTCGACCAGGTCACCGGCGTGGGCGCCGACTGCCGTCGCCCCGACGCGCTCCTGAACCGCGCCACCGCCGGCCTCTACGCGCCGGGTTCGACGTTCAAGGTCGTGACCGCGGCCGCGGCGATCGACTCGGGCCGCTTCACGCCGGACTCCGAGTTCGTCGACCCCGGCTACTGCGAGGTGTACGGGAAGCGGGTGAACAACTACGACACGTCGCGGCCCTTCGGCCGGCTCGACCTGCACACGGCGCTCGTCAACTCGGTCAACTCGGTCTTCTGCAACATCGGCAAGGAGCTGGGTGCGCGGTTCCTCGTCGACTACATGAAGCGCTTCGGGTTCTACGAGCTGCCACCGCTCGAGACGCCCGCTGACGAGCGAGCCCCGAGCGGCCTGTACAAGGCCGACAAGCTGTTCGATCCCGCCCAGGACACCGACGTCGACCCCGGCCGGTTCGCCTTCGGCCAGGAGCGTCTGCTCGTGACGCCGCTGCAAATGGCGATGGTCGCGGCCACGATCGCGAACGACGGCGTCGTGATGAAGCCGCAGGTGATCGACCGGATCGTCGCGCCCGACGGCTCGATCATCGTCCGCTCGAAGCCCGAACGCCTCGATCGCGCGATCAAGGTCGAGACCGCTCGCGCGGTCGGGGCGATGATGCAGGACGCGGTCGAGGAGGGCACCGGCACGGCGGCCCGGATCGGCGGGATCACGGTCGCGGGCAAGACGGGCACCGCCGAGACGGGGATCGCGGGCCTGAACACGACGTGGTTCATCAGCTACGCGGGCAAGAACCGCCCGCAGGTCGCGATCGCAGCCGTCGTCGAGCAGCAGAACTCGACCGGCGGCCAGACCGCGGCGCCGGTGGCGAGAGAGGTCCTGCAGGCCCTCCTCGGGTCCACGGCGAACTCCTAACCTGTCCCTGCATGGCCTCCGGCGATCCCCTCATCGACACGCTCTTCGACGGGCGCTACCTGATCATCCGGAAGCTCGGCTCCGGCGGGATGGCGAACGTCTACCTGGCGCACGACCAGGAGCTCGGGCGCAGGGTCGCGATCAAGATCCTGGACGACAGACACGCGCGGGACGACCAGTTCGTCGAGCGCTTTCGGCGCGAAGCCCAGAACGCAGCCGGGCTCTCGCACCCGAGCATCGTCTCGATCTACGACCGGGGCGAGGCCGAGGGCACGTACTACATCGCGATGGAGTACGTCGAGGGGCGGACGCTGAAGGAGCTCCTCGTCGCTCGAGGCCCTTCCCCGCTCGGGATCGCGATCGACTACACGCGGCAGATCCTCTCGGCGCTCCGCTTCGCGCACCGCAACGGGATCGTGCACCGCGACATCAAGCCGCACAACGTGATCGTCGACGGCGAGGGCCGCGTCAAGGTGATGGACTTCGGGATCGCCCGGGCGGGTGCCGCGAGCCAGATGACGGAGGCCGGCTCGATCATCGGCACGGCGCAGTACCTCTCGCCGGAGCAGGCTCGCGGGGCCCCCGTCGACCAGACGTCCGACCTCTACTCGACGGGGATCGTCCTCTACGAGCTGCTCACCGGCACCGTGCCGTTCAACGGGGAGACGCCGGTGGAGATCGCGATGAAGCACCTCTCGCAGGTCCCCGCGCCCCCCTCGACGCACCGGGCGGAGATCCCGCGCGACCTCGACTACGTCGCCCTGCGCGCACTCGCCAAGGACCCGGCCGACCGCTACCACTCGGCCGAGGAGATGGACTCCGACCTCGAGCGGATCGCGCGCGGGATCGGGGTGTCGGCCGAGACCGCGGAGGCCGCCACGACGGTGCTCTCGCGAACCGACGTCGGCGAGGCGGCGACGACCATTCGCCCCGCCACGCCGGGCCGCACGACCTACACCCCGGGCCGGTACTACGAGTACGACGAGCCGCCGCGCCGTCGGGCGATCTGGCCTTGGCTCCTCGGCACCGTGCTCGTCGCGCTCGCGCTCGTCGGCGGCTGGTTCGCCTGGCAAGAGCTCGAGTCGCGACTCAACGCGGCGAAGCCGGTCGCGGTGCCCGACGTGGTCGGCAGCGTCGAGCGACTGGCGGTCACGCAGATCAGGGAGGCGGGGCTCAAGGAGCTCGTCGAGCGGCGCTCGAACGACGACGGCGTGCAGCAGGGGATCGTCTTCGAGCAGGATCCGCAGCCGGGCGACCGGACCGAACGGGGCAACTTCGTCACGATCGTCGTCTCGACGGGCCCGTCGAAGGTGCGCGTCCCGGATGTCGTCGGCGAGCGCCGTGACCAGGCGGTGTCCGAGCTGACGCAGGCCGGCCTGGAGCCGAACGTCATCGCCATCAACTCACTGCAGCCCGTCGACACGGTGCTGGCGACGGCGCCGAAGGCGGGAACCGAGGTGATCGTCGGCACGGCGGTGCGCGTGAACGTCTCCAAGGGCCCGAAGCCGATCGCGGTCCCGAACGTGATCGGGACGCCGTTCGAGAGCGCCGAGTCGGCCCTCCAGGGAGCGGGCTTCGCGGTCGCACGCGAGGACGTCGACGCCGAGGACCCGGAGGGCGTCGTCGTCGGGCAGAACCCGGCCGCCGGCACGCAGCAGGGGAAGGGTTCCGTGATCACGCTCCAGGTCTCGAGAGGCCCGCAGACCTCGCAGGTCCCGGACGTGACGAGCCTGTCCGAGGAGGATGCGACCGCGCAGCTCACGCAGTCGGGCTTCGAGGTGCAGGCGGTGGAGGAGATCGTCGACACGGAGGACCTCGACGGCCGGGTGCTCTCACAGGACCCCGAAGGCGGCACCGAGGCCGACCAGGGCACGACCGTCGTGATCGTCGTCGGCGGCTTCGAGCCGCCGGCGGCGACCACGACGACGCCGTGAGCGAACGGATTCGCGTTGCCGTCGTCGCCGGCGGCCGCTCGAGCGAGCACGAGATCTCGCTCGCCTCCGCCCGCTCCGTGCTCGCCGCGCTCGACCCGGACCGCTACGAGACCACGACGATCTTGATCGACCGCGAGGGCCGGTGGGCGCTCGAGCCCGGCTCGCAGGCGATCGCGGAGGAAAGTGTGACTGTCACACAAAGTCTCCCCGTGCTCGCCGACTCGAAGCCCGCCGAGGCGCTCGGCGGCGCCGACGTCGTCCTGCCTGTCCTGCATGGGCCCTTCGGTGAGGACGGCACGGTTCAGGGCCTGCTCGAGCTCGCCGGCGTGCCGTACGTCGGCGCCGGCGTCGCCGCCTCGGCCCTCTGCATGGACAAGGACCTCTTCAAGGCCGTGCTGCGCGACCGCGGCATCCCGGTCGCCCGCAACGAGACGCTGCGGCTCGGCGACGAGATCCGGAACCCGTTCGGCTACCCGGTGTTCGTCAAGCCGGCCCGGCTCGGCTCGTCGGTCGGGATCTCGAAAGCTCACGACGCCACGGAGCTCGGGGCGGCCGTGGCCCTCGCGCGGAGGCACGACGAGAAGGTGCTGGTGGAGGAGTTCGTC
>Ga0126307_10002241_pt1 | contig 13013 bp, 14 predicted proteins | sample Plot28_FD_89955 | JGI IMG/M metagenome (GOLD analysis project Ga0126307, IMG submission 89955) | Serpentine soil microbial communities from UC McLaughlin Reserve, CA, USA - Plot28 | ecosystem: Environmental > Terrestrial > Soil > Grasslands | place: USA: UC McLaughlin Reserve, Lake County...
CGGAAACACCCGGGTCAACAGGTCGAGCGTTTCCCGGATGGCCCAGGCATGCGAATACGGCCCGAAATAGCGAACGCCTTTGCGTCTCGCCCCGCGGTAGACCATCAGCCGCGGATACTCCTCGTTGAGCGTCACCGCCAGCACCGGATACGACTTGTCGTCGCGGTAGCGGATGTTGAACCGCGGGTCGAACTCCTTGATCCAGTTGTATTCCAGCTGAAGCGCCTCGACTTCGGTGTTGACCACCGTCCACTCGACGCTGCCGGCGGTCATCACCATCTGGCGGGTGCGCGGCGCCAGGCTTGAGATGTCGGCGAAGTATGACGTCAGGCGGCTGCGCAGGCTCTTGGCCTTACCGACGTAGATCACGCGGCCGTGCGGGTCCCGGAACCGGTAGACGCCCGGCTCGACGGGAATCGACCCGGGGGCAGGCCGGTACGTCGCTGGATCGGGCACGGATTCCAGGTTACTGGCCGCCTTGCCGGCGGGGCAGGAGCGCAGGGCCCACCGCGTAGCGAGGGGACGACTCGGGGGACTTATCCAGGCGGCCCGGATGAACTACCGTCGAGTGATGCGGATCCCGTCCCTCAGAAAGGTGACGGCCCCGCTGGCTGGGGTCGTCCTCGTGCTGGCCGGATGCGGCGCCGAGGAGAACCCACCGCCGGCCGCGGCGGGCCCCTGTTCGATCGTCGCGAACGGCACACCTGCGCCGAAGACCTCTGCGGCGCCCGCCAGCGGATCGGCCACCACGTCCCGAAACATCGCCACGAACCCCGAGGTCGCGACCGGCTACCGCAAGGACATGACGCCCGTCCGGACGAGTCACTACGCGGTGGTCACCGCGAACCCGCTGGCAACCCAGGCCGCATGCGAAGTGCTGAACAAGGGCGGCACCGCCGCCGACGCGCTCGTAACCGCGCAGGTGGTGCTGGGCCTGGTGGAGCCGCAGTCCTCCGGCATCGGCGGCGGCGGGTTCCTGCTGTATTACGACGCCGCCGCAGGCTCCGTGCAGGCCTACGACGGCCGCGAGGTGGCACCGGCGGCGGCCACGGAGAATTACCTGCGCTGGATATCCGATGCCGACCGCACCGAGCCCAAGCCCGACGCCCGGGCGTCCGGCCGTTCCATCGGCGTGCCCGGCATCCTGCGGCTGCTGCAGGACGTCCACACCGAGCACGGCGAGACGGCGTGGCGTGACCTGTTCAACCCTGCCGTGACGATGGCAGACGATGGATTCGAGATCAGCCCCCGGCTTGCCGCCGCGATTGCCGACGCTGCCCCCCAGCTGAGAGTCGATCCGAACACCTCGGCCTACTTCCTCAACGCCGATGGCAGCCCAAAGACCTCCGGAGCCCGGCTAGTCAACCCGGCCTACTCAAAGACATTGGGCGTCATCGCATCCGATCCGCAGTCGTTCTACACCGGCGACATCGCCGAAGACATTGTTTCGTCGGCATCCGACGACAGCGGCGGCCGCACCCCGAGCCTGATGACGGTGCAAGACCTGTCCGGCTACACCGCCAAGAAACGCGAACCGCTCTGCGCTCCCTACCGTGGCAGGGAAATCTGCGGCATGCCGCCGCCTTCCTCGGGCGGCATTGCGGTGGCAGCGACGCTGGGCATGCTCGAGCATTTCCCGATGGGCGATCACAAACCCACCGATGTCGACCGCAACGGAGGCAAGCCGACGGTGATGGGTGTTCACCTGATCTCCGAGGCCGAACGCCTGGCCTATGCCGACCGCGACAAGTACGTTGCCGACACCGATTTCGTTCCACTGCCCGGCGGATCGCCCAACACCTTGCTCAACAGCGACTACCTCGCCGGCCGGGCGGCGCTGATCTCCGAGCAGCACACCATGGGCACAGCCAAGCCGGGCGAATTCGGCCCGCCGACCACACCCGCGCCGCCGATACCCGAGCACGGCACCAGCCAGATCAGCATTGTCGACGCGCAGGGCAATGCCGCAGCGCTGACCACCACGGTGGAATCGGCCTTTGGGTCGTTCCACATGGTCGACGGGTTCATTCTCAACAACCAGCTGACCGATTTCTCCGTCGAGCCAGCGGGACCGGATGGTGCACCGGTACCCAACCGGGTCCAGCCCGGAAAGCGGCCACGCAGCACGATGGCGCCCACGCTGGTGTTCGACCGATCCGGCTCCGGCCCGCCCGGTTCCAAGGGCCCGCTGTACGCGGTGGCTGGTTCACCTGGTGGCTCGGTGATCATCCAGTTCGTGGTGAAAACCGTTGTGGGAATGGTCGATTGGGGTCTCGACCCGCAGCAGGCGGTGTCCGCGGTGGACTTTGGCGCGGCGAATTCACCGAAGACGAACGTCGGCGGGGAACATCCCGCAATCGACACATCCGACAACGGCGACCACGATCCGCTGGTGCAGGGGCTCCGGAAACTCGGGCACCAGGTCGACATCGCCGACCAGTCCAGTGGCCTGTCGGCGATCATTCGCGACAGCACGGGTTGGGTGGGGGGCGCCGACCCGCGCCGCGAGGGGCTGGTAATGGGCGACACCCGGTGACGGCGCACGTCGTCCGGCTGACCGAGTCGGAGTGGCGGGTGTTCGCCGGTGTCCGGTTGCGGGCGTTGACCGATTCCGTCGGCGAGAGCGATCCGCAGTTCCACCAGGAAGTTGCGTTCACCGCCGCGCAGTGGCGCCGTCGCCTGCGCGACCACGCGCAGTTCGCGGCACTGGTTGACGACCGTCCAATCGGATTGATCGGCGCGCAGGTGGAGAACGCGCAAACCATCTATCTGTATTCGTTGTGGCTCGACCCGGCCGCCCGCGGCCACGGCCTTTCGCGGGAGCTGGTCGCCACCGCGGTGGACTGGGCGCGCGATCGCCGGGCGCGCACCGTCACCCTTCGGGTGGCCGCCGACAACGCCGTGGCCCGCGGTGTGTACGAAAGCATGGGCTTTACGCTTGCCGCGGTAGAAATCGCCGGTCCCCGCTCCGAAGTCGCGATGTCGCTCAGCGTTGGCTGATGTCGGGCCGATAGCGCGCCAGCAGCCCGCGCAGGCGGTCCATTGCGTCGACCGCACGCTCCTTGTCGACGGCCTGGATTGCCATCACCGGGATGTACTCGTCGTCGGGCAGATCCACCCGGGCCCAGCGCGCACCGCGCGGGAACGACACGCCGACGATATCGGACCACGGAATCAGTTTGTATCCGAAGAGGTTTCGCACCGCCACACCGGCCGGGCCGACCCGCAGCCGCGGCCGCGCGAACAGCAAGACCAGGCCAGCCATGATGACACCCAGAAGCGCAAAGGCGACCTGGTCCGCGGTCTGGAAAATGACTCCGCTGGAGCGAATCTTGAGAAGCAGGCCGAGGACAACGCCGGCCGCCACGAATACCAGCGCAGCGCCGTAGGCGTAATACGGTGTCAGGCGCGGCCGTACGTCGAGATCCCAGTCGCTCATGACCTCAGATCGCGCAGTGTCAGCGCGGTCGACAACGCCGCCGCAGCGGCCTGCGCACCCTTGTCCTCGGCGGAGTCCGGCAGCCCTGCCCGATCCAGCGCCTGTTGCTCGGTGTCGGTGGTGAGCACACCGTTCGCGACAGGGGTCGACGCATCCAGCGACACTCGCGTCAGCCCCTGGGTCACCGCGTCACAGACGTAGTCGAAATGCGGTGTCTCACCGCGGATCACGACACCCAACGCCACCACGGCGTCGTGGTTGGCCGCCAGTGCCTGTGCCACGACGGGGATTTCGATAGCGCCGAGCACGCGAATGACGGTCGGATTGTCGATACCGGCATCGGCGGCCACTTTGCGGGCACCGTCGAGCAGCGCATCGCAGATCTTGGGGTGCCAGGTGCTGGCCACAATCGCCAGTGTCAAACCCGATGCGTCCAGATGCGGTAAATCCGGGACGCCGGTACCGCTCAATGTCGGGCTCCGTCGACGCTACTCAAAGCGCTCCGCCGAATTCGCCTGCCGCGGCGTCGTCGTAGTCGTCCAGACCGGTCAGGTCGTGGCCCATCCGGTCGCGTTTGGTCATCAGGTAGCGGATGTTCTCCGCGTTGGCCCTCACCGGCAGGGGCACCCGCTCGATGATGTGCAGCCCGTAGCCGTCGAGGCCGACCCGCTTGGCGGGGTTGTTGGTCAGCAGCCGCATGGACCGCACGCCGAGGTCGACCAGGATCTGCGCGCCGATGCCGTAATCCCGGGCGTCGGCGGGCAGGCCGAGCTTGAGGTTGGCGTCGACGGTGTCGTCGCCGGCGTCCTGCAGTTGATAGGCCTGCAGCTTGTGCATCAGGCCGATGCCGCGGCCCTCGTGGCCTCGCATGTACAGCACCACGCCGCGGCCCTCGCGCGCCACCATCGCCATCGCGGCGTCGAGTTGTGGGCCACAGTCGCAGCGTCGGGAGCCGAATACGTCACCCGTGAGGCACTCCGAGTGCACCCGGACCAGCACGTCGTGCCCGTCGCCGTGGGGCCCGGCGATATCGCCGCGCACCAGCGCGACATGCTCGACGTCGTCGTAGATGCTGGTGTAGCCCACGGCCCGGAATTCGCCGTGGCGGGTCGGGATGCGCGCCTCGGCGACGCGCTCGATGTGCTTTTCGTGCTTGCGCCGCCATTCGATCAAGTCGGCGATGGAGATCAGCGCCAGGCCGTGTTCGTCGGCGAAAACCCGCAGCTCATCGGTCTGAGCCATGGCGCCTTCGTCCTTTTGGCTGACGATCTCGCAGATCGCGCCGGCAGGCTTCAGACCGGCGAGCCGGGCCAGGTCGACGGCGGCCTCGGTGTGGCCGGGTCGGCGCAGCACCCCGCCGTCCTTGGCGCGCAGCGGAACCACGTGCCCGGGCTTGGTGAAATCCTCCGCGACGCTGGACGGATCGGAAAGCAGACGCATGGTCGTTGCACGGTCGGAAGCCGAAATGCCGGTCCCCACACCAATTTTTGCATCGACGGTGACGGTATACGCGGTGCCGTGCTTGTCTTGGTTGACCGCGTACATCGGCAGCAGTCCGAGCCGGTCGCAGATCGCCCCGTCCAGCGGCACACACAGATAGCCCGACGTGTATCGCACCATGAACGCGACGAGTTCGGGCGTCGCCTTTTCGGCGGCGAAGATGAGGTCGCCCTCGTTCTCGCGGTCCTCGTCGTCGATGACGACGACGGCCTTCCCCGCAGCTATGTCGGCTACCGCCCGCTCAACGGAGTCCAGCCTCGTCATCACATCAGTATGAACCACGGCGACCCTGCGGTTATTGCCCCGTCTTATTCAGCGGTCTGGCTCATCAGCCGTTCGATGTACTTGGCGATGATGTCCACCTCGAGATTGACGTGCGTGCCGACCTCGGCCCGCCCCAGAGTAGTGAGATCCAAGGTCGTCGGGATAAGCGACACCTCAAACCAGTTGTGACCTAGGCCGGAGACCGTCAACGACACCCCGTCGACGGTGATGGAACCCTTTTCGACGACATACCGGGACAGCGCCGTCGGCAATGCGATTCGGATGACTTCCCAGCGTTCGGACGGCGTCCGCGCGATCACATGACCGGTGCCGTCGACGTGCCCCTGGACGATGTGTCCGCCAAGGCGGCTGTTGACCGCGGCGGCGCGTTCCAGGTTGACGTGGCTGCCCACGCCGACGCCGCGCAGGCTCGACCGATTCAGGGTTTCGCCCATCACGTCGGCACTGAACGCACCGTCGGGCTGCACATCGACCACCGTCAGGCAAACGCCGTTCACCGCGATCGAATCGCCGTGTCGCGCATCGGCCGTGACGACGGGCCCGCGGATGACCAGACGGGCCGAGTCGCCGAGCTCTTCCTTGCCGACGATTTCGCCCAGTTCTTCGACGATTCCGGTGAACACGCCGCAAGACTAACCAGTCAGCCGCTTCTCGCCGAAGAACGTGGCCACCGGGTTGCCGTTGAAATTGCCCGTTGGCACATTGCCCTCGGTCGAAAGTCCATTTCCGAAGGCGCGATTCCACTTCTACCGGCAGCCGGTGAGACACGTCCACATCGGCGCACCATCTACGATGCACTCATGCAGACGCGCCTGTTGGCCATCTTCGCCGCCCTTTTCGCCGCCATCGCCCTCGTCGCCGGGTGCTCAAAGTCATCCGATGACTCGAGCAAGGAACTACCGGACGCCGCGACGCTGCTGCAGCAGTCCAGCCAGACCACCAAGAGCCAGGCGAGCGTGCACCTGAAACTCACAGTGCAGGGCGCGATCGCGGAACTGCCTATCGAGACCCTCGAGGGCGATCTGACCAACGCGCCTGCGGTCGCCGCGCAGGGCAAGGCCAACCTTCTCTTCCTCGGTCAGAAGCTGGACGACGTCGGTTTCGTGGTGGCCGAGGGCAACCTGTTCGCGACGCTCACAGCCGGCAGTGCCTATCAGGACTTCGGGCCGGCCGCCGACATCTACGATGTCTCGGCCATCCTCAACCCCGACACCGGGCTCGGCAACGTGCTGGCCAACTTCTCGGACGCCAAGGCCGACGGCCGCGAGACCATCAACGGCGTCGAGACCGTCCGCGTCACCGGCAACGTCACCGCGGACGCCGTCAACAAGATCGCCCCGCAGATCGGCGCAACTGGGCCCGTTCCGGGCACCGCCTGGATCCGCGAAGACGGCAACCACGAGTTGATGCAGGCCAAGCTCGACACGAGCCCCGGCAACAGCATCACGATGACGACAACGGACTGGGGTAAGCCGGTGACCGTCACCAAGCCCGCGGTGTGATGAATTCTTCGCGCCGAATCGCGATCAGCGCCGGCAGCCTCGCGGTGCTGCTTGGTGCCCTCGACACGTATGTCGTGGTCACGATCATGACCGACATCATGCGTGACGTCGGCATCGCGATAAATCAGATTCAGCGCGTCACCCCGATCGTCACCGGCTACCTGCTTGGCTACATCGCGGCGATGCCGCTTCTCGGCCGCGCATCGGACCGGTTCGGACGCAAGCTGCTGCTGCAGGTCAGCCTGGCCGGGTTCGCTGTCGGCTCCGTCATCACCGCGTTGTCCAGCGACCTTTTGCCCCTGGTCATCGGGCGTGCGATCCAGGGCACCGCCAGCGGCGCACTGCTGCCGGTGACACTGGCGCTGGCCGCCGACCTATGGGCCAGCCGCAAACGGGCGGCTGTGCTCGGCGGGGTCGGCGCCGCCCAGGAGCTGGGCAGTGTGCTCGGTCCCGTGTACGGCATCGCTATGGTCTGGCTATTCAATCACTGGCAGGCCGTGTTCTGGGTCAACGTCCCGCTGGCCGTGATCGCGATGGTGATGATCCACTTCAGCCTGCCATCCCGGCAGAAGGGTGAGAAGCCGGAGAAGGTCGACGTCGTCGGTGGGGTGCTACTCGCGATCGCATTGGGCCTGGCCACCTGGGGCCTCTATAACCCAGCGCCGGACGGCAAGCAGGTGCTGCCGAGCTATGGCCTGCCGTTGCTTGTAGGCGCGTTGGTTGCGGCCGTCGGATTCTTCGTGTGGGAGCGGTTAGCCCGTACCCGGCTGATCGAGCCGGCCGGTGTGCATTTCCGGCCGTTCCTCGCGGCGCTGGGCGCGTCGCTGGCCGCAGGTGCGGCGTTGATGGTGACGCTCGTCAACGTCGAGTTATTCGGGCAGGGTGTGCTTGGCCAGGACCAGAACCAGGCCGCCGCGTTGCTCCTGCGGTTCTTGATCGCGCTGCCGATCGGGGCGCTGCTCGGCGGCTGGATCGCGACGAAGATCGGCGACCGTATCGTGGCGTTCGCCGGATTGCTGATCGCCGCGGGCGGCTATTGGTTGATCTCCAAGTGGCCAGTGGACCTGCTCGCGGCTCGGCACGACCTGGGCTTTATCAGCCTGCCCGCGCTGGACACGGATCTGGCTGTCGCAGGCCTCGGCCTCGGCCTGGTGATCGGTCCGTTGACATCGGCGACGCTGCGGGTGGTCCCGGCCGCCCAGCACGGCATCGCCTCGGCGGCAGTGGTGGTCGCGCGCATGATCGGCATGCTGGTGGGGATCGCGGCGCTGAGCGCCTGGGGTCTGTACCGCTTCAACCAGATCCTCGCGACGCTACCCAAACCAACTGGCACCAACTTGCTGGAGATCGGTGCGCAAATCGCGGCGAACACCCGAGTCGCCTACACGATGCAGTACGGCGAGATCTTCAAGATCACAGCGATCGTCTGCGTGGTCGGCGCCCTGCTCGGCCTGCTTATCAGCGGGAGGCACGAACACGCCGACGAACCCGCGCCCGCGAGCGACGCGGATGACACGCCGAGCGCGCTGATCGACGCGCCGACGCGTGCGTTCGACGCCCCAACACAGGCGATTTCGCGGCAGCCGCCGTCGGGGCGCCACCGGCCCCGGTAGGCGCTAGCAGCGCTCGATTCCGGGCCGGATCAGCTGTGGCTCGGCGACCTTTCCCGGCTCCTCGGCGGTCAGGCCTCGCAGCGCATCGCAGATGAATGTCTTGAGGCCTTTGGGATCTACGGGTCGAATACTGAGCCAGTCCTGCAGTGCAGTCACGCTCGTCGTCCTTTGTTAGTGCTCACCAGGCGCGCAACTCTCGTCGGTGAAAGCGCTTTGGTACGAGTGTACCGGTGGAATCGCGCTGATTGGTTGCTAGCCGCGCCGGGTACGCGTCCGATAGGCAACAAATCAAGGGGAGAAATCATGGCAACGACACTGAATGGCAAGACGATTGCGTTCCTCGTGGCTCCGGAAGGCGCCGAGCAGGTCGAACTCACCGAACCCTGGAAGGCCGTCGAGCAGGCCGGTGGCACCGCCGAGCTGGTGTCCACCGAGGTTGGAAAGGTCCAGGCGTTCAACCACCTGACACCGGCTGACACATTCGAGGCCGACAAGGCGGCCGACAGCGTTTCCTCGTCCGACTACGCCGCGCTGGTGCTGCCCGGCGGTGTGGCCAACCCCGATTTCCTGCGCACCAATGACGCGGCCGTCGCGTTCGTGAAGAGCTTCTTCGACGCAGGCAAGCCCGTTGCGGTGATCTGCCACGGGCCGTGGACGCTGATCGAGGCGGACGTGGTGCGCGGCCGGACGATCACTTCGTGGCCCAGCATCAAGACCGACCTCCGCAACGCGGGCGCCAACTGGGTCGACGACGAGGTGGTCGAATGCTCGCGCGGCCCAAATACGTTGGTGTCGAGCCGCAAACCCGACGACCTGCCCGCGTTCTGTAACACCCTGGTGGGCGCGTTCGCGAAGGACACGTCATAGCTGCAACTTCGCCCCCGAATGTTGAGGCGTCGGTAATCTCGCGGACATGCTGATCGCCGCGCTGCGCGACATGCAGTGGCGAAAACGGCGCTTCGTCATCGCGATCCTTTCCACCGCCATCATTTTCGCGATGACGCTCGTCCTCACCGGGCTCGCAAATGGATTCCAGGTGGAGGCCGAGAAGACCGTCGATTCGCTCGGCGTCGACGTGTTTGTCGTCAAGGCCGGTGCGTCCGGCCCGTTTGTCGGGGCCACGCCGTTCGCGCCCGTCGATTTGCGGCGGATCGCCGCGAGCCCTGGCGTCGTTGCGGCAGCTCCGCTCGCGTACGCCGGTGGCACCGTCACACTGGGACATACCACGCGCAACGCCGACTTGTTCGGCGCGCCCGAGCGCGGCCCCGGCATGCCCGCGGTTTCCGAGGGAACCCCACCGTCGACCCCCGACGAGGTCGCGGTGTCGAGCACGCTCGGACGTCACGTCGGCGACGATGTCCAAATCGCTTCGCGCAGACTGCGCATCGTCGGCATCGTGGAGAACTCCACGGCGCTGGCCAACCTGCCCAACATCTTTTTCACCACGACCGGCGCGCAGCAGGTGGTGTACGGCGGACAACCGCTTGTCTCCGCGATCGGCATTCGCGGCACAATCGGGCAGATACCCGCAGGATATCGCGGCATCGACAGAGCCGGGGCGATCGCCGATCTGCTCCGGCTGTTGAAGGTGGCGGTCAATTCGATCACGATCGTTGCGGTTCTGCTCTGGGTGGTCGCGGCATTGGTTGTCGGATCGGTGATCTATCTGTCTGCGCTCGAACGCCTGCGAGACTTCGCGGTGTTCAAGGCAATTGGCGTCCCTACCCGAAACATCGCCGCCGGGCTCGCGATGCAGTCGGTGATTGTGGCGCTGCTCGCCGCAGTTGTTGGCGCGGGACTCTCGATGCTGCTTGGACCGCTGTTCCCGATGCAGGTGATCGTGCCGGTGCAGGCCTTCATCGCACTACCCGTGATCGCCGTCGTGATCGGCTTGATCGCCAGCGCGACAGGGTTGCATCGCGCCGTGTCTGTCGATCCCGCGCTCGCCTTCGGGGGTCCCTGAGCCGTGGGCGATCTCAGCATTCAGGACCTCGTCGTCGAGTACGCCAGCGGCGCAGATACCGTCCGCCCGATCGACGGTCTCAACCTGGATGTGGCCACAGGCTCACTTGTGATCCTGATGGGACCCAGTGGCTGCGGTAAGACGACATTGCTGTCCTGCCTCGGCGGGATCCTCCGACCGAGCGCCGGCGCCATCAAGTTCGGCGACGTCGACGTCGCCTCCCTCGATGCCCGTGGCCTGTCGACATACCGGCGAGAAACGGTGGGCATCGTGTTTCAGGCGTTCAATCTCGTGCCGAGCCTCACGGCACTGGAGAACGTGATGGTGCCGATGCTCGCGGCGGGCATGTCGCGTCGCGCGGCTCATAAACGGTCTGCTCAGCTATTGGGGCGGGTCGGTCTGCAGGAACGGGTGACCCACCGGCCCGGCGACCTGAGCGGTGGGCAGCAACAACGCGTGGCGGTCGCGAGGGCGATCGCGCTCGATCCGCCCCTAGTGTTGGCCGACGAGCCCACCGCGCACCTGGATTTCATCCAGGTCGAGGAGGTGCTGCGGCTGATTAGTGAGCTCGCGTCCGGTGACCGGATGGTGGTCGTCGCGACCCACGACAGTCGGATACTGCCGATGGCTGATCGCGTCGTCGAGCTTGTGCCGGACTTCGCGTCGACGGACCGGCCCCCCGATACGGTGCGGTTGGAGGCCGGTGAGGTGTTGTTCGAGCAGGGCACGATGGGCGATCTGATCTACGTCGTATCCGACGGTGAGCTCGAGATGGTCCGCGAATTGGCCAGCGGCGGCGAGGAATTATTGAAGGTCGCCACCGCAGGTGAGTACTTCGGCGAGATCGGCCCGGTGTTCCACATGCCGCGCTCGGCAACCGTGCGGGCCCGCACCGATTCGACGGTCATCGGCTACACGGTGCGTGCCTTCCGGGAGCGGCTCGGCGCCGTCGGGGTGCGTGACCTGATCGAACACCGCCCGCTGGAGGTGAAATGAACCGAGATGGCTACGCGGGAACCAGACTGAGAAGCAGGTCGGGCCCTATCGGCTCGATTCCGTCGAACCGCCAGCGCTGCGCATGCGCGATGGACAGCACGCCAACGTCATCGACGGCGGTGATGGGCCCGCCCAACAGAATTGGCGCGACGTAGGCAAGGATCCGGTCGATCACCCCGGCACGCAGAAACGCACCAGCCAAGGTCGGTCCCCCCTCCAACAGCACGTCGGTGCGGTCCGACAACGCCTTGATCACCTCGTGCGGATCGTGGGTGCGGATTACCATCGTGCGCGAGTCATCATTGAGAACGCTTGCATCAGAGGATATTTCGCGTTCACCGACGACGACACGCAGCGGCTGGCGCTCGGCCAAGGTGCCGTCGGGCCGGCGAGCGGTCAGCACCGGGTCGTCGACGAACACCGTTCCGGTGCCGACGACGATCGCGTCCGCGACGGCACGCCGGCGATGCACGTCCGCCCGCGCGGCCTCGCTCGTGATCCACTGGCTGGTGCCGTCTGCCGCGGCGCTTCGGCCGTCGACGCTGGTGGCGTATTTCCATGTGACATGCGGTAACCCGGTGCGCTGCTTGTGTAGCCATTCCCGTAGAGGGCCACCCGTGACGACGTCTGCCGACACCCCGGCTTCGATCTTCACGCCCGACTCGGCCAGCCGCGACGCCCCTCCTGCGGCCTGCGGGTTTGGGTCGGCGACAGCGTAAGCCACGCGCGAAACCCCCGATGCGACAAGGGCATCCACGCAGGGAGGGGTCTTACCGTAGTGGTTGCACGGCTCCAGTGTCACGACCGCGGTGCCGCCGACCGCACGCTCCCCCGCCCTGCGCAACGCCACCACCTCCGCGTGCGGCCCGCCGGGCGGCTCGGTTGCACCGACGCCTGCGATCTCGCCGTCGCGATCCAAAATGACCGCGCCCACAGGCGGATTGGGATATGTGCTGCCCTTGACCCGATCGGCCTGATCGACGGCCAACCGCATCGCGGTCTCGAGGTTCATAGCCGAAGGTGGTTGGACGCCGAGGCGGCCTGCCGGCGCAGCGATTCCACTGCGGCGGCCGGATCCTCGGCGCTGTAGACGGCCGAACCAGCGACGAAGCAGTCCACACCCGCTTCCGCCGCGTCGTCGATCGTGTCTTCGTTGATGCCACCGTCGATCTCCACCACGATCGTCAGCTCGCCTGCGTCGACAAGCCGCCGCGCGGTACCCACCTTCGCCAGCACTTCGGGGATGAACTTCTGCCCGCCGAAACCCGGCTCCACCGACATGATCAACAGCGTGTCGAAGTCGCGCAGGATCTCCAGGTAGGGCTCCAGCGGTGTCCCTGGCTTGACGGACAGTCCCGCCTTGGCGCCCGCGGCCCGGATATTTCGTGCCACGCCGACGGGATTGTCGGTGGCCTCCGCGTGGATGGTGACGTTATATGCGCCTGCCTCGGCATACGGCGGGGCCCAGCGGTCGGGGTTGTCGATCATCAGATGGCAGTCCACCGGGATGTCGGTCGTCTTCAGCAGCGCCTCCACCACGGGCAGCCCGAGGGTCAGGTTGGGCACGAAGTGGTTGTCCATCACGTCGACGTGCAGCCAGTCGGCGCCGGTCACCGCCGCGGCTTCGTCGGCCAACCGGGCGAAGTCGGCGGCCAGGATCGACGGCGCAATTAGCGGTCGTGCCATGGACGTCACCCTACTTCGAGGGCCGCCGC
>Ga0126307_10002242_pt1 | contig 13012 bp, 11 predicted proteins | sample Plot28_FD_89955 | JGI IMG/M metagenome (GOLD analysis project Ga0126307, IMG submission 89955) | Serpentine soil microbial communities from UC McLaughlin Reserve, CA, USA - Plot28 | ecosystem: Environmental > Terrestrial > Soil > Grasslands | place: USA: UC McLaughlin Reserve, Lake County...
GGTGAACGCGATGACGAGGTCGCAGGCGGGGTCGCCCACGCCCGCGCAGCCGAAGTCCAGGACGGCGTGCAGCCGGCCGGCCCGGACCAGGATGTTGTCGACGGCGACGTCCCCGTGGAACCACACCGGCTTGCGCTCCCACCGGCTGCTCAGCGCCGCGTCGAGCACCGCGTCGGCCGCGAACGGGTAACCCAGCGCCGGGCGGCCCAGTGCCACCGGCTCCGGGACCGGGAAGGGCAGGTGCGCGGCCAGGTACGGAAGCCAGCGCTGTTCCTGGAGCACTTGCGCGGCGTATCCCTGGGCGCTCGGCAGCCGCGCGGACAGCCCGTCGCCGATCCGGAACGTCCGGTTGTCCCACCCCTGCACGGACACCGGCACCGCCGGGAGCCCGGCCCACTGCGGGAACTGGCCGGCGACCAACCGGGCGACCAGGTCCGCGTCGATCGCAGGGACCATGGCGTGCACCAGGCTGACCGGAAGCCCGGCCGCCCCGGTCGCGGGACCTGTCACACCGACTCGTCTACCTTCTTCCCGTTGTCGAGGCACCAGAGTGGTCGATTCCCTCGACGACGGCCTGCCACCGGCGCCTTGCCACGTCGTAGCGCAACCTGGCACCTGCGTTCTTGGACAAGTCCTCCTCGAGCAATGCTCGGTACGCCTCGTCCGGGAGGTTCGAGTCGAGTTCGATGACCGTGCCCGTCCGCTCGTCGTGGAGCAGGAGGGCGGGTGGGGAGCCGTGGATCCGGCGCGGGCGGCTGGAAGCCTTCACGACAAGTTCACGCAGGCCCGCGTAGCTCTCCTCCCCGATCTTGGTTCCCAGCGCGTTGAGGAATGCCGCCAGCGGCAAGCTGGCCAGTACCAGCCAGGTCAGGTCGCCGCTGCGTAGTGGCGGCGCGACGGCGATGTTCGGCGTGACACCGAGCAGCCTGAACATGCGGGCAAGGTCAACCTGGTCGTCGGCGAGCGCCGGACTGACCATCACATCGGCGTGCACATCTCCCCCTCGAGTGAGCTCACGTCGATGAGACGGGCCATGTAGATGAGACGGGCCATGTATCAGACAGCCAGGTCACGCCTCGTAAGCGTATAGTCACAACTTGAGTTAGGCCAGGCTGTTGAGGCGGGGGCGGTCCGACGGGTCGACGGGAGCCAGGTCGTCCTGGTGGCGGAGGGGGAGCAGCATGCGATCAGGTCGACACGGCGAACACATATCGACGGCGTCCGATCCCGGACCGGGGACAGCTGACGAGCAGCTCGACGGAACCTCGGCCACGACGACCGAATGTCCCCCCGAGGAGAATCTCGCTGTCGTCGTCTACGACTCCCGGCTCGACCGGGACATTGTTTCCGCCACCCGGTCGTCCGCCCCGGCTCTCATGCTCGTGATGAGGACACCTGATCTTGCCGTCGAACTCGGCTGCGTCGGCTCGAGCCTGGTCGGGCAGGTCATCCCGCCCAATCCTGCCTGCGTCGAGTTGCTCGGCAGTGATCGCCGAGGACGCGTGGAGGCGGCGACGACCGACGGGGCTGGTGGCTTCGTGTTCGATGTGGTGAAGGGTCTGTTCCGCCTCCGCGCCAGGACGGCGGATGGCGTGGCCCTGTCGACAGGATGGCTGTCGACCGCTCCCTAGTCCGACCGGCGCTCGATCAGTCGGTCGACAGGTAGTGAACGCAAGCGGTCGAATTCCTCAGATCATCCTACAACCGGTGACGGGACGGTTGTGGCGCGATGCATGAGCGGACCTCCGATGATCCGGCCGAGGATCCGCTCGCTCTCGCAAAGGAATCGCTGGCACGCGCTCTCTCGGATCCGGCGCGAGGCGCCGCGCTCGCGTCGGCAGCGGAGGAGCTCGCGCGCCGGAAGAGGGACCCCGCGGCCCTGTCCGTAGCCGCCCGCGCCCGAGGAATAGCGGCGAGAAACCAGGACGACATGGCGGCAGCCGAGAAGCATCTCCGGCGGTCTGTCAGAGTGGCGGTCGACAACGATCTGCGTGACCTCGCCGGTGGCGCCCTGACGACCCTTGCCGGCGTGTTCATGCTGCAGGGCCGGGTGTCGGCCGCTGTCCGGTTCGCGGACAGAGCCGCGGGAATGCTCACCGGCAACGAGCTGGCCGTGCTCAAGTTGCTACGAGCTAACATGTCCCTCGAGACCGGCCGAACGGCGGAGGCGCTTGAATACTACGCCGCCGCGCTCCGCGTATTCGTCCGGACCGGGGATGTAGCCCATCAGGCCATGGTTCTCGGCAACCGGGGCCTGTTGCACTTCAATCACAGCTCGCTCCGCGCTGCTGATCGCGACCTGCGCCGCGCGGAGCAGCTGTACCAGCAACTCGGTGACCGGCGTTGGGTGGCCAATGTGCGGCAGCACCTCGGAATGATGGCGGCCCGCCGGGGTGACGTGATCGCCGCCCTCACCTGGTTCGGTAAGGCTGACGACGCGCTACGGGAGTTGAACGCAACGGACCCGTTGGCCCTGTTGGACCGGCTCGATGCATTGTTGTCCGCTCGTCTCCTGGCCGAGGCTCGGGCGACCGCAGAGACTGCGATCCGGCAACTGCGCCAGCGCAGAGCATTCCTGCACCTGCCCCGGGCAAGACTGCAACTGGCGGAGGTTGCGCTGCTGCAAGGCGACTGGCAGGAGGCCCGAGCGGCAGGAGCGCAGGCGCGGAGGTCCTTCGCCCGCAAGGGCCTTGACAGCTACGTCGTTCTCTGCGACTTCCTTCTCCTGCGCGCGAGTCGGCCGAGGCCGGTTCCGGGTATTTCCAGTCTGCTGCGCACGATGCGGATTGCCGACTCCCTGGCGGCGGCGAACTGGCATCTGCAAGCGCTCGATGCGCGCCTGCTGGCTGCTCGGACGGCGCTCGGGCTGGGGCAGCGCGACATCGCGATGGCCGAACTGGAGAAGTGCGGTTCGGTGCAGCATCGGGGGCCCCTCGCACTCCGATCCCGCGCCTGGCATGCCACAGCACTGTTGCGACTCGCCTCCGGCGATCGCCGCGGCGCCGAGGCGGCCGTTCGAGCCGGGCTCGCGGCTATTCAGCGATACCAGACGACGCTGGCGGCGACTGACCTTCGTGCACACGCGTCCGAGCACGGCATGGATCTCGGATCGTTGGGTCTGGATCTTGCCCTGGCGGACGGCAGGCCGGATCGAGTATTGACGTGGAGCGAGCGGTGGCGAGCGTGGGCGCTGCAGACCCGCCCGGTCCGGGCACCGGACCCGAGCGTGGCAGAGCAGTTGGACCGGCTCCGGCGAATCCACCGGGAGATCGAGGACGCTGTGCTCGCCGGGCGCGAGACGGACCGCCTCATCCGTCAGGAAGTCGCGCTGGAGCATGCGGTGCGGCAGCAGGCGCGGGTTGCCACCGTCCCCGCTGCGAGGCCGCCGGTGCTGGCAACGCTCGCGCAGATCCGCCAGGAGATCGGCGGCCGGGCGCTGGTCGAGTACGTGGAGTCCAGGGACAGGTTGTCGGCGGTCGTGGTGACCGAGCGGGGCAGCCGCGTCGTGGCAATCGGGGACGCAGCCGCTGTGCGGCACGAGATCCAGATGCTTCGCTTCGGACTGCGGCGCATGGCCATGATGCACGTGCAGCAATTCATGTCGACCGGGTCGGCACGGTTGGCGACGACCTATGCCGGTGGCAGGCTCTCCGATACGTTGATTCGTCCCCTGATCGACGACATCGAGGGTCGTCCGGTGGTCATCGTCCCGACGACGTCCCTGCATGCTTTACCATGGTCCGCGCTTCCGCTCCTGCATGACGCTGCCGTGACGATCGCTCCCTCGGCCACCATCTGGCGCCGGTGCGACCGCACGGACGAGGCGACCGACCGGTCCATCGTGCTGGCTGCCGGTCCGGAGCTGTTGCAGGCCGAGCAGGAAGTCCTCGATCTGGCGGCCATGTATCCGGGCGCGAGGTCGATGGTCGGCTCCGAGGCGTGCGTGGCAGCCCTGTTGAAGGCCCTCGACGGTGCTGGGTTGGGTCACATCGCCGCCCACGGCCGGTTCCGAGCTGACAATGTCCAATTCTCCTCGCTCCGGATGCACGACGGTGAGCTGACCGTCTATGACCTCGAGAACCTGGGCCGGCCGCCTGAGTTCCTCATCCTTGCCGCCTGTGATGTCGGAATGTCGGAGATACATGCAGGCGACGAGCTGATGGGTGTGGCGGCAGCGGTGCTTTCGATGGGTACCCGCACAGTCATCGCGACGCTGCTGCCGGTCCCCGACGACCGGGTTCGGCAACTCATGCTGGCCCTGCACCGCCGGCTGCGGGACGGAGCAGGGGCGGCTGTCGCTCTCGCGCGAGCGCGGGCGGAGGTCGAACCCGAGCCGCCGGGCGCACTGTCCAGTTTTGTCTGTCTCGGAGCGGGCTGACGGAGGAATCGACATGACCGGACCACGACGTGACCGTTACCTGCGCCCTGACCACACCTATCCGCTACTGCCGGACGGATTCTCCATCTGTGACGATCCCGTGGCGGCCGGAAACTATTTCGTGTATCGGGAGGGTGAACTCATCGTCCAGGAGGAGGACCTTCCTTGGGTATGGAGGCTGCTCCCGGCCATGAAGGTCCCAGAGTATTCGACGACACGATCGACGGCGGGGCAGCCGCTGAGTCTCATCTCCTTCCCGAGCTCTGTCGACACTGTCGACGTCCTGCGGCGGCTTCGCGCTGCAGAGATCCGGGACGATTCGCACCCGGCGGTGACCTCCGATCGTGGTCGGGTTGCGAAGTCCCGCGGGCAGGAGCGGCCGGAGGAGCCGGGTCGCAACCCCCCACGGGTCTGGTTCAATCACGGTGTCACCCTGCACTCCCACGTCAATTACGGAGGAGGGCCCGTCCCCCCGCGGCCACGAGGCCCGCTTTCCCGGCTGCCCACCGGCCACAATCTCCCAGGTGCCAATGTCCACGTGGGGGTCCTCGATACGGGTATCGATCCCCAGGACTGGTTCCGCGGCAGGTGGACGCCGGTCCCAGGCACGACTGAGAACGACGTCGCAGAGCTGGTGGGTCCTGGCCCCGGTCTGCGAGACCAGGCGGGACATGGCAGTTTCATCGCCGGAACCGTCCTCCAGCACGCCCCGGGTGCGGAGGTCGTGGTGGATCGCCTCGAGGAGTCCGACGGAGGCATCAGCGACTGGCACCTGCACCACCGACTCGCGCGACTGCTGGACCCGGTCAACCAGATCGACGTGCTCAATCTCTCCTTCGGTGGCTACACGTCGGACAACCTGCAGATGCCGGGTCTCGGCGGCATGCTCGCGGCTGCACTCGCCGCCAACCCGGACCTCGTCGTCGTGGCCTCGGCCGGAAACGACGGCTGGGACCGGCCCCTGTGGCCTGCGGCGCAACCAGGGGTCGTGGGGGTGGGCGCGCTCGACGCGGCCGGCGAGGAGCGGTGGCCGGACAGCAATCGCGGTGACTGGGTCGACGCCTGGAGTACCGGGGACTGCCTGTCCAGCACGTTCGTGCGGCCGCCGAGGCAGTTGCTGCCTCGGCGAGGTGACCGGGAGTCAGGCCCTAGGAGGCGGGCAGCGCTCGGGCTGCGCCGGCAGCGATTCCATGGATGGGCCGTCTGGAGCGGGACGTCATTCGCGGCGGCCCGGGTCTCCGGAGCGATCGCCGCTGCACTGAAACGCGACCAGCGCGACCCCCGCCGTGTCGTGTTCGACCTCGTGCGCAACGCCCCCAGACAGTTCGAGAGCGGCGGCGTGGTGGAGCCGGCGACCTTCGTCACGTGAGAGCCACCGGCGGCCACTGCCGGCCGTAGTCAGCCCGGCCCGCCGCCGGGCACGCCCGCTCCCGGCCGGGAGCGGGCGTCGAGCCAGCGACGCCGGCCGGCCAGCAGGACGCCGAGGGCGCGGGCCGGGACCGGACCGGTCACCCGGGTCATGAGGTCGGCGATGGCGGCGTTCCAGAGCCCGTCGGCGTAGGTGGGGTAGGCGTGCGTGCTGCCGACCAGGTCCGCCGCCCGCATCCCGCGCCGGACCGCCAGTGCCAGCTCGGCCAGGCTCTCGCCGGCACGCGGCCCGACCAGGGTCCCGCCGACCACGCGGCCGCGGCGGTCGACCCAGATCCGGGCGAAGCCGGCGGTGTGCCCCTCGGCGACGGCCCGGTCGACGTGCTCGTGCCGGACCGTGCGGGCGGTCACCCCGTCGGTCCGCTCCGCCTGCTCGCCGGTGAGGCCGACCGAGGCGACCTCGGGCGAGGTGAAGGTGACCCGCGGGACCGTGCTCGGCACCCGGCGGCGCAGCCCGAAGACCGCGTTGGTGGCCGCGACGCCGCCGTGCACGCCGGCCACGTGGGTGTACTCCGGATGCCCGGTGACATCGCCGGCCGCCCAGACGCGGTCGGCGGTGGTGCGCAGCGTCCGGTCGACCCGTACCGTTCCCCGCCGGTCCAGCTCGACACCGGCGGCCTCCAGCCCGGCGTCGGTGACCGGGCGCCGGCCGGTGGCGACGAGGATCCGGTCGTGGACCACCGGGTGGCCGCCGGCCAGCACCGCCCGGCCGGGCTCGACCCGCTCGACGGCGCGGCCGGTGTGGACGGTCGCCCCGTCGGCGGCCAGCGCCGCGGCGACCAGCGCGCCGGCCTCGGGGTCCTCGTGGGGCAGCAGCCGCGGCAGCGCCTCGACCAGGGTGACCGCCGAGCCGAGCCGGGCGTACGCCTGGGCCAGCTCGCAGCCGACGGCACCGCCGCCGAGCACCAGCAGCCGCCCGGGCAGCTGGTCGAGGTCCCAGACCGTGTCGCTGGTGAGCGGGGCGGCGCCGGCCAGCCCCGGGACCGGTGGCAGGGCCGGCGCGGAGCCGGTGGCCAGCAGCGCGGCCCGGAACACGACCGGCCGGTCGTCCACCAGGGCCGTCGTGGCGCCGGTCAGCCGGGCGGCGCCGGCGGCCACCCGGACGCCGCCGGCGCGCAGTGCGTCCGCCGAGTCCACCGGCTCGATCGCCGCCACCGCCGACCGGACATGCTCCCGCACGGCGGTGAAGTCGACCTGCACCGGACCGGTGCGGACGCCGTACCGGCCGGCGCTGCGGGCTGCCGCGGCCGCCGAGGCCGCGGGGAGCAGCGCCTTGCTCGGCACGCAGCCGGTCCACAGGCAGTCGCCGCCGAGCCGGCGGCGCTCGACCAGCAGCACCGAGGCGCCGAGCGCGGCGGCGACGCGGGCGCCGACCAGGCCGGCGCTGCCGCCACCGACCACGAGCAGGTCCCAGGCCGTGCCGTCGGGCGGGGACAGGGTTACGGGTTCCTCCTCCTGGGGCCGGCCGGTGGCTCCGCCGGGCGCGCTCCAGGGTGCCGGATCCGGTCCGCACGGTTGCGGTGATCACCGGCGCGTACTGCAGGACCGGGCTCCGGCCGGGCCGACCGCGGTCAGCTGGCCAGCGCCAGCGCGAGGTCGGTGATGCCGGAGACGGTGAGGTCCGGCGGGCTCAGGTGGTCGGGGTACGGGCCGCCGGATCGGTTCACCCAGGCGGTGCGCATGCCGGCACGGGCGGCGCCGTCGACGTCCCACGGGTGCACGGCGACCAGCAGCATCTCCGGCAGCGCGGTGCCGCAGGCCGCGGCGGCGTGCTCGTACGCGGCCCGGGCCGGCTTCCAGCCGCCGGCGTCCTCGACGGACAGCAGCCGGTCGAACTCGGCCCGGATCCCGGCCCGGGAGAGCAGCGCCTCCGAGACGGCGGTGCCGCCGTTGGTGAGCGTCACCAGCCGGAGCCCCGCCCGCCGCAGCGAGCGCACCCCGTCGGGCACGTCGGTGTGTACGTCGAGGGCGCCGAAGCCGTCCAGGACGTGCCGGACCGCTCCGTCCAGGTCGGACGTCACCCCGGCAGCGACCAGCAGCGGGCGGAGGACTCCGGCCGCGACGGTGGCAAACGGCTCGGGGGCGCCGGCGGCGGTGAGCCCGAAGCCGTCCCGCAGCACCGCGGCGAACCAGCTGGCGGCCAGCTGCTCCGGCGCGCCGACCTCGGCGAACCGGACCCCCATCGGGGTCATGTCCGACAGCGTCTCGTTGACGTCGAAGACCACCACGGCCGGTCGGCCCACCCGGCCCGGGTCCTGCGCGTCGCCCACCCGTCAGAGCTGCCCCGCCTCGGCCGGGGGCAAACGGGGGGGCCGCGTGGACCCGCGGCCCGCTGCGGGGCCATCGGCTGACCGCCGCGGTCGCCAGTGCTGCCGGCCGTCGACTCGGCTCGAACCCGCCTGGGCACGGGGTTGAGCCGGGCGGACCAGGAAAGACGCCGATCGCACCCTTGCGATCACCTGACGCTGTCCAGGCAGCACGGGCGAGTCCTGGTCGGGGTGGCGGCGTTGGAGCACGATGGGCGGGTGCCCGACCGCCTGCTGCTCGTCGAGGACGACCCGCGGATCCGGGCCGCGCTGGTGCTGGGCCTGGTCGACCAGGGCTACGAGGTCATCGAGGCGGGTTCCGGGGAGTCGGCGTTGCGGCTGCTCGACCGGGACGCCTTCGACGTGGTCCTGCTGGATCTCATGCTGCCCGGCATGGACGGGTTCGCGGTGTGCCGGGCCGTACGGTCCCGCGGCGACCTGCCGACCATCGTGATCACCGCCCGGTCCGGCTCGGAGGACGTCATCCGCGGTCTGGAGGCCGGCGCGGACGACTACGTGACCAAACCGGTGGTCGCCAGCGAGCTGGCCGCCCGGGTCCGCGCGCTGCTGCGCCGGGCCCGTCCCGAGCGGTCGGAGCCGGTGGTGCTCACCGCCGGCGACGTGCAGATCCATCCGGACCGCGGGGTCGCCGTCCGGCGCGGGGCGGATGTGCGCCTCACGCTGACCGAGCTGCGGCTGCTGACCGAGCTGGCCGCCGCCGGCGGCAGCGTGGTCACCCGCGAGCAGCTGCTGGAGCGGGTGTGGGGCTACGACTACTTCGGCGACACCCGGCTGCTGGACGTGCACGTACGCCGGCTGCGCCGCAAGGTCGAGGACGATCCGAGCAACCCGCGGCTGGTGCTCACCGTCCGCGGCCTCGGGTACCGGATCGCCGGGTGAGCCCGGCGCTGCTGGCCTGGGCGCGCCGGGTCCCGTTGCGGACCCGGGTCGTCGCGGTCTTCGCGCTCGGTTCGGTGGCGGTCTCGGCGCTGGTGGCGGTCGTGACCTGGAACCTGACCACCAAGTACATGCTGCAGCAACGCGAGGACGGCGTGCTGCGCCAGGCGACGATGAACGCCCAGCTCGTCGAGGCGGCGCTGCAGCGCGACTCGGCGGGCCTCGGCGACCTGCTCACCGGGCTGGCCTCCTCGCCGGAGGCGGCCATCTTCGTCCGGCAGCGGGCCGGCTGGAGCACCCGGAGGGCGGTGACCGAGGGCATCGGACCAGCGGACCTGCCGCCGGCGCTGATCGCGGCCGCGGCCCGCGGGGACACCGCCCGGCAGCGCCTGCGCGTCCGCGGGATCCCGGTGGTCGCGGTGGCGATGCCGCTGCCCGGCACCGGCGAGCAGTTCGTCGAGGTGTTCCCGCTGCGGGAGCTGGACCGGACGTTCCGCTTCATCAGCCTGACGCTGATCGCCGGGATCGTGGTGAGCGGCGGGCTCGGTGCCTCGCTGGGGCTGTGGGCCGGGCGGCGGGCGCTGCGGCCGCTCACCCAGCTCACCGCGGCCGCGGCCCGGGTCGCCGGGGGCGACCTCGGTGCCCGGCTGCCGGTACGCCGGGACCCGGACCTCGGGCCCATCGCGGCCGCGTTCAACGAGACCGCCGCCGACCTGCAGGCGCGGGTGGAACGGGATGCCCGGTTCGCCTCGGACGTCAGCCACGAGCTGCGGTCACCGGTCACCACCATGACCGCCGCGATGGAGGTGCTGGTTCGGCGCCGGGACGAGGTGCCGCCGGCCGCCCGGCACGCGATCGACCTGCTGGACACGGACCTGCGCCGGTTCCGCCGGTTGGTCGGCGACCTGCTGGAGATCTCCAAGGTGGATCAGGGAGCGTTCCGGCTGTCTGCCGAGCGGCTGGACCTCGGTGAGCTGGCCGCCAACGTGGTGGCCCGGTCCTGCCCGGGCGTACCGGTCCGGACCGACGGTGCCTGCCCGGTCCTGGGTGACCGGCGCCGGCTGGAGCAAGCCGTGTCCAACCTGGTCGACAACGCCGAGCGGCACGGCCGCGGGCTGGTCGGGGTCACCGTCAGCGGTGCGCACGGGCGGGCCCGGCTGGAGGTCGACGACGCCGGGCCGGGTGTGCCGGCGGCGGAGCGGGAACGGGTGTTCGAGCGGTTCGCCCGGGTGTCCGACCGGGCCCGGCACGTCGATGACACCGGCAGCGGGCTCGGGCTGGCGCTGGTCGCCCAGCACGTACGGCTGCACGCGGGCCGGGTCTGGGTCACCGACCGGCCGGGCGGCGGCGCCCGTTTCGTGATGGAACTGGCCGGGTTCGCCGGTGGCTGGTTCGCGGTGGGGCCCGAGGAGCGGATCGAGTCCGGAGGCGAACCATGAGAGTCGTGAGCCCGACGGGCGAGGGAGCATCGCAGGGCCTGGTTCGCCGGTGGCTGGTTCGCGGTGGGGCCCGAGGAGCGGATGAGTCCGGAGGCGAACCGTGGGCACCGTGAGCCCGACGGGCGAGGGAGCATCGCAGGGCCTGGTTCGCCGGTGGCTGGCTCGCGGTGGGGCCCGAGGAGCGGATCGAGTCCGGAGGCGAACCATGAGAGTCGTGAGCCGCCGGGCCGTCGCCGCGGTGCTGCTGGCGGCGGTGCTGTCCGGCTGCGGGGTCCGGGCGCAGGACCAGCCGGAGATCCTCCCGTCACTGCCGCCGCCGCCGACCGTGACGCCCTCGGCGACCGAGCGGCCGTCGCCGGCGGACAGCTCCACCTCCTCCCCGGCGCCGGCCACACCGCGGCCGTCCGGCTGACCGCGGGCGCCGGTAGCTCAGGTGTCAGACAACCGTCAGGCGGCGGCGGTCCCGCCCGGGTCCGAGGGCGGCATGGTGAAGGACAGCACCGAGGGAGGCTGCCCGTGACCGCATCCGCCGTCAGCGCCCGGCCCGTCGAGCTGTTCCTGGTGGACACCTACGCCGAGGGGCCGGTCGTGGTGGTCGTCGTACGCGGGGAGGTGGACGCGGCCACCGCGCCGCTGCTGCGTGCCGTCCTCGACACCGTCGTCTGCCGGCGGCCCGCCCGGGTCGAGGTCGACCTGTCCGGTGCGTCCTTCCTCGGCGCACCCGCGCTCAGCATCCTCACCGAGGCCCGCCGGCGGCTCGCTGCCCGCCATGCCGTGCTGGCCCTGCGCAACCCTGGCCCGGCCGCCTGGCGGCTGCTGGGGCTCGCCGGGACCAGCGTCGCGTTCGAGGTCGTGCACGGGCGCCCGGCGCCGCACTCCGACTAGGGTGCCGTGTCCGCACCAGCCGTGACCGCCCTCGCCAAATAGGCGCCCTAACCCTGACGGACGGTCTGGGACCGCGGTACGCCGTGGTGCTCGGGCAGGTCCGGATCTCCGGTCGTGCGACTGCAACCGTCCCAGCGCGGCGGCAGTGCACAGTTGTAGGAGAACCGTCAGCAACGCCGCCCGGGGCCCGGACATCCGGAAGGGACGGTCGATCCGTGAGAACACCGCCTGGTCGCCGTCTCGGCCCGATCACCTCGGAGCCCGCGTGAGCACCGCAGTCGCCCAGGGTGGTCCCGCTCCCGGGCATCCGGACGAGCCGCCCGGCGAGCCGGCGGAGGCGGGTGCTGGGCCGTCCCGGCGCCGGTGGCGGGTGTTGGCACCGACCCTCCTGCTCGCCGCCGTCAGCGTGCTGGTCGCCGTCCCGGTCGCGATCGTGCTGACGCCCGACCAGCAGGTCGTGACCCTCGGCCAGCACCTGGCCGTCGGTGGCCGGCCGCCGGGCCTGTCGGTGTACGGGCCGGCGCAGGTGGTCCAGGTCGGGAACACCTCGCTGGACGTACCGGCGCTGCAGGTCGTCGGGCCGCTGCGGCCACGGCTGGAGATGGGGCCGACGGTCCGCAACGAGGCCGCCGCGGGGGCGCTCGACGCCACCGGAGGCGCCCAGTCGGCCGCGGCCCGGACGATCGGCGGAGGCTGGTTGCGCTGGTGCGCCTGGGGTTACCTGGTCGCGCTCGGGGCGGCACTGGGGCTCGCCGCCCTGGCCAGCTGGGTACGGCTGCTGCGGCACCATGACGCGACCCGGGTGGCGCGCTCGGCGGTGGCCGCGCTGGGCGCGGTGTCGCTGGTCTGGGCGGCCTCCTGCGCGGCCAGCGTGGCCGCGGCCAGCGGCCTGCGGGACGTCACCAGCTTCGCCGACCTGGTCGGCCGCTACCGGCTGTCGCCGACCCCGGTCGGACCGGAGCTGCGCGGGTACACCGGCGTGGTCATCGGCGACTCCCGGGTGTCCCGGCTGGGCGGACCGCTGGTCGGCGACCCGGGCCGGGACGACCGGGACTGCGGCCGCAGCACCGACTCCCTGGCCGCGGAGCTCGCCAGCACGCTGCCGGCGGAGGTGCTGAACCTCGCCTGCCCCAGCGCGACCATCCGGGAGGGGCTGCTCGGCTCCCAGCAGCGCGGCGGCCGGAACCTGCCCCCCCGCAGGTCGGCATCCTCAAGCAGGTCAAGGACCTCCGGTTCGTCGTCGTCGCCGTCGGTCCCAACGACCTGCGTTGGTCGGAGCTGATCGCGTACTGCTTCGGCGCGCGGGTCTGCGACGACAACCTCATCGTGGGCGACGTCGGGTACCGGCTCGCGGCGTTCGACCGCGACTACGGGCAGCTTCTCGCCGAGCTGGCGGACCTGCCCGGCTCGCCCCGGGTGATCGTCATGACGTCGTACGACGTGATGACCCCGGACGCGGCCGAGCCGGGCAGCCACTGCGCCGACGCCCGGGGTCCGTCCGGCGCGGCCGGCCTGACCCCGGGGAAGGTGCGCTACCTCACCTCCATGAACGACCGGCTCAACCAGGTGCTCGTCAGCGGGGCGGAGACCTACGGGTTCGCCGTCGCGCGGCCCCGACTCAGCCCGCTCTGCCAGGCCGGTGCCGACGGTCTCGGGCCGGACCTGCAGGGCCTGGACAC
>Ga0126307_10002243_pt1 | contig 13012 bp, 13 predicted proteins | sample Plot28_FD_89955 | JGI IMG/M metagenome (GOLD analysis project Ga0126307, IMG submission 89955) | Serpentine soil microbial communities from UC McLaughlin Reserve, CA, USA - Plot28 | ecosystem: Environmental > Terrestrial > Soil > Grasslands | place: USA: UC McLaughlin Reserve, Lake County...
AGGGGAAAGGCTCGACTTTCACAGTACAACTGCCTGTTGGCGCCAGATCACCCGCACCATCCATCGACGCGGCGAGTCGGAGCCCGACAAAACGGCTCCGCGTGCTGGTAGTGGACGACGAGCCGCATATTCTGCACTACATGAGGGCAACTCTCGAGGCATGGGGGCACATACCTGTAGTAGCAGGCAACGGAGAAGAAGCGCTCACCATGGCCTCGAACGAGCCGTTTGATCTGATCATATCCGATCTCCGCATGCCACGGTTTGGTGGGCGCGAGTTCTATGAGGAGCTTTCCAAACGGAATCCTTCCATGGCCACTCGGCTCGTCTTCAGTACCGGGGATACTGTACGGGGCGACACCCTCGCATTCCTGGAGACACTCGACCGCCCATACCTTCATAAGCCCTTCAGTCTCGCCGAGCTCCGCACGCTCCTGGCCGACGTCGTACGAGAGAGCGGACCCCAGGCAGCCGTGCGGGACAGCGCACCCTGGCAGGTGGACGCAGCACCCAGGACGTGACGCCGAAAATCGTGCACGTGGCCTCTGCACGTGAGTGGCGCGGGGGTCAACGGCAAGTCTGGTTGTTGGCACAGGCGCTTGAACGACTGGGCGTGAAGCAGGTGGTGGTGACCGGAACCGGGAGCGAGCTCGATCGGCGGCTCCGGTCATCCAGCGTATCCGTCCGGGCTGTCACCTGGAAGGCTGGAATCGATCCTCGGGCAGTCCCGGGCATTCTCGCGGAGCTGCGACGGGAAAACGTCATACTTCATGCCCATGACGCACACGCACTCACCCTTGCCGGTGTATGCGCCTTGCTTACCCGCACTCCTCTCGTAGTCACCCGCCGTGTCGACTTTCCTCTCCGCCGTCAGGGATTCTGGACCAGAGCCGACTGCGTCATCGCCATATCACACGCAGTGGCGGCAGTACTCGCCCGGAGTGGCCTGGACTCAAAACGGATTACCGTCGTTCACTCCGGTATATCCCTTGAGGGCACTCGGGCCGCCGCTCCGCTCGGCATCCGTACTCTGCTCGGCCTAAGCCCAAGCGCGCGTGTAGCAGTGAATGTCGCGGCACTTGTAGCCCACAAGGATCATGCAACGCTGTTGGCCAGTGCCGCGCGACTGCGGGAGCGCTATTCGGATTTGCATTGGGTGGTTGCGGGCGAGGGTGATCTGCGAAGCCGACTGGAGGCATTGATAGAGGACCTAGGTCTGCGAGGGCGTGTCCACTTAATGGGTCAGATCTCCAGTCCGGAGCGCCTGATAGTAGACGCTGATGTGTTCGTCATGAGCTCACAGGAGGAGGGTTTGGGGACGTCAGTGCTGGAAGCATTGGCGCTTGGCATCCCCGTTGCTTCCACTACCGCGGGAGGGTTGCCCGAGATGCTGGGGGATGGAGCCGGGCTGCTCGTCGCACCCAGGGATTCCGCGGCACTGAGCAGGGCCGTATCACAAATCCTGGAGGATGCTGAGTTACGATCCCGGCTGGTTGCACGAGGGCGCGAGGTGGTCCTGAGATTTAGCGATACACGCATGGCAGATGAGGTGGAATCGGTGTATCGTTCGTTGGCCCATTCTCTTGAAGGCTCATGATTTACGTCTGTATTCCGAGCTACAACGAAGCCCCTACAATCGGGCTCTTGCTGTGGAAGATTCGTCAGGTTTTTGCAGGATTCCAGCGCGAGTACCAACTCCTGGTCCTCGACGACGGGTCCACTGACACTACCCGGGAAGTGCTCGAGCGATACACCCGAGTTCTGCCGTTAACCGTCATCCGGCATGAGGTGAGACAGGGCTACGCCCAGAGCGTCGAAAAACTCCTCCGTGAGGCGGTCGACCGAACCGACCGGCCAAAGCGGGACTCAGCGATACTCATGCACGCCGATTTCACCCACAGCCCAAGCTTTATCCCCGACCTGGTGCGACGTATCGAGAGCGGGGCGGACATCGTGGTGACACAAGGCAAGCTGCGTGGAGAGCCATCTCGAATCAGGCGGGGGCTTCGAAGACTCGCCCCGATGGTGCTTCACGGTGCGGTAACTATACCTGGCGTCCGGGATCTGATCTCCGGCTTTGCAGCGTTCCGACTGGTCGCCTTGCGGAATGCCTTCCGGGAGACGACTGGCCGGCTTCTCACTACCGATGGGTGGGCTGTCAACGCCGAGCTCTACACTAGAACTGCTCGGTATGCACGCCGGCTGGAGACTATTCCGGCCGAAGAGCGCGGAGACCTACGCCAGCGTGAGAGCCGAGTCAACTACTGGGAGGCAGTGTTGAAGCTCTGGACGTCCCGTCGAGCACTCCGGCGCGCATCTCCTCCGCTCCCTGCGGAGGCACCGACGCGGGAGCCGCAGCGGCACGCAGAGGTGGCATCATCATCGTGACCTGTCTCCGCCTGGCGTTGGCACTGATCCAGGCTCCTGCACCCGCCGCCCAGGTTTCTCCTACCAAATATCCATTCGTAGTGGGGGAAAAGCTCAGCTACAGCGCCAAGCTTGGCATGCTGACGCTCGGCTCGGCCACGCTGGAGGTTTTGCCTCCCGAAATGGTGCGTGGCGTCGAGAGCTTTCGGCTGCGGTTTCGTTTGACTGGGAAAAACGCCTTCTACTCGCTGGATGATGTTCTAGAGTCATGGGTGGGAACTTCTGACCTCATCTCCCGCCGGTTCCTGCAGGACTTCGTGGAGAACGACAAACCCACACACCGGCTGTACGAGATTTATCCGGACTCCGGGTTCTTTCGCCAGCAAGGGCGGGATACCACTTTCGCCACGCCGGCTGAGCCACTCGACGACGCCGGGTTCTTCTACTTTGTGCGAATGACTCCACTCGAGGTGGGGAAAAGGTACAGTTATCACCGGTACTTTAAGAAAGAGAAGAACCCCGTGACGATCGAGGTTCTTAAACGCGAACGGCTCGAGCTACCCGACGGTACCAAAGTGCCGTGCCTCGTGCTGCACCCAATCATCGACACCAAGGGACTCTTCTCGAAGCGGTCTGAAACACGGATTTGGCTTACAGACGATGCACGACGGCTTCCCGTGCAGGTCCGAACGAAATTTCCATTCGGAACCATTACCCTCCGGCTGAAAGCGATGGTCCTGCCCGACGCTGCGACATCGGCCATGAGCCGCTGACGTGTCATATCGTGAGGCAGACCTCACCCGCCTTACGACGATCCCAGTCGCCCAGCGGCGAAACAAGGTTGACCAGCATCTGCTCGCGCTTCCGCCCGGCTCCGACAACACCTTCGCCGCCTTTCTCTCCAGCCTTCCCGACGTCCTCGCCGCGCGTGATCTCCGCCAGATCATCCGGACCGTAGCGCAAGCCAAGCGGGACCGCCGTGGCGTGATTCTCCTGCTGGGTGGACACGTGATCAAAGTGGGACTCGGGCCACTTATCAACCGGCTCATCAACCAGGGCATTGTCACCCACGTCGCCATGAACGGAGCGGCCGCCATCCACGACTTCGAGTTAGCTGCATTCGGCGGCACGAGCGAAGACGTGGAAGAGGGGCTGGCGGACGGTAGCTTCGGTATGTCAGATGAGACCGGGGCCGAAATGAATCAGGCGATCAGCTCGGCTGCTGACCGAAAGCAGGGGATGGGAGAAGCTCTCGCAGTGACGCTGTCACAACGCACTCCATTGCCGGGGGCCGAGGCATCGATCCTAGTCAGTACTCAGCAGCACGGTGTGCCGATCACGGTGCACGCTGCTATTGGTGCGGAGATCATTCACCAGCACCCGGCCGCAGATGGCGCAGCCATTGGAGCTACCAGCCACCGGGATTTTCGCCGGCTCGCAGGCTCGATTCCGGATCTGCACCAAGGAGGAGTCGTGCTGAATTTGGGCAGCGCGGTACTGATGCCGGAGGTTTTTCTCAAGGCACTGACGATAGCACGCAACCTGGGTAACGGCCGTCCCACACACTTCACGGCAGCCGACTTCGACATGCAGCGGCACTATCGACCTCGGTTGAACGTTGTCCAGCGCCCCACCCGAATCGGCGGCAGTGGATTCCTGCTGACAGGCCACCACGAACTGCTGATTCCGCTATTAGTGTGGGGTGTACTCGAGGAATTAGACAGGGGTGCGCCCGAGGTCTAGAGTAGTGCGTGCTTCACCAGAGCTCTAAACCTTGGACGCTGACCTGAACTTCGGGCTAGTGCCCCGCGATCATCTCCCGCACCCGTAGAGCTGTCTCAGGAGCGAAGAGCTTCAGAAGCAGATAAATGACGAACCCCACAAAAGCGAGCCACAGAACCATACCAAGCAGGCCGAGGACCAGCCCGAACAATCCAAAGACAACCTTCAGCACGAAGATCGTCACCACGGCAAACATCGCGAATCCAAACAGGTTCCGGAGCATTTGAAATTCCTCGTAGGAGCGGGTCAGCGCGCAGTACGCCCTCACGTTTCAAATAGTTTCATCAAACACGGATGAGCGCCAGCTACGACGTCATTGTTGTTGGAGGCGGTGCCGTGGGTGCGGCGTGTGCCCGGGAACTGGCGCTCATCGGACGGAAAGTGCTGGTCCTCGAAGCTGGCGGCGATCGGGGGCAGGCCTGGCGCGCCGCCGCCGGAATGCTGGCCCCCCAGATAGAAGCAGATGCGAGCGATCCCCTGCTCGAGCTCGGCCTCCGGGCACGGGACCACTATCAGCAGCTCGCATCGGCGCTCAAGGAGTCAGTAGGCATCGACATAGCCCTCTGGCAAGAGGGAATAGCTCGGGTCGCCGCTACCGACGCCGAGGCAGAAGGATTGATCGCTAAGGTAAGGTGGCAGCAGAGGCATGGTCATGACTGTAACTGGCTGGAACCGAGTGACGTACGAGCACGTTGGCCTTGGCTGGGGCCAACCACTGGAGCGCTTTGGGCGCCGCAGGACGGAGCCCTGGACCCGATGCTGCTGGTTCAGGCTATGCTCGCGGATGCTCAGCGGCTAGGTGTCACGCTTCAGAACGACCGAGCAGTAAGACTGGAACGGCGTGGAAGCCGGATTACCGGTGTTGCGGGAGAGGCGGGTAGCTATGTAGCAGGGGAAGTCTTGCTCGCCGCGGGCGCCTGGTCATCGCTGCTCGAAGGTCTGCCTCGCACCCTCCCGGTCCGTCCGGTGCGGGGACAAATGGCTGCACTGCCGTGGCCGAGCGACATTTCGCGGGCAATCGTCTACCATAAGGATTGCTATCTGCTGGCACGGAGTGGTGAGGCTGTGATTGGATCGACCATGGAAGAGGTTGGATATCTGCCTGAGGTCACCCCCGCCGGCGTCGCCCGAATTTTTGGAGCAGTTATGGCGCTGTGCCCGGGCCTACTCCGTGCCAAGGTGCAGCGGACGTGGGCCGGACTCCGGCCAATGACACCCGATGGCATGCCTATCATCGGACGAGAGCCGCTGCTGGACGGCCTCTGGTACGCGACAGGGCACGGGAGAAATGGAATTCTGCTGGCAGGCCTCACCGGGGCACTTGTGGGGCAACTCTTAAATGTCGATCCTGGAACTCCTGACCTCCAGGCGTTTGCTGTTGACCGGTTTTGAGTGCAATCAGATGAAGAACCTGAACCTGCTGTTAGCGATCTCGTGTTGCGCCTTTTCGCGCAGTCTGGCGCAGAGCAGCACCGACGTGGCACAAGAAAGATCAGATTACCTCGCTTGGCTTCGAACGGCACCCAACTCTCCCCTGGCTGCCTTGGCACAGCAGCCGATCGGTGCCGAAGTCCGGCTGGGTCCCGCCGACGCTGACATACCGCTCGAGGGCTTGGACGAGCATCGAGTCACCGCCAAAGACGGATCGCTGACGCTTCAGAGCAGAGCCGGAGTTCGGCGGCTGAGCCGCGGACGCCCGGTGAACGTCGGCCCCTACATGATGTACGTCACACCGTCTGCCCGGGGACCGCTGCTGACGATATTCGGAAAGGCCTCCGGCAAATCACCTCCAGGCTACTTCCCATACGATTCAGCGCTTGTGTTCACTGTAGCTCTGAAGAATTCTGAGCACCGGGCCCGCGTGCGGGTGCTGGCAGTGGATGGAGTCGAGCTCGAAGCGACTGAGGCCGGCACCATTTTCCTGCCGATTGAAGGAAGACCCCGCCTTCTAGTGCGTCGTCTGTCGAACCCCGGGAGCGAGGAGTCAGAGCTTGAGATTTTCTTTCGAGATGAAAGCAACGGGCAGGGTACGTATCCGGCTGGTCGATTCGTAAACCTCATTCCGCTTTCCAACGGAGACTATCGGCTGGACCTGAACCGGGCCCGCAACCCGTTCTGCGCCTACAACTCGGTCTATCCCTGTCCCGCACCATGGCTGGGTAACACCGTCCCCCAAGCGATCCGTGCCGGCGAGCGCTACGCGGGTACTGGAGCTACGCCGGCACTCAAGGCTGGTGCCCCGTAATGCTTGCCGCGATCTTCGTGGCCGGAGCACTGATGTTCGGGCCGCCACCTACAGCAGGTGGCCCATGGCGCGCCGTTCTGGATTTGGCAGGCGGCACGCTCAGGTTCGCCCTGCAAATTGGCCCGCAACCCAGGGGTCACGGCGGACGACTCTGCAACGGAACAGTGTGCCAGCCTGTCGAAGTAAGAACTCGGGGTGACAGCGTCGCAATCGACATCCCTGACTATGACGCCACGATCGAAGCCGAGTTGAGGGGAGACTCCCTCGTCGGCACCTACCGGAATGTGGGAAATCGCGGACCACGTACTATTCCCTTTCGCGCCGCCCGAGGACTCTGGCCTTCAACCCCGGCACCCGCCGTTCTCCGCGGCCGGTGGGATGCTACGTACTTCCAGGACTGGGGAACCAGCCCCCGTGTGTTCGAGTTCCGCAACGGAGCGGCGGGCTTAGAGGGAACCATCATCTCCAATACGGGCGACTACGGACACTTCTCGGGCTCAGCGACACCCGACAGCTTCTCTCTGGCGCACTTCGATGGGTCGTTCGTTTACCTGCTTACAGGTAAGCTGGAGGGGGACACGCTACGTGGAATTTTTCACGCCGGCCTTCGAAGCCAGACCCCGTGGAAGGCTGTGCGCAGCTCGGGCAAGCGACACCTCAAGGCACCTACGGAGATTACAGGAGCCGACACGACCAGTCCGTTCCGCTTCGATTTTCCTGATCTCGATGGCAGGCGAGTGACCAACGAAGATCCTCGGTTCAAAGGGAAGGTGGTGCTGGTCGACATTTTCGGGAGCTGGTGCCCCACCTGTCACGATGCAGCCCCGGCCCTGGTAGAGCTGTACCGGCGGTATCGAAGCCGCGGGTTAGAGATGGTAGGTCTGGCCTACGAAGTCACCGGCGATACTGCGATCGATGCCCGGCAGGTACGGCGCTATCGCGACAAGTTCGGGATAGTATTCCCTTCGCTGCTCGCAGGGACGAATGACACTGAAGCCGCCGCCGCGACACTCCCTCAGTTGCGGGGATTCACCTCTTTCCCTACGACTGTCTTTCTGGGTCGAGACGGGAAAATCCGGCGGGTTCATGCGGGCTTCTACGGACCGGCTACAGGCCAGCAACATACCCGCCTCTTTCAGGAGTTCGCCCGGGAGATAGAACGGCTTCTGAATGAAAAGTCTACGACTTCTTCTTCACCTGCAGACTCGCAGTCGTCGCGGCGGGATCAACCCGGAGCTCCAGCCACTCGCCATTGAGAGCATGGCTGGGTACGCCGCACAGCATCCAGTACCAACCGGCTTCATCCGCTGAAAAGGTGGTCTGGTCTGTTTGGCCGGCGGGCAAGCCTTCGGTGACCATCCGTGTCATTGCATTCGCCAGAGAAGCCCGGCCGCCCTCGAGGGGGATCTTCTCGCGCTGAACCATTACCACGAGGCTGTGCGGGGTGGTCGAATCCGTCGAGCGCCAGTTCCACTTTACAGTCCAGCCGAGAGGAACGACAATCCTTGCCTCGCCCGAGCGGTAGCCATTGATACGCGCGGATGGTGCACCCTGTGCGGGCGTCACCTCGAGGCCGAGTGTGACGGAATGACCGGCACTATCGACCACGAGCCAGCCGGTGGAATCCACACTGGGGGAAGCAGCTGCGGCCGGCACCGCGGCTTGCGTCGGAGCTGAATAAGGCGGAGCGGGCGCAGGGGATGCCTCTGGCGCCTGGCTGGAGCAGGCCAGAAGCGTCAGGAAGCCGGCGCACGCCAGCCTTGAATGCGTGGAAGATCGTGTGGGCGTCATCTACGTAGCTCTGGTCCGGCGATAAAGTCGTTGATACCTTCGTAGCCAACCCAGGAACAGCAGGCCTCCAGCACAAACAAAGCTCCGCTTCCAGGAGATCGGAATCTAACTCGAGGAGAGTAGTGATGGCGGGATTGTTGTCGAGGGAACGGACCGTAGCCCAACCGGGATTCAACCGCTGGCTGGTACCTCCCGCCGCGCTTGCCATCCACCTGAGCATTGGCCAGGCGTACGCCTTCAGCGTCTTTAAGCTGCCGCTCACCAAAGTGCTGGGTGTCAGCGAGCCGAGCGCGGCAGACTGGAAGCAGACTCAGCTCGCATGGATATTCACGATTGCGATCGTTTTCCTGGGTCTCTCAGCTGCTGCATTCGGCCGCTGGCTCGAGCATGCGGGACCTCGCAAAAGTGGTCTGGTGGCCGCCTGTTGCTGGAGCCTCGGCTTTCTAATATCCGCGGTTGGCGTGCAGCAGCATCAGATCTGGCTCCTGTATCTGGGGTATGGCGTACTGGGCGGGTGCGGGCTCGGTCTGGGATACATCACTCCGGTCTCGACTTTAATAAAATGGTTTCCCGACCGCCGAGGCATGGCTACCGGGATGGCGATCATGGGCTTCGGCGGCGGTGCGATGATCGCCAGCCCGCTCTCGCAGATTCTGCTCGACCATTACAAGTCCGCCACATCCGTCGGTGTCTCGGAGACGTTCATTACACTGGGAATCGTGTACTTCATTTCGATGCTGTTCGGGGCCTTCCTTTTTCGGGTCCCGCCGCCTGGGTGGAAGCCGGCAGGGTGGGAGCCTCCTCCCCCGCACACCCAGCAGTTAGTCACACGGAGACACGTGCACGTCGACACCGCGAGCAAGACCATGCCGTTCTACTTCCTGTGGGCGGTACTCTTTCTCAACGTCACCGCCGGCATAGGTGTTCTCGAACAGGCCTCGCCCATGATCCAGGAGATTTTCAAAGGGACCGTCACGGCTGGTGCGGCCGCGGGGTTCGTCGGTCTGCTGAGCCTTTTCAACATGGCCGGGCGATTCGGTTGGTCCTCCCTTTCCGATCGGGTTGGGCGCAAACGGACCTATGCTGTGTTCTTCAGCCTTGGCCCCGTTCTGTATCTGATGATCCCGTACGCCGGCAACATCGGGAGCGTGGGTCTGTTCGTACTTTGCGCCGGACTTATTCTGACTATGTATGGGGGTGGCTTTGCGACCATTCCCGCCTACCTCTCGGATGTCTTTGGAACCCAGTACGTCGGCGCCATTCACGGCCGCCTGCTCACGGCATGGTCGGCGGCCGGGGTGGCCGGTCCGGTTCTGGTCAATTACATCCGGGAGTACCAGATCGGCCACGGGGTGCCCGCGGCGCAGGCGTACAATGTGACCATGTACCTGATGGCTTGTCTGCTGGTGCTTGGCTTTCTCTGCAACCTGGCAGTTCGACCTGTCCGGGAGGAGGACTACATGGCTGATAATGAGCTAATAGGACACAACCAAACTCCGAGGCAAGGGATTCACCGCGCGTGACCGGTTGCATAATCATGCGTGCTCGGGAATATTCTGCGGCCATCATCTCTCGCCGGAGCCAAGCTCATGTCGAAGAACCAGAATCCTGAGGACACCCGCAATTGGGCGTTCGTCGTGTTCTCCTGGCTGCTGGTCTCGCTGCCTTTGCTATGGGGTATCTGGCAGACGGTGAAAAAGGCGTCGGCACTATTTCAGTGAGATTCAAGGGCTAACTGCTCAGGAATTGGGGTTCCTGCAGTATGAGTGCAACCGATTGCACCCTATGATGTTGCATCATTATTCGAGGCTTTTAGGCAGGATGGGAGACAAAAAGGGACTTGACGCCACCAGCAGCATAGTCAGATTGTAACCCGTTCTTAACTTACGGCACCAAGACTAGCTGGCGCCATGTAACGATTCTCCCCCTGCGGCGCTGCGCCGCCCAATGACCAGAAATTGAACTTTTGTCAGCAACCGAGCCGGGCCCGTCGGTCACCAATTGGGTCCTCAGCCTGCCGCCCCGCGGCATGGCTACACGCATCCAGACCTTGCCCCTGAGGAGAGTGCCCATGAGGATCAGTTCTCGTTGGTGGGTGGCCCCGGTACTCCTAGCTGTTGCCAGCCCCGCCGCCGCACAAGGCACTGGGGACTGGACCACTTACGGCGGAAATGATTGGAATCAGCGGTACTCGACCTTGAAGACCATCACACCAGCGAACGTCGCACAGCTGGTCCCCCGAAAAATCTTTCAGACTGGCATTAGCAAGCTCGGCTCGTTCGAGGTTACTCCGCTCGTGCGCGATGGGATCATGTACGTGACTACCCCGTACAACACCGCCATGGCTTACGACCTGAATACCAACAAGGAGCTTTGGAGATACGAGCACAAGCTGGGCACTACGATCACGTGCTGCGGACCCAACAATCGTGGTGTCGCGTTGCACGGGCCGCACGCCTTCATGGGCACGCTCGACGCCCATCTGGTGGCGCTCGATGCCAAAACCGGCAAGGTGATCTGGGATAAGGAAGTCGCCGATCCGGCGTTCGGCTACAGCATCACCCATGCGCCACTCGTCATCGGCGACAATATCATCGTCGGAGTGTCCGGCGGCGAATACGGCATTCGGGGGCACGTCACGGCTTACAACGCGATGACAGGCGAGCAGGTCTGGCGCTGGTACTCCATCCCGGCACCGCAAGGCGATCCGACATTCGACGAGAAAGCCCCGAATGGCTGGTGGGGCACGTGGGCGCCTAAGGCAGAGGAGCACGACCTGCACCGCGATATCGCCAAGGAGAAGGCAGACAGCGGCAAGTACGCGGATGCATGGAAAGTGGGCGGTGGCGGCGTCTGGATGACTCCTGCGTATGACAAGGAGCTCAACTCGATCTTCGTCGCAGTCGGCAATCCTTCGCCTGACCTGGATGGTGGTATCCGGCCGGGTGACAATCTGTACACGGACGCGGTTGTCGCCATTGACGCGACCACGGGCAAAACAAAGTGGTACTACCAAACCGTGCCGCACGACGTCTGGGACCTGGATGCCGTCTCGCCTCCGGTGGTGGTCAATGTCGGTGGCAAGAAGGCCGTCGTTCACGCGGGTAAGACGGCCTGGGTGTATGTGCTCGATGCGGCTACAGGCAAGTTGATTCGGAAGTCAGCCAACTTCACGCCGCAAGAGAACATGTTCGCGCTGCCCACTGAGAAAGGCACGCGCATGCTTCCGGGCGCAAACGGTGGCGCTGAGTGGTCGCCGATCGCAGTCGATCCGACACTCGGCTATGCCTTCGTAGCTGGATTGCATCAACCGATGAACTACATCACGCACACTGCACCCTACGAGAAGGGTAAGCTGTGGCTCGGCTCCGCCTTCGTAGCGATTCCCGGTGAGGAGCAGTATGGGCTCTACTCCGCCGTGGATCTCAAGACCGGCAAGATCGCGTGGCAGAACAAGGTGCCTCAGCCGATGATGGGTGGCGGACTTGCAACCGCCAGCGGTCTGACGTTCACCGGTGAAGGCAACGGAAACTTTAACGCCTATAACTCCAAGACGGGCAAGCTCCTCTGGCAGTTCAATGGAGGGGCGGGTTGTAACTCAGCACCGATGTCATTCACGCACGGCGGCGAGCAGTTCATCGCCGTGGCGTGCGGCGGCAACTTCCAACTCAGCTACCCTCTGGGAGACGCGGTGATGATCTTCGGTCTGCCGAAGCGCGCCGCTGCCAAGAAGTAGGCTATTTCGACGAGGAGTATGGCAGTCGCACGCTGGTCATGGATCGTCATGTTGGCGGCGGGAGTCGTGACGGGAGCGGCATGGTCCCGTCAGGCTCCCCCGCGCCATTGGCTTTCCGTGAATGGTTCTGACTGGCAGAGCATGGAACCAAACGTCCGTTCCGCGTATGTCGAAGGTTTTCTCGCTGGAGCAGCACTGAGTCAGGCGGTAACCGGAGCGAGAGATTCCACGGAGGTTCGGCAAGCCATGGAAAAGTTGAGTCGCGATGGTGGGCTCCGCTTCGCGTACGGTGCCAATGTCTATTCGAGCCGCATCAGTGACTTTTACTGGTGGAAGAACCACGTCCCCCTACCCACGTGGCACGCCTTCCTGGAGGTGAATACGGCCCTTGGCCGACCGATTTCCGACACACTACCGTAGGAGTATGCAGTTGCATCAATTAGGCTTGGGCTTTTCGAAGTGGAGCTGTCGAGGGGTAGGCATCCTTACTCTGAGGGAGACGCATCTATGAGGCGAGTCGCACTGTTGTGTATGGGCTTGGTGATGGGAGCGGCGAGCGCCGCCGAGGCACAGCTGACGATGCAGATGAGCAACGGCTGGAGCTTCACGTTTGGTGGTAACGTGAATGCCTTCCTTGTTTACGAGAAGCCGAGTGATAACACGGCGCCCACCGTCACTCCGGGCGGTCTGGTCGCCGCTGGGGGCGATGGTGCCAGCCGTATACGCACCGGTCTGCTTCCCGCCTTCGCGGTCTTTGATGCCAAAGGAAAAGAGGGGAACACCGACCTTGGCGTGCACTTCGGCTTCGCCCCGCAGATCCAGTGCGGCACGGATGACACGGGCACGGTCGTCTTGCACGACTGCTTCGGGGCGCAGATCGACATGCGCCAGGTCTATCTGACGGTTGGCGGCACATGGGGCCAGATCCTCGCTGGTCGTGAGCTCGGCCTCTTCGGCCGCCAGAACATCCTCACCGACCAGACCTTGTTTGGCGTAGGCGCCACCGGCGGGCAATTCTCCGGCGGCACGACGCTGGGTCGCATCGGCTTTGGGTACATCTATCCGCAGTTCAAGGCACAGATGACCTTCAG
>Ga0126307_10002244_pt1 | contig 13011 bp, 14 predicted proteins | sample Plot28_FD_89955 | JGI IMG/M metagenome (GOLD analysis project Ga0126307, IMG submission 89955) | Serpentine soil microbial communities from UC McLaughlin Reserve, CA, USA - Plot28 | ecosystem: Environmental > Terrestrial > Soil > Grasslands | place: USA: UC McLaughlin Reserve, Lake County...
CAGTGGCTCTCGTGGCCGCGGAGCATCCGGAGCAGGCGCGACGGGCGGCCGAGCGGGTTCGCGTCGAGTACGAGCCTCTGGATCCGATCGTCGATCCCGCGACCGCTGCCGATGCCGAGCCGATCCATCCCCAGAGCTGGACGCAGGGGCACGGCTACCGGGACGACCCGCGACCGAACGTCGTGCGGTCGATGGTCATCCGTCACGGCGACCCTGAGTCAGCGGGAGATGTGGCGGTCTCCGGCGTCTACGACCTCGGAATCCAGGATCAGGCGTTCCTCGGCCCCGAATCCGGGCTGTCCGTCCCGGATGGTGAGGGAGGGGTGGACGTCTACGTCGCAACCCAATGGCTGCACGTCGACCGTGACCAGGTCGCGCCCTGCCTCGGCCTCGCGCCTGAGCAGGTCCGTATTCACCTGGCGGGAGTCGGGGGAGCGTTCGGCGGGCGCGAGGACCTCTCCATGCAAATTCACGGGGCGATGCTGGCCCTACATACGAATCGCCCCGTGAAGATGGTCTACAACCGCGAGGAGTCCTTCGTCGGCCACATCCACCGGCACCCGGCACGCATCTGGGCGGAGCACCGGGCGAACCGCGACGGGAAGGTCGTCTGCGTCCGCATGCGGATTCTCCTCGACGGAGGCGCCTACGCGTCGAGCTCGACGGCGGTTACCTCGAACGCGGCCTCCTTCGCCTGCGGGCCCTATGCGGTCGAGAACGCGCTCATCGAGTCGACCTGCGTCTACACGAACAATCCACCCTGCGGCGCGATGCGCGGGTTCGGCGCCGTGCAGACATGCTTCGCAGCCGAAGCGCAGATGGACAGGCTCGCGGGCGCGCTCGCCATCGATCCCGTCGAACTACGCCTCAGGAACGCGCTTGCCCCGGGCGACACGCTCCCGACTGGCCAGCGGGTGACCGGTTCTCTGCCCGTCGCCGAGGTGATCCGCCGCGCTGCAGCACTCCCTCTGCCCGGGCCGGAGCCCCTACCGCGGGATGCGATCCGGCTGCCGGGCGGCGCCGGCAACACGACTCGCGGCGAGGGGATCCGGCGGGGAATCGGGTTCGCTGTCGGGTTCAAGAACATCTGCTACTCGGAGGGCTTCGACGACTACACGAGCGCCCGCGTTCGCGTCTTCAAGGGCGCGGCCGGCGTTCTCATGGCCGAGGTGCATTGCGCCGCCGCAGAGGTCGGCCAGGGGGTCTCGAACGTCATCGTCCAGGTCGCACGGACCGAGCTCGGGATCGAGGACATCGTGCTCGCCCCCCACACGACGGCCACGGTCGACTCTGCAGGCTCGGCCTCGGCCTCGCGGATGACCTGGATGTCGGCCGGAGCGGTTCAGCTCGCCTGCCGTGCCGCCCGCGAAGAGCTCGAACGCCGCGGCGGCGCACTCGGAGATGCCGAGATCGACCTGGAGCGCGTCTACCGTCACCGGAAAACGACGCCCCTCGACCCCGAGACAGGCCAGATCACCGGCGAGCGCGCGCATGTCGCGTTCGCCTGCGCGGCGATGCGTGTCGTGGCTGAGGTCGATGTCGAGCTCGGGCTGACGCGGGTCGTCTGGGTCGGAACGGCCCAGGACGTCGGCAAGGCGGTCAACCCACAGGCGGTGTACGGTCAGATCGAGGGCGGCACCGCGCAGGGGCTCGGCCTCGCGCTCATGGAAGAGATCCTCACGCGTGACGGGGTGATCACGAACGCGAGCTTCACCGACTATCTGATCCCGACCGCCCTCGACATGCCCACTGTCGTCGCCGAGCTCGTGGAGGAGCCGGAGCCGGATGCGCCCTTCGGCGTCAAGGGGGTGGGGGAGCCCCCGACGGTAGTGTCGACCGCGGCAATCGTCGCGGCGCTCCGGGACGCGACCGGTCGCGAGCTGACCCGCGTGCCCGTGCGTCCGGATGATGTCGTAGGCCTCTAGGCTCGGTGGAGGGAGAGCGCCGCGCCGACCGCCAGGAGCGCGATGCCGAGGAGCCGGGGCAGCGTCAAGCCGATTCGCTCCACTCCGAAGAGCCCGAAGCGATCGATAAGGGCGCCCATTGCGAGCTGGCCTGCGATCAGGAGACCGATCGTCGCCGTGGTGCCGATGCGCGGCTGCGCGAACGTGATCGTGAAGACGATGAAGAAGCCCATGACGCCACCCAGCCAGAGCCAGACCGGTTGGCGCAAAGCCGTCGCGAAGCCGTCCAGGGAACCGCGAAGCGCAACGAGCGCGGCGGTCGCGATCACTGTCGATACGAGCAGGGAGAACGCGAGTGCCTCCAGTGAGCCGATCCGGTCTCCGAAGCGTCCCATGACCGCGATCTGAATCGAGCCGGCCAGTCCGGCCAAGAGCGCAAGGACGACCGCAAACCCGCTGCCCGACACGCAGCCGAGCATATATCCAGACCTCAGCAGACTTGAGTAGTATCGGCCGATGGAAGTCACGGAGCGAAGCTCGACCCAGGCGGTAGTCGAGGCACGCGAGCGCTACGTCGCACGCGGCGTCGCCACTCCGCCCCTGGTTGTCGCCCGCGCGGGCGGAACGCACATCGAGGACGTCGACGGCAAGAGCTACCTCGACTTTGCCGGCGGCCTTGGCTGCCAGAACCTCGGTCACGGCCCCACCTCGGTAGTCGCCGCGATTCACGAGCAGGTCGACCGCTACCTCCACCAGTGCTTCATGGTCGGGATGTACGAGCCCTACGTCGAGGCTTGTCGACGCCTTGACGAGCTTTCGCCTTGCCGGGGGAAGGAGCAGAAGTCGATCCTCCTGAACTCCGGTGCAGAGGCGGTGGAGAATGCAGTCAAGATTGCGCGCGTCGCTACCGGCCGCCCGGCGGTAATCACCTTTGACCGCGCCTTCCACGGTCGAACCCTTCTGACGATGACGATGACGAGCAAGGTCGTCCCGTACAAGCGCGGTTTCGGGCCCTTTGCGCCGGAGGTCTACCGGGCTCCCGCGCCGTACCCGTACCGCGGCGTCACCACTGCCGATGCGATTCACGCACTGGAGCTCCTGTTCAAAGCCGACGTCGATCCCGAGTCCGTCGCCTGCGTCGTGCTCGAGCCGGTGCAGGGTGAGGGTGGGTTCATCCCGATGCCGGAGGACTTTCCCGCCCGCCTCGCTGAGCTCTGTGCCAAGCACGGCATCCTCTACGTGGACGACGAGGTGCAAAGCGGTGTCGGACGCACGGGAACCGTCTGGGCGATCGAGCGCTACGGCGTCGAGCCGGACCTCATGGTCTCCGGAAAATCACTCGGCGGGGGGCTCCCGCTCGCCGGCGTCACCGGGCGCGCGGAGGTGATGGACGCCGTCCCAGCCGGTGGGCTCGGCGGCACGTTCGGCGGCAATCCAGTCGCGTGCGCCGCAGCGGTCGCGATCCTGGACGAGGTCGCCACGCCGGAGTTCCGCGAGCGCGCAGAGTCCATCGGCACTCGCATTCGAGCCGGGCTCGAGGAGATGGCAGAGCGAATCGATGCGATCGGTGAGGTGCGAGGTCTCGGAGCCATGCAGGCGATCGAGCTGGTCGAAGACCGTGAGACGAAGGCGCCGGCGGCCGGGCTGACCAGCGCGACCCTCGTCGCCGCCCGCGAGCGTGGACTGATCATCCTCGCCTGCGGCCTGTACGGAAACGTCGTCCGAGTTCTCGTGCCGCTCGTCATCTCCGATGAGGACCTCGAGCGCGGGTTGGAGATCCTCGAGGAAGCTCTTCTCGACGCAAGCGGAAGAGCGGCGTAGCGCCACTGAGGAGGGAAGGCCGCCCCGGCGGCCGACGTCCAGCTCGTCTCGATACGGAACTCCTCTCTCGCCGGACTCGGGTCTTTCAGGCGCAGCGACCTGACCTCGGAGACTGCCGTGCTCGGGAGCCGTTAGCCTGTCGCCTCGAGCGACGGGAGGAGGCGCATGGTCAGGGCGTTCGTCCTGTACGAGGAGGAACCGGAGCAGAGGCGCTATGAGCAGCACGCCGAGCTATGCCGTCGAGTCCCGGGCGGGACGTTCCGGCACGGGAAGGTTTTCGGGGCGCCGATGGGCGAGCCACAGTTCGCGTACTACGCCGAGTGGGAATTCCCCGACCGGGAGGCTTTCAACACAGCCTCTCAGAGCGAGGAGTTCATGGCGACCGGCAAGGACGCAATGGAGCTGGGCGGCCGCTTCCACGTGCTCTTCGCCGACGTGAGCGAATGACGGAGCCCTCCCGGCCCGAGCCTCGCGAACCCTCCGAGCTCGGCTTCGAGAAAATCGTTTACGAGAAGGCGCCGCCGCGGGCGACGATCACGCTGAACCGGCCCGAGGTGCTGAACGCGTTCGACTTCCAGCTCCTGCGGGAGCTGGCGCGGGCTTGCGAGGACGCTTCCTGGGATGACGAGATCCGAGTGGTCGTGCTGACGGGTGCGGGGCGAGCGTTCTGCGTGGGAGCGGACCTGAAATCGTGGTCGGCCGACTACCTCGGGAATCCGGGCGAGTACTGGAAGTGGTTCGGTGCCTTCAAGGACGCTCACGACCGGCTGCGCGAGATCGGGAAGCCGACCCTGGCGCGGATCAACGGGATCTGCGTCGGCGGCGGCAACGAGCTCCAGATCGCCTGCGACCTGGCGGTCATGGTCGACGATGCGTTCATTCGCCACGTCGGGCCCGAGCACGGGTCAGTCCCCGCCGGGGGCGCCACCCAGTGGCTGCCGATCATGGTCGGTGACCGGCGGGCGCGGGAAATCATCTTCCTATGCGAGGAGATCCCATCGGAGAAAGCCCGCGAGTGGGGCCTCGTGAACCGGGTCGTGCCACGAGCCGAGCTCGACGCCTCCGTCGACCAGTTGGTCGAGAAGCTCGCCACGAAGCTCCCACAGACCGTCCGTTACACGAAGGAGCAGCTCAACTTCTGGCGGAACCTCGCCTGGAACGAGACGATTGGCCACGCCCGCGACTGGCTCGCGCTCTCGATGGCGACCGAGGAGCCGAAGCAGGCGGTTCGGAAGTTCCTCGAGCGGAAGGGCTCCGATGAAATGTAGTGGCCGGACTTGTCAGGCGCGCGCCTTGCGTCTTCGTAGGGGCGAGGCATGCCTCGCCCCGTTCGCCCCATGACCGTCCGCGTGGAAAGAGAGGAACGCTTCGCGCTCGTCACGCTCGACCGCCCGGAGCAGTTGAATGCGCTCTCGAACCAGCTGATGAACGAGCTCGTCGGGGCGCTCGAGGAGCTCGACGTCGACCCGGAGATCCGCTGCATCGTCCTGGCCGGGAACGACCGCGCGTTCGCGGCCGGTGCAGACATCGCCGAGATGGCAGAAGCGACCGCGATGGACATGCTCCGGCAGCGGCGCGTCGAGCAATGGGACTCGATTCGTGGTCTGCGGATACCGCTGGTCGCGGCCGTCTCGGGCTTCTGCCTGGGCGGGGGGTGCGAGCTCGCGATGGCCTGTGACCTGATCGTGGCCTCCGAAACGGCGAAGTTCGGCCAGCCAGAGACCGGCCTAGGCATCATCCCGGGGGCAGGCGGCACGCAGCGGCTCACGCGCGCCGTCGGCAAGGCCAAGGCGATGGACCTGATCCTGACGGGGCGCTTCCTCGACGCCCGTGAGGCCGAGCTGGCGGGTCTCGTGGCGCGGGTGGTCGCCCGGGAGGCGTGGCTCGAAGAGGCAAAGCGGATCGCCCGCGCCATCGCTTCGAAGGGCCCGGTCGCCCAACAGCTCGCGAAGGCGTCGGTGAACCGAGCCTTCGACACGTCGCTCGAGGTCGGCCTCGACTACGAGCGGCGCTCGCTCTACCTTGCTTTCGCCTCCGAGGACGCGAAGGAGGGCCTATCGGCCTTCACCGAGAAGCGCGATCCCGAGTTCGAGGGCCGCTGAAAGGGCGACATTCGGTCGCCGTCTGGGGCGTCATCCGGCCCGGCCGAATCTTCGCTTCGGGCGTTAGGCCTAGAGGGCTAGCTCGACCGGGACGACCGGAAGCTCGAGGGTGTTCTCCCCGCGAACGACCCGCACGCAGATCGTGCGGCCGATCAGCTCGCCCGTCATCAGCCGCTGGAGGTCACCCGCGTCAGTGACGGGCACGCCGTCCACGTCATGAATCAGGTCCTCGGGGCGCAGACCGGCCCGTGCAGCCGGGCTTCCTTCAACCACCTCGACGATCTCGATGCCCTGCTCGCGCCCAAGCTTGCGTGCGAGTCGGGGAGGCAACGGTCGCGAGCCGCCCGCGATCCCGATGTAGGCACGGCGGAAGACGCCGTTGCGCATGAGCGCGGCCAGGATCAGGCGCGTGGTCGCGTTGATCGGAACGGCCAGGCCAAGCCCTACGCCTGCGACCGCCGTGTTCACGCCGACGACTCGTCCGAGCCCGTCGACCAGAGCTCCACCCGAGTTGCCGGGATTCAAAGCAGCATCAGTCTGGATCACGTTCTCGACGAGGCGGCTCGCCGAGGCGGAGCGGGTTGGAAGGGAACGGCCGAGCGCAGATACGACGCCTGCGGTGACGGAGCCGCCGAACCCGTGCGGGTTCCCGATTGCGACCACGAGTTGGCCGACCCGGAGCTGCTCGGCATCTCCGAGCTCTGCGGGAGCAAGATCGCTCGCGTGGGCCCGCAGAACGGCAAGGTCCGAAAGGGGATCGGAGCCGACCACCTCGAACTCGCACTCGCGCCCGTCCGGGAACGAGGCGCGGCCGCTCCCGCTCGTTCGCGCGACCACGTGCGCGGAACTGAGCATGAGACCGTCGGACGTGACGACGACGGCGGAGCCGCCGCCGTCGAGGACGCGACCTCCGCGGACCCGCCGTGCGACACGGAGGCTCGCGACGGAGGGCGCCAGGCGCGCCGCGACCTGGGTGACGACGCGCGAGTAGGCGTCAAGCGGCGCCTCGTCAGGGTGCGCGCCGGCGTCCGCCCCCGGCCGATCAGAGCCAAGTAGTCCGTCGACGAACAGGACCTCCGCCATGCGGTCAAACTAGCAATGCGCTTCCACGCTGCCGCGACGATCAAGGAGGGGAGATGTCCGAGGTCGAGACGAGTCGAGACGGAGCCGTGCAGACGATCACGCTCAACCGGCCCGACGTGCTGAATGCCTTCGACGCTGCCATGCACGAGCGCCTCGCGGCCGCGCTGAAGGCGGCACGCGATCCCGAGGTGCGCGCAGTCGTTCTTACCGGCGCGGGGCGAGGCTTTTGCGTGGGCCAGGATCTGCGGGCGTTCGAGGGTGGCCCCGGGGACATCGGCGAGCGGCTGCGGTCGCAGTACCACCCGAACATCCTGGCGATCCGCGCGCTCGAAAAGCCTGTGATCGCGGCTGTGAACGGACCCGCGGCCGGCGCGGGGCTTTCGTTTGCACTCGCCTGCGACGTCAGGCTCGCCTCCGATGCCGCGAGCTTCGTACCGGCCTTCGTCAACGTCGGGCTGGTTCCGGACTCGGGCGGCTCCTTTTTCGCCGCCCGGCTCCTCGGCCAGGCTCGCGCCTTCGAATGGCTGACTTCCGGGCGCAAGTTGAGCGCGGCGGAAGCCCACGCCTGGGGTCTTGTCTCGGAGGTGGTGGAAGCGGATCGGCTTGCTGCCCGCGCGGCGGAGCTCGCCGCGACGGCCGCGGCCATGCCTACCCGCGGCATCGGCATGACCAAGCGCCTCCTCGACGGCGCCTCGACGAGGACGCTCGGCGAGCAGCTCGAGCTCGAGGCCCAGCTTCAGACGGCGGCGACGCAGAGCGAGGACTTCGCCGAGGGCGTCTCATCGTTTCTCGAGAAGCGGGAACCCCGCTTCAACGGCCGCTAGCAGCCTCCGGGTCTAGCGGGGCCGAAGGTCGACTGCGAGGTCGCAGTCGAGCGCGTCTGCGATCCGGAGCAGCGTGTCGATTCGCGGCGGGCGCCCACCGCTCTCGAGTCTCGCGATCGCAGACTGGGTCGTCCCGACGAGGGAGGCGAGCTCGGCCTGCGAGAGCCCTCGTGCCCTGCGCCTGTCGGTGACCTGCCCTGCGATCTGGGCGAAGAGCCAACCACCCTCGGCATGTGCGAGACGCTCTCGGATTCGACCGAGGGCGGGCGTCCGGTGGTGCGGGCCTTGACTCATATCGCAGAGATGCTATATATAGCGAACATGAGATATGTATACCAGAGGAGGGGGTTGCTGTGAGCTCCACCGACGCAAGGCTCCTCGCACTCGAGGCTGAGGTAGCGAGGCTCTCCCGTCGAATTGCAGCGCTCGAAGGCGTACCAGCCGCTCCAAGGTGGGACCGGATCGAGCCGAAGGTTGCCGAGCCCAAAGCGCCCCTGCGCGCGCCTGCAACTACGCCCAGCCCATTCCCGCGCGTTGCCCCCCAGCATGAGGGTTCGGCCCCGAAGCCCATCAACCTGGAGGAGTTCCTCAGTGGTCGCCTTCTGGCACTGGTGGGAGGCATTGCCGTTCTCATCGGCCTGGCGCTGTTCGTCGCTCTCGCCGTCGACCGGGGCTGGCTCGACGTGACGACGCGAATCGTGCTCGCGTTTGCGGGGTCTGGGGCCCTCTTCGCGGCCGGCGTCATGATCGGCGAGCGCCGCGGACGGACGCAGGCCTCGCTTGCGCTGGTGGGTACGGGGATCGCGGGGCTCTTCCTCTCGTTGACAGCCGGTACGGCGCACTACGACCTGATCCCTGTCGCCGCGGCGTTGCCCGCCGCGCTCGGAATCGGCGCGCTTGCGACCGCCGTCGCGCTGCAGTGGGACTCCCGCACGGTCGGAGGGCTTGGCATCCTCGGCTCGCTGCTCGCACCGGTCTTCCTCGCAGCCGACCCGACGCACGAGACGCTGGTCTTCCTCGCGGTCGCCTTCGCCTCGTCGGCCGCGGTCCTGGTGTGGCGCCGGTGGGAATGGCTCCGGATCGGGGCGTTCGCGGTTGCCATGACGCAGATCGCGTACTGGGTTCTTGACGCGTCCCCCTCCGACCTGGCGATCGTGGCTGTGCTCAGCGTCTTCGGCGCTCTCAGCCTCGTGTCCGCGCTCGGGTTTGAGCTTCGGGTGTCACCGGCCTCCTTGCGCCCCTCGACCTCGCTACTCGTGGCTCTGAACGCGCTTCTCGTGGCAGGAATCGGAGGCGCTGCCATCGGTTTCGGTGATGGGGGCGCCTCTGCCGCCGGCCTCTGGGTAGGAGGAGTGAGCGTGGCCCACTTCGCTCTCGGGGCCGGCTTGCTGCGGTTCGGGGGAGATCGCCGGGAAATCGCGGCACTCCTGCTCGGCGTCTCGCTCATATCCGCCGATGCTGCCTTCGGGCTCCTGGTCGACGGGCCCTCGCTCGCAATCGGCTGGGCTGCAAGCGCCGTGCTGCTCGCTGCGCTCGCGCAGCGCCTCGCGCATGGGGCCGCCGTCGTCAAGCTGGCACTCGCGGGCCAGCTTGCCCTGGCCGTCACTCATGCGGTCTTCTTCGACGCTCCCCCGGATGCGCTCTCGGGTGGAAGCGGAGATGTCGCTGGAGGTGCTGCCGCGGTTCTCGCCGTTGCCCTCGGTTCCTTCGCTTGTGCGCGGGCGGCGTGGAAGGAGAACGACGGCGCCCGCCTCATTCTCGACGCGGTCTCGATCGCCTCGGGCGCCTACGTGACGGCGCTCGTCCTCGACGGGGCACCGCTCGTACTCGCCTGGGCCGGCGAGGCGATCGCCTTGGCCGAGCTCGCGCGACGAACCGGCGACCGGACGGCGCGATTCGGCGCACTCTCCTTCGTTGCGCTGGGCGCCGCCCACGTGCTCGTGCTCGAGGCGCCGCTCGATTCGCTGTTCTACGGTGTCCCAGATCTCGGCGCCGCGGCTCTGGCGATCGGCGCCGTGACCGTCGCATCGGCGCGGTGCGCACTCGTCTGGCCTCGCGAGGAGGCCGACTGGAGGCGCGTGCTCTTCTGCCTTCGGGCCCTCGCGCTTGTCTACCTGGCCTCCGCCGCGATTGTGGAGACATTCCAACCGGGAGCGGACAGCATCCGCACCGGCATCGGTCTCGACGTCCGCCAGCAGGGCCAGGCGCTCCTGAGCATCTTCTGGACCGTTGGCGGCCTCGCTTCCCTCTGGCTGGGCCTGCGCCGTGAGGTCCGCGACTTGCGGCTAGCCGGATTCGAGCTCTTGATCCTTGCAGCGGGAAAGGTGTTTCTCTATGATCTTTCCGAGCTCGAGTCGGTGTGGCGCGTCCTTTCGTTCATCGTCCTCGGTTTGCTGTTCCTGCTGGCCGCGCTCGCGTATCAGCGCATGCGGCGGGAACCGGTCGTATGAGGCACGGAGCGACCGGCGCTAAGCGGAGACAGCTGACCAGGTGTACGAAGCCCCGGCGGAAAGGGCGTTGGAGCTCGTTTCCGGCCGTGCTCGGGAGGGCGACGCTGCGCGTGTAGATGTGAGCCTCGGCGGGGGCGACGGTGCCGAGCGTCTCGCCGGCCAGGCCAGCGAGGGAGCGTCCCGTATGAACGAGCTCTGGCCGCGCGCGCTCGACGTGAGGGGGCTAGATGGTCTTGAACTGCTCGAACGGCTGCCGGCAGCTCTCGCAGTAGCGGACCGAGCGGCACGGCGTCGGGCCGAAGAGGTTTTCGAGTTTTGTCTCGCTTGACCCGCAATACGGGCACCGGAAGGCGTTCGACCGCAGCTGGACGAGCTTGGGAGGCTCGGCCGCACGCGGCGCCGGGGGCGCGAAGCCCGCCTCCCGCAGCTTTTCCCGGCCGCCGGTCGTGATCCGGTCCGTCGACCACGAGTCGTCGACGACTACGCGTATCTCCGGCTTGCCGCCGAGCGCCTCGATGCTCGCTGCCATCGCGTCTCGCATCACTTCGAGGGCGGGACAGCCGAGAAAGGTCGGCGTGAACTCCACTCGAACGCGCTCGTCGTCGACCGACACGTCCCGGACGACGCCGAGATCGACGAGCGAGATGACGGGGATCTCGGGGTCGGGGATCGCCGCAAGCGCCGCCCAGACCGCCTCGCCCGTCACCATGACGCCCCCGGGATCGAGCGGCGCACCATCGTCATGTCGTCCCAGAGCTCGCGAAACCCATCCGAGTGGCCGTCTCGGGCTGCGGGAACGGCTGCCGCAGGTGTCCAGCCGAGCTGCTCCGGCATTCGCTCTGCAAGTACCGCCGCGAGCTCCGCGTCCAGAACGCCGAGAGCCTGGCCCCACAGCGCGTTGACGGCGGTTCGAAAGCGCGGCTCTTCGCGCAGGCGGTCGGCCCACATCTCCGCATGGAGCCGGTGGTAGACCTCCTCGCGATCCATCTTTGCCGCGAGGCCCGCCAGCTCAGGGTCGGGATCCGCCTTCAGCATGTCGAGCCGGATCGCGTCTGCGGCCTCGTAGAGGACGCGGCGCGCGATCGTGTCGGCCCAGTCCATGAGCCGGACCTCGACGAACGGCGCACAGCGGTATTCCTCCGGTGCGCGGTCGAACGCGAGCTCGTCCGCCGTCGTGCCCAGGTCGCGCGCTGCGAGCTCGTAAAGGGCGCGGGCGTGCCCGATCTCGTTCTGGGCGATCGAGGAGAGTGCAACGTCCTCCTCGAGGAAGGGGGCGATCCCGGTCCACTCGGAGTCCCGCCAACCGAGGACGAGCTCGTCGTCAGCGATCTGCAGGAGCCGTTGTGCCCGCTCTCTCACGTGCCTCCTTCAGCTTCGCCTTCAGGGAGTAGCCGTCGACGCGGTGGTAGCTCTTCTGCAGCTCGTCCGGAAAGTCGTGGATCTCGCGGAGGGCCGTTCGCGCCACGAGCCAGAGCGCTTCCGACTCCTGGCGCCGCCCGTACTGCTCTCGCGCGTAAGCCTCGGCGAAGGCGTCGTTGGGAGCAGTGATCGAGCCGGCATGCTGGAACGCCTGGCCCTTGCGCTCCTGCCGGAAGACCTCGTAGATCACGCCGCCTCGGTCAGGACAGCCTGTCGCACCCAGGCTTCCTGGTCGCGAAAGCGGCGACGGAAGTCGAGCCGCTCCTGGCTCTTGGGACCGTGACCGGTGACTACGTGCTTGAGCTCATCCCAATCCGGCTCCGAGTAGTGCCAGACCCCGGTCTCCTCGTCCTTTCGCAGCGCAGGATCCGGCACGGACAGACCGAGTTCCCAGATCTGCGGCACGTACCCGTCCAGGAACTGCTGACGGGCGTCCTCGTTGGCCTGGCTCTTGATGCGCCACTCCACCATCGGATCGGACTCGGCGGCGATCGGGTTTCCGTGGAACTGCATGAGCGGGCCCCACCACCGGTCGATCGCCTCCTGGACGAGCCCCCGCTGCTCGTCGGTGCCGTTCACGAGCGTCAGGACGACGTCGCGGCCGTGGAGGATGTGGAAGGACTCCTCCCAGCAGATCTTCTTCATGATCCTGGCGTACGGGGCGTAGGAGCATTTGAGAAGCGCTTTCTGGGAGATGATCGCGGCGGCGTCCACGAGCCAGGCGATCACGCCCACGTCGCCCCAGGTCTTGGTCGGATAGTGGAAGACGTTGTGGAACTTCGACACGCCGGAGATCAGGTCGTCGAGACACTGCTCGCGCGGCTTTCCGAGGTCTTCGACCACCCGGTAGATCAGCTGCGCGTGCCCGACCTCGTCCTGCACCTTCGCCGTCAGCGCGAGCTTGCGCTGGAGGGTCGGGGCGCGCAGGATCCACTCCCGCTCAGGCAGGACGCCCATGAGCTCCGAGTTCCCATGCATCTCGATGAACTTGACGAGGCGGGCGCGGTATTCGTCCGGCATCCAGTCCCCGGTTTCGACCTGGCCGCCTCCCTGAAGGTAATCCTTGAACTCGGTTTCGCGCGCAGTCATCTCGCCTCCCAACCAAACGGTCGTTAGGGTGTCACTCTAGCGTGACTACCCGCCGCGCAGAGCTCTCACGCCACGCCGCCCGGCTCTTTGCAGAGAAGGGCTATCACGGGACGTCCGTCGGCGATCTCGCGCAGGCACTCGGAGTCCAGAAGGGCTCGCTCTACGCGCACATCGGCGGCAAGCAGGAGCTTCTCTACGAGGCCATGCGCGAGGGGGCGGATGCCTTTCACCACGGGCTCGACGGAATTCCCGAGGAGCTCGCCGTGACCGACCGCATTCGTCTGGCGTTGCGGGCGCATCTCGCAACCGTGGGCGACCA
>Ga0126307_10002245_pt1 | contig 13007 bp, 10 predicted proteins | sample Plot28_FD_89955 | JGI IMG/M metagenome (GOLD analysis project Ga0126307, IMG submission 89955) | Serpentine soil microbial communities from UC McLaughlin Reserve, CA, USA - Plot28 | ecosystem: Environmental > Terrestrial > Soil > Grasslands | place: USA: UC McLaughlin Reserve, Lake County...
CCGACTGCTCCACGCCTAAACCTCACAGAAACTTCCGCAGTATCGCGAATGGTTAGGCAGCTTTCGTCATTTCGAGCCGGGCCTGGGCGATGGCGACCGCCTCGGCACTCGAGTCGATCAACACAAAGTGGCGGCCAAGCTTCCGTGCCACGGCTCCGAGCGTCCCGCTGCCGGCGAAAGGATCGAGGCACCAGTCGCCCGGCCGCGAGGAGGCGTTGACGATCCGCTGCAGGATTCCCTCGGGCTTCTGGGTCGGATAGCCCGTCTTCTCGTGTCCCGTGGGCGACACGATCGTGTGCCACCACACGTCCGTCGGCAGTTTCCCCCTCGCCGCTTTCTCCGGCGTCACGAGGCCGGGTGCCATGTAGGGCTCGCGCTCGACGGTCTCGGCGTCGAACCAGTAGCGCCCCCGGTCCCTCACGTAGACGAGGATGGTGTCGTGCTTGGCCGGCCACCGGCGGCGCGGCCGAGCCCCGTAGTCGTACGCCCAGACGATCTCGTTCAAGAAACACTCACGACCGAAGAGCTCGTCGAGGAGGAGCTTTACGTAGTGCGCCTCGCGGTAATCGATGTGAAAGTAAAGGGTCCCGGTCGGGTCGAGGAGGCGTCGCACTTCCCGGAGGCGCGGCTCGAGAAAGCCCAGATAGTCGTCGAAATCGTCCCGGTAGGAGGACTCGGACAGAAGCCGCGACGCGTACCGCCGACCGCCGAACCCAATGCGGTCGCCGTCCGGGCCGGCCTCCGTCGCAAGCGTCCGGCGACGCTGAGTCGAGCCGGTGTTAAAGGGCGGGTCGAGGTAGGCAAGCTGGAAGCTCTCGTCCGCGAACGCGGGCAGGAGCACGAGGTTGTCGCCCAGCAGAACGGCGTCTTCATTCGGCGGCTGCTGCGGCATCCGAAACGACGGTACCGGGGCTAGCGGCCGGAGCCAGGTGGGATCTCGGGTCGGGTTCCGAGCGTGACACTGATCGTTCGGCGCTCGCCGCCCCGCAGAACTGTGAACGTAACCCTCTGACCGGGCAGCTTCCTGGTCACGGCACGGACGACGTCGTCCGCGGAGTCGACGCGCCTCCCGTCGATCGCCACGATCAGGTCGCCGCCGGGCCTGATCCTGATGTCCTCGAATACCTGCTCCGCCTTACCTGGCCGGAAGCCGGCGCCGGCAGCGGGCGTACCTGGATTCACGGCCTGGACAGCGGCCCCGCGCTCAGCCCCGTAGTCAAAGCGCTCTGCGATCGAGGGGGTCACGGTCTGGGTCGTGATCCCGACGTACGCGTAGCGCACCTCGCCGGTCGCGATCAGCTGAGACATCGAGCGCCGCGCGGAGTTGATCGGGACGGCGAACCCGACTCCCTCGGCGTTCCCGGACTCGCTCCGGATCTGGGCGTTGATGCCGATTACACGCCCGCGAGCGTCGAAGAGCGGTCCGCCCGAGTTTCCGCGGTTGATCGCCGCGTCGGTTTGGATCGCATCCACGAGGCTGTACTCCGAGGTGAGAGAGTCGATCGAGCGCTCGGTGGCCGCCACAATCCCCGCGGTCACCGTGCGATCGAGACCGAACGGGCTCCCGATTGCCGCCACCGGCTCCCCCACGACCACCCGGCTCGAATTTCCGAGCGGCAAGGGCTCGAGAACGTGGTCCGCCGGATCGACCTTCAGGAGGCCCACGTCGTCGAAAATGTCCCAGCCGACGACCTTCGCCTCGACCCGGTCGCCGTCTCGGAACTCCACGTAGACGGTGCTGGCTGCTTCCGCACTCTCGGACGGCGAGCCTTCACCGGCCGTCGTGATCACGTGCGAGTTCGTGAGGATGTAGCCCTTCGGAGAGACGACGAACCCGGAGCCCTGCGAGGCGCCGCCCTGTCCATCCGCCGCTGGGTCGCCGAAGAGGGCGATGATGGTGACGACGCCGCCGGAACGAGCGCGATAGATCGTGGTTGGATCGAAGTCGTTCCCGGGGAGCGGCTTGGCAGTGACCGGCACGCCCGCGGCCGGCACGCTCTCATCGGCGGCGACATCGGAGACCGGAACGAGCACGGTCGTCGTGCCGCCGTCGAGCCACCCGCCAACCTTCCCAACCACGAGGGCGAGCGACGCGCCGAGAAGCGCTGCGGCCGCGACGACGACGGTTAAGGCAGTGGCGCGCACAGCCTCTCAGAGTAGCCGCGCGGCGGAAACGCCCCGTTTACTACGCGCGCGGGACTGCGACCGGCTCGTTTTCCCGTGGAAACGGTGCCGGCACCAACGGCAGCTCCAGCGTGAACGTCGTCCGGCCGGGCCGGGACTCGACCTTCAGCGCACTGTCCATTCTGCGAGCGAGCTCGCCTGCGATCGCAAGGCCGAGCCCGCTTCCTGACGTCTGGCCACCCTCGGCGCGGTAAAAGCGCTGGAAGAGGTGCCCGAGAGCCTCCGCCGGAATGCCCGGACCATCGTCGTGCACGGTGAGGACGGCGCGACCATCCGCTGACTCGACTCCGAGCTCGACGCGAGTGCCCGCAGGAGTGTGGCGAAACGCGTTCTCGACGAGAATACGAACGATCTGCAGGACACGCTGCTCGTCGCCGATAGCCATGACCGGGTCGGCCGCACGCACCGACACGTCGTAGCCGCCCGCGTCCGCGACAGCGCGAAACTCGTCGCACGCCATTCGAACGACCAGGGCGAGGTCGATCTCTGCTGCCTCGACGCTGAGCTGGCCTGCGTCGAGCCTCGTCAGGTCGAGGAGGTCCGTTGCCAGCTTCGTGAGGCGCTTCACCTGCGCCCGCGTCTCCAGGACGAACTCCTGCCGAGTTACGTCGTCGAGGTCCTCGTCGTCGAGAAGCTCCAAGAATCCGCCCAGAGCGAAGAGCGGCGTTCTGAGTTCATGCGACGCGTTCTGGATGAACTCGCGCCGGGCGTGGTCTAGACGAGCGAGACGTTCCCGCATGGAGTCGAGCGCTGCCGCCAGCTGCGCGACCTCGTCGGCGCCCGTATCGATGACCGGCCGATCGAAATCGCCGTCAGCGATCCTCTCTGCGGCCGACTCGAGGCTACGGAGCCGGCGAGTGAGGCCCCAGGCCGCGAAGTACCCGAGGACAGTCGCCCCAAGGATGGCGAGCCCGCCGGCCAGGAGCAGGCTTCGGCGCACGAGCCCCACGTTCGAGAGAACGTCCCCCAGCGAGGCGGAAACGACCACGACGGTGTTCGGGTTGATCTTCACGGCCGCCTCGGCAACGTCTCGCTCCCCTGCCGTCACCCGGCCCGAGGCACTGCCCTCCTCGAAGGCTCGGCGCGCCACCGGATCTGCTGTCACCTCCTGCGATGAGAGGTTCGAGTCGGCGACGACGATGGGAGCGTTCGCGGTGAGAAGCTGATACACGACCACGCGCGCATTCAGCTGGTTGGCAATCTCGCCGACCAGTTGACCGTAGATGCTGGCGTTCGCGCTGGGGTTCTGCCCGTTGAGGCTCTCGCGAACCGCCGGCATGACGGCCTCGATCCGCTCGATCTTGTCCTGCACGAGGCGGCTCTCAAGCCTGGGCACCACGGCCAGGTACACGACTCCCATCGCAATCACGACGAGGACGAAGAGGACGAAGCTGAGCTTCGTCGTCAGTGACTTGAATGGAAGGATCGCCCTCATCGGCCGTCCCTGAACCGGTAGCCCACGCCGCGCACCGTGAAGATGTAGCTCGGTTCCCCCGGATCGGACTCAATCTTCTCCCGCAGGTGCCTGACGTGGACGTCGATCGTCCTCGGGTCGCGGTAGTCCGAGCCGCCCCAGAGCCGCTGGAGAAGCATTTGGCGGCTGAAGACGTGGCCCGGCTGAGCAGCAAGCGTCCGGAGCAGCTCGAACTCGAGGTAGGTGAGCTGCACCGGCTGCCCCTGGACATTGACCGTGCGCCGGCCGAGGTCGATTGCCACCCCGTCCACCTCGACGATCTGGTCAGGCTCCTCGGTGGGCGCCAGCTTCGCGCGGCGGAGCAATGCCCGCACGCGGCTTCGAAACTCTCGGATCGAAAAGGGCTTTGTGATGTAGTCGTCCGCCCCGAGCTCGAGACCGAGGACTTTGTCCACTTCGTCATCGCGGGCGGTGAGCATGATGATCGGGACGGCACTCCGCGACCTGAGCCGACGGCAGACCTCGAGCCCGTCGAGCTTCGGAAGCGCCAGATCGAGGACGACCAGGTCGAACTCCCCCTCGTCGAAGCGCTCGAGCGCTTCCTCGCCGTCTCGAGCCTGAATGACGTGAAACCCCTCGCGCTCGAGGGGGTACGTGAGGAGCTTTTGGATCGACTCCTCGTCGTCGACCACGAGAATGCTGGCGGGCTTCGCCACTGCCAACAGGATACGGACGGGTGGATGGCTGATCGGTATTTGCGTGCTCCCCAAATTGGGGTCAACCATCTGGCCTTGCCGTAGACTGCGAGCGGCTCATGGCCAGCGACATGGGAGAACGACGCCGGCGGCCGCGGCGCGGATCCCTCCAGCGCCCGGTGTCGAGCAGGATTTACCGGGCCGGCTTCGCCGGCGTCGTGGTGGCGCTCCTCGTTGCCGCATTCACGGTTGGGCGTTTCGACCCACTCCCCGAACCGAAGCTCGACCCCTCGTTCGACGAGGCGAGTGCCGTCCAGTTCGCGAGCGACTTCGCCCGGCTGAATCCCAGCCGCACCCCTGGCTCGCCCGGAGCCGTCGACGCGGGTCGATGGGTAACGGAGCGGCTCTCGGACTACGGGCTAAAGGCGCACCGCCAGGCGTTCCGGGTCCAGATCGCCGGCCTCGGTGAGCGCGAGATTGTCAATCTGATCGCGATCGTCCCGGGACGCTCCCCGGAGGCCATCGTCGTCCTCGCCCACCGAGACAACCTGGGCATCTCCCACGGAGCCAACGACAATGCTTCGGGAACCGGAGCTCTGCTCGAGCTGGCCCGCAACGTCGCCTCCACCTCGCTCTCGCACACGCTCGTGTTGGTCTCGACGGACGGGGGAGCCTACGGGGGCATCGGTGCGGACGCCTTCGCGCGGGACCCGGAGGTGCTGCGCCAGATCATCGGCCGCGAGTCCTCGATCGCGGCCGTGGTCAATCTCGACGGCTTGGGCGGTTCAGGTCCCCCACGCCTTCTCTTCTCCGGCGAGACCGCGCGGACAGCGGCTACGGCGCTGGTCGCGACAGCGGCAGAGAGCATCCGCGAGCAGACGCAGGAGGAGCCGGAAGAGCCCGGAGCCCTCTCGCAGCTCGTCGACCTCGCCTTCCCGTTCAGCCTCTATGAGCATGCGCCCTTCGTTGCCCGCGGCGTGCCCGCGATCACATTCACGACCTCGGGCGTCCGGCCGCCCCGAGCCCAAACCGACACGATAGACCGCCTCCACGGCGACCGCCTGGGGCTCCTCGGCCGCTCGGCGCAATCGCTGATCGCCTCGCTCGACGGTGCTCCGGAGACCGCGAGCGGCACCCAGTCCTACCTCGCGCTCGGATCCCGCTTCCTACGCGGGTGGACGATCCAGTTCCTCTTCCTCATGGCCTTGGTGCCTTTCTTGGCAACGGTCATAGACCTCTTCGCTCGCTCCCGCCGACGGCACGTGCCGCTCCTGCCGGCGCTCCGGAGCCTCCGGAGCCGGCTCGGAGTTTGGCTCTGGGCGGGCGTCGTTTTCGCCCTCTTCTCCGCGCTGGGCGCGTTCCCGACTGGAACCGCGCGCCCGATCCACCCCGACGCCCCGATCGTCGGCGACTGGCCATACGTCGCCATCATCGGCCTCTGCGTGCTCTCGATTCTCGGCTGGCTCGTCGCCCGCCCGAGGCTGGCACGAGCGGTAGTCGTCGACGGCGCCGACGAGCTCGGCGGCTATCTCGCGGCTCTCCTCGGTCTCGGCATGATCGCGCTCATCGTGGCTGCGTCGAACCCCTTCGCGCTCCTGTTCATTCTTCCCTCGCTACACGCATGGCTCTGGCTCCCCCAAATCCAGGACCGGCCGCTTCCGCTTCGGCTCACGCTCTTTGCAGCGGGGTTCACAGGTCCGCTGCTCCTCTTCCTTTCCTTCGCCAGCCGGTACGACCTCGGAGTCGACACGCTCTGGTACCTACCGGCCCTGGTCTCCGTGGGCTATGTGCCGCTGCCACTCCTCCTCGCCACGCTTTGCTGGGGCGCCGTCGCAACACAGGTCGGAGCGCTCGCCCTGAGCAAGTATGCCCCCTATCCGGCGCCTGACGAGCGGCCGCTGCGGGGCCCGATCAGGAAGACGATCAGACGGATCGTGCTGCTTTCCCGCAACCGAAGCCGCACGCATGCTGGAGAAGACGCAGAGCCGGAGCGGCTCCGGTCCGTCGGCCCCTAGGCACTAGACGAGCTCGATGTACCGGACGGTCGCTGCCGCGGCCAGCTCATCGGTTCCGGCCTCCACGTAAACGAGGGCGTCGGCGCCGCCCGAGCGCACCATCATGTGCGACTCCTGGCCGTCTAACGGGCGAAGCAGCGTCTCGTCGTCCTCCCTCGGAGCCACGCGCGCACGGATGAGCTCGTCGCGGTGCTCGTTCCGGCGAACCGCCGCGGCCAACCGCCCCGAGCGGAACCGGGGCAGCGGCTCCGGCAGCCCGAGAAGCGCATTCACGGCCGGCCGCACGAAGAGCTCGAAGGTGACGAGAACGGAGACCGGATTGCCCGGAAGGTTGAAAATAGGGGTGTCCCGCCGCATGCTGAACGCAACCGGCTTCCCGGGCTTCACGCTCACGCCCCAGAAGACTTCCTCCGAGCGTAGCTTCGCCTGGACGGCGCGCACTAGGTCGTGCGGGCCCACGGATGCCCCTCCCGAGGTGACGAGCATGTCGAAGCCGAGGAGCGCGCGCTCCATCGTGCGATGGAGCTCCTCCGCGTCGTCTGCAACCACGCCGAGCTGGGCCGGGACGGCGCCGGCGTTGCCGAGCGCTGCCGCCAGCAACAGGCCGTTCGACTCGTAGATCTGGCCCGGCTCGAGCGCTTCGCCGGGCTGTCGGAGCTCCGTTCCCGTGACGAGGATCCCGACGCGGGGCCGCTTTGCGCATTGCACCTCCGAGACCCCCGCTGCTGCGAGTGCCCCGACCTGGGCAGGGCCGAGCAGCGTCCCGGCTTCCAGCACCTGCTGGCCCGCCTGTGCGTCCCCACCGCGGGGGCGGACATTCGCGCCCTGCCGGGCCTCTTCGCTGAACGTCACCCGCGAGCCCTCTTGCTGGACGAGCTCGAGTGGCACGACGGTGTCCGCACCTTCCGGGACGACACCGCCCGTGGAGATCGCCATCGCCTCACCAGGCGCCAGGGAGCGGGTTGGCGGGCGCCCGGCCGCAATCTCCTCGACGACCGGCAGGGTCACTCCCACTGCCACGTCCGCGGCACGCACCGCGAAGCCGTCCATCGCCGAGCTCGCAAAGGGAGGCAGATCGACCTCGGCCGTCGCCGTGCCGGCGAGCACCCGCCCGGCAGCCCGCTCGATCGGAACACGCTCGGGCGCGAGCGCTCGCACGCGCTCGAGGATCAAGCGGTGCGCCTCGCCGACGGAGATGAGGTCGGGCACGAAGCCGTACGCTAACCGGCCCGGGCCGGTCTAGATCGGCACGGCGTCCCGCAAGAGGTACGCAGAGAGCCCGACGGCCAGCCAGCGGGCGGTCACGTCTTCCTCGACCGCGGCGAGCGGGACTGCCCACACTGCGTACCAGGGCACGAGCCAAGTCGTCGCCAGGAGAACGAAGCCGGCGCAAAGACCAAGCCTGGCCCGGCCCTGCCACGCCTCGAGAAGCAACCAGAGGTACGCGATCACGAAGAGACCCGCGAGCAACCCGGCTGCAAGACCTTCGGGGAGGCCGAGCTGAGAGAGCCGGTTCGGGAGGCTGTAGCGAGCCTGGTCGGAGAGGTTGTCGGCCAGCGGCCCGAAGGCGTCGAGCCATGCAATCCCATAGCGTAGGAAGGCCGCAGCCGCGAGGACTCCGACCGCAAGCGCGAACCCCAGGTACGGCAGGGGCCGCCCATTCCTGCGCAATTCAAGCGCGCGCAGCGGCAGAAAGAGAAGCGGAACCCACTTGACCGCGATCGAGCAGGCCCAGGCGGCTCCCTCCAGCTGTCGGCGCCCGGTTGCCGCAAGTACGAGGGCGGCCAGGACGAACACCATCATCAGCGCGTCGTTGTGGCCGCCTCCGGCGAAGTGAAGAGCGAGGAGTGGGTTCCAGCCCACGAAGGCCGCCGAAAACGCCGGCCTCGTCCCAAGTCGTGCTGCCAGGCCTGCAAGGGCGAGCATGGCGGCGGCGGCAAGGCCTTTGTAGAGGCCGCCGGCGAGTCCGGCCGAATCGCCCACGACCGCGGCGTGTCCCTCGGAGAGCAGCGTGAACCCGGGGCCGTAGACGGTCGTCGTGTCGCGCCAACGCTCGCCCATGAGCGGATATGCGGGGTCGTCAGGGAACGCGCTCGGCGGATCCGAATAGGGGTTGGCATCGTGCACCGCACCTAGGCGCCCGTAGTCCCAGTACGTGTAGGCATCGGTGGAGAGCAGGACCGGCCCGGCGAGCGGCACGAGTTGGACGGCCGCTGTGATCGCGAGGACTGCACCCACCCGTACCCGGCGCTCGCGACCGAGGAGAACCACGGCGAGCACGTAGGCGGCAAAGGCGGCGGCGCTCGCGCCGAGGTAGAGCCAGGCCCACTTCGACTCGCCGCCCGCGTGTTCGGGTGCAAGTGGCGAAGCTTCGGGAAACGAGGCGGCGACGGCGAGGCCGACGAAGAGCAGGCAGGCGAGCCCGGATCCGAGCACCGGCGCCTCCGCCGCGCGCGCCTGCCACCCGACGGCCGGCCGGGTCACCTAGTCGTTCGAGGGCGGCGTGGTTTCCTGCGGCGGAGGCGTAGGAGCAGTCGTGCCCGCGGGAGGCGCGGTCTCAGTCGCGGCGCCGCCGGTATCGGTCTCGCCGGAGGAGGTCGATTCGTCGTCCTTCTCGCCGCCGCCGCCACAGTTCTGTGTACAGGGCGGCGGGCCGTAGTAGGCGTACTGTCCGTGGAACGACTGCCACTCGACGGGCTGGTTTGGATATGCGAACTCGGTGGAGGGAGAGCTCCCGATCGCGGCGACCATGAAGTCGTGCCAGATCTGCGCCGGGAAGGTGCCGCCGGCGACCCTGATCCCGTGCACGCTCGTCATCGGGATCTGCGCCCGGGGATGGCCGACCCAGACGGCCGTCGCGAGCGTGGGCGTGTAGCCAACGAACCAGGCGTCCGCGAAGTCGTCCGCCGTACCGGTCTTCCCAGCCGCCGGCCGGTCGATGTTCGCTGCGGTGCCGGTACCCGCCAGGATGTTCTGCTGGAGGATCTTGGTCACCTCGTACGCGACGCCGTCCCTGAAAATGCGCTCGCGCTTCGGCTTCCCCCAGCCGGCCCCTGTGTCGACCTTGCCGGTCGCCAGCACGACCTTCTTGATTGCCATCGGCTCGGAGTAGATGCCGCCGGCGGCAAGCGTTGCATACGCCGAAGCCATGTCGAGCACCGAGACCGAGTTCGTCCCGAGACCGACCGACGCAACCGGCTCGAGTCGCGTCTTGATACCCATCTCGTGAGCGATCCTGACCACGTTCTCCGGCCCGACGTCGAGCGTCAGCCGGGCGTAGACGGTGTTGTCGGAGCGAAGCGTCGAGGAAGCGATCGTCGAGGGACCGTAGTAATCACCTGCATATGTAGAGACGTCCCAGGGCTCGCTGAGAGGATCCGGCTGCCAGTGAAACGGCGCCGAGAGGTACATGGTCGAGTTGGGGTTGATGCCCTGGCGGATCGACTCTGTCAGGACGAACGTCTTGAAGGCCGAGCCCGCCTGGCGCGTGCCTTGCGCGGCAAGGTTGAACTGAACGCCGCGGCGTCCCGGAATCACCGCTGTCATCGCCCTGATGGCGCCGTTTTTCGGGTTGATCGAGACGACCGCGGAAGCAGGGTCGCTGCGCTCGGTCAGGTTCGCCTTGACGGCGCGCCGTGCCGCTACCTGGAAGCGAGGATCGATCGTCGTGTAGACCTTGAGCCCGCCGCTTCGGACGGTGGAGACGCCGTACTCCGCGATCAAAAGATCGCGGACGTACCCGAAGAAGAACGGCTCGCGAATCTTCGTGTAGATCTGGCCTCGCCGCAGCTTCAGCCGCTTCGCTGCAGCACGGTCGTACTCCGCCTGGGTGATGTTTCCCGCGACCAGCATGGCGCGGAGCACCTCGTTCCGCCGCCGCACTGCCTCGTCAGGCCGCGCGAAGGGATCGTAGACCGAAGGAGCCTGCGGCAGCCCGGCGAGGAGGGCAGCCTGTGCGAGCCCGAGCTTCTTGGCAGGCCGCGAGAAGTACGTCTGCGCGGCGGCCTCGATGCCGTAGGCGTGGTTTCCGAAGTACACCTGGTTCAGATAGGTCTGGAGGATCCGGTCTTTCGTCCAGGCGTCGTCGAGCTTGAGTGCGAGGCACGCCTCCTTCGTCTTCCGTTTCAGCGAGCGCTCGTTGCCGATGTAGAGGTTTCGGACGAGCTGCTGGGTGATGGTCGAACCGCCCTCCACGATCCGGCCACTCTCCAGGTTCTTGAAGGCGGCGCGAAAGATGCCGTGGAAGTCGAGGCCCCCGTGCTCGTAGAAGCGCCTGTCCTCGATCGCGACCGTCGCTTCGCGGATCGCAGTCGACATCCGATCGAGCTTGACCGGCTGTCGATTCCGCTCCGCCGGGATCGCGCCGAGCGGTGTGCCGTCCGCTGCATAGACGAACGAGTTCTGCCCCAGTGCGACAGGGCGGAGCAGCTCGAGGCTGCAGCTGTTTCGAAACGCGCTTGCGCCCGTGAAGGCTGCGGCAGTCAGAGCCGCCAGAATGGCCACCGCACCGAGCCCGACCGTCAGGAGGACAAGGCGACGGCGAGCGGCGTGATGGCGTCTGCGCCGGTTTCGGTCTCGCCGCCTGTGATTGGCGTAGACGTTGGCCGCCGGCCTTGACCTGCCGCCGTTCCGAGATCGTCCGTTGCCATTCCCCGGGCGCCCATTGCCGGGCCCCCCACGGCCGTTCCCCTTTCCGTTTCCCCCGCGCGCGGGAGGCATCAGAGGAGCCCTTCCTGGCGCAGTCGCCGGTGTGCAGCCAGGCGCAGCGACGCCTCGAGGTCGGCCACCCGCGCCGGCTGCGCCCACGCCTCGATCCGCACAAGGGCTCGGTCGGTCCCGAAGTCGCTCACGGTGATGTGGGGCTCAGTGTCGGGCATGGCGTCGGGCGCGCCTTTCGCCTCCTCGGCGACGAGTGCGAGCACTCGGTCGAGGTCAGACGAGATCGGTACTGGAATCGTGACCTCCGCGAGATGCTCCAAACGTGCGATGGTCGAGTTTTGGATCGTATCGGAGGCAAGCTTCTCGTTCGGAATGTAGAAACGGGCGCCGTTGCCGGTTTGAAGGATCGTGTAGGTCAGAGCAATCTCCTGCACAGTCCCGGAAGCATCGGCAACCTTGACCTCGTCCCCGAGGCGAAGTGGCTGGGTGAAAGCGATCATGATGCCGGACACGAAATTCCCCAGGCTGGAGCGTGCCGCCAGACCGATTACGAGGCCCACCACGGCTGAGGAGGCGAGGATGCCTCCGGCAACCGCCCTGATCTCCGGAATCACGAGGAGAGCGCTCAGGACACCGAAGACGACGATTGTCGCGACGAGGCTCCGTCGGAGAACGCGGTAGCGCGTCATCGCCTGCGGCTCGAGCTTCAGGCGCCGGGTCAGCGCCCGATCGGCAAGGCGCGCCACGACGAGCGCGGTCAGGATCACGCCGGCCGCTACCGCGGCACGCTTCCAGTCGGCGTCCATCCGAAGTCAGTTCTCTAGAACGGCAGCGGCTTCCTGCCTGCGAATCCGCTTTCGAGCGTGTGCCACCAGGCGACATCGGGCTCACCCAGCCGCCAGCAGAGGAGCACGGTCGATCCGTCGACCGGATGTCGGGCCGGGAAGTCAACGAGGCCCGTGTCGGGATCCTTGACCTGAACGCCGAGGCTGTCGAGCTCCCCGATCGCTTCCCGGAGCCGGCCCGCGGCGGCCGCAGCCTCCTCCTGGAGTGCACCCACCGGGCCCGGGTGAAGCCCGCCGCCGTTCCCAGCCACCCGCGCGCGCACCGGTTCGAGCCGACGCTCGAGCTCGGAGAGGCTTCGGCGCGCCGTCACGAGGCGCTCGACCGCGGACCTGACGGTCGGCAGGGCGGCGTTTGCTTCCTCCGGCGTGAAGACCCGCACGATCGGGATACTTCCTGATCGCGTGACCCTCCGCCGGCCTGTCCTTCTCCTTCTCCTGGCAGCTCTCGTCACGACGGGATGCGGAGAGCGCCCGGAGCCCGTGGGCGACCTCTCCGTGAAGTACCCGGTCCGGGTTCGGGGCGGGGGCGACACTCCAACCGTCCTCCCGCGTGCGCCAAAGCGGATCGTGGCCCTCGACTTGGGCGCGGTCGAGCTTCTGGCGCGAATGGGCGTAGGCGGACGACTCGTCGGGCTGCCGTCCGGTGCACCGGTCCCGGCAGGAGCCGAGGCGCAGAGGGTCGTCCCACCCAGCGGGCAGATCGACGTCCAGGAGATCGTCTCTCTGCGCCCGGACCTGATCGTCGCGACCCCCGACACGGACCCCGTCGACGTCTCGCGGGCCCAGCGGGAAAGCGGGGCCGCGCTCTACATCCAGCCTTCCGAATCAGTCGACGACGTTACCAGGAGCGCGATCGAGCTCGGCTTTCTCGTCGCCGAGCCGGCAAAAGCCCGGGTGCTCGTGGCGGAGATGCGGCGCAGCCTCGCAGACCTCGAGGCAGCGCTCGCCGGCGTCCCGGAGCGCACAGTCTTCGTCGACACCGGCTTCTTCGTCACCGTGCCCAGACAATCGCTACTCGGTGATCTGGTCCGGCGCGCGCGGGGGCGAAGCGTCGCCGGCACGCGGCCGGGGCTCGAACCGTTCCCGCTCGGCCGCCTCGCACAACTCGACCCTGACGTCTACCTCGCCACCTCGGACACTCGTGTCACTCTGGCGCGCCTTCGCTCGAAGCCCAAGACCAAGGGACTCCGATCAG
>Ga0126307_10002246_pt1 | contig 13005 bp, 12 predicted proteins | sample Plot28_FD_89955 | JGI IMG/M metagenome (GOLD analysis project Ga0126307, IMG submission 89955) | Serpentine soil microbial communities from UC McLaughlin Reserve, CA, USA - Plot28 | ecosystem: Environmental > Terrestrial > Soil > Grasslands | place: USA: UC McLaughlin Reserve, Lake County...
AGCCGCGCGGGTGGGGGCGCGTGGGGACCCCGCCCAGGCGCGCAAGATCGCCGAGCGGATGGGCGGGGAGCTTCGGCGGGCTGGCGTCAACACCGACCTCGCCCCCGTGGTGGACACGGGCTTCGGGGCCGCGATAGGGACCCGCTCTTACGGGGAGGACCCGCAACTCGTCGCCGAGATGGGCGTCGCGGCCGTCGAGGGCTTCGAGAGCGCGGGGATCGTCTCGGCAGCCAAGCACTTCCCGAACCACGGCCCGGCGACCTCCGACTCCCACGTGAGCTTGCCCGTGGTGAACCACGACCTCCGGACGCTGCGCTCATACGACCTGCCCCCGTTCGAGGCGGCGGTAAGGACCGGGGTGCCGATGGTCATGGTCGGGCACATCGTCTACCCGGCCATAGACCCCAACAGGCCGGCGAGCCTCTCACCCGAGGCGATAGGGATGCTGCGCGGGGAGCTCGGCTTCGACGGGGTGGTCGTCACGGACGACCTCGCGATGACCGGGGCCACGGGCGGCGGCACGGTGGCGCGGGCAGCGGTCAAGGCTGTGAAGGCCGGGGCGAACCTCCTCATAATCTCCAGCCCGCCGCAGCAGCAAGCCGACGCCTACGACGCCGTGGTCGGGGCCGTAGAGTCCGGGGAGATACCGCGGGAGAGGCTGGAGGCCTCCGTCAAGCGCGTGCTTCGGGTGAAGGAAGACTACCCGCTGCAGGGGACGGATACGCGCTAAGTGCAAAGCCTGAAGTGAGGTAGAATGTCCCGAACCACAGGGGTGGAGAGACCAGAAAACGGAAAACCATGGGAGCCCCGGACCGGGCATGGCCGGGGATCGGGAAGGAGGCGGTGAGATGGCCGAAGTCACCATGGAGGACGTGACCAAGGTTTACGGCGAGAACGTGGTCGCCGTGAGGGACATGAACCTGGACATCCCCGACGGTGAGTTCGTCGTCTTCGTCGGGCCCTCGGGCTGCGGCAAGTCCACCGCGCTGCGCATGATCGCCGGCCTCGAGGACATCTCGAGCGGCAAGGTCTTTATCGGGGATCAGGTCGTCAACGACCTCCCGCCGAGGCAGCGCGACATAGCCATGGTCTTTCAGAACTACGCGCTTTACCCGCACATGAACGTGCGGGAGAACATGGGATTCGCCCTCAAGCTCAGGAAGATGGACAAGGGCGAGATCGACCGCCGGGTCGAGGAGGCGGCCAGGATCCTCTCGATCGAGCGCTTTCTCGACCGCAAGCCTAAGGCCCTCTCGGGTGGCCAGAGGCAGCGCGTGGCGTTGGGGAGGGCCATAGTCCGGGAGCCCAAGGCGTTCCTCATGGACGAGCCCCTTAGTAACCTCGACGCCAAGCTCAGGGTACAGATGCGCACGGAGATCGCCAAGCTGCACAACAGGATCGGAACCACCACCATCTACGTCACCCACGACCAGACCGAGGCGATGACGATGGCCGACAGGATCGTGGTGCTGAAGGACGGCATCGTCCAGCAGATAGACTCCCCACAGCAGATGTACGACCACCCCAACAACGTCTTCGTCGCCGGCTTCATAGGCAGCCCCGCGATGAACTTCCTCCGCGCGCGCCTGGAGCAGGACAACGGCGGCTACGCGGTCACCTTCGGTAGTACTCGCATACCCCTGAGCCGCGAGGTAGTGGGGGAGGTCAGGGAGAGAAGGGGCCAGGACCTCGGGAAGCACCTCGGCAAGGAGATCGTGCTCGGCGTCCGTCCCGAGCACATGGAGGATGCTCAGACCGAGGCGGCCGAGGCCCTGGGCGGGGCGGAGTGCTCGAGCTGCGTAGATGTCCAGGCGCAGGTCATAGAGAGCATGGGATCCGAGAAGTACGTCTACTTCGAGCCGCCCAGGGAACAAACCGTCCACCTGGAGAGCGTCGCGGAGATGACCGACGCCGCCGGGGGTGGCTCCGAGGAGGACACCGGCGGGAGGTCGGCCGAGGACCCAGGCGGCAACCTCATGGTCGCCCGGGTCGCGCCGGAGAGCACGGCGCGGGAGGGCGAGACGATGCGCCTGGTGGTCGACTCGAGCAAGATCCGGCTCTTCGACCCGGAGAGCGAGCAGGCCATACTGTAGCGAGAGTCCGGGGCCGGCCAAAGAGCCGGCCCCAGCAGCTTTCTACGCCGGACCGGCACATGCGGTTCGTAAGGGTCTCTAGCTAGAAGGGAAGCGCGCGTGACGGAGAGACGAAAAGGAGAGCCGAGGGTACTAGCTGGGCGGAGGATGAGCCGCCGGCACTTCCTGAAGGTGGGGGGCGCCGGGCTCGCCGGGGCCGCGCTGCTCGGGGCCGCCGGCTGCGGTGGCGGGGGCGGCAGCTTCAACGGCGAGATCGTCCTCGGCTTCGGCCGCGAGGAGTCCGGGGCGCTGGAGGCCCTGATCAAGAGGTTCAACCAGCAGAACCAGGACATCAGCGTGCGGTGGCGGCGTATGCCGGCCGACACCGGCGCGTACTTCGACCAGCTCAGGACCGAGTTCCAGGCCCAGAGCGACGAGATCACGGTGATCGGGGGGGACGTGATCTGGCCGGCCCAGTTCGCCGCCAACGGCTACATCATCGACCTCTCCGACCGCTTCACCGAGGATGCGCGGAGCGCCTTTCTCGAGGGGCCCGTGCAGTCCAACACCTACGACGGTAGCGTCTACGGGGTACCGTGGTTCACGGACGCCGGGCTGCTCTACTACCGCACCGATTACCTGGAGGAGGCCGGCTTCTCCACGCCGCCGACAACCTGGGAGGAGCTCAAGGAGCAGGCGAACAAGATAGTACAGGACGGGATCGCCGGGAGCGGCTTCGTCTTCCAGGGGGCCGAGTACGAGGGCGGAACGGTGAACGGGCTCGAGTACATCAACAGCCACGGCGGCCAGGTGCTCGACCCCAACGACGCGAGCAAGGTCACCATCGACAGCCCGGAGTCGGTTGCGGGTCTCACGACGCAACGGAGCCTGGTCGAGGACGGCGTCTCCCCGCAAGCCGTTAGCACCTACGACGAGCCGGCCTGCGAGGCGCCTTTCTTCAACGGCGACGTCGCTTTTGCCCGCAACTGGCCCTACATGTACGCCCTACTGCCGGACAACGTCAGAAACAACGTGGACCTCGCACCGCTCCCGGCAGGCGAGGGCGGCGAGAGCGTGAGCGGCCTCGGCGGCTGGAACTTCTTCATCAACACCTTCGCGCCCCAGGAGGCCCAGGACGCCGCCTGGGAGTTCATAAGCTTCATGACCGCGGAGGAGCAGCAGAGGTTCTATGCGCTGGAGGGCTCGTACCTGCCGACTAGGAACGCGCTCTACGACGACCCGGAGGTCAAGGACAAGGTGCCGACCGTCAAGCTGGCCCCCGAGGCCCTGGCCAGAACGGTGCCGAGGCCTGTATCCCCGGTCTACTCGGACATGTCCCTGGAGATGGCCGAGCAGTTCAACGCCTCCCTTGGTGGGGACGTCCCACCGGAAGAGGCCGTAAGCACGCTACAGCAGCAGCTGCAGGACATAGCCGACCAGGCGCCCAGCTAGAAGATCGGCGGCGGGCCCCGGGGCCCGCCGCCGATCCCTCAGACGAAGCGAGGTGAGGCGTGACGAGCGCAAGCCCAGAGAAGAAGCGGCGGGGCGGCCTGCTCAGAGAGGAGTTCGGCAACCCTGAACGCCGCACGGCCTATTACATGGTCTTGCCGGCGCTCCTGATCATCCTCGTCGTGGCCTTCTTCCCCATACTGCAGGCCATAAACTTGAGCCTCCGCCAGGCTACCGTCGCCGTGACGGGGCCCTTCGTCGGGCTCGAGAACTACGTCGAGATGTTTCAGAACCCCGACTTTCTGGAGGGGTTCATGAACACCATTATCTTCACGGCGGGGAGCGTGTTCTTCGAGTTCCTGATCGGGCTCGTCATAGCGCTCGCGATAAACCGGGCCTTCCGGGGCCGGGGCCTCGTGAGGGCGGCCGTGCTCGTGCCTTGGGCGTTCCCGACGGTCATCTCTGCGGTGATGTGGCGGCTGATGTTCCAGGATCAGATCGGGATCGTCAACTACGCGGCCAACACGATAAGCCTTATAAGCCAGCCGATACTCTCAGACAGGACGCTGCTCCTCATGGGGGCGATCCTGGTGGACGTGTGGAAGACGACGCCGTTCGTGGCGCTGCTCCTGCTCGCCGGGCTCCAAACCATCCCGGGGGACGTTTACGAGGCGGCGAGGGTTGACGGGGCGAACGTCTGGCAGCGTTTTTTCCGCATCACGCTGCCGCTCCTCAAGCCGACGATCCTCGTCGCGATCCTCTTCCGCACGCTCGACGCCTACCGGGTCTTCGACCTGTTCTGGGCGCTGAGCAACCGCGAGCTCGAGTCCTTAAGCACGTTCGTCTACGAGGGGGTCAGGATCAGCCAGCTGCAGTTCGCCCAGGGTAACGCGGCGTCGGTCTTTATCTTCGTGACGGCGTTCCTCATAGCGCTGTTCTTCATCAAGGTCCTCGGCATGCAGACTTCCATGGAGGAGTAGAGAGATGGCCAGCGCAACGACGACGAGCGGGGGCAGGGACGCTTTGGGCTCCGCCCTCTTCTACGTGTTCCTGTTCCTCTTCGTCCTGGTCAGCATGTTTCCGCTGATCTGGATCTTCAAGATGAGCATCATCACCCGGGCCGAGCTCTTCGCCGCACCCCCGACGATCGTGCCCCAGAACCCGACCGGCTCCGCGTACACCCAGATCTTCGGCGACCCGGCTTTCCAGCAGGCGCTCCTGAACAGCGCCATCATCGCCGGGGTAACGACCGTGGTGTGCCTGTTCTTCGGCTCGATAGCGGCGTACGCGATCGCGCGGCTGAGGTTCCGGTTCAAGAGCCCGGTGATGACCCTGATCCTGGCGATCAGCTTCTTCCCGGCGGTGGCGATCATCGCGCCGCTGTTCCTGCAGTACAGCGCCCTAGGCCTCGTAGACACCTACTGGGCCGCGATCATCTCCGACACCGTCTTCGCCTTGCCGCTGACGGTCTGGCTCCTCGTCGCCTTCTTCAAGGAGCTCCCCAAGGACCTCGAAGAGGCGGCCAAGGTTGACGGGGCGACGACGATCCAGGCCTTCCGCAAGGTGATCGTGCCGCTGGCCGCCCCAGGCGTGTTCACAACGGCGATCCTGACGTTCATCTTCGCGTGGAACGAGTTTCTCTTCGCTACCACGTTCCTGTTCACCCCGGACACCCAGCCGGTTACGGTCGTGATCCCGAACTTCGCCAGCCAGTACACTACGGACTACGGGGCACAGGCCGCCGCGGCGGTCGTGGTGACGGTGCCGCTGGTGATCCTGGTCCTGATCTTCCAGCGCCGCATAGTCTCCGGCCTCACCGCCGGCGCCGTGAAGGGCTAGGCCGCAAAGAACGGCGCGAGAGAACGGAGGCCCCGGAGCGTTCCCGGGCCTCTTTCTCGTCTGAGATGAGTTCGGCTCCGGAGGGTTCCCGTGCCACGCCGGCAGGTTCCGCCAACTGGCCTTGGGGTGATGCCGCTAGCCTCCGATGGTGGTAGCATCCGGGCCACGGTTCGGCGCTGCTGAGGACTGAGGAGGGCATTCCCCTGAAAAAGGAGAGAGACTGGGTACGGGACCTCACGCCCGGCACCAGGCTGCGCTCGAGCTTCCTGGCCACCGACGCCGCGGTGCGCAAGGACAGCCGCGGGGTTCCCTTCTTGACGATGAAGCTGGTGGACCGCACCGGCTCGGTGGACGCCCTGATGTGGCGACTACCCGACGAGCTGCTTAAGGGCATTGGCTGCCCAGCGTACGTCACCGTCGAGGGGCACGCCCACGAGTACCGCGGAACGCTCCAGGTGAAGGTGGAGAGGCTCAAGACCCTCCGACGGGAAGAGATCTCCGAGGAGGACTACCTCCCGACGACGGAGAAGGACCGCCGGGCGCTCGCGGAGGAGATCCTGCGCGCCGGGCGGTCGTTCGAGAGCGAGCACCTGCGGGAGCTCTTCGAGTCCCTGGTTTCGGACGAAGAATTCTGGCCGGCATTCTGCGAGGCGCCGGCGGCGAAGGGGATGCACCACGCGAGGGTAGGAGGTTTGCTGGAGCACTCGGCCAGCTGCCTGAGGATCGCCGACGGGCTGGCGGAGATCTACCCCGTGGATCGCGACCTGCTGCTGTTCGGGGCGATCTTCCACGACGTGGGTAAGGTGCGCGAGCTCTCCTGGGACGCCGGCAGCTTCGCGTACACCACAGAGGGCCGCCTGCTGGGCCACGTGGTCCTCGGCGAGCGGCTCGTGGCCTCGCACGTCGCGGCGCTGCCGGGGTTCCCGGAGGAGCTGCGTTTAAGGATCTCGCACCTCCTGCTCTCGCACCAGGGAGAGACCGAATACGGCTCACCCGAGCGGCCCAAGACGCTCGAGGCACTGCTCGTCCACCTCGTGGACAACCTCGACGCGCGGGTGGCCATGTACCTGGAGTCCACCGCGAACGTCGGCCCCGGCGGCTGGAGCCACCACGAGAACCCCCTAGGGCGCGCCCTCTACGTGCCGGACGGCACGTAGGAAAGAGAGAACGCTAGCGCTTCTTGGGCCCGTCCTCTTCGTCCTCGTCGGACGCGGCGGACAGCTCGTCCTTGAACTCGTCGATAGAGCGGCGGGCCTCGCCCACGAAGCGGCCCAGGTCGCGGGCCATCTGCGGGAGCTTGCCGGGGCCGAAGATCACCAGAAAAAGAAGCCCGATGATGACTATCTCCTGGCCGCCGATACCGAACATGGGACAAATATAACCCGCGGACACCCGCCTTACAACGAGCGCGGCTCTCCGAAGTTTGCAGCGTATATACTTTAGAGGTGACGACTTCGGCGGAGGACTTACTATGATCTCCTGGGGTGCTGTCCGTACGATAGCCGTGGCGCTCGCCTCGCGCACGGAGAAGGCCTCGGGTGGTGACTTCGACTACGAGCGGGCGGTCGAGCGGACGCTCGATCCCCTCAGCCAGTTTACCGGCATCGAGCTGCCGCAGGGTCCGCCCGCGGGGCGCCAGCTCCGCGTCGCGGACCGGGCGGAGTGGATAGACTTCAACATCGAGGGCTTCGGGGCGCTCATGGAGCCGGTCCTGAAACGCGCCTCCGCGGGCGCCGACAACCTAACCTGGCTCCTCGGGGGCGCGACGCTCACGGCGCAGGTCGGGCTCCTTTTGGGCTTCCTCTCGGCCCGGGTATTGGGGCAGTACGATACGGGGCCACTGCTCGCGCGAGAGAGGGCCGGCGAGCCGGGCAAGGTGTTCTTTCTTGACGGGAATATAGTCTCGGCGGCGGGCAGGATCGGGGTCCCGGTGGACGGCCTCAGGCTCTGGATCGTGCTGCACGAGATGACCCACGCCCTGCAGTTCGAGGGCTACCCCTGGCTGCGCGCCCACCTCGGCGAGCTCCTAGAGAGGCTGATCGCTCCTCTAGCCGACCGCCTCGGCGTCCGCGAGACCGTGAGGCGCCTCTCCGAGAACATGAGTACCGGCGGCCGCTCGGTCGAGCTGATGATGAACCGGCCCCAGCGCGAGGCCTTCGACCAGATGCAGGCCACGATGTCCGTGATCGAGGGTTACTCGGACTACGTCATGCACCACGTCGGCAGGGCCCTGGTGCCACAATACGCACACCTCAAGGCCCGCATGGCGAGGAGCCGGGCCCACCGCCCGCCGCTAGAGACTGCCGTTTTTCGCCTGACGGGCCTGGACGTCAAGCTCGAGCAGTACCGGCTGGGCGAGCGGTTCGCGGACACCGTCGCGAGGCGAGAGGGCATGGAGGGCTTGAACCGCGTCTGGGAGCGTCCCGAGAACCTGCCCACCCTCGAAGAGGTCCGGGACCCCGGGCTCTGGCTGGCTAAGATGGAGGCATCCTGAGGTGGAGCACCCTTCTCTGGGCTACGAGTTCGCCCGGGAAGACGAGGCCCGAAGCGCCGCTGCCGAGCTCGACCGGAGCTTCGACGAGCGCGAGCTGACGGGCCTGCGCGTCTACCGGGTCCGCTGGAACGGCAACTACCTCGTCGAGGCCGTCTTCTCGGACGACACGGCCGATGCGCGCTTGCAAGACGCCCGGGCGCTGCTCGGCGAGTCGGGGGCTACGGTACACCCCGACGACCTCAAGGACTACAAAAGGGCCACGGAGGAGGGCGGCGCAGGGCTGCCAGGCTGGATCCGGCGTCTCTTAGGGGGACGTTGATAGGAGACCCTCGGCGACGCCGACTGCTAGTCTATCCGCTGCTCCAGGCGCGTGATCTGCTCCCTCAGCTCCTCTATCTCGTGCTCGAGGTACTTCTCCCTGCCGCGCACGCGGGTGTAGCCGCTCTCGAGGGTGGAGCCGAGACCGTCTATGGCATGGACCACGGTTCTGCCGAGGAAGCGTATAGCGACGTCGAGGCCGCCGAGAGCCGACTGGCTCGCCGAGCGGGCGGTGGGGGTCGCGGCGAAGGTTCCCACGGCGAAGCCGCCCACCGCGCCGACGGTGGCCCCGATAAAGAACTTGGTCGCACCTTCGCCCAACCGAAAACTCCTTCGGCGTAACAGAGCTTCGACGCGGCCAGTTTAGCACAAGGGCCTGTCTCCAAAGCCTGGCCGTGCGCGCGAAAGGGAGCCGGCGGTGGGGGTCGCCCAGCGACTCTTCGGATGCCTTAGGGGGGCACCCGCAGGTTATACTGAGCGGCGTATGTTGGAGACGGGGAAGAGGGCGAGGCTACGCGCGCTGCCGGCCGTGGACGCGGTGCTGCGCGGCCGGGCCGGTGGGGCGCTCGCCGGGCGCTACGGGCGGGCGGCGGCGTCCGCCGCCATCCGGGAGGCGCTGGATCGGATGCGGCGAGAGATCTCGGACGGCGAGGAGCCACAGACCTCGGAGGAGGCCGTCGCCGCCGCGGCCGCCCGGATCCTCTCCGGCACCCGCTTCCGGCGCGTGATCAACGCCACGGGCGTCGTGCTCCACACCAACCTCGGCCGCTCGGTCCTCTCCGAGGGAGCGACCGTGGCTGTCGTCGAGGCGGCCGGGGGCTACTCGAACCTGGAGTACGATCTCGCCTCCGGCGGCCGCGGCTCGCGCTACGACCACGCGGTACCGCTGCTCAGGGAGCTGACCGGCGCCGAGGACGCCTTGGTAGTCAACAATTGCGCGGGGGCGACGTTGCTCGCGCTCTCCGTGTTGGTCACGGGCGCGCCGGGGACGCCGGAGGTTCTCGTCTCCCGCGGCCAGCTCATCGAGATCGGGGGCGGCTTCCGCATCCCCGAGGTACTCGAACTCTCCGGCGCAACGCTGCGCGAGGTCGGCACCACGAACCGAACCCGGCTCTCCGACTACGAAAGTGTCGTAAACGAGAACACCCGCGCGATACTCTGGGTCCACCCGAGCAACTTCGAATTAAGCGGCTTCGCCGAGTCGGTCGGCGTCGCCGAGCTCGTCGGCCTCGGGCCCCCGGTCGTCGCCGACGTCGGGAGCGGGGCGCTCCTGCCCTTTGGGGACGAGCCGAGGGCGCAGAACGCCGTCCGGGACGGCGCGGATCTCGTCGTCTTCTCCGGGGACAAGCTGCTCGGCGGGCCGCAGGCCGGCATCGCCGTGGGCTCGTCCCTGCTCGTCGCAGCGATGCGCTGCCACCCCCTCGCGCGGGCGCTGCGCGCCGACAAGCTCTGCCTCGCCGCGCTCGAGGCGACGCTGGGCGCCTACCTGGAGGGGACGGCGCAAAGGGAGATCCCGACCCTCCGGATGCTCCACGCCCCGGTCTCAGAGGTGGAAGAGAGGGCCCGGCGGCTGGCCGAGGAGCTGGCTCGCGCGGTCCCGCGGCTCGAGGTGGACGCCGCACCCTCGGTGGCCCGCAGCGGCGGCGGTACGTTGCCGACGCGCGAGATCCCCTCCTTCGCCGTCCGCCTCGGCGAAGCCGGTACGGACGCCGAGTCTCTGGCCTCAAAACTGCGGGCGGCGGATCCTCCTGTGGTGGGTCGCGTCCGCGAGGGAAGGTTGTGGCTCGACGCAAGGACGCTCCTGCCTGGGGAAGAGGAGGCAGTGGTGAGGGCGGTTAGGGACGCGCGTGGGTGAAACGCCGGACCGCCCTATAGCGCTCACCATTGGGACGGCCGGGCACGTGGACCACGGCAAGACCACCCTGGTGCGCTACATGACCGGCACGGATACCGACCGCCTAGAGGAAGAGCACCGGCGAGGCATCTCCATAGTGCCGGGCTACGCGGAGCTGGAACTCCCGAGCGGCCGCCGGGCGAGCCTCGTGGACGTGCCGGGGCACGAGCGCTTCGTCAAGAACATGGTCTCCGGAGCCACGGGGGTCGACGCCTTCTTGCTCGTGGTCGCCGCCGACGACGGGGTGATGCCCCAGACCAGGGAGCACCTGGACGTGTTGCGCGTGCTCGGCGTGGAGGAGGGGGTGGTGGCGCTAACCAAGATCGACGCCGTGGACGACGAGACCGCCGAGCTGGCCGCGCTCGACGTGGAGGAGCTCCTGGAATCGGTGGGCATAACGACTCCCGTCGTGCCCGTGAGCGGCGCCACCGGCGCGGGCGTCGAGAAGCTCCTGGGGGCGCTCGACGCGCTGGCCACCGATCCTCCCGACGGGAGGTCCGCAGGTCTGACCCGCTTGCCGATCGACCGGGTGTTCGTGCTCAAGGGGATCGGGGTCGTGGTGACGGGAACGTTGTGGAGTGGGGAGATCCGTCCCGGCGACGTCCTCCACACCGCCTCTGGTCACCGACCGCGGGTGCGCGGCATCCAGAACCACGGCCGCCCCGCGGAGACCGCCTACCCTGGCGCCCGCACCGCCCTCGACCTCGCGGGCGTCGAGGCCTCCCAGATAGAGGCCGGGGATTTTCTGCTCTCGCGGCCCGTGCCGGAGACTGGTGCCTTCGACGCCAGGCTCAGGGTGCTGGAGGGCGCGAAGCCGCTGGCCCACGGCGCCCGGGTGCGCCTCCACCACGGCACGCGGGCGACGAACGCCCGCATCCGGCTGTTCGGCCGCGAGGAGCTCGGCCCGGGGGAGAGCGCGTTCGCCCGCCTGAGGCTCGAAGAGCCACTGGTCGTGCTCCCCGGAGACCGCTTCGTCCTGCGCTCGCTGGGTCCGCAGGTGACCGTCGGCGGGGGTAAAGTGCTGGACGCCGCCCCGGGCGGCCGCAAGCCCGAGCCCGGCTGGCTCGTGGCCCTGGAGAGCGGCGACGCGGCTGTGACGGTCCCACTCGCCCTCGCCCGCGCGCCCAGGCAGGGCATGACCGCGACGGACCTCTCGCTGGCCGTCTCGGTCGCGCCTGAGGAGATCCCCGTCGCGGTCGGGCGTGTCTCGGGGGTGAGGGAGATAGGCGGCTTCTACGCCCTCGCGACGGAGGTGGAAGCCGCGAGGGATCGGCTGCTGGAAGTGCTGAGGCGGCGCGTGGAGGAGCGACCCGAGGATCCTTGGCTGAGCGTGGCGGAGGCCAGGGTCGCGACCGGGCTCTCGGTGGGCCTCGCCGACGCGCTGCTCGCGGAGATGTCCGACGGCGGCGAGGCTCGGGTTACCGGTGCCGGCGTCGGCCTGCCGGGCACGGAGGAGGTCCCCCCGGAGCTGGAGAGCGAGGCAGACAAGCTCCTCGAAGGGTTGCGAAGCGCAGGGACGGAGCCACCCGCGATGGAGCCCACGCCGGCCTTGCGGTTGCTGCTCAAGCGTGACGCCGCCGTGGCGCTCGGTGGGAGGCTCTTCGCCTCGCGGGAGGCAGCCGAGAGCGTATTGGACGAGATAAAGACCGCCTGTCGGCAGAACGGTGAGGTCTCGCTCGCCGGGCTGCGCGACCGCCTGGGGACGAGCCGCAAGTACGCCCAGGCCTGGCTCGAGTACTCGGACGAAGGGGGGGTGACGACCCGCACGGGCGAGGTCCGGGTTCTGACCCGCCGCTACCGCTGAGGGTGTGTACTAAAATGGGAATCGGCAAAGGGTTCCGGAATGCGTGGGCCTGGTGGCCCGGCCGGTCTTCAAAACCGGTTTGCGGCCTTGCTCAAGGCTGTGGCGGTTCGATTCCCCCGCATTCCGCCCTTCGGTGTCGAGCGGAAGGGGATCATCGGCGCAGGATCGACTGTCATAAACTGACACGTAGACTGACACGTCATCCCCTTTCCGTTACCTCTTTCAGCCTGCTGGCTTCCGTTAGCGCGAAGAGGAAGAGCGCAAAGCCGCAGAGCGTAAGGAGCGCAACAGGATACGCGCTAAAGAGCGCTCGCAGGCTTAAGAAGCTCGGCGAGTGGTAAAGAGGAGCACTAGTGCCGGTACAATCCATTCCCCCGCTGCCTGCACCGGCCACAGAGGAGCCGCCAGGAGCCTCAGAGGCGAACTTCCGAGAATCCACCGTCTAGGTAACTCGGTGAATAATGCTTCGCGCCCCCTAGCCGATGATCGACTCAGGGTCCTGGGGGTTCTCGCTCGGCCTCACTTGAGCCTCTTCGACGCTCTGTTCCTCGGTCGGGTAGACCCAGAACACCACCTCCCAAGGGTAAAAGACCGGGCGCTCTCCTTCGAGAACGGAGTGCCTTAGGTATATACCGAGCCGGTCGCTCCCTTGCAGAATCCCGACCATAGTGGTGCTTCCGCGGAGGTTCAAGCCCACCCTTACCTGCCGCCCGATCCACCCGCTCAGCTTCTGCCTTCCTGGCTTCTGCTTCTTGGTCATAATCACCTTGCCTCGTTCTCTTTTTTCTCTGTGTTTAGAGCATCTTACCCTTAGAGTGAGTCGCCATGTTAATCGAGCGATAGGTCCAGCTCGGCGCTCGTCTGCTCCGTCACCTCTCCTCCGTTCGTCTCGTGTCCGGGCGACCGGCAAAGTCTTTGCGTAAAGACAATCTCAGAACGGTGGCGGACCCCTCGCTGTCTCCCGTGACCGGGTAGACCTTCGCTACCTGATGGGACCGGACCGTGGGTAGATTCCGGAGGCTTCTCGTCTATTTCGCTTAACACAGCGCCGAGGATGGCTTCTCATGGGCGCGGCCACCCCGTCGAGGAGTATAAGATGCACCGACGCGAGAGAGCGACCAGGGAGGGCGACGAT
>Ga0126307_10002247_pt1 | contig 13003 bp, 10 predicted proteins | sample Plot28_FD_89955 | JGI IMG/M metagenome (GOLD analysis project Ga0126307, IMG submission 89955) | Serpentine soil microbial communities from UC McLaughlin Reserve, CA, USA - Plot28 | ecosystem: Environmental > Terrestrial > Soil > Grasslands | place: USA: UC McLaughlin Reserve, Lake County...
CTTCCGGCCGATCGCGATTCGGCTCCGCTCTTCAGGCGCCTCCTCTCGCGCTGGCTCGAGGACAAGGGGGCCGGCCAGTGGGACTCGGACGCGGTGCTGCTGGCGGCCGCGGAGGCGTGCTCCAACGCCATCGAGCACGCCTATCCCCCCGACCAGCGAGCCTTCGACGTGGAGGTGGCCGGCGACGGCGATGACGACGTGGCCGTGACGGTGCGCGACTACGGGAGCTGGCGACCACCGCGCGGCACGAACCGCGGCCGTGGCATAAAGATGATGGAGGCGCTGGTGGATTCCGTCGAGATCGATCGGACAGACGACGGGACCACAGTGAAGATCCGCCACCAACTCGAACGGGAGCCGACACGAACGACCACCTGAGCATCGAGCGCCGCGATGGCGTGGTCGTGGCCCGGCTGGGTGCGGAGTTCGAGCTCTCCTCGGCCGTCGGAGTACACGACGCGATGCTCGCGGCCCTGACCAACCGCGACCACGGGATCGTGGTCGACCTCCAGGAGGTCAGCTTCATGGACAGCGCCGGGATCAACGCGCTGTTCGATATGGCCGAGCGCCTGCACGGGCGCCAGCAGAAGGTGGTCATCGTCCTGCCTGAGCGGGCTGTGGTCCGCCGCGTGGCCGAGCTGGTCGGCCTGGGCTCCACGGTCGGCATCTGCGAGACCCTGGACGAGGCGGTTGCGGCCGTGCCGCCCGCCGATCCCGCCTAGCCCACGCCGCGCGTCCGTATCCTGACCGCGTGGCCACCGAGCGCGAGTACAAGCCCACCATTGCCCCGATCGTCGGCCCCGACGACGAGCGGGTCTTTACCGACTCGGGCATCGAGATCAAGCCGCTGTACGACGAGACCGACGTCGACGACGGCCTCGAGGAGCGCCTCGGCGAGCCGGGCGAGTACCCGTTCACCCGCGGCATCCACCGTGAGATGTACCGCAAGCGCCGCTGGACGATGCGCCAGTACGCCGGCTACGCCAGCGCCAAGGAGACCAACGAGCGCTTCCACTATCTGATCGAGCACGGCTCGACGGGGCTGTCGATGGCCTTCGATCTGCCCACCCAGCTCGGCCGCGACTCCGACGACCCACTGTGCGAGGGCGAGGTCGGCCGCACCGGCGTGGCCATCGACACCATCGACGACATGCGGCGCGTGTTCGACGGCATCCCGCTGGCGGACGTCTCGACATCGATGACCATCAACGCGCCCGCCAGCGTGCTGCTCCTGCTCTACGAGCTGGTCGGCGAGGAGCAGGGCGTGGACTCCAAGGACCTGCGCGGCACGACCCAGAACGACGTGCTCAAGGAGTACATCGCGCGCGGGAACTTCATCTACCCGCCCGAGCCGGCGATGCGCCTCACCACCGACCTGTTCGCCTACTGCGCGCAGAACGTGCCGAAGTGGAACACGATCTCGATCTCGGGCTACCACATGCGCGAGAAGGGCTGCTCGGCCGTTCAGGAGGTCGGCTTCACGCTGGCCAACGCGATCGCCTACGTCGAGGCAGCGCTGGACGCGGGCCTGGACATCGACTCCTTCGGGCCGCGGCTGGCCTTCTTCTTCAACGGCCACAACAACGTCTTCCAGGAGGTGGCCAAGTTCCGCGCCGCCCGGCGCATGTGGGCGCGCATCGTGCGCGAGCGTTTCGGCTCGGAGAACGAGAAAGCGCAGACCATCCGCTTCCACACCCAGACCGGCGGCGTGACCCTGGCCGCCCAGCAGCCCGAGAACAACATCGTGCGCGTGGCGCTGCAGGGCTTCGCGGCCGCGTGTGGGGGGACTCAGTCGCTGCACACCAACGGCTTCGACGAGGCGCTGGCCCTGCCCACCGAGCGCGCCGCGCGCATCGCTCTGCGAACCCAGCAGATCCTCGCCCACGAGTCGGGCGCCACCGACACCGTCGACCCCTTCGCCGGCTCCTACTTCGTCGAGGCGCTGACCGATCAGATCGAGACGGGCGCGCAGGGTCTGATCGACAAGGTCGACGAGCTGGGCGGCTCGGTGCAGTGCATCCCCTTCATCCGCGCGGAGGTGGAGGAGTCGGCCTGGGGCTACGAGGAGCGCTACCGCATCAAGCAGGACATCGTGGTCGGCGTGAACGAGTACGTCACCGACCAGGTGGACGAGGTGGACATCCTCCGCGTGGACCCCGAATCCGAGCGCGAGCAGGTAGAGCGGCTGGGGAGGTTCAAGTCCGAGCGCGACGACGACGCGCTGCAGAAGCGGCTCGACGCCCTGCGTGAGACTGCGAAGGGCGACGGCAACCTGCTCGAGCCGATGCGCGCGGCGCTGAGGGACAAGGCCAGCATCGGCGAGGTCTGCGGCGTGCTGCGCGACGAGTACGGGGAGTACTCCGAGGCCTGAATCGCCCTGCTCTCGGGCAGAACGGCCGCGGGCAGCCCCGCCCGCGGTGCCCGTGTTCGAGGTCTGTTGACAAACCGCCGCGTCGCCCCGACGCCGGGCGTCGGGCGCCTCCGCCCAACGGGAAGGAGGGGGTACAGGGCTGGCGAAACCCTGGCGCGATGCCCAAGTTCGAGGTCTCTCGCACCCTGGTCAAGTCGCCCCCTGAGCTCTGGCCGGAGCTGAGCGAAGGGCGGCTGGCCGAAGCCATCGGCGAGGCCAAGGTGGAGGTCACAGAGGACGAGCGGAGCGTGCGCTGGGAGGCGCAAGGTGCACAAGGAAGCGCCTCGCTCGAGCCCTCGGGCTGGGGCACGAAGGTCACGCTCAGCGCCGAGGTCGGGCAGGAAGTGGCCCGCGCGGGCCTCTGGAGCCGCTTTCGTAAGCGCCCTCCGGGGACCTCGCCCCACGCCGACCTCGAACAGCGCCTGCACGGCCTGCTCGACGAGCTGGGCTTCGACCGGCGCCAGCCGTTCTCGCGCGAGTAGCGCGCGGGCTCAGCGCACCACGCGCACCCGGCGGCGCGCGATGCTCGAGTAGCCGCCGCGAACCGACGTCTTCGCCGCCAGCCGCGCCCGGCCCCGAGCGCTGCGGCGCACGCGCATCCGCAGCACCGCCCGGCGACCCTTGCCCAGCCTGAAGGTGCGTGAGCCCAGCCGACGCCCGCGCCGCGAGCGAAGGACCAGCCGCCCGCGGCAGCCGGTGTCGCCGCGCCGTGGACAGGCGACCCTGATTCTCACCCGGCCGCGGCGGACCACCAGGCGCCGGGTCAGGAGCCGCAGTCGGGGTGCGACAGGCGGCCGGACCACGCCGAGGCCCTCCGTGGCCGGGGTTCCGTCCAGCGTGTCCCGGTTGCGCGTTGCCAGCTCAAGGCGCAGCTTGCCGCGGCGCTTGAGCGAGGCGCGGCGGCGGGCGGTCAGCCGGAACGAGAAGCGCTGGGCCTCGCCCGGCCCGATGTCGTAGCTGCGCCCGCGGGGCGCACCTTCGAGCGTGGCGCGTCCGAAGCAGCGGCCCGGCGGCCCGCCCGGCCAGCGGCCCGGGCAAGCCAGCCGCACGTTCACGAAGCCCCGCAGGCTCGCTCGTGGGCGCAGCAGGCGCATCTGCATCGCGCGGGCACGCCGGGGGCCGGCCGCCGGCAGCGGGGGCTGGACGATCCCCGGCAGGTACTGCTCGGGGTTGAAGACCGCGGTCTGGAAGCCACGGTCGGCGTCGGGAGTCTCGGGGTTGGGGTCGCCGGCGTCGCGCGGGCGGGGGACGCGCTGGTCGGTGATCGCCCCGAGCACCCGCTCGTAGAGGCCCTGCTCCCAGCTCGAGCCGCCCGAGAACGCCGGCGAGGACTCCTGCCCGGTGCGCACGACCATCACGTCCTGGCTCGGGAACACGGCCACCACCTGACCGAACAAGCCCGAGAAGCGGTATAGGTCCGGCGGCAGGGTCGGGAAGTCACGGCTGCCGCTCACGGGCCGGCTGCCAACGCGCGGGCTCACGCACGGCTTCCTGCTGTTGATCCAGATCAGCCAGCCGTAGCAGCCGTTGGTCCTGCTGGCCGAGAGCGCCTGGCGGACGAAGGTGTGAGAGAGAAGGCGACGACCGCGCCAGACCCCGTCGCGGCGCAGGAGGTCGCCGAGGCGCCCGAAGTCGTCGGGCCTCATGTTCAGGCCGAAGAAGCCCTGGGTGTGCCCCACCTGGTCGCGCCGCCAGAACCAGTCACCGCGCCCTATCCCCAGCGGGCCGAAGAGCTCGCGCTGGGCGTAGCTCTGAAAGTCCTCGCCCACCGCCCGCTGCACGGACTCGGCGGCAAGCGCCGGGCCGCTCTGGGAGTACTCGAAGTAGGTGCCCGGCGTCTTGTCGAACGGCACGGTGAGGCCGTCGCGCAGCCGGTCGCGCATGAAGATGTTGTAGTCGCGAAAGCCGTTCCAGTGCAGGCCTGAGGTCATGCGCAGCAGCTGCTCGATCGAGACCGCCCCGTGCGGCCGGTCGGCCTCGGTGATCAGCCCGCCGATGCGGTCGTGGCGGCTGATCAGCTCCTGGGTCATCGCCCGCCCGAACACCATCGCCGTGACCGACTTGGCTAGCGACCAGCTCTCGAACCGGCCCGTGCGGCCCTCGGGGTTCACCGAGTCCTCGCCGACCAGGCAGCCGTGGCGGTAGACGCGCACCGCGAAGCCCGCGTTGACCGTGCCGTAGTCGATGGCCGCGCGCACCTTCGCGGCGTCCATGCCGGCCTGGGGCGGCGTGGCGCGCTGCCAGCGCGAGCCAGGCTCGCCGCAGCGCTTGGCGGCTTGGGCGGCGGGGGCGGCCACGAGCAGCGCGAGGAGGACTCCCACGACCCACAGACCCCGCCTCGCCATCGGCGGAGTGTAAGCCCCGGCCCTCGCGGCCGCGCCACCGGGGGCGAAGGCGGATCAGCTGTGCACTCAGGTCCCCGATGGGGGCCTCAGACGCACACTCATCGGCGCGAGCCTGGGCGCTGGCTCGCCGCCAGCACTGGGTGATCACCCACGCTCAGCTTCTCCGGCTGGGCTTCAGCCGAAAGGCCATCAAGCACCGGATCGCAACGGGGCGCCTGCGGCCCCTCTATCGCGGGGTGTACTCGACCGGGCGGGCAGAGCCGAGCCAACGCGGCCGCTGGATGGCCGCTGTGCTGGCTTGCGGGGAGGGGGCGATGCTGGGCAGGCGCAGCGCCGGCGCGATGTGGGGCATCCTGCCCGTCCACGCCGGAGCCATCGAGGTCGCCGCTCCGCGGAGGACCCGCGCGCAGGCCGGCATCGCGCTGCACCGCGCACGCCGGCCGGGCAGCCGCAAGGACGGCATCCCGCTGACGACACCGGCGGCCACGCTGGTCGACCTCGCCACCCAACTCGGCCGGAACGCCTTGGAGGCCGCGATCGGCGAAGCCGACAAGCAAGACCTCGTGGACCCCGAGGCCCTTCGCGCCGAGATCGAGCCGATCTCCGGCCGCCCGGGAGTCGCCCGGTTGAGGACGACGCTGGACCGTCGCACCTTCCGCCTCACGGACTCGCAGCTCGAGCGCCTGTTCCTCCCGCTAGCCAGGCGGGCGGGGCTCCCCGCCCCGGATGAGGAGCGCCGCATCAACGGCCACCGGGTCGACTTCGTCTGGCGTCAGCTCGGGCTGGTGGTCGAGACCGATGGCTTGCGTTACCACCGGACTCCGGTCCAGCAGTCGACGGACCTCTACCGCGACCACGCGCACGCCGCAGAGGGCCTGCAGCGCTTGCGCTTCTCCCACGACCAGATCAGGCACGACCCCGGGCACGTCGAGAGGACCCTGCGAGCCGTGACCTAGAATGCTCCGCCGCCATGCGCCAGAAGTCACCGGAGACCTACGAGGAGAAGCTCGCCCAGCTCCAGGAGCTGCGCGAGCAGGCGGCCCACACCAACCCCGAAGCCGAGAAGAAGCAGCACGCCAAGGGCAAGCTCACCGCGCGCGAGCGCGTGGAGAAGCTGCTCGACCCTGGCACCTTCCAGGAGCTCGACACCTTCGTCCGCCACCGCACGGCCGAGTTCGGGATGGAGAAGAACAAGCCCTGGGGCGATGCCGTGGTCACCGGCCACGGGTTGATCGACGGCCGGCCGGTGTGCGTCTTCTCCCAGGACTTCACGGTCTTCGGCGGCTCGCTGGGCGAGGTCATGGCGGAGAAGATGTGCAAGATCATGGACCTGGCGGCCAGGATCGGCTGCCCGGTCATAGGCATCAACGACTCCGGCGGCGCTCGCATTCAGGAGGGGGTGGTGTCCCTGGGCGCCTACGGCGACGTCTTCGTCCGCAACGTCGAGTGCTCGGGCGTCATCCCGCAGATCTCGCTGATCATGGGCCCCTGCGCGGGCGGGGCCGTGTACTCCCCGGCCATGACCGACTTCATCTTCATGGTCAAGGAGACCTCGCACATGTTCATCACGGGGCCCGACGTGATCAAGACCGTCACCGGCGAGGAAGTCGAGTTCGAGGAGCTCGGCGGAGCCATGACCCACAACACCAAGTCGGGCGTGGCCCACTTCGCCTCCGAGGACGAGGAGGCCTGCCTGGAGGACGCCCGCTACCTCATGTCCTTTCTCCCCAAGAACAACCTCGAGCAGCCCCCGCGCTTGGACTCCGGCGACCCGATCGACCGCATGGAGGAGGCGCTCGACACCGTCGTGCCCGACAGCCCGAACAAGCCCTACGACATGCGCGACGTGGTCTCGCTCATCGTCGACGACGGCGAGTTCTTCGAGGTTCACGAGCACTTCGCCAAGAACCTCATCGTCGGGTTCTCGCGCCTGGCCGGCCGGCCCGTCGGCATCGTCGGCAACCAGCCCGCGCAGCTGGCCGGCGTGCTCGACATCGAGTCCAGCGAGAAGGGCGCGCGCTTCGTGCGTTTCTGCGACGCCTTCAACATTCCCCTGGTCACCTTCACCGACGTCCCGGGCTTCCTGCCCGGGACCAGCCAGGAGTGGGGCGGGATCATCCGCCACGGGGCAAAGCTGCTCTACGCCTTCACCGAGGCGACGGTGCCCAAGCTCACGGTCGTCACGCGCAAGGCCTATGGCGGCGCCTACGACGTGATGAACTCCAAGCACATGCTGGCCGACTTCAACTTCGCCTGGCCGCAGGCCGAGGTCGCCGTGATGGGCCCGGAGGGCGCGGTGAACATCATCTACCGCCGCGACATCTCCAACTCCCCCACGCCCGACGAGCGTCGCCAGAAGCTCATGGACGACTACAAGGCCCGCTTCGCGAATCCGTACACGGCGGCCGAGCGCGGCTACATCGATGACGTGATCGTCCCGCACGAGACGCGGCCGAAGCTCATCCGCGCGCTCGAGACGCTGCAGACCAAGCGCGTGCCCGGGCCCAAGCGCAAGCACGGCAACATCCCCCTCTAGGTCACGCGAGCAGCTCGCAGCGCTGCGTGGCGGCCCGCTGCCGGGCGGATTACGCTCGGCACGTGGCTGACGAGACCGATCGCGCGCACGTTCGGCTGGCCGAGCTCGTCCGCGCTCTCGCTGGGCGTGGACCTGGGCTTCGCACAGCCGATGGAGCACGTGCTGCGGCAGTGCCTCATCGCGCTACGGCTCGCCGAGCGGCTGGGGCTCGACGAGGACGAGCGCGCCGTCGTCTACTACACCGCGCTGCTCATCAACGTGGGCTGCCATTCGGACGCCCACGAGCAGGCGAAGTGGTTCGGCGACGACATCGCGCTGAAGTCCGGCAAGTACGACGGGGAGCTGAGAGGCGTGCGCGCGGCCGCGTCGGGGCTGCGTCTGCTGGGGTCGGGCAACCCGCCCCTGCACCGCTTCAGGGTCGGGCTCGAGTTCGCGATCTCCGGCCACCGCGAGGTGGACGACATGATCAGCCAGCACGCGGGCATGGCGCAGGCGCTGGCCGAGCAGCTCCAGCTGCCCGACGAGGTGGTCCAGGCGGTCGGCGCGGCCTACGAGCAGTGGGACGGGGACGGGTGGCCGGGCGAGCTCGAGGGCGAAGACGTGCCGATCGCGGCCCGCCTCGCGCAGCGGCAAGCAGTTCGACCCTGCGCTGGCGGGGCTGCTCGCCTCCGACGCCGAGATGATCCTCGCGGGCGTCGACTCGGTTTCCACCTGGGACGCGGTGATAGGGGCAGAGCCCGCTCTCGCCGTCGTGCTGTCCGGCGAGCGCTTCGACGCCGCACTGCTGGCGATCGCCAACTTCGTCGACCTGAAGTCGACCTACACGCTCGGCCACTCGCACGCAGTCGCCGATCTGGCCGCCGAAGCGGGGGCCCGGCTGGACATGTCCCCATCAGAGGTGCGGACGCTGCGCCGCGCGGGCCTGCTGCATGGCCTGGGGCGGCTCGGTGTCTCCAATTCGATCTGGGAGAAGGCGGCGCCGCTGGGCGCGGGCGAGTGGGAGCGCGTCCGCATGCATCCCTACCTGACTGAGCGCATGCTGCGGCAGTCCGACGCGCTGGCGCCGCTCGGGGCGATCGCCGTGCAGCTACGCGAGCGCATGGACGGCTCCGGCTATCCGCATGGGCTGTCGGGGAGCGCGATCTCGCGCTCGGCTCGGGTGCTGGGCGCGGCCGATGCCTTCCAGGCGATGCGCGAGCCACGCCCTCACCGACCTCAGCTGTCGGCCGACGCGGCGGCGGCCGAGCTCGAGTCGGAAGTGAGGGCGGGCCGCCTCGACGGGGAGGCCGTCGAGGCGGTGCTCGGCGCGGCAGGGCGCCGCGTCGTGCGCCGAGAGGGGCCCGCCGGCCTGACGCCGCGCGAGGTCGAGGTGCCTCGGTTGCTGTCGCGAGGGCTGTCGAACAAGCAGGTCGCCGGGCAGCTGGTCATCTCGCCCAAGACGGTGGGAAACCACATCGAGCACATCTACTCGAAGATCGGCGCGTCGAGCAGGGCGAGCGCCAGCCTGTTCGCGATGCAGCACGGGCTCCTGCCCGAAGAGGAAATGAGGGGAACACCCCATGCCGCGCAGCCCGGCCGGACATAGCGTCGCTCTACTTCAACCGAGGGGGAGCGCGACATGCCGAAGATGTCGAAGGAGAGCGCAACGAACGTCGAGGACCACGGGATGGTCGAGGACCGCAGCCAAGAGCTCGACGGCTACACGGTCAACTGGGTGACCATGCGCGAGGAGATGGACATGGCCACGATGCTCAAGGGGCTGCCTGACGACCGCTGCCAGTGCCCGCACTGGGGCTTTGTCATCAAGGGGCGGCTGACCTGGCGCTACGCCGACCACGAAGAGGTGACCGACGCCGGCGACGTCTTCTACGCGCCGCCCGGCCACGTTCCCGTGGCCGAGGCCGGAACCGAGTTTCTCCAGTTCAGCCCCAGCGACGAGCTGCAGACGACCGAAGAGGCCATCATGAGGAACATGCAGGCGATGCAGGGCACCTGACCGGTCGCTAACGTGCCGCGATCGGCCTCGGGCGGACCACCGCTATCTTCCTGGCCCTCGGGGCGCTGCTCGCCGGCCCGGCAGCGGCTCAGACCCCGCGGCTGAGCGACGCCCAGCTGGCCGGACAGCGGGTGATCTTCTCGTACGGCGGCAAGCGGCCACCGCGCGAGCTGGTGCGCCGCGTCGAGCGCGGCGAGGCGGCCGGGGTGATGCTCTACGCGCGCAACATCCGCTCTCGCGCGCAGCTCAGGCGCACCCTGTCCGGGCTGCAGCGAGCGGCTCGCCGCTCGCCCGTCCATCTGCCTCTGCTCCTTCTGATCGACCAGGAAGGCGGCTTCGTGCAGCGCCTGCCCGGGGGGCCCACCCGCTCCGCCGCCCGCGTAGGCAGCACCTTGGGCGCGTACCGCACCGGCCTGCAGGCAGGCTCGACGCTGCGCCGGGTGAACATCAACGTGAACCTCGCTCCGGTCGCCGACGTGTGCCGGGCGCGCTCGGTGCTCGAGCGCGAGCTGCGCTGCTACAGCCGCCGCCCCTCGGTGGTGAGAGCCCGGACCCGGGCCTTCGCCCGGGGCCTCCGCCGCCGAGGGGTGGTGCCGGCGGCCAAGCACTTCCCCGGGCTGGGAGCGGCGCGCAAGAACACCGACGACGGCCCCGTCACCATCCGGGCCTCGCGCTCGACCCTGCGGCGTGTCGATGAGCGCCCCTTCGCGGGGCTGGCCCCGATGGTCATGCTCAGCAACGCGGTCTATCCCGCCTTCGACCGCCACCGGGTCGCGGCCCTCTCGCGGGCGGTGATCGTGGGGGAGCTGCGCCGCCGCCTGGGCTTTCGCGGCGTGACGATCTCGGACGCCTTCGACACCCCGACCGGCTTCGGCCTCGGCGGCCCCGCGCGCATCGCGCTCACCGCGGCCCGCGCCGATCTGGACCTGATCCTCTTCGCGCACACATACACCGACTCGGCAACGGCGGCGCGGACGCTCGAGTCGGCCCTGCGCTCGGGCCGGATCTCCCGCGAGCCCTTCCTGCAGTCCGTCGGGCGGGTGCTCGCACTCCGCCGCCGTGCCGCTCGGCTACGAGGGTAGAACCGACCCTACTTGGGGTAGTGACGACTTGCCGGTACTCGAAACGGGAGGAGAGCCATGGCCGCCAAGCGATCGCTTCCGAACCGTGTCATGCACGCGGTCTTCGGGCGTATCAATCAGCGCAAGCAGTGGTACGAGCAGCCCACGCTGGGCCTCAAGATGCTCAACCTGCTGTCCCTGCGGCTCGACCTGCGCGACCTGAACCTCTTCGACGCCGCCTCCGAGCCGCTGCAGGAGAACGGAAGCGAGACGCCCCCGCCCGAGGCCCGCAAGGCCCGCCAGCCGGGAGGCCGCTGGAACGACCTCGACGACCCCGCCATGGGCTCGCTCGAGAGCGCCTTCTCGCGCAACATCAACCCCCGGCACATCCGCCCCGAGAAGCCGCCGCGCCTGCACGACCCGAGCGCGCGCACGGTCTCCCTGGAGCTGATGACCCGCGACGAGTTCAAGCCGGCCAGCACGCTCAACATCCTCGCCGCCGCCTGGATCCAGTTCGAGAACCACAACTGGTTCTTCCACGGGCGCGGGAGCGCCGAGGAGCAGATGGACGTCCCGATCGCCGAGGACGACGACTGGCCCGACCACCCCATGCACGTACGCCGTACGGTCACCGACAACAGCCAGGGGGCCCGCGCCGGCGCCGAAGGCAACGGCAACGGCGTCGTCGACTACGGCAACACCGAGACGCACTGGTGGGACGGCTCTCAGCTCTACGGCTCCGACAAGGAGAAGCAGGACCGACTGCGCACCTTCAGGGACGGAAAGCTCGTCATCGGGGCCGACGGGCGGCTGCCCGACGATCCCGACCAGGCCGGCGTCGACCTCGCCGGCTTCAACGAGAACTGGTGGTTCGGGCTCTCGTGCCTGCACACGCTGTTCACCAAGGAGCACAACGCGATCTGCGACGTGCTCAAGAAGGAGAACCCGAGCTGGGACGACCAGCGACTGTTCGATACCGCCTGGCTCATCAACTCCGCCTTGATGGCGAAGATTCACACGGTCGAGTGGACGCCGGGCATCGTCAACACCCCGGCGCTGTGGGGCTCGATGAACATCAACTGGTCGGGAATCTTCGGCCAGCACGTCAAGGACCGCTTCGGGCGCTTTGGCGACTCGGAGATCTTCAGCGGCATCATGGGCTCGCCCCAGGAGCACCACGGCGCCCGCTTCCAGCTGACCGAGGAGTTCGTCTCGGTCTACCGGATGCACCCGTTGATTCCCGACGACTGGAAGCTCTACGAGCACCAGTCCGGTCAGCTCGTGCAGGAGAACGAGTTCGTCGAGCTCCAGGGGGCCAACACCCGCTCCTTCATGGACGGGTTCGACATGCCCGACCTCGTCTACTCCATGGGCATCGAGCACCCGGGCGCGATCACCCTGCACAACTACCCGAAGGCGCTGCAGCGCTTCAGGCGCATCGACGGCGAGCTGATGGACCTCGCCACGCTGGACATCCTGCGTGACCGCGAGCGCGGCGTGCCCCGCTACAACGACTTCCGCGAGGAGATGCGGATGCCGCGGGTGCGCTCCTTCGACGAGCTCACCACCAACAAGCAGTGGGCCGAGCAGATACGCCGCGTCTACGACAACGACATCGACAAGGTGGACCTGCAGGTCGGCATGTACGCCGAGCCGCTTCCGCCCGGCTTCGGGTTCTCGGACACCGCCTTCCGCGTGTTCATCCTGATGGCGTCGCGGCGGCTGAAGAGCGACCGCTTCTTCACCACCGACTTCACTCCGGAGGTCTACACCCAGACCGGCATCGACTGGGTCAATCACACGAAGATGAAGGACGTCCTGCTGCGCCACTACCCGGAGCTCGGGCCGGCGCTGGAGGGCATGCCCAACGCCTTCCTGCCCTGGAACCGGGTCTCGCCCGACGGCGGCGACGGCAAGGTGGGCAAGCACGTCGCGGGGCTGCGCAAGGCCGGCCAGGCCATCAACGCGTGAGCAGCCTGCCCGAAGCGTCCGTCGAGGAGAGTTTCCGCGTCGTCTTCCTCGGCGTGCTGCCCGCGGTCTCGCGAGGGCTGTTCTCGCCGCGCCCGAAGGTGACGCGGCTGCAGACCTCGATCGACGCGGACCGGCGGACCGTCGCCGCACTGGGCGAGATCCGTCGCAAGCACCCGGGCCAAGGGGTCAAGCTGCTGGGCGGACGGATCGTCGTGCTGTGGGGCCCGGATGCCATCGCGGAGGTACTCGAGCAGTCGGCCGACGTCTACGACTCGGGCTCGGGCGCCAAGGGCAAGGGGATGCGGCACTTCCAGCCCGACGCCCTGACCCTCTCCAAAGGCGAGGAGTGGCGTGACCGGCGCCGGTTCACCGAGTCCGTTCTCGCCACCTCCGAGCGGGTCCATCCCCTGGCCGACCGCTTCCTGGCCGTGGCCTCCGAGGAGGTCGAGGCCCTGCGCCTGGGCAGCACCCTGGAGTGGAAGGACTTCGAGCGCCTGTTCGACCGCCTCACCCTGCGCGTGATCTTCGGGGACCGTGCCCGCGGCGACCAGGAGCTCACCGAGCTGCTCGAGAAGCTGATGTCCGAGGCCAACCGGCTTGTCGGCCTCAGCCAGGGAGACGACTTCTACGAGTTCTACGGGATGCTGGAGAGCCAGCTGCGCGACCCCGAGCCCGGGAGCCTGA
>Ga0126307_10002248_pt1 | contig 13000 bp, 9 predicted proteins | sample Plot28_FD_89955 | JGI IMG/M metagenome (GOLD analysis project Ga0126307, IMG submission 89955) | Serpentine soil microbial communities from UC McLaughlin Reserve, CA, USA - Plot28 | ecosystem: Environmental > Terrestrial > Soil > Grasslands | place: USA: UC McLaughlin Reserve, Lake County...
ACCTCGACGTGGCGGGCCTCGTCCATCACCTGGGTCGACGCGTAGTACTTGGCGTCGATCCACGGGACGGTCTCGACGATCTTGGCCGTGCACAGCAGCGCGCCCTGCTCCCCGTGCATGAACTGCGACAGCGTCCAGTTGTCGGACTCGATGGCGAGGCGGATGAAGTCGTCCTCGGTGAAGTGCTCGAGCGGGGTGCCGGTGACGTCGCGCTCCAGCTCTGCCCACTGCAGGCGGGCGAGCGCCGCGTTCTTCTCGAGGTCGACCTCGGTCTCCCACGGCAGGTCGGTCTCGCCGTTCCACTGCGCGTGCTTGGCCTTCTCGTAGAGCTTGTTGAGAGCGGGGCGGTGCCCCTTCTCGTAGTCCCACGTGAAGATGGCGTCCGCGTTGTCGGCCACGGTGTGGATGGCGGAGGTCACGTCGGTGTTCGTCACCGACAGGATCGCCTCGAGGTCGTTGATCTCGTGGCGCCCGATGATCTCGGCGTTGGCCTGGTAGTCGTCGATGGCCATGCATCCCCTCCACAAGCGGATAACAGCGGTTATCTCGGCGTTGCCTGACACTGTAGTACTCGGACGTCCGAATGTCGGTGGCACACGTCACACCGAACGGTGGCGACGGGCGTGCCGACGCGTCACGGCCGCCCCGGAGGGCGGCCCTGACCAGCGGATGCTCGGGGCGTCGTCGGTCAGTCGGTGCTGAGCGCCAGGTCCAGGATGGCTTCCTGCTCCTGCACGTGGATGGCGTGCGAGCCGGTGGCCGGGCTGCCCGACTCGAAACGGCTGACCCGGGTGATGCGGTGCGTGTCGGCGAACCGCTCCCACAGCCGGTCCTGGGCGAAGGCCCAACCGGCCATGTTCGACGGCTCTTCCTGCAACCACACGATGTGGTTCGCGTTGGGGTAGCGGGCCACCACCTCGTCGAGGCGGTCGTACGGCCAGGGGTAGAGCTGCTCGACCCGCACGATCGCCGCCAGCACGTCGCCCCGCTTCTCGCGCTCGACGATAGCCTCCTGGCCGATCTTGCCCGAGCACAGCACGATGCGCCGCACGCCCTCGGGATCGTCGACGAACGGGTCGTCGAGCACCTCCTCGAAGGAGCCTCGGGTGAGGTCGTCGATCCGGGAGCGGGCCGGACGCGCCCGCAGCAGCGACTTGGGCGTGAAGATCACGAGCGGCTTGCGCACGTCGCGGTGCATCTGGCGGCGGAGGAGGTGGAAGTACTGGGCCGCCGTGCTGGCGTTCGCCACCTGGATGTTGTCCTCGGCGCACAGGGTGAGGAAGCGCTCGATCCGGGCCGAGGAGTGCTCGGCGCCCTGCCCCTCGTAGCCGTGCGGTAGCAGCAGCACGAGCCCGGAGGTCTGGCCCCACTTGTCCTCGGCGGCCACGAGGTACTGGTCGATGATCGTCATCGCGCCGTTGACGAAGTCGCCGAACTGCGCCTCCCACAGGACGAGGGCGTCCTTGTTGGCGACCGAGTAGCCGTATTCGAAGCCGAGGGCCGCGTACTCGCTGAGCAGCGAGTCGTAGATCCAGAACTTGCCCTGGTCGGGCGCCAGGTGGGCGAGCGGGGCCCACTCCCGGCCGTCGTTGTGGTCGACGAGGACCGCGTGGCGCTGGCTGAACGTGCCGCGCCGGGAGTCCTGCCCGGCGAGGCGGATGTCGGTGCCCTCGATGAGCAGCGAGCCGAACGCCAGCGCCTCGGCCGTGGCCCAGTCGACCTCGCCCTCGCTGCGGACCATCTTGTCGCGGGTCTGGAACTGGCGGACCAGCTTGGGGTGGACGTGGAAGTTCTCGGGCCAGCCGCCCAGCGTGTCGTAGATGCGGTCGAGCGTGGTGCGGTCGACGCCGGTGTCGACGTGCGGCAGCACGCCGATCGGCGGCGGCGGCTCGGCGGCGCGGTGGCTGGCGGGAGGGGCCGATTGGCGGGTCTCGTCGAGGGCCTGCTGCAGGCGCTTCTGGAAGTCGTCGAGCGCCTGCTCGGCCTCGTCGAGCGACAGTTGGCCCCGCCTCACGAGCGACTCGGTGAACAGCTTGCGCACCGACCGCCGCGTGTCGATCTTGGCGTACATCAGGGGCTGGGTGTAGCTGGGGTCGTCGCCCTCGTTGTGGCCGTGGCGGCGGTAGCAGACGAGGTCGATGACGACGTCCTTGTGGAACCGTTGGCGGTAGGCCCAGGCCAGGCGGGCGACCCGCACGCAGGCCTCGGGATCGTCGCCGTTGACGTGCAGGATGGGCGCCTGCACCATCTTGGCGGCGTCGGTGGCGTAGATGCCCGACCGGGCGGCCTCGGGGGTGGTCGTGAACCCGATCTGGTTGTTCACCACGACGTGGATCGTGCCCCCCACCCGGTAGCCCTTGACGTCGCTCATGTTGAGCGTCTCGGCGACGACGCCCTGGCCGGCGAACGCGGCATCGCCGTGGATCAGGATCGGCAGCACCGAGAACGCCTCGGGGTCGTTGATCTGGTCCTGCCTGGCCCGCGCCATGCCGACGACGATGGGGTCGACCGCCTCGAGGTGGCTGGGGTTCGCCGCCAGCTCGACGCCGATCTCGTGGCCCTTGCGGCTCTGGAACTTGCCCTTCTGGCCGAGGTGGTACTTCACGTCGCCCGAGCCCTGCACGGCGGTGGGGTCGGGGACGCCCTCGAAGTCCTTGAAGATCTGGTCGTAGGACTTGCCCACGATGTTGGCGAGCACGTTGAGCCGGCCCCGGTGGGCCATTCCCATGACCGCGCCATCGAGGCCCTCGTCGGCGGCAGCCTCGAGGATCGTGTCGAGGATCGGGATCAGGCTCTCGCCACCCTCTAGGCCGAATCGTTTCTGGCCCACCCACTTCGTGCCGAGGAACTTCTCGAACGCCTCCGCGGCGTTGAGCCGGCCGAGGATGTGGCGCTGGTCCTCGGTGTCGAGGTCGTTCGGCACGCCTTCGACCTGGGACTGGATCCAGTGCTGCTCGTCGAGGTCCTGGATGTGCATGTACTCGATGCCCGCCGTGCGGCAGTAGGCGTCGCGCAGCACCTTGAGGATGTCGGACAGCCGCAGCCTGTCGTCGGCGACGAGGTCGCCGGTGAGGAACTCGCGGTCGAGGTCCCAGATCGTGAGCCCGTAGATCGCCGGATCGAGCTCCGGCGCCATGCGGGACTCCTTCCAGCGCAGCGGGTCGAGGTCGGCGATGAGGTGGCCGCGGACCCGGTACACCCGGATCAGCGTCGACACCGCCATCTGCTTCTCGAGCATGGTCTGGGTGTGGTCGATCGGGTTGACGTCGCGGCGCCACTTGATCGCCTCGTAGGGCACGCCCAGGCTCATGAAGATGTCGTCGTAGAACCCGTCGGCCCCGAGCAGCAGCTCCTCGACCCGCTTGAGGAACAGGCCCGACTCGGCGCCCTGGATGATGCGGTGGTCGTAGGTCGAGGTGACCGTGATGACCTTGGAGGCGCCCAGATCGGCGAGCATGACCGGGTCGGCACCCCGCCATTCGGCGGGGTAGTCGAGGGCGCCGACGCCGACGATGACGCCCTGGCCGGGCATGAGCCGGGGCACCGACTGGACGGTGCCGATCGTGCCGGGGTTCGTGAGGGTGACGGTGGCGCCGGCGAAGTCGTCGGGGCTGAGCTTGTTCGACCGCACCTTGCGGATGAGGTCGTCGTAGCTGCCCCAGAACCCGCGGAAGTCCATGGTGTCGGCGTCCTTCACCACGGGCACCAGCAGCGTGCGGCTGCGGTCGGGCTTCTCGACGTCGACCGCGAGGCCCAGGCTGACGTGCTCGTGGCGCACGACGCGCGGCTTGCCGTCGGTTCCCTCGACGTAGGACGAGCTCATCACCGGCACGTCGTCGGCGATGGCGCGGACGATGGCATAGCCGATGATGTGCGTGAAGCTGACCTTGCCGGCCTTGGTGCGGCCCAGGTAGCCGTTGATGACCCGGCGGTTGACCTCGAGCAGCTTGGCCGGCACGTCACGGAAGCTCGTGGCGGTGGGGACGCCGAGGCTCGCCTCCATGTTCGCCACGATGCGGGCGGCCGCGCCCCGGAGGGGCTCGCCCGGCTGGTCGGTGGCCGGGGCGGCCTTGGGCGTGGCGAGCGCCGCCGTGGCCGCCGGCCGCGCTGACGGGGCCGGCGCCGCGGGCGCCGGGGGCGCGGCGGCGGGGGCGTCATCGGTGCCGTTCGTGCCGGGCGCGGCGGTGCGGCCGGGAGGGGCGGCGAGCGCCGAGCCGTTGGTCGTTGCCGGGGCGGTCGCAGCGGTGGACGGCGGGCTCGCGGGGGCCGACCGGTTGGCGGCGGCCGCGGCGGGCTGGTGGTCGATCTCGCGCCTGTAGTCGGCGAAGAACTCGCGCCAGCTCTCGCTGACCGAGGTGGGCTCGGCCAGGTACTGCTCGTACATCTCGTCGACGAGCCAGGCGTTGGGACCGAGAGTGTTCGGCGATCTCGTTTCGTCACCCACGGCAACCGATCGTACCGGCCGGGACAGGCCCTCGAACGCGGTCCGAAGGCGCCGCGTGACACCTCGATGACGCCCGGGAGATGCATCCGCGCCCGGGATACGGCGACGAAGTAAGAACGATGGTGATCACAGATGGGTGATCCCGTAGGCGTAGGAGGCGAGCAATGAGCCCGTCCACCGTGAGCCCCTCCCCCACAGAGCCCGTCCCCGTGACCGACCGTCTGCTGCGCCCGTTCCTGGGCACGGCGGTGGTGGCCCGCACCGCCTCCCGCACGCTGCGCGGCACGCTGCTGTCCTGCGTCAAGGGGAGCGCGTGGTTCGTGGTCGACGACACCGACGTCGTCGTGCCCCTCGATGCCATCCTGTCGGTCCGTCCCGCCTGAGGGGCCCGCCGAAGCACTCCCGCGGAGCATGTGGGCCGGGTTCGGGGCGGCGGCCCGCCGCCTGTACCGTCGCGCCCCATGAGCGCCCAGTTCATCTTCACCATGCGGAAGGTGAGTCGCTTCCACCCGCCCGACCGCGAGGTGCTGAGAGACGTCTCCCTGTCCTTCTACCCGGGCGCCAAGATCGGCGTCCTCGGGGCCAACGGCTCCGGCAAGTCGTCCCTCCTGCGCGTCATGGCCGGCGCCGACGAGGGCTACTCCGGCGAGGCCCGCCTCTCCCCCGGATTCTCGGTCGGCCTTCTCGAGCAGGAGCCCCACCTCGACGAGTCCAAGGACGTGACCGGCAACGTCATGGATGGCGTCGGCCAGGTCTCCGCCCTGTTGACCGAGTACGACGAGGTCATGGCCGGCTGGGCCGATCCCGAGGCCGACTACGAGAAGCTCGGCGCCCGCCAGGCCGACCTCGAGGCCAAGATCGAGGCCGCCGGCGCCTGGGACCTGTCCCGCACGATCGAGATCGCCATGGACGCGCTGCGCCTCCCTCCGGGCGACGCCGCGGTGGCGAACCTGTCCGGCGGCGAGCGGCGCCGCGTGGCGCTGTGCCGCCTCCTGCTGTCGCGGCCCGACCTGCTGCTGCTCGACGAGCCCACGAACCACCTCGACGCCGAGTCGGTGGCCTGGCTCGAGCGGTTCCTGCGCGACTACTCCGGCACGGTCGTGGCCATCACCCACGACCGCTACTTCCTCGACAACGTCGCGGGCTGGATCCTCGAGCTCGACCGGGGCCGGGGCATGCCCTACGAGGGCAACTACTCGGGGTGGCTCGAGCAGAAGCGCAGGCGCCTCGAGCAGGAGGAGAAGGCCGACTCGGTCCGCAAGCGCACGCTCGACCGCGAGCTCGAGTGGGTGCGCATGGCGCCCCGGGCCCGCCAGGCCAAGGGCAAGGCCCGCCTGGCCGCCTACGAGAAGCTGCAGGCCGAGGCCGAGGCGGCCGAGCGCGGTCCCGACCGACTGCAGATCCACATCCCGCCCGGTCCGCACCTCGGCGACCAGGTCATCGAGGTGGCCGGCCTGTCCAAGGGCTACGGCGACCGCCTGCTCATCGACTCGCTCGACTTCTCGTTGCCCCCGGCCGGCATCGTCGGCATCATCGGGCCGAACGGCGCCGGCAAGACCACGCTCTTTCGCATGCTCACCGGCGCCGAGGAACCCGACGCCGGCACGATCACGATCGGCTCCTCGGTCGACCTGGCCTACGTCGACCAGTCCCGCGAGTCGCTCGACGACGCGAGGACGGTCTACGAGGAGATCACCGACGGAAACGACCTGCTCAAGCTCGGCGCCCGAGAGGTGAACGGGCGGGCCTACGTGGCGTCGTTCAACTTTCGGGGCTCCGACCAGCAGAAGCCGGTCGGCGTGATGTCGGGCGGCGAGCGCAACCGCGTGCACCTGGCCAAGGTGCTGCGCCGGGGCGGCAACGTGCTCCTGCTCGACGAGCCGACCAACGACCTCGACGTCGACACCCTGCGGGCCCTCGAGGACGCGCTCGAGGCGTTCCCCGGCTGCGCCGTGGTGATCAGCCACGACCGCTGGTTCCTCGACCGCGTCGCCACCCACATCCTGGCCTTCGAGGGCGACAGCCAGGTGCGGTGGTTCGAGGGCAACTTCAGCGAGTACGAGGCGTGGCGTCGCAAGGAGCTCGGCGCCGAGGCCGACCAGCCGCACCGCATCAAGTACAAGCCGCTGTCGCGCTGAGCCCCTACTCGGCGCCCACCAGCTCGCGCAGCACGGGCAGGCTCACCGACCCTGACCCGAGCACGGCGTCGTGGAACGACCGGATGTCGAAGCCGCCGTCCGCGTCGGCCTCCGCCGCGCGCCGCAGCCGCTGGATCTCGAGCTGGCCGACCTTGTAGCTGAGTGCCTGGCCGGGGATGGCGACGTAGCGGTCGACCTCGGTCGTGATCTCGTCGACCCCGACCGGGGCGTTCGCCACCATGAAATCGATCGCCCGCTGGCGGCTCCAGCCGAGCGTGTGCAGGCCGGTGTCGACGACGAGGCGGCACGACCGCCACGAGTCGCCCGCCAGCATGCCGATCCGCTCGAGGTCGTCGTGGTAGAGGCCCATCTCGTCGGCGAGGCGCTCGGTGTAGAGCGCCCACCCCTCGACGAAGGCGGTGTTGCCGAACGACAAGCGCTGGAACCGGGGCACGTGGTCGAGCTCGTTGGCGATCGTGAGCTGCAGGTGATGGCCGGGGATGGCCTCGTGGTAGACGACCGACGCCGTCTCGAAGCGGTTGCGCTCGCCCGGCTCGTGCAGGTTCGCGAAGTACGCGCCGGGCCGCGAGCCGTCGGCGGCCGGCGGGAAGTAGTAGCCGGCGGGCGCGTCGGCGGCCAAGAAGTCGGGAATCGGCTTGATGGCGCACGGCGAGGCCGGCAGCCGCCCGAACCACTCCCCCATCACGCCCGTCGCCCTGGCCATGAATCGGCGCGCGTCGTCCATGATCTGGTTCCCGTCGCCGTAGCGAAGGGCGGGGTCGCCCCGCAGCCGGTCGAAGACCTCGGCCTGGTCGTGGGTGCCGAACAGCCGGCCGCCCACCTCCGCGTACTCGCCGGCCAGGCGGTCGAGCTCCTCGAGGCCCGTCTCGTGGATCGCCTCGGCGGTCATGTCGTCGAGCGTCGTGTGCTCGGCGATCAGGCTGCGGTAGAGGTGGGCGCCGTCCTCGCCGAGCCATGAGAGGCCGCAGCGGTCGTCGGGGCGGGACACGGGCAGAAGCTCGTCGGCCAGCACGTCGCGGTAACGCTGGAACGCCGGGCGGATGCGGTCCCGGGCCACGTCGGTGAGCGTGGCGCGCCACGCCACCTCGCCATCCCAGTGCTCGGGGCCGGCCAGGGCGACGAAGGGGTCGGTGGACAGGTCTGACCTCAGGTACCCGTCGATCTGGTGCAACGACCGCTCGATCGTGAGCCGGGCGGGCGTCCGGCCGGCAGCGAGGCCGGCTCGGAACCGCTCGGCCGCCTGGTCGAGCAGCGTGCCGATCCGGCGGTGGCGCTCGACCAGCTTCTCCGCGCTCTCGGGCGTCGGGGCGTTGACCTCGGGAGCGGAGGTGAGCAGATCGGCGTGTATGCCGTCCATCTGCTCGGACCGCATCTCGGTGAGGCGATGCTCCAGCGCCTGGGCCCCGCGTGCCAGTTCCACCCGCAGGAGGCTGCGGGTCACCCGGTCGCCGGCGTCGAGCCCGGACGGGTCGACGGCGTCGACGCGCCCCAGGAGGTCGGTCCACCGCGTCCGGAGCCGCTCGTCGGCCTCGGCCGACACGTCCTCGATCCGGTCGTCGAACCGGCGGTCGCCCAGCAGGGTGGCCGTCGTCGGCGACGCCTCCATCGAGGCGTCCCAGTACTCGTCGGCCAGGGCGATCAGTTCGTCGTGTGCGCTCACCGCGCCATCTTGGCCGCTGTCGCCCGCGGTCGAGGGAGCAGATCGCACACCCGGACGCCAGCCGGTCGCACCGCGAGCTGGGAGCGTCACATCACGAGAGTGCATGAGAGTGCAAGCTGTGGCCGAACGGGTGCGGCCGTTAGCGTCGCAGGGATGGGGACGGGACGGGGCCGGCTCACGCGGATGGCGCTGAGCCGGCGGCGGGGCGACCAGGCGGGCGATGAGCCGAGCGGGGACGGCGGCCCCAGGCGGGGCGCGGCCGGGGCCGGTGCCGGCGACGTGATCCGGGTGGTGGTGCGACCGCTCGTCTACGACGACGTGCCGGCGGCCGAAAATCTGCTGGACGCCGCCGTGGCTGGCCGGCGGCAGCGGCGCCTCGGGGAGGAGCACGACGTGCTCGGCCTCCCGGGCTTCGGCGCGTGGGGCGGCGACGAGCTGATCGGCCTCGCCACGTGGACCGCCGAGCGGCCCCGCGCCGAGCTCGCCGTCCTCGCCGTGGCGGCCGGGCACCGCGGCCACGGCATCGGCGGCGTGCTCCTCGAGTGGGTGGCGGCAGCCGGCCGCAAGCACGGCACGCATCACCTGTGGCTCGTCACGACGAACGACAACCTCGACGCCCTGCGCCTCTACCAGCGCCACGCCTTCCGGCTGGTCGAGCTGCACGCCGGCGCGATCGACGATGCCCGCGAGCACAAGCCCGAGATCCCCCGGGACGGCCGGTGCGGCATCCCGCTGCGCGACGAGCTGGTCCTCGAGCGCCGCCTCTGACCCGGCGTGCGCTCGAGGGCGAACCGGTGACCCGGCGTGCGCTCGCGGTCGGACCGGGCGCCGGGCGTCCGACGCTCGGGCCACCTCAGGGCAGGTCCGTGACCTCAACCCGTGAGCTTGGCCAGCGCTGCGAGCACCAGGTCGGCCTGGGCGACCGCGTCGCCGTCGTGCGGTGTCAGGCGCAGGTCGGGGTCGGCCGGCGCCTCGTAGGGGTCGCCGATCCCCGTGAACCCCCGGATCTCGCCGGCTCGCGCCTTGGCGTAGAGCCCCTTGGGGTCACGCGCCTCGCACACGGCGAGGGGCGTGTCGACGAACACCTCGACGAACGGCAGCCCGACCGCGTCGTGGATCCCCCGGGCCCGGTCGCGGTCGGCGGCGTACGGGCTGATCACGGGCACGAGCGCCACCACGCCAGCGTCGGCGAACAGGCGGGCCACCTCGCCCACCCGACGGATGTTCTCGGTGCGATCGGCCGCCGAGAAGCCGAGGTCGGCGTTGAGCCCGTGGCGAAGGTTGTCGCCGTCGAGCAGGTAGGCGGCGCGGCCGGTGGCCACCAGCGCCCGCTCGACCTCGACGGCCACCGTCGACTTGCCCGAACCGGACAGCCCGGTCAGCCACACCGTCGCGCCCCGGTGGGGCCGGTCGGCGCGCCCGACGCCTCCGGTGTGCCAGACGACGTCGCCGCTCACGACCCGCTCACGAGACGTCGGTGGGACCGAGGATCATCCCGGCGCCCACGGTCGTGTTCGACGACTCGTCGACCAGGATGAAGCTGCCGGTCGCCCGGTTGCGCCGGTACTCGTCGTAGAACAGCGGCACGGTCGTGCGCAGCCGCACCCGGCCGATCTCGTTGAGCCCGAGCGCCGCCGCCGACTCGTCGCGGTGCAGCGTGTTGATGTCGAGGCGGTACTGCAGGTCCTTCACCAACGCCCGCCCCCAGCGGGTCGTGTGCTTGATCGCCAGCTTGGACCCCGTGCGCAGCTGGGTGTCGTTCGTGAGCCAGCTGACCGAGGCCTCGATGTCCTGGCCGACGTGGGGCCGGTTGCGGTCGCGGCAGATCATGTCGCCACGCGACACGTCGATGTCGTCGGTCAGGCGCATCGTCACCGCCATGGGGGCGAACGCCTCCTCGACCGGCCCGTCCGCCGTGTCGATGGCGGCGATCGTGGAGGCGAACCCGGACGGCAGCACCACGACCCGGTCCCCTGGCTTCAGCACCCCGCCGGCCATCGTGCCGGCGTAGCCGCGGTAGTCGTGCAGCTCGCTCGTCTGGTCCTGCGGGCGGATGACGTACTGCACCGGGAACCGCGCGTCGATGAGGTTGCGGTCGCTGGCGATATGGGTCTCCTCCAGCAGGTGGAGGAGCGACGAGCCGTCGTACCAGGGCATGTTCACCGACCGGTCGACCACGTTGTCGCCGAGCAGCGCGGAGACGGGCACGAACGTGAGGTCGTGGACGTCGAGCTTCATGGCGAAGGACCGGAACTCGGCCTTGATCTCGTCGAAGCGCTCCTGCGACCAGTCGACGAGGTCCATCTTGTTGATGCAGACCACCAGGTGCGGGATGCCCAGCAGCGACGCCAGGAACGCGTGGCGCCGCGATTGCTCGATCACGCCCTTTCGGGCGTCGATCAGCACGAGCGCCAGGTCGGCGGTCGAGGCGCCGGTGACCATGTTGCGCGTGTACTGGATGTGCCCGGGGGTGTCGGCGATGATGAACTTCCGTCGCGGTGTGGCGAAGTAGCGGTAGGCGACGTCGATCGTGATGCCCTGCTCGCGTTCGGCACGGAGTCCGTCGGTGAGGAGCGCCAGGTTCGTGTGCACGTCGCCCCGCTCGGCGCTCGTACGCTCGACCGACTCGAGCTGGTCCTCGAAGATGGCCTTCGAGTCGTAGAGGAGCCGGCCGATCAGCGTCGACTTGCCGTCGTCGACCGACCCCGCCGTGGCGAACCGGAGCAGCTCCATCAGAAGTAGCCCTCGCGTTTGCGGTCTTCCATGCCGGCCTCGCTGATGCGGTCGTCGGCCCGGGTTGCGCCCCGCTCGGTCAGGCGGGTCACGGCCGTCTCCTGGACGATGGCATCGAGGTCGGCGGCCGACGACTCGACGGCGCCGGTGCAGGTGGCGTCGCCGACGGTGCGGAAGCGGACGGTGCGTTCCTCGATCTCCTCGCTGTCGACCGTGGTGGTCCACGGCGTCTCGGCCAGCCACATGCCGTCGCGCTGGAACACCCTGCGCCGGTGGGCGAAGTAGATCGACGGCAGGTCGACGCCCTCCGCGGCGATGTACTGCCAGACGTCGAGCTCGGTCCAGTTGGACAGCGGGAACACCCGGATGTGCTCGCCCTTCTTGTGGCGCCCGTTGTAGAGGTTCCACAGCTCGGGGCGCTGGTTCTTCGGGTCCCACTGGCCGAAGTCGTCGCGGAAGCTGAACACCCGCTCCTTGGCCCGGGCTTTCTCCTCGTCGCGGCGGGCGCCCCCGAACACGGCGTCGAAGCGGTGCTTCTCGATGGCCTCGAGCAGCGACACGGTCTGGAGCCGGTTGCGGCTGGCGCCGACGCCCGTGTGCTCGACGACCTTGCCGGCGTCGATCGCGTCCTGCACGCTCGCCACAACCAGCCGGATGCCCAGCTCGGCCACGCGGCGGTCTCGGTAGGCCAGCACCTCGGGGAAGTTGTGCCCGGTGTCGACGTGCATGACGGGGAACGGCAGCTTGGCCGGGGCGAACGCCTTCACCGCCAGGTGCAGCATCACGGCTGAGTCCTTGCCGCCCGAGAACAGCAGGACGGGACGCTCGAACTCGGCCGCCACCTCGCGGATGATGTGGATCGCCTCCGCCTCCAGGGTCTGGAGGTGCGTCAGCTCATAGGTCGTCGTGGACATGTGAGCGCCCAGGCTAAATCCCGACCTGTCGGGTAAGCAATCCGCGGGCGCTGCTAAGCAAGGGACCCATGGCAGCGCCCAGCGCGGCCCGTGGCGGCCCCGCGACCGACGACGACCACGCTTTGGCGGCCCGCCTCGCCACCGAGGCCGGGCGCCTGCTCGTCGAGCTGCGCTCCCGCATGGTGGCCCGGGGCGTCACCGGCCGGCTTCTGGGCGACGAGGGCGACGCCGCCGCCCACCGCCTGCTGGTCGAGCGGCTGGCCACCGAGCGGCCGGACGACGCGGTGCTCTCCGAGGAGGGCCGCGACGACCCCGGCCGCCTGTCCCGGCCCCGCGTGTGGATCGTCGACCCGCTCGACGGCACCCGCGAGTTCGGCGAGGTGCCCCGCACCGACTGGGCCGTGCACGTGGCGCTGGCCGTCGACGGCGACCCGGTGGTCGGGGCCGTGGCCCTGCCCGCCAGCGACCTCACGCTCGCGACCCGCCCGGCGCCGCCGCCCCCGCCGGCCCGGGCGGACGGCGGACCGGCCCGAGTCCTGGTCAGCCGGTCACGCCCGCCGGCGGCCGCCGCGCGGGTGGCCGAGGCCCTCGGCGGCGAGCTCGTGCCGCTCGGGTCGGCCGGCGCCAAGGCGATGGCGGTCGTGCTGGGCGATGCCGAGGTCTACCCGCACAGCGGTGGCCAGTACGAGTGGGACTCCGCCGCCCCCGTGGCCGTCGCCCGGGCCGCCGGCCTGCACGCGTCCCGGCTCGACGGCTCGCCGCTCCTCTACAACCGGGCCGACACCTACCTACCGGACCTGCTCATCTGCCGCCCCGAGCTGGCCGAGGTGGTCATCGCCGCCGCCACGGGCGGCTGACACGGGCCGCTGGACGACGGACGCGACGAGGCCGGGGCGTACGCCCCGGCCTCGTGCGGTGACCGACGGTGCGAGTCCGTCGGTGTGAACGTGTGCGGGGTGTCAGGCGGTGCGGAACCGGCGGATGGCGAGCAGCACGGTCAAGCTGGGTGCGGCTCGTCGGGGACGCGCGCGACGACGTCGTCGGACGGCTTCGGCGCCGGCCCGAGGGCGAGCGCCAGCACGTGATCGGC
>Ga0126307_10002249_pt1 | contig 12998 bp, 16 predicted proteins | sample Plot28_FD_89955 | JGI IMG/M metagenome (GOLD analysis project Ga0126307, IMG submission 89955) | Serpentine soil microbial communities from UC McLaughlin Reserve, CA, USA - Plot28 | ecosystem: Environmental > Terrestrial > Soil > Grasslands | place: USA: UC McLaughlin Reserve, Lake County...
GCCTGGACGATGTCGGCCCGCAGGCCCGCCCGGTGCACCATCCCCTTGAGGACCCCGGGGTAGGTGAGGCCCTCGATGTGGTTACAGGGCTCGCACCACTCGGCGCCCACGGCCTCCACCTCGCCCACCCGGAAGCGCTTCCCGAGCAGGTCGTTCAGCCGCACCCCGCTCGTGAGCAGCTGGCGGCGGATCTCCGCGTGTGACAGCGCAATTCCGGTCTCGTCGCTGAAAGCCTCGAGCGCCTCCTCCTCGACGAGCGTGATGTCACCGCGACCGAAGTAGCGGTCGCCCTGCAGGCCGTCGTCGGTCACTTCGATGCTGTCGACCGGCTCGGGGAGCTGCTCGTGCTCGGCGGCGATTCGAATGGCCTGTACACGTCCGGGCATGGCGTCCAGAGTAGCCTGCTTCGCGCGATGCGCATCCTCGAAGAGGTCGTCGAGCACTATTTGCGGGACCTCCGCCCGGAGCGCTCGCCCGTCATGCGCGAGATGGAGGAGCACGCGGAGCGCGACTCGATCCCGATCGTGCACTGGGAGACCGGCCGCCTGCTGGCGGTGCTCTGCCGGGTGCTCGACCCGGTGGTGCTCGAGGTCGGCACCGCGATCGGCTACTCGAGCCTGCACATGGCGGAGCAGCTCGAGCGCGGCCGCGTGGTGACGCTCGAGCGCGACCCGGAGCGGGCCGCGCAGGCGCGTACCTACCTCGAGCGCGGCGGGGTGGCGGACCGGGTCGAGCTCGTCGAGGGCGACGCGCTCGAGACGCTGCCCGAGCTCGCCGGGCCCTTCGACCTGCTCTTCGTCGACGCGAGCAAGGGCGAGTACGCCCGCTACATCGAGCTGGCGGAGCCGAAGCTCACGGCGCGCGCGCTGATGGTGGTGGACAACCTGCTGATGCGCGGCGAGGTGGCGTTGCCCGAGGCCGCCGACACCAGGTGGAACCCCGACTCGCTCGCGTCCGCGCGGCGCCTCAACTCGGAGCTGCTCGCCTCGGACGACTGGCTCGCCTGCGTCCTCCCGGTGGGCGACGGGATCGCCGTCGCCGCCCGGTAGTGGCAGCGATGGCTTCCCGGCTAGCCGACGATCGGCATGGTCCGCTCGGCGGCGAGCCGGCTGAGCGCGCTCTGCATCTCGCCGGTGACCAGCTCGTAGGCGTCGTCGGCCTCGGGCCTGGCGCCGAGCTGTTCCTTCAGGTCAATCTTGGGCAGGACCCGGACTACGATCTTCGCCGGTAGCGGCACCCGTCCCGGGAGATCCATGATCGTGAGCCCGAAGGGCGGCGCCACCTGGGCCGGGAAAACCTTCACCCGCAGCAGCCGGTCGAGTCGCAGTCGCCGAGCGATGTCGCGACCCTGTCCGAGGAAGAGCGCGGTCTCCTGGCCACCGATCGCCACCACCGGCACGATCGGGCAGCCGCGCTCGATCGCCAGCTCCGCGAAGCCGCGCCGTCCCGCGAAGTCGATCTTGCTGGACTCCCACGTGGGCCGGTAGGTCTCGTGGTCGCCGCCCGGGTAGACCAGCAGGGCCGCGTTGCGCTCGAGCGCGCGGTTCATGTTCTCGGGCGACGCCGGCACCGTGCCGTAGCACGACAGGCTGGCGCGCGCGCCCGGAATCTTGAACACGAGGTCGTGGGCGAGCTGGTGGAAGCGCCGCAGCGGGCCGAAGTAGTCGTAGAAGCCCTGGGCGAACACGAACGTGTCGGCGATCAGCGTGCCGCCGGAGTGGTTTCCGACAAGCAGGATCGGCCCGTCCTCGGGGATGTGGTCGAGGCCGCGCACCTCGGCCCGGAAGTAGACCTTCGACATCGCGCGAAGGGCCGGCAGCGTCGTGCGGATGTAGGCCGGATCCCAGGCGTCGAGCCAGTCGTCCGGGTGCTTCCGGGCTCCGATCACGTCCTCCGTCGCCACGGCCGCCATCCGCGCGGAGCCCGCGGCAGCGCCAAGCACCTGCTCCAGAAGCGCCTTCTCCGCCATGTGCCGGCTATACCCAGGCCATGGACGCGATGATCTGGCTATGCGCCTCCTCCTGATCGCCTTTGCGGCTGTGCAGCTGATCACCGGGCTGGTGCTTTGGATCACGCCTGGGTTCTTCTACGACGAGATCGGCCCGTTCGGAGCCCGGAACGACCACTACATGGGCGACGTGGCGACCTGGTACCTCGCGCTGGGCGGCGCTCTGCTGGTAACCGTGCGACGCGAATCGTGGCGCGTGCCGGTGCTCGCGCTCGCGCTGGGACAATACGTGCTGCACTCGGTCAACCATCTGGTCGACATCGGCGAGGCCGACCCCTCATGGCTCGGTCCGGCTGATTTCGTATCGCTTACCCTCGGCGCAGTGCTGCTGGCGTGGATGTTGAAACAGGTGACGGCGACGTGAGGGTGTTCGTTGCGGGCGCCAGCGGGGCGATCGGGCGGCCGCTCATTCCGAAACTGGTCGCCGCGGGCCACGAGGTGACCGGCATGACGCGGTCGGACGCCAGTGCCGAGGCCATACGCCACGCGGGGGCGCACGCGGCCGTCGTGGACGTATTCGACGCGGACGCCGTGCGAGCCGCGGCCGAGGAGGCGGGCGCCGAAGTCGTGGTGCACGAGCTCACCGCCCTCCCTGACCGGTTCGACTTCCGGAAGAAGGATCTCTACGCCCCGACCAACCGGTTGCGCACGGAGGGCACGCGCAACCTGCTCGACGCAGCGCGCGCCGCCGGCGCGCGGCGCTTCGTCAGCCAGAGCATCGCCTTCGCGTACCGGAACGACGGCGGCCGCGTGAAGATCGAGGAGGACCCTCTGCTCGAGGACGCGCCCGGGCCCTTCGGCAGCGGCGTTAGGGCGCTCCGCGCGATGGAGGCGATGGTGCTCGGAGCCGAGGGCATGGACGGCCTGGTGCTCCGTTACGGCTTCTTCTACGGGCCGGGCACGCACTATGCCGAGGACGGTGCGATGGTTGCGGACGTCCGCCGTCGGAGGTTGCCGATCGTCGGCAAGGGCACCGGCGTGTTCTCTTTCATCCACGTCGAGGACGCGGCGGATGCGACCGTGGCAGCCGTCGAGCGGGGCGCACCGGGCGCCTATAACGTCACCGACGATGAGCCGGCAGCGATGAGCGCGTGGGTCCGTGTCCTGGCCGAGGCGGCGGGCGCGAGGCGCCCGCTGCGCGTCCCGGTCTGGCTCGCGAAGCTCGTCGGCGGCAGGCAGGCCGCCGACTTCGCCTCCGAGCTGCGCGGCGCGTCGAACGAGAAGGCAAAGCGCGAGCTGGGCTGGCAGCCGGCGCACCCGAGCTGGCGAACGGGGTTCGCGGAGTCGCTGTCCTGATGTCCGCGTACCGCCAACAGGCACATATCGATGCGCCGCTCGAAGCGGTGTGGGGGCTGGTCGGCAGTCCGCGCCGTTACCCGGAGTGGTGGCCGCGCGTGATCGAGGTGAGCGGGGAGCGCTTCGAGGAGGGCGACGAGTACGCACAGGTGACCAAGGACCCGATCGGCGGCAGGTCGGAGTCGAACTTCCTGCTCGAGCGGCGCAAGGACCTCCGCGAGATCCGGATGAGCTGCCGGCTGACGGGGATGTACGCGGACTGGCTTCTGACCCCGGCCCAGGGCGGCACGTTCGTCGAGGTAGAGATGGGCATGCAGCCCCGGCGGCTCGGCGATCGCCTATTCGACGGGGCGATCGGCCGAACGTACTTCCGCCGCTGGACCACCGAGTCGCTTGACGGCCTGCGCGAGGCGCTCAGCCGCGCTCAGCGAAAGCGCGGAAGCACCTCGCGCTCGTAGAAGTCGAAGAAGCCGTCCTGGTCGGGGCCGATCTGGTGGAGGTAGACGTGGTCGCAGCCGGCATCCTCGAAGCGCCTGATCATCTCCACGTGCCGCTCGGGATCGGGTCCGCAGGCCACGATGCCGGCCATGTCGTCCTCCGACAGGAGCTGCGCGGCCTGCTCGAAGTGCGCCGGCTGGGGCAGCTCCTGTGACAGCTCCCCCGGCAACGCGATGTTGGGGAACCACTCGAGCGCGGTCCGCTTCGCGTCGTCCTCGGACCGCGCCCAGCAGACGTGGCACTGGCCGTAGCGCGGCTTGCCCTCGCCGCCGCTCTCGGCGAACTTCCTCGCCGCCTCCTCGCTCGGCGAGGCCAGGATCAGCCCGTCGCCGATCCGGCCGGCGACGTCCGCCGCGGCCTCGCCGCCGGCGGCCACGTACACCTCCGGCGGCTCCTCCGGCGTCGTGTACAGGCGCGCGTTGACCACCCGGTAGTGGCGCCCGCGGTGGGACACGAGCTTGCCCGTCCACAGCTCGCGGATCACCTCCACCGCCTCCTCGAGCATGTCGAGGCGGTCGCGCGCCGGCGGCCAGCGGTCGGCCAGGACGTGCTCGTTCAGGTTCTCGCCCGAGCCGACGCCGAGGAAGAAGCGACCCTCCAGCATCATCGCGGCCGTGGCGCTCGCGTGCGCGACGATCGCCGGGTGGATGCGGATCGTCGGGCAGGTGACGCCCGTGCCGAGCCGGAGGCGCTCGGTCGCGTTCGCGATCGCGCCGATCACAGCCCAGACGAAGGGCGTCTCGCCCTGCCTGTCGGTCCACGGGTGGAAGTGGTCGGAGATAAGCGCGAATGAGAAGCCGGCGTCCTCCGCCCGCGCGGCGTTCCGGACGAGCCGCAGCGGGCCGTGCTCCTCGCACGAGAGGGCATATCCCAGCTCTGGCATGGCCAGCGGCTACCCGTAGCGGCCGATCGCAAGCACGAAGACGCCGCTTCCGATCATCACGACGACGACGCCGATCGCCACGAGCGCGCGCGTGCGCGTGAGATGGCCGAGGAGCGCGACGACGAACCCCGCGCCCATGAGGAAGAACGAGAGTGTGAGCAGCGATTCCAGGTCGTCCGGGCCTTCGTCCCCGAGGCCGGGCAGGTCCGGGATCTGGGCGAGCAGGGCGGCGCGCAAGGGGGCGAAAGTATCCTTCGAGGCGGATGAGCGGCGAGTTCACCAGCATCGACCACGCCCGCGAGCGCCTCGCGGAGGTCGGGTACCTCGCGGACGAGTCCGCCTCGCTCGTCTCGTTCCTCGCCGGGCGGCTCGGCAAGCCGGTGCTCGTCGAAGGACCGGCGGGCGTCGGAAAGACGGAGCTGGCGAAGGCCGTGTCGCGCGCCACCGAGCGGCGCCTGATCCGGCTCCAGTGCTACGAGGGGCTCGACGAGGCCAAGGCGCTCTACGAGTGGAACTACCGCAAGCAGCTGCTGCGCATCCAGACCGAGGCAACCGACACGGGCTGGCAGGAGGTGAAGGACGACATCTTCGGCGAGGAGTTCATGCTCGCCCGCCCGCTCCTGACCGCGATCACCGCCGAGGAGCCCGTGGTGCTACTGATCGACGAGATCGACAAGACGGACCAGGAGTTCGAGGCGCTGCTGCTCGAGGTGCTCTCGGACTTCCAGATCTCGATTCCCGAGCTGGGCGTCGTCGAGGCGCGTACGCGCCCGCTCGTCCTCCTGACCTCGAACAACTCGCGTGAGCTGACCGAGGCGCTCAAGCGCCGCTGCCTCTACCTCTGGCTCGACTACCCGACGATCGAGCGCGAGCTCGAGATCGTCCACCTGCACGCGCCCGAGCTGGACCAGGCGGTCGCGCGGAAGCTCGTCGAGGTCATCCATATGGTGCGCTCGCTCGATCTCAAGAAGCCGCCCTCTATAGCGGAGTCGATCGACTGGGCGCGCGCGCTGCTCCTGCTCGGGGCCGAGGACGTGGACCAGGCGGTGCTGGAGCGCACGATGTCGATCATCGTCAAGCACCGCACGGACCTCGACCTCGTGGCGGAGCGCGTCGGCGTGAAGCTCGGCGATGGCCTCTTCGGGCGGCAGGCGGGGTAACCGCGGCCTCTACGGCGGCGTGCCGGCCGCTCCGGGCCCGGCGGGGATGGCGCCGCGCCTGCTCGAGTTCGCCGACGAGCTGCGTAACGAGGGCGTCGCGGTCGGGACCTCGGAGCTGCTCGACGCCTTCCAGGCGCTGGACGCCGTGAGCTGGACCTCGCGCGAGGACTTCCGCGAGGCGCTCGCCGCGACGCTCGCGAAGTCGCAGGAGGACCGGCACGTGCTCGACGTGCTGTTCGAGCGCTTCTTCTTCCGCACGGTCGAGCGCGAAGCGCTCGAGCAGGGCCTGGCCGAAGAGCGCTTCCGAGGCGGCGACCAGCTCGACCTGGATGCGCTTCGCGAGCGCATCCGAGAGGCGATCCGCGCCGGCTCCGACGGCGAGATGCGCGACCTCGCCCGCCTCGCGATCGCGGCCTTCGGCCGCCTGGGCGAGGGCTCCGGCGTCATCGGCGTGGACGTGCAGCGGATCAGGCGCACGCTGAGCCTGAAGGGCGAGAAGCAGGGCGCCGAGCCTGCGGGGGGGCGGGATCCCGATTCGGTGCCGCGCGAGCGCCTGCAGGAGTTCGAGCGCCACGTGCGGCGCGAGCTCGAGCGCCAAATGATCGAGCGGACGCAGGCACTGCCGCCGGCGAAGCCGCTGCGGGAGCTCGACCGCGCCCTGCCCTCGAACCCGGCGCAGGACCTCTCACAGGTGCACCGTACGGTTGCCCAGCTGAAGAAGCGGCTCGCCTCGCATGGCCGTGAGCACCGCGGGCGGCGGCGCTCATGGCAGGTGGACGTCCGCCGCACGCTGCGCGCGTCACTCCAGACGGGCGGCGTGCCGCTCGACCTGAAGTACCGGCCGCGGCGGCCGCGGCGGCCGGAGCTGTACGTGCTCTGCGACGTGTCCACGAGCGTCACGAGCGCGAGCGTCTTCTTCCTGTCGGTGCTCCACGCGCTCCATGACCAGTTCCGGAAGCTGCGCTCCTTCGTCTTCGTGGAGCGGATCTCGGAGGTCACGGACGTCTTCAAGCGCGAGCGCTCCTTCGCGGCCGTATCGCGGCGGATCGCCACGGACGCCGGCGTCGCCGACGTCTCGGGCTATACGGACTACGGGCGCGTTTGGCTCGAGTTCCTCGACAAGGTCGTGGACGACCTCGACCCGCGCTCCACGGTCATCGTGCTCGGCGACGCTCGCACGAATGGCCGCGAGCCGCATGCGCAGGTATTCGGCCACGTGGCCGAGCGCGCCGGCCGCACGTTCTGGATCAACCCCGAGCCGCGCCTCTACTGGAACTACGGCGACTCGGTTATGGCTGCGTACGAGCCGTTCTGCGACGGCGTGTTCGAGTGCTGGACGACGAAGCAGCTGGAAGCGTTCGTGAACGCCGTCGCCGAGCTGCGCGCCGTCTAGGAGTGATGCCTGCGGAGAAAGCGATGCAGACTGAAGCCAAGGCTCTCGCGGCGGAACCTCTCCTGTTTCGGGAAGTCACACGGCGCTATCCGAGGGTTACCGCTCTTCAGGGCATCGACCTCTCGGTGCGGCAGGACGAGGTGCTCGCCGTGGTGGGTCCCTCGGGCTGCGGCAAATCGACGCTGCTCGAGCTGATGGCCGGCCTTCAGGAGGCCGACGAGGGCACGGTCTCGGCGGCGGGCGCGACCGACGCGGCGGGGAGGCGCGCCGCCTGCGCCTACATGCCGCAGCGCGACCTCCTGCTGCCGTGGCGGGACGCGCTCGCGAACGCGGCGCTGGCACTCGAGTGCCAGGGCGTGCCGCGCTCCGAGGCACGCGCGCGCGCTGAGCCGCTCTTCGAGCGCTTCGGCCTGGCCGAGTTCGAGCACGCGCGGCCCAGCGAGCTCTCAGGCGGCATGCGCCAGCGCGTGGCCTTCCTCCGCACGCTGCTTCCTGGCCGCCCCGTGCTGCTCCTCGACGAGCCCTTCGGCGCGCTCGACTCGATCACCCGCGCGTCGATGCAGCACTGGCTCGCGGAGGCGCTGGGCCAGGAGCCGCGGACGGTGCTGCTCGTGACCCACGACGTCGAGGAGGCCTTCTTCCTCGCGGACCGGGTGGCGGTGCTCTCGCCGCGTCCGGGTCGGGTGATGGCGGAGATCGACGTCGACCTCCCGCGGCCGCGCGAGGTGACGAGCGCGGAGTTCGCCGCGCGCAAGCGCCGCGCATTGGAGGCCCTGGGGCTGTGAGCGGTTCGCGGCCCGGACGCGCCCGCGCCGTGCGAGTCGGCCTGGCGGCCGCGCTGCTTGCGCTGTTCGTGCTCGCCTGGCAGGGCGTCGCGTCGCTCGACTCCGTCGATGATCTGACGCTCGCATCGCCGGTCGAGACGTTCGAGGCGCTTCGCGACGACTGGTCGCTCCTCATGGACAACGCCGGCGTGACGCTCGTGGAGGTGCTGCTCGGGCTCACCATCTCGACCGTCGCGGGCGTCTCCTTCGCGGTCGCGATGCACATGTTCCGCCCACTTCGCGACGCCGCGTATCCCCTGCTGGTCGCCTCGCAGGCGATCCCGGTCGTCGTGCTCGCCCCGATCTTTGTGTTGGCCTTCGACTACGGCATCGGCCCCAAGCTCGCGATCGTTGCGCTGATCTGCTTCTTCCCGATCACCGTGAACCTGCTGGACGGCCTGCGCTCGGTCGAGCCCGAGCTGCTCAAGCTGATGCGGAGCATGGGCGCGTCGCGGCTCCGGGCGCTTCGCTCCGTGGAACTGCCCGCGTCGCTGCCCTTCCTGTTCAGCGGGCTGAAGGTGGCAGCTACCGTGTCGGTCATCGGAGCCGTGTTCGGCGAGTGGGCCGGGGCCGAGGAGGGCCTGGGCCGGCTGGTGCTCCTTGGCAACAATCAGCTCCAGACGCCGCGCGTGTATGCCGGGATCGTCCTTCTGACGCTGATGGCGATCGCGTTGTTTGCGCTCGTCGCTCTGGCGGAACGTTTGGCGTGTCCGTGGAATCGAAACGAACAACCCGCATGAAGTGGCTGGCCGCCCTGGTTTGCGCGGCGGCTCTCCTGCTCGCCGGCTGCGGCGAGAAGGAGGACGCGCTCGAGCCGTCCGGCTCGAAGCGCGTCGAGCTCATGCTCGATTACTTCCCGAACGCGGACCACGCCGGGATCTACGCGGCCCAAGCCGGCGGCGACTTCAAGCAAGCCGGCCTGGACGTGGAGATCCGCCAGCCGCCGGACCCCGCGGCGCCGATCAAGCAGGTGGCCGCGGGGCGCGTCGACCTCGCCATCTCCTACGAGCCGGAGGTGCTGCGAGCGCGCGACCAGGGCCTCGCCGTGGTCAGCGTCGCCGCCCTCGTCCAGAAACCGCTCACCTCGATCATCTCGCTGCCGAAGGCGAAGATCGCCGGGCCGGCGGACCTGAAGGGCAAGACCATCGGCACGGCGGGGATCGACTACCAGGAGGCCTACCTGCGGGCGATCCTGACCAACGCCGGGGTGAGTCCCTCGTCCGTGAAGGTCCGCAACGTCGGCTTCGGCTTCAGCCCGGCGCTCATCGCCGGCAGGATCGATGCCGCCCTGGGCGCCTTCTGGAACTACGAGGGTCAGGAGCTGAAGCTGCGCGGCAAGCGGCCGCGGATCATCCGCATAGACGAGGTGGGCGTGCCCACCTACAACGAGCTCGTCCTGGTGGCGAACAAGTCCGCGCTCGAGCGCGACGCCGGGAAGATCCGTGCCTTCATCGGAGCGATCTCGCGCGGCACGCGCGACCTGCGCCGCGATCCCGACAAGGCGATCGACGGGCTGCTAGACGCGAATCCCGACCTCGACCCGGACCTGCAACGCGCGTCCGTCGAGGTGACGCTCCCGCTGTTCTTCCCGCCCGACGACAAGCCGTTCGGCTGGCAGGCCCCCGCCCAATGGGACGAGTTCTCGGCCTGGATGAAGAACAACCAGCTGCTCGAGAACCCGCCCGAGCCGGCGGCCTCGTACGACAACCACCTGCTGCCCGGCGCCGGGCTCTGAGCTAATCCTTTCTGGCTTCGGGGTTAGCGACGATTACGGACGAGAAGAGCAGCCTTTGCACGAGAGGCGGCGGCACTGGCGGGAATAGCAGCATCACCATCTCGCGGTGCCTCGCGGCGAGCGAGAGCGCCTCGCGGAGGCGCCGATGCCCGGCCAGGAAGCTCGGGCGCCCCTCCAGGACAACGTGCCGGGCTCGGGCTCGGGCTCGGGCGAGTGCGGCGGGGCGAGAGCTGGAATCGGCGAGACTGACGCCATCGTGCGCTTCGAGCTGTCCGACGATTCCCACCTGCGTCTGCTGGCGGAGGCCGACGCCGACGAGCTCTACGGCGTCATCGAGCGCAACCGGGCGTACCTGGCCGAGTGGCTGCCCTGGGCAGCCGGCCAGACCCGGGAGGGAACGCTCGAGTTCATCCGCAAGACGGGCCGGCAGCTGGAGCTGAACGACGGGTTTCAGGGCGTGCTGGTCTCGGGCGGGCAGATCGCCGGCGCCGGCGGGTTCCTCTCGGTCAACTGGGAGGCGCGCGCGACCAGGCTGGGCTACTGGCTGGCCGAGGCGCGCCAGGGCCGGGGGCTAATGACGAGCGCCGTGAGCGCCCTCATCGACCATGCCTTCGACGAGTGGGAACTGAACCGGGTGGAGATACAGGCCGCCACCGGCAACCGCCGGAGCCGCGCGATCCCGGAGCGGCTCGGCTTCCAGCAGGAGGGCGTGCTGCGGGAGTACGAGCGGGTGGGCGAGCGCTATCTCGACATCGTGGTGTACTCGCTCCTCGCATGAGAGCGGCAGCAACGAGAGGTGACTGTCCTGGACTAAGGCCCTATACGGGCCCTATCCGGGACGGTCCATTCCGCAGCGCTCTCGTGCGCCGAGGTCCGGGCGCGCGCTAGTACCGGACGGCCTCGGCTTCGTCGGCCAAGGCCGGCCCGGACTTCAGGGATGAACAGCTCGTGTGGGTCCCCAACGCTCCAGGATGCTATGGAGCCGCATGCAAACGGGGTTCCACGCGAACCAGCGCGTGATCGTCGAAGCCTCGCCGCCAAGAAGGCGCTGAGGCCCGGCCTCGACGACCGGGCCACAGACATCCTCTGGACGCTCAATCACCCCCGTGTAGCAGCTCCGCGTGCGTGAACGCGGCTGGACGCCCGACGACTGGGAGCACGGTTCGCGGACACGTCGTGGGCCCAGCTGTTGCGTTTGACGCTCGTCCAGGCGCTTAGTCGCCGATTCGCTCGCGCGTGGTCACGTAGATGTCGCCGGTGATCGGCGCCCCCGGCGCGCGGCCGAAGTAGAGCGTGCGGCCGTCCCAGGACAACGACGGGCGCGTCTCGTTGGCCGCCGTGTTCACGGCGGCGCCGACGTTGACGGGGGCTGACCAGGCGTCGTCCACGCGCTTCCGCGTCGCGACCCAGAGATCCTGGCCACCGAACGCGCTCGGGTGCATGCGGTTAGATGCGAACACGATCTCGCGTCCGTCGTGGCGCACGTTTGGCTGGATGTCCATCCCGGCGCTGTTCAGCGCTGTCACAGCCTGCGGCGGGCCGAAGGTGCCGTCTCCGTGGCGCCGGCTTCTGTAGATCTCCGGGCCGCTCGAGAAATAGAGCGTCGGCCCGCCCGTCTTGACGTACGAGGGGCCCTGTTCGTCGAGCGGCGTGTTCGGGCCGCCGTCGGCCGCGCAGCCGAGGTGCTCCGGCGCCTCCCAGCCCTGGCCGGGATTCAGGCGGGTGAGGTAGATGTCGCCGGTACCCATCCCGCACGTCACGCCGGGCAGCACGCGCCTGCTGACGAAGAACAGCCCGCCCCCGCGGATCGGTGTCGGGCAGAAGTCGTCGGCCGTCGAGTTGACCGGCTCGCCGAGGTTCTGCGGCGCGCCCCAGGGCGCATCCTTGGACTCCCGTTGGGCGACCCAGATGTCGATATCGGTCCTCATGTCGCCCGCGAAGCGCGGGCGCGTCGAGGCCATGTAGAGGCTGAGTCCGTCTGGCGACTGAATCGGGCAGCCATCCTGGACCGCCGTGTTCAGCTCACTGCTCGTGCCGAGCACACTCTCGGCATTCACGGCAGGCGCCCAGGCGGAGAACTCGGCCGCCTGCGCCGGCGGCGCAAACGCCGCCGCCACCGCGAACGCCACCAAAACACGTCTTGCGGAGGTCATGATTTTGCTCCTTGCGTCGTGGTTCACCGGATGGCGGCCAACAGCGCCACGGTGAGCACGCAGCTCAGAAGGCTCCGCTTCGTCACACCGAGTCCGTAGGCGATCACCGCGAGTGCGACCACTGCGACCGCGCCTATGGCCGCATCGCCCCAGTCGAAGCCGCTTTCGGCATGAACCTCGACGACGCGGATGGGCACGGTGCGGGCCATTGCCGGACCCTCACCGGGCGCGGTAAACCCTCGGCTGCAGACGGCAGAATTCGGGCAAATGCAGCCCTCGCCTGTCCGGCGACCCCTCCCGCGCTGCCTGCGCGCGGTTAGCTAGCGTCGAGGTCCAGCGACAGCGAGTTGATGCAGTAGCGTTGGCCGGTCGGGGCCGGGCCGTCCGGGAAGACGTGGCCCAGGTGGCTTCCGCAGCGGGCGCACGTGACCTCGGTGCGGATCATCCCGTGGCTCCGATCGTCGTGGAGCTCCACTGAGTCGGCCACCGCGGGCTCGGTGAAGCTCGGCCAGCCGGTGCCGGAGTCGAATTTGGCGTCCGAGCTGAACAGCTCCTGGCCGCAGGCCCCGCAGCGGTAGATGCCGTCAGCCTTCGAGTGCGTGTACGCGCCCGTGAAGGGGGGCTCCGTGCCCTGCTCGCGCAGGATGTGGAAGCGCTCTGGCGAGAGCTCCTCGCGCCACTCCTCCTCTGTCTTCTCCAGCTTCTCCGTCACTGTGAGTACCTCCGCCGTAGGGCGTAACAGCCAGCAAGCCCAGCGTACTCACCGTAGGGCGAGAAGAACTCGCGCACCTCCTCCTCGGTCGCCCGGCGCCCCAGGCGCGCCGCCAGTCCCACGAGCTTGAGGTAGGCCACGTCGAGCGCCGGCAGCTGATCGTCACGGCCCTGGCCCGCGACCGCCAGCATCTCGAGCGTCCAGGTCCCGATGTTCGGGATCGCTCGCAGCCGCCTCCAGGCCGGCTCATGCTTGCTCAGGTCGGCGCGGCCCGAGGCAACCTCGCGGGCCGCGCGGACCAGGGCGATCGAGCGCTTCGCCGCCAGCCCGCACGCA
>Ga0126307_10002250_pt1 | contig 12996 bp, 22 predicted proteins | sample Plot28_FD_89955 | JGI IMG/M metagenome (GOLD analysis project Ga0126307, IMG submission 89955) | Serpentine soil microbial communities from UC McLaughlin Reserve, CA, USA - Plot28 | ecosystem: Environmental > Terrestrial > Soil > Grasslands | place: USA: UC McLaughlin Reserve, Lake County...
GCGACGGCGCGGGGCGGCACGATCGTTCAGGTGGGCAACTTGCCGGGCAAAGCGGTTCCCGCCAGTCTGGGCGACCTGGTGACGAGGGAGATCACCTGGGTCGGCTCATATCGGTTCGTCGACGAGATCACTGACGCGGTTGCGGCGATGGAGAACGGGCTCGATGTGACGCCGTTGATCACGCACCGCTATCCGATAAACGAAGCGGTGCAGGCGATCACCGTCGCGGCGGACCGCGACAGCGGCAGCGGAAAGGTGCTCCTTCACCTGGGTTAATGGCGCGTCGGCCCGGCGATGGCTCGCGCGCTATCGGCGGGACGACAGACCTGTAGCGGTCTTGCCGTCGAGTTGCAGCGCGGCAAGCCGCCTTCTTAGATTAGCTAGCTAGTGGCAAGCGCAATCCCCCACCCCGCCGGGGGTGAACAGCCTTCCGGCGCGACCGCCTGTCAGACGCGCCTACCAGGCCTTTTGCCCTTCGTTGCGTCACTCTCCCATGGATGCCTCATCCGCCGTAGCCAGCGGTTTAACACCCACAACTGGCGGGGTATCTTAATCACAGAGGGGTCGCAACGTTGGTTTTGCTGTCCCGCACAGAGGTGGCAGACCGGCGTCCTATACCGCACGTCAAACTCCTGCCCTGTCTCGGAGGCAGCGGAGACGAGCAGAAAGGAGACCGCACATGAATCTCAAGAAAATCGCGGGCACGGCCACACTCGCCGGTGCGCTGGGCGCTGCGGCGCTTGGACTCGGCGCGGGCACAGCGCAGGCCGACAATTGGGAGCCGTGGGTGCCATGGGTGCCGCATGTTGACGATTGGGTTGATTGGAACCCCTGGGCTCCCGGACAGCTCAAGAAAATGTGCCCCTGGCCCATTGACACGCCGCCTGGTCACTGGATTGGGGGTCCACACGGGATGCCTTGTACCTAAGGTCACTTGAGTTTCCCCATAGGCAGTACCATGGCCGCCCTCGCTTATTCGGCGAGGGCGCTGCCACGTGGGGGTGTGGTCGACGATCTCGGCGTCGATTGCATCATCGTCGGCGGCGTCGAGCGCGAGAGGTGCTCGCCAGGGCTGCAGAATTGATAGCGACCGGGTTGGGATCGCAGCGGGGATGGTCTCAAAACGGGCAAGAAGAACCCGCGCGCGTGGGGATCAATTCGCAAGCCGCCGAGAAATCGGCCTGCTTCCAAGCGTCGCACGTCGGTCCCGATCTGCGGCGGAACTTCGCAACTCAGCCCTCGTCGTCCATCAGCAGCGGGGGCTGTGGCCCGACCTCGTAGAGGTGATCGGGTGTCGCGATCGAGGTGACCTCATAGGCGATCTGACCGGCCGCATGCGGCTCGGGGATGTCTGAGTTCGTGATCACCACCAGGGTCGCGTCCCGCTCGGGTAGGTACACGACAACCGTTGTATAGCCGGGGATGTCACCGTTGTGCCCGATCCAGCCGTGGACGGTGAAGCTGGCGAAGTTGTACTCGACACCCGGAATCAGCGTGCTGCCTCCTGTGATTCGCCGCGCCTGGGTGTCGGGTTGCAGCAATGTGCCCTTGCCGAGTGCCGCTGCCCACACCCTCAGATCGGGAAGCGTCGAAACGATCTTGCCGGCGGCATCACCCCACGACGGGTTCCATAATGCGGTGTCGTACACCGTGCCGTCGGATGCCCGGTTGTAGCCGTGCGTATACGGGCCGGGAAGCACGCCGTTGGACGGGTAGCTGGTCTGCGCGAGCCCCAGCGGGCCGAAGATGTTCTGCTGCAGATACTCTCCGAGCGGCTGGCCGGTGACCTTCTCGACTACCAACCCGAGCAGCACGGCGTTGGTGTTGCTGTACTGGAACTGGGCGCCCGGGGCGAAGTTCACCGGTTGCTCGAACGCCGCATCGACCAGCTGGCGCGGAGTGAACGCGAACGCGTCCGGGCCCAAGGGTGCCTCGCTGTATAGGCGGTCCATGAAGGTGTCCGTCTCGATGAAGTCGGGCAATCCGCTGCGCATCCGGCCCAGCAGATCGAGCGTGATGTCGTCGCCCGACGGCACGCCCTCGACGTAGCGAGAGATGGGGTCGCTTAACCGGATCCGACCCTGATCTACCAGTTGCAGTACCGCGGTGCCGGTGAATGTCTTGGTGACGCTGCCAATGCGCGTGTGGTAATCGGCCAGCATCGGAACAGCGGTGGCGGTGTCACCGACGCCGACTGTCTTGACGTACTCGAGTTGCCCGGGAATGTACAGCCCCACGATTGCGCCAGGAATATCCAGCTGCGCGACCCTGGCGTCGATCGCCCGGTCGAGCGCCGCGGTCAGATCGATATTCGGATCCGCGGCCGCGGGCATCGAGGTGACGACGCCGCCGATCACGAGCGGGGTAAGCAGCCCGGCGACAACACCGCGAGCAGTTCGCATGCGCGCCTCATCTCGGGGGAGGCCCTGGGGCGGGTCTGCGCAGCATATCCCGTAGGCAGGCCACATGAGCGAGTGTTTGCGCAGGCCACCCGCCTCGCACGGTCGCTGCGGCACCGGATCGAATTGGGCACCGGTGGCGATTTGCACACACGAATCGAGCCGCTTTACTGGTGAGGACTAGTTTTGCCGTGGTGCCCCCGGCAGAATTTGAACCTGACGAGACATGCCCGTGTGGCTGGTTCTCTAACGTGCGATTTCTGCGGCCTTACCTGCGGTTTAAGCACTTCCACCAGTCCGGCAGTATATGACACTGCCGGACATATTGTTACATTCTTGTTGTGCAAATCTTATGCAGGGAGATGACAGGTGGCGCGTAAGCGGAGAGGGTTCGGCCGCATACGGCAGGAACGCAGCGGCCGCTACAGCGCGGCCTACGTCGGCCCCGACACCAAGCTGCATAAGGCGCCGCGCACGTACTCGCAAGAGAGCGACGCTGAGGGATGGCTCGCTGCCGAGCGGCGCAAGATCGATCTCGGCACCTGGGGAGCGATCGAACGCTCCGACGGCATCACGCTACGCACGTACTCCGACCGGTGGATCGAGCAGCGGAACCTGCGGCCCAGCACCCGCGCGCACTACGAGTCGATGCTGAACCGGCTCATCCTGCCCGACCTGGGCGACGCCAAGATGGTCACCCTGACACCCGCCAAAGTCCGGCAGTGGCACGCCGAACTAGGCGTCGGGCACCCGACCCGTAACGCCCACTGTTACGCGCTGCTGCACGCGATCTGCGCGACGGCTGTGCAAGACGAAGTCCTCGACGCCAACCCGTGCCGCATCCGCGCGGCTATGCAAACCAAACGCAAACGCGACGTCGACGTACTCACCCCCGCTGAAGTCAATCGACTCGCCGCCAAGATGCCCACGAGGCTGCACGCCAGCGTCGTGCTGGCTGCATGGTGCGGGCTGCGGTGGGGCGAGACTGCAGAGCTTCGTCGCAAGGACGTCAGCAAGGACTGCGCCACCCTGCGCGTCCGTCGAGCGGTCACCTACCGTAAGGGCCAGTTCTATGTCGGCGAGCCGAAGACAGCGGCGGGGGTTCGCGACGTGGCGATACCTCCACATATCCGCCCAATCGTCAAGGCGCACTTGAAGAACCACGTCGGTCGCGATCCCGACTCACTGCTGTTCCCGACCGACGACGGTCGCCACCACATGCACGGTGACAATTACCGCACTCCCTGGGAGAAGGCCCGCGCGGCGATCGGCAAACCAAACCTGCGAGTGCATGACCTGCGCCACGTCGGCGCAGTGCTCGCCGCCCAATCCGGTGCTACCACAGCGGAACTCATGCACCGACTCGGGCACACGACACCGCAGATGGCGCTGAAGTATCAGCACGTAGCCGAAGGCCGCGACGCCGAGATAGCCGAACGATTGTCGAAACTTGCGGCGGGACAGGGGAACTGATGGAGCGGCAGACTGTCATTGTCATGTTTTGCGACGGCACGCTAGGTTCATCCAAGTACAAGCCCAAGCCACACGAGGCGGTTCCGATCTCGGCTTACCGCCGAACCAAGGACCAGGACGGCCAAGGCTACTGGCATCCCATCTACGCCGTGAAATTTCGGGGCACGGATCACATTCTGGAAACCAATTCGACCGATCAGCTCGTCGGCGATGTGGAGTTGACGTTGCCTGACTACAGCGGCGTCGAGCAGCTTCCACCAAATAGCCCCGAGGCTGCGCGCGTGTCGATTCGTCAAAAAACACAAGACTTCTGGGAACGGTACTGGCTAGAACCGGAGCGGCTACGTCAACAGACGGGCGGCGAACGGCGCTCGCAATACCGCTGGCGTTGCCCGCAACCCAACTGCTACGACCTGCCGGTCAACGACCTCGCGGCGGTGCATCGGATATTTGACATGTACGCGTCGGCGGGCGAAATCTCCCTGGCAACGGTCGAGGATTGGTTGAAAAAGGCCAAAAAGGCCAAGAAACGCCGATGACTGGGACATACCGTCCGTTTTCCGAACATACCGCTATGTTGGTGACCTGAGCCGCCGTTCGCCCCGGCTCCCTCTACTCGGAGGCAGTTGCGAATTTCGCATGCCCTGAGAGAGGTTCGAGTGGCTATTCAGTCCACTGTCAAATCCCGCATACCCATCAACCGCCGCGAACGTCGGCACCCTGAGCTGATCGGCGTACCGGAGGCCGCCGCCCGTTGCGGCGTCCACTACCGCACCATGCGCCGATGGATTAGCGAGGGCCGGATTAACGCCGTTCGCGTCGGCCCGAAGCTACTGAAGGTCGACGCCGACGAACTCGCCGCATTCCTACAACCCGCTGGCGGTGCGGCGTGAAAGGCGAACGCCGCCCGGGTATCCCCGAGGCGGCCGACCAGCTCGCCAAAGCTGATGCCAGTGTAGGGCAGATCCCGCCAGTCGGGCCGCATCCCGATCTTGCCGAGTTGTTGGTCGGCGCGCTGCTGTACTCCACTGCGGCCGAGTCATCCGCGGTGTTGGCCTTCGTCGTCGACGATGACGTGGATTGGCCCATGGCGCCGATCGTCGCCGCGGTGCGTCGCCTCGCTGCTGGTGACGCACCGCCGTCTCCGCAGCTGGTGGCTGACGAGCTGCTGCGCGGCGGCAAGCTGGATCGCCAGATCGGCGTTGCATTGGCCTCGGCAACCACGGCCGGCGCAAGTGGATCAGCGGCGCGTCATTACGCCGCCGCGGTGGTGGCTGAGTCATTGCGTCGGCGAGTCGAATCGGCCGGCGCAGCACTCCTAGCCGCTGCTGAGGCATCCGCAGAAGCGGACCTCGCGCCGTTGGCATCGCAGGCCGCCGCCCAGGTGCGGGACTGCGCCGACCGGTTAGCCGCGCTGCGAGGCGGCGCCTTGTGAGCGGATTCCTGGAAAGCCTGGTGGACACGACGGAAAGCACCGAACTGACCACGCGCACCGCTGAATTGCTTGACGACATCAAGGAGTTTCTCGCCCGATTCGTCGTGTATCCGAGTCAGTACGAACTGACGGCGCATGTGTTGTGGATCGCGCACGCCTGGCTGATGGACTGTTGGGAATCAACGCCACGAATCGCGTTCTTGTCACCAGAGCCGAGTAGCGGGAAGTCACGCGCCCTGGAGGTCACCGAACCGTTGGTGCCGCGCCCCGTTCACTCAGTGAACACCAGCCCCGCCTACTTGTTTCGCAAGGTGTCGGATTCGGCCGGGCCCCCAACCATCTTGTACGACGAGATAGACACAGTCTTCGGGCCAAAGGCCAAGGACAACGAGGACATCCGCGGCATGCTCAATGCCGGTCATCGGAAGGGCGCTACGGCCGGCCGCTGTGTAGTCCGAGGCAAGGAAGTGTTTACCGAGGAGCTGCCCGCGTATTGCGCTGTTGCACTGGCGGGTTTGGACGATCTGCCAGACACAATCATGACCCGCAGTGTTGTCGTGCGAATGCGCCGACGAGCCGGTGATGAGCAGATCGAGCCCTGGCGTCCCCGGCGTATCAGGCCTGAGGCGCAACGCCTGCACACGAGGCTCGCGAAGTGGTCGAGTGCCGCGAAAGACGTGTTGGTCGACGATTTCTGGCCTGAGATGCCGAACGGTGTCGACGACCGTGATGCCGACGTATGGGAGGCACTGGTTGCAGTTGCGGATTTGGCCGGTGATAAGTGGGCGAAGATTGCCCGTGTATCCGCTGTAACCCTTGTCGCTGCGGCCAAGAAGCGCCCGCCGACCATCGGTGTGCTTCTGCTGCGCGATATCAAAAAGGTGTTCGACGGTAGTGACGACGACAAGCTGCCAACCGAGGACATCCTCAAGGGCTTGGCATCCGTGCCCGAGGCGCCATGGTCAACGATCCGCAAGGGTGAACCGATCGACGACCGCGGCCTCGCCTCCCGGCTGCGGAAGCAGCATCACATCCAAGGCTCATCGGGTCGGTGAAGCTGTGTTCAAGGGTTACTCGCGGGCACAGTTCACCGACGCATGGAAGCGGTACGTCAATCAACTGATCGACGACGAAGACGGCAACGGCGACTCCCCCCCGGAAGACGAAGCCTCGGTTACAACGGTTACAGCGGTCACAGAGCCGGATACTCATCTGCCACTCGTAACGGGCGTAACCGACGTAACCGATCCACGGCAGACGAACGGTGTGACACATCACGGCCGCTTCACACCAAACCCGCCGTGCTTCTACTGCGACAAACCCGTCACCGGCAAACAAACCGACGAACATGGTCGATACGCCCATCTGTCTTGTCAGACCGCAGAAAGTGCCAACGCATGACCCCCGACCCCGGTGCAGCAGCACGGCGCAGAGCGCGGATGGTTTTGAACCTCGACTCATGCGACTTGCGGATGGCGCTGGCGGCGGTGTCGTTCTACCGCCAAACGCACATTCACGCCAAACTGCCTATACCACCAGCAGCTGACAGGTTGGCAGACCACCTCGAACAAGCCCTGGCCGTCAACGGCCAGGAAGACGTTGCGCCCCAGCCACAATGGATCACAACGGCCGAGTTCGCCTGCCGGATGGGATGTTCGGAGAGGACAGCCCGCCGCCGCGCAGCAGAGATCGGCCGCCGCGTCGGACGGGTTTGGTTGATTCCAGCCGACGCTCTACCTGAGGAGGAGAACGAAAACGATGACGCTGCCTGACGGTGAATCGCTCATCAACGCGGTAATCGAGCAACGCATCGCCGAAATGAGCGACCAGGACTTCAATGCGTTGGTCTCACGGAGACGTCCACCGGCCGACGCCAACCCCAAACCCGCTAAAGAACGCATGTTCCAAATGTCGGCCGCTCGCCATCCACACCACCTGGCCCGACCTCCGACATCGCCGCCGCCGAGGCCGCGGGCGACTGGAAACGCGCCGGGCGACTCAAGGTCGAGATGCTCATGCAAAAGGATCCCCGGTGACCAATCGTCTTCCCAGCCGTAAAGCCCAACAGATCTTCGAGCAGCGGGTGCGCGCCATAACCGCCGCGGGCGTGGAAATGCCGCAAGAATGCGTTTCACTCCAACAGCGGCTTGACGCTTTTCAGCGGGCCGTTGGAACACCCATGCGGGATCGCCTCGTCCGCGCCCTTGTCGACAACGACAACTCGGCTGATCTCCCGTTACTGGGCGCGTTGGCCCAGGCCGAAGCCTCCCCCCACTCCGACGTGCGTGATGCCGTCCGCGGCGCTGCGCAGTGGCACATCAGGCAGGCCTACAGCGACCACGCGCGGCGCATTTACGAGGAGGTGGCAGCCCTGTTCGATGACGCGTCCAAGACGCTGACCGACGCCGTCAACACCTACGACGCCGAGACCCCAAGCGAACTCGTCGTCGCCGCCACCGACCAGCAACGCAGAGCGTGGATGGATGCGCAGACCGCCGCCCGCAAGCTCACCGCGTTGTTGCCGGCGCTGCACGCGGCCGCGAGTTTGGCGTGCGCTGACGACGAAATCGGTGGCGGCGTTCACTCCACCGGAGAGAAGATCCGCGGCGACGAAGCCGTCAACGAGGAGGTCGTCCTGTTGCCGCTGTCGGTTGATGCCCAAGGGCTTGACCGCGCTGCGGTATGGCGCGCATGGGACGCTGACGCAACCGCACGGCAGGACCAAGTGCGGCGAGACCAAGGCTTCACCGTCGCCGTGCCGACCTCGTCCCGCACAGGGCGGTGGGGCCCCTTGCTGCGGCTCGGCGCCCGACTGAGGGCCTGCCCGTTAAACGAGCTGCTGCCCTATCCACGCACCGCGCCTCTGCCAGAACCAGTCTCGCTGAAGGTGTAACCCATGAACACCGCCTCGGGCCTCGTGGGCCGTATCCCTCTCACAGGGCGCTGGGGGCGGCTGGGGATGCAGCGCACCGACTACTCGATTCGGTTGCCGCGCACCCCGAACACGGGTGGCGGGGCCTCAGCGCAGTTGGTCGCAGAAGGCCCCGCCACCAACCGAAGGAATGGTGACTAGGTGGCCAGAGGCGTTGAACTGGCAGGCGAGACCCCCTGGGGAGGGATCCCCACCCCCCATCCGCGCCGCCCACGGTCGGCATAGCGTGTGCCTGTCTTTGCTGAGAACCGGGAGCCTTTTTTGATGAGGAGCGACTAGTGGGATCTGCTGGTGATCGGCTGCGCGCTGATTTGGATCGGGCGCTGGCGTATGCTTCGAAAGTTGCGGGCCAGCCGTTGGAGTACAGCGAGATTGAGGTGGCGGCGGTTGCGAGGGCGTGTTTGACGGCGGATCGGGCTGAGGTGTTGCGGGAGCGGTTTTCCGAGGCGTTGACGGATGGGACGAAGGTGACGACGTTGTCGTCGTTGTCGGCCGAAATCCGCAACTGCGACAAGTTGGTTGTTGATTTGCTCAATAAGGTGAATCCGGAGTTGGGGCCGCCGAAGTCGGAGCGGCATGTGCGGGCGGGAAGGCTCGCTGGGCGCATTATGCGGGTGGGGCTTGATGTCTCGGGTGGCGGCGGACATGCCGCGGTCTTGGGGGCTGTATGAGTCGCTGTGGGAGCGTGCGGAGCGCGAAGACCGAGAGCTTGCAGGCAAGCCCGTACACGCTGGTGCCGCCCCTGGGAGCGGGAGCGGCAGATCCGGCTCGAGCAGCTGCGGGCGGGCTACCCGGTGGAGATGTCACACATGGATTTGCCCGAGGCTGCGCGGCCCGGAGGGAAGGGCTACGGCTGCATGAAGGTCGTTTATCCGGACGGCAGCATCACGCCGCTCAAGCGCGACCGCAGGGATACCGGCGAACTGCTGTATGAGTGGGCCGAATCCGATCAGTACGGGACGCCGGCCGACTATGCGAGGCACCTGTATGGGAAGTACTACGGCGAGGGTCGCGAGAATCTATGACTCAGCCTGACCAGTTCACCCCCTTGGTGCGGCGAAGTAGCACAGCGAGAGAATTCAGCCGGGCTTGTCTCGGGGGTGGTTGGCTATTCGCACTGTCGTCGCCCGTCGAGCGTCTGCAGTGTGCTGAGGGGCGGGCCGCAAAAACCAACTTACGGCGATGCTTTCAGCCGGGCGAGCATTTCGAGCGCCAGGTCGCGCACTTTGATGTTGCGCCGTTGAGATTCGTCCACCAGTTTGGCGAACGCCTCGTCTGGCTCGCAGCCGTGCAGCGCGATCAGAGCGCCCTTCGCCATGTCGATGTCGGAACGCGAAAGGAGTGCTTTCTCGAGCTGGGTGACAGTTTCTCGGGATTGCCGCCAGCGGCTGGCGTTGCTGATCGCTTGACCGGCAGCCGCGGTGTAGAGGTGCATGAGTTCCGCGTCGAACGGATCGAACGCTGATGCGGTGTCGCTGTACACGTTGAGCGAGCCGACGAGATCCTGCTCCTCATCTAGGCCGTCAATGAGCAGCGGAACCGACAAACACGTCCGAATCCCGACTCGTTGGGCGGCCTTAACGACCTCTGGCCACCGGTGAAGTTCTGCGCCGAGCACCGCGCGCACCGGCGCGCGCTGCCACGCGGCTTCCAGGCACGGCCCCCGGCCTGACGCGTATTGCTGAAGATCAAGTTCCATCGCCCGCTCATGTGTGGCCGCCGCGGTACGGGCATCAGGCCAACTCAGCACAGTGATGCTGACGGCGTCCGCATGCGGGATCGCGGCGACTGCCGTCTCAGCGACCCGCGCCGCTATATCGTCCAGGGGCTCTTCGGCGGCGAAGAGGTCTCGTAGAGACTCGATCGCCTCCGCTGTAGTTACCAGCCTGGCCAACGGCTCCGGAAGATCGGTATGCATATTCGTGTCCTTCAGAGCATGCGATAACCGCTGCTACGGACACGCTTACTTACTATATCCCGTTGCCGATTCCGGCATCGGCTCCTGCGATAACTGGCCTCTGGATGGCCTGATGTACGAGTCGGAAAGGATGCACCAGTCATCGGCGGTGGCGCCGGGCAGAGTGAAGGACCGCTTCCTTTGCAATCTCGCATTGCCTTGCGCGAACTCGGCCGGCCGCTCCGAAACCCCGGGTTGCGAGTGCCCCCGCTGCGCACGCTACCGAGGTGCGGCGAAACGAGCCGCACCTCGGGCAGGTGAATCCTTGGGAGACCTATCTCCAGAAGTCGCGAAAGAATGGCACCCGACCTTCAACGGCACGCTGACAGCCTTCGCTGTCCCACCGAGGAGCGGCAAGAAGGTCTGGTGGCAATGTGCTTGTGGACACGAGTGGCAGGCGTGTATAGCCGACCGCCGATACGGCAAGGGTGTAAAGGCTGCGAAAGATCGAGCGCGCGAGGCGTTCGTCCTAACCAATTTATTGGCCCGCCACCCAAGCAGAATGACGAGCCGATTCGGTCCCAAGTCTCAGTGACTGTGCCGGTCCACGTTGTCGGCGCGCTGGATCATGCGCTCCGACAATTCAAGGAAGGGGTTCTCATGCCCGCCAGCCGCAGGCGAGTAGCCCAGGCTTCGTACCTCCGTCGCGAACCCGCGCATCTCGCGGGCGAACTGCTCCAACTCATTCATGCTGGAAAACCACTCTTTCAAAGGGACACCCTTGCATAAGGGCCTGCACGATCGTGCGCGGCGATAAGCCACCCGGTTCGGCAGATCAGGAAGTTCAGATGGGACTTCCTTGGGGGCTGGGGTAGTCGCTTAACACAATGGCGCCAGCATCACCGCCCGACCGTCAACACGAACTGTACGCCCGCCACCGTTCGTCTCCGTAGCCGCTATGGCTTGATGGAAAGGCGGACAGTTGCCGGCCCGTCGAGCGTTGAGCAGTGGGTATTGAGGGGCGGCCCGTAGACCGTGGCGTCGCATTGTCGACAATGCCAGCTGGTGTGTCCTCCCCCGCCGTGTCCGAGGCAGGCTCTGTGCCCGACGAGGACTTGGTTCGGCCCGAGCGCGTGCCCGTTGGAGCAATGCGTGGGCGGGTGGGTGATCCACTTCCCGGCCGTGGTCTGCACCAGCTCGCCCAGCACCCTTAAGAGCCTATGCCGGGGCGCCGTTGCCGGAAAAAGAACAGGTAGTCGGATACTCGTTGCCCTCGCGTGGACGAGGCAGAGAATTCCTCTAACCAAGTTCACCGCGTAAGCACGACCGCTCCGAGAAAGTCAGCCATGAGAGAACACGACCCAAGCGCGAAGTATCTGGTACTGCCGCCGAACATCAATATCAAGGACATCGTTTTCGGGGCCAACACCAAACTGACGGAAGTCGAGCATTGCGGAGAACCCTTCGACGACAGATCGAGCACTGAATAGTTCGGCCCGCCACCTGTGGGGATCTAGGTGACGTTGGAGATACGCTTCACCGCTGGCCCGTCAAGCGCGGTGCAGTGCGTGTTTAGCGCCGGCCCATAGAGCACAGCATCGCAGGTTCGGCAATGCCAGGAGGTGTGTCCGCCGCCGCCGTGACCGAGGCAGCGACTTGACCGACGAGGACTTCTCCGTCTGCCAAGAACGGGAGGTCGAACGGTTCTTACTGAGGACCTCGTTCGCCCTCATCATCGACGGTAGCTCTTGCCGTCATCTCGCGAATTAGTTTCTCCACGCTCTTCTGATGGTTTGCGTATGAGCCCAGTTACCGTGACGGTCCCAATGGGTGCAGTATTGAGTACCGCAAGCTGTCAAGACGACTGATTCATTTTCCTGCTTCTATAGGCGTTCGACTACACGACGCTGACGCACCGAAATCGACCCGCGCGAACCGACGGTGCGGACTCTTTGAGGCGGCCCCGCCGGCAGTGGGTTGAACCGGCAAGACCTAGACGGGCGTAATCGTCGACTATCGCGTCCCCCTGCTGAACAGGGTGCCCGGGACTGCGAGCGACAAACAAGAATCGGCCCGCCACCCGTGGGGATCTTGGGTGGCGGGCCGACAGAGGTCTGGGTGCGTTACTTCTTGAACGTGTCTTTGATCTTCTCGCCGGCATCCTTAAGGCTGGACTTCGCCTGGTCGGCCTTGCCCTCGCTCTCGGTGTCTTTGTCCCCGGTCACCTTGCCGAGACCTTCTTTGGCCTTGCCGCCCAAATCATCCATCTTGTTGCTGGCCTTGTCTTCGGCGCCCATTGCGCCCCCTCCATTGGTCGGGTTGAGGCTCGGAATTGAGCCTGCCGTGGGATACCTCGGGGGCAGTTATCTGAAACGCATTGTGGCCGTGACATGAGTCGGCCCGCCACCCGTGGGGTTGGATGGCGGGCCGAGGGGAGGATTCGAGCCTAACGCCGCGCGAGACAACACCGGCATCGCAAACTGCGTCGTAGACCGCAGTCCGGTTAGTGGGTAGCCTTGCCACTTAATGACGGTCCCCCGGAATGTTGACGTGCTCGAGGAGGCGTTGTGGGCGTGCTCTCGGGAGTGGGTGGCGGGGTTGCCGGTGGATCCGCCCCGCCCGGCGGCGTTGGCCGTGGTCGTGTGGTGCCGGACAGTTGTCGGAGAAGTGATTACACCTTGCGCTTCCCTAGGCAGCTGGTCACCCCAGGACCCAGCCAAGTAGTATGCCTTGCGAGGTCGTAGCCGACCGTCGTGCCGTAGTTCAATGAAGCTTTCGCGGCTATGCGTAGAGTCGCTGGTCGCTGGCCCGGCTAGAGCTTGCCCGCGATGAAGCTGGCGGCCTGCTCCACCAGTCCGGA
>Ga0126307_10002251_pt1 | contig 12992 bp, 15 predicted proteins | sample Plot28_FD_89955 | JGI IMG/M metagenome (GOLD analysis project Ga0126307, IMG submission 89955) | Serpentine soil microbial communities from UC McLaughlin Reserve, CA, USA - Plot28 | ecosystem: Environmental > Terrestrial > Soil > Grasslands | place: USA: UC McLaughlin Reserve, Lake County...
CCGACGATCGCCAGCGCGATGAAAAGCAGGGCGGCGGTGAAGCCGAGCGGGATCGCCAGCCAGGCCGCGCTCGCGCGCTTCGGCTGGAAGAAGTTCGGGTCGCGCGTGCCGATCGCGATCGGGCTGGAGTGGCTCTTCTCGTCCGACGAGCCAAAATCGCCGCTTGCCGACGGCACGGGGATGAACGAGGACACGCGCCACGGGAAGGCCTCGTTCCGGCATGGGTGGAAGGTGAGGTCGAAGACGACGGGGTTGAGCTTCTTCTCCGGCTTGGCGTAGAGCGCGACCTGGACGTCGATCTCTCGTTTGTAGGAGTAGGCGACGTGCCACTTGGCGAAGTGCGCGGGAAAGGGAACGACCGGTATCTCGCCCTTCGCCCACGAGGCCTTCGTGTAGCCCTGTCGCATCTCCGGGCAGACCATCTCCCACGAGTCCTCGACGTGATCCCGGCGCACCGCGGTGAGGACGAACTGCTGCGCGAGACCGAGGATCTCGTCCTGGCGCGGCGCAAACGCGAGGGGGGTGTCCGGCTTGACGAGGGTGCCGCCGGGCGACGTCTTCTCGCCCGGCGGGGGCGGCGGGTTCTTGATGACCACGATGAGGATCGCTACGACGCCGGCCAGCGCCATGAAGCCCGCCATCCACAGGAGGCGGCGCCTCATCCGCGCCGACGACAGCAGGCGGCTCACGCTAGAAGGGCTCCCTCCCTGGCGCGACCGCTACGACGGCCTATCCGCCGCCGCTGCCGCCGCCATACGGCAAGGCGACGTTGCTCGTTGCCGGCATCCAGTAGTTCACGAGCCAGCGCTTCTGCGCGTCCTTCCCGTAGGGGTGCAGGCCGATGCGCATCGGCGTCGGCCGGCCGACGGACGGCTTGGAGGGCTGCATCCGTAGGACGACGAGAACTTCCTTCGTCGTCGCTTCTTCGAGCCTGTACGTCGCGCCCTTGAGGGTGTAGCCGGGCAGCGGGATGACCGAGCGGGCGTCGACGGTCGCCCACGTGTGCTGCGAAGCGCCGTGCGTGATGTTGGGCGCGGTGTATTTCCACGACGCGCCGTAATTCCCGTTCAGAACACCGGGCAGGAAACCGAGTATCGCCTGCTTGACCTCCGCGGGGAGCTGCTGGTACGACGTGACCTTGGCGCCGCTCGCCGTCTTCAGGTCGATGGTCTTCGCGGCGATGGTCGGCTTGAACCCCGGCGAAGGCGCGACCTGCGTCTTGTCACTCCCACCGGCGAGCTTGACGACGAGCAACACGATGCCCGCCACGAGCACGACGAGCCCGACCCAGAAGGCGATGCGCTGGTTCCGCGGCGAGGAGATAGTCGACTGGAACGTGTTCATCGGGGTCAACCTGAGTAGACGCTCAGCGTAGCGAGTTTGTTAGACGGCGCAGGGCCGCCTATCAGTCGTCGCCGGTATAGCCCGGCTTGGCGAAGTTCGTCGCCGGCATCCAGTAGTTCACGAGCCAGCGCTTGTGCGCGCCCGTGCCATACGGGGAGAGACCGATCCGCATCGGAAGCGTCCGACCGACGGACGGCTCGGACGGATGCAGCCGGAGCACGACGAGGACTTCCTTCGTCGTCGCTTCCTCGAGCCTGTACGTAACGCCGTGGAGCGTGTAGCCGGGCATGGGGACGACGGAGCGCGCGTCGAGCGTCGCCCATGTGTGCTGCGAGGCGCCGTGCGTGATGTTCGGCGCCGTGTACTTCCAGGAGGCGCCGTAGTTGCCACTGAGGACACCGGGCATGAACCCGAGAATCGCCTGCTTGACCTCCGAGGGCAGCTGCTCGTAGCTCTTCACGCCGCTGCCGCCGGACGTCGTGAGCGCGGTGGTCTTCGGAGGGAGCTGCGCCTTGAAGTTCGGCGACGGCGCGACCCGTGTGCTGTCGCTGCCGCCGGCAAACTTCACGATCAGCACCACGACGCCCGCCGCGAGCGCAACGAGGCCGATCCAGAACAGGATCTTCTGGTTACGCGGCGAGGAGATGGTCGACTGGAGCGTGTTCATCGGGGTCAACCTCAGGAGACGGTCAGGCTAGCGGCTTGTTAGCGCGCGCACCGATGGTTTAAAAAACTCTTATGCGGACGTCGCTCCGCTCCGTGACGCTCGTTGGGGCGACGCGCAAGTGCTAGAAGACTGGCGTCTCGCGCCAGACACCCCAGGTTTCCCGGAGCGCATCGCACATCTCTCCCATCGTCACGTACGCCCTGGAGGCGTCGATGATGAGCGGCATCAGATTAACGTCGTCGCGGACGGACGCCTCCTTCAGGCGCGCCAGCGCCTGCTCGACGGGGGCCGAGTCCCGACGTGCGCGCAGCGCCCGCACGCGCTCGATCTGCTTGCGCTCGAGCGCCGGGTCGATGCGGAGAATGTCGAGCTCCTGCTCGTCCTCGGTCTCGTAGCGGTTGACGCCGACGATGATCCGCTGCCGCGCCTCGACCTCCGACTGGTAGCGGAACGACGCCTCGGCGATCTCGCGCTGGAAGAAGTTCTCCTTGATGGCGGGGATGACGCCGCCGAGCCGCTCGATGCGGTCGAAGTAGTCGTACGCGCCCGCCTCCATGCGATTGGTGAGGTCCTCCAGGTAGTAGGAGCCGCCGAGCGGGTCGATCGCGTTGACGACGCCGGTCTCGTGTGCGATCACCTGCTGCGTGCGCAGCGCGAGCCGCACGGCGTCCTCGGTCGGGAGCGCGAGCGCCTCGTCGAAGGAGTTCGTGTGCAGCGACTGCGTTCCGCCGAGCACCGCCGCCAGCGCCTCGAGCGCCGTCCGCACGATGTTCACCTCCGGCTGCTGCGCGGTTAGCGACACGCCCGCCGTCTGCGTGTGGAAGCGCATCAGCCACGAGCGTGGATTCTTCGCGCGGTAGCGCTCTCGCAGCTCGCGCGCCCAGATACGGCGGGCGGCGCGGTACTTGGCGATCTCCTCGAAGAAGTCCAGATGCGCGTTGAAGAAGAAGGACAGACGCGGTGCGAAGTCGTCGACCTTCAGGCCGCGCTCGACGCACGCGTCCACGTACGCGAACCCGTTCGCCAGCGTGAATGCGAGCTCCTGCACCGCGTTCGAGCCGGCCTCGCGGATGTGGTAGCCGGAGATCGAGACGGGGTGCCAGCGCGGCAGCTCCTGCGAGCAGAACTCGATCATGTCCACGACCAGCCGCATGGACGGCTCGGGCGGGAAGATCCACTCCTTCTGCGCGATGTACTCCTTGAGGATGTCCGTTTGAATCGTCCCGCGGAGCTGGTCGCGCGGCACGCCCTGCTGCTCGCCGACGCAGACGTAGAAGGCGAGGAGCATTGCGGCAGCGGAGTTGATCGTCATCGAGGTGGAGACCTCACCGAGCGGGATGCCGTCGAAGAGCGTCTCCATGTCCGCGAGCGAGTCGACGGCGACGCCCTCCCGGCCGACCTCGCCGAGCGAGCGTGGATGGTCGGAGTCGTAGCCCATCAGGCTGGGCATGTCGAACGCGGTCGAAAGACCGGTCTGACCGTGCTCGAGCAGGTAGCGGAAGCGCTCGTTCGTCTCCTCAGCCGTTCCGAACCCGGCGAACTGGCGCATCGTCCACAGCTTCCCGCGGTACATCGACGGATAGACACCGCGCGTGTACGGATAGACGCCCGGGTAGCCGAGGTCGCGGTCGTAGTCGACGTCCACGTTGTCCGGCGAATAGAGCGGCTCGTTCTCGAGCCCGGAGATGGTCGAGAAGAGCTCGCCCTGCCGCTCCGGCGTCGCGTCGTAGAGCTCCTCCCGCCAGACGTCCTGGCCGCTCAGCTCCTTGCGCCGGTCCTCGGTCGTCGCCATCGCCGGAATTGTAGGTGTGCGGCGTAGACGAGCGATCCCGCGGCCAGGACGCCGACACCCGCGACCACCGACGTCCAGGGGAGGCTGAAGGCGACTGCGAGGCATCCGGCGATGCCGGCGACCGTGAGCGCGCGCGGCCAGCGGAGCTGCGTCCTGGACAGGGTGAACGCCGAGGCGTTCGCGATCGCGTAGTAGACGAGGACGGCGAAAGACGAGAACCCGATCGCGTGCCGCAGGTCGAGGGTGGCCGCGAGGACGGCCACGACAGCGCCGACGGCGACCTCTGCGACCCAAGGAACCTTGTGCTTCGGATGCACACGCGCGAGGACGTGCGGCAGCTCGCGGTTGTCCGCCATCGCGAACGCGGTGCGGCCGACGCCCGCGATGAGGGAGAGGAGGACGCCGAGTGACGCGATCGCGGCAGCGCTGCGCACGACAGGTGTCAGCTCGTCCAGGCTGCCGCCGTCGACCGCCGCGGCGAGCGGTGCGGTCGCCGCTGCGAGTCCGTCCGCGCCGAGGACGAGCAGCAGCGTGACGGCGACGGCCGCGTAGACGGCAAGCACGATCCCGAGCGCGATCGGAATCGCCTTCGGGATCGTGTGCGCGGGGTCGCGCACCTCCTCCCCCAGCGTCGCGATCCGCGCGTAGCCGGCGAACGCGAAGAAGATGAGCCCGGCCGCCTGCAGGATCCCGTACGCGCCGGTTCCTGTCACGGGGGTGAGCCGATCGGCGTGCGGATCGCCGCCAGCGAGCGCGGCGGCGACCGAGATAGCGATGCCGACGAGGACGAGCGCGACGATGATCCGCGTCAGCGCGGCCGTCCGGTGGATTCCCTGCGTGTTCACGGCGGTCAAGACGACGACCGCCGCCACGGCGACCGGCTTCTGCGCGTCGGGGGCGGCGTAGGCGGCGAACGTGATCGCCATCGCGGCGCAGCTCGCGATCTTGCCGACGACGAATCCCCACCCCGCGAGGAAGCCGTAGAAGCGCCCGAGCCGCTCGCGCCCGTAGACATACGTCCCGCCTGCCTGCGGGTAGGTCGCCGCCAGCTCGGCCGACGACGTGGCGTTGCAGAAGGCAACAAAGGCGGCCAGCGCGAGCGCGAGGATGATCCCGGAGCCGGCGGCTTCGGCCGCCGGCCCGAACGCCGCGAAGACACCCGCCCCGAGCATCGCGCCGAGCCCGATGACGACCGCGTCGGCGGTGCCGAGCCGTCGCGCGAGACGGCTTACCGGCTCTCGCCGGGCTTCCAGAGGATCTCCTCGCGGCCGGCGTTCGCGGCGCGCGCGAGGATGAAGAGCAGGTCGGACAGGCGGTTCAGATAGACGAGAACGAGTGGGTTCAGCTCGACCTCACGCGCCGCGAGGAGCGTGTCTCGCTCGGCGCGCCGGCATGTGGTTCGCGCGACGTGGAGGCGCGCCGCCGTTTCCGTCCCGCCGGGCAGCACGAAGCTCTTCAGCGTCGGGAGGTTCTCGTTGAAGTGGTCGCAGTCGCGTTCGAGCGCGTCGACCTGATCCTGCGTGACGCGCAGGCGCCCGTCCCCCACGCCGTACGGAACGCTCAGGTCCGCGCCGACGTCGAAGAGCTCGTTCTGCACGCGCTCGAGCACCGTCCGCGCGGGGACGTCGAGCTCGCCGGCGAGCGCGAGGCCGATCTGTGCATTCAGTTCGTCGACGGTGCCGAAGGCCCCGATGCGGCAGTCGAGCTTCGACGCGCGAGAACCGTCGCCGAGGCTTGTCTCACCCTTGTCGCCGCCGCGCGTGTAGATGCGGGTCAGCCGGACGGGCTCGTCGACCTTACGGGGCACTCCTCTAGATTACGATGATGATCCGACGCGCGACTGCAGACGACGTCGATGCGGTCGCGGCGCTCTTCCGCCGCTCTTTCGGGACGCTGGACTTCCTGCCGACGTTGCATACGCCCGAGGAGGACCGCGAGCACCTCGCGGGCGTGGTCGCGGAGCAAGACGTGTGGGTCGCCGAGGACGATGGCCGGGTCGTCGGCTTTCTCGCGCTGAAGGGCGATCACGGGACGTTCTTCTACGTCGATCCGGACGCGCACGAGCGAGGCCATGGTTCCGAGCTGTTCGAAGAGGCGCAGCGGGCGCGGCCCGGCGGCTTCGACTTCTGGGTCTTCCAGGCGAACGAGCGGGCGCGCCGTTTTTACGAGAAGCGCGGCTGCATTCCGCTCGAGTTCACCGACGGCGCCGGCAACGAGGAGAAGACGCCGGACGTCCGCTACGAATGGCGCCGGTGATCCGGCAGGCGACGCAGGGCGACGCAGTGGAGGTCAGCCGCGTCTTCGTCGCCGCGCGCGACGAGATGGCGTATTTGCCGCGCATCGACGGCGACACGCGGCCGAAGCTCGGGGGCTGGTTCATCGAGCGGGGACCGATTTTCGTCGAGGAGGAAGACCGGTCCATCGTCGGTTTCAGCGGCGTCAAGGACGGTGAGCTGACGCACCTCTACGTGGATCCCGCTGCTCAGAACCGCGGCGCAGGGTCGCGCCTGATGGAGCACGCGAAGACGGTGAGTCCGGGCGGGCTCGCTCTATGGGTGTTCCAGAAGAACGAGGGCGCCTGTCGCTTCTACGAGCGGCACGGATTCCGGCTCGTCGAGCTCACGGACGGCGCGGGAAACATGGAGCGCCAGCCCGACGCGCGGTACGAGTGGACGTCCGACGGATAGCCCACGGCCTCTGGTATTGGACGGCGGCGCACCCGCGCTGGCGGCCGGGTGCGGACTGGCCGGAAACGGTCGGATGCGTCTACTACGAGGCACCGGACGCCGTCGTCCTCATCGATCCGCTCCTGCCGCGTGGCGAGGAAGAGGAGTTCCTCGATTACCTCGACCGGGACGTCGAGCGCCTGGGGTTACCCGTCGTCGTGTTGCTGACAGCGGCGTGGCACGAGCGCGACGCGCCGATCCTTCGCGCACGATACGAAGCCGAAGCACGGCTGCCGGAGGGGATCGAGGTGTACCCGATCGAGGGTGCACCGGAGGAGCAGCTCGCGTACTTCATGCGCCACCACCGGACGCTCGTCGTCGCGGAGATCTTCATGGGCGAGGCCGGCGGGCTGAGCCTGTGCCCATCACCCGCGCTTATGGATCGCGCTGCACTCGATAAATCTCTGCAATCGCTGCTCGCGCTCCCGGTCGAGCGTGTCCTGCCCGGACACGGCGAGCCCGTGCTCGAAAACGGGCTCGAGGCGATGCGCCTAGCCTTGCGCGAGCGCCTGCCGGCGCAGCCCGAGGACTGAGCGGGCGATGACCAGCCGCTGGATCTCGCTCGTGCCCTCGTAGATCTCCGTGATCTTGGCGTCCCGGTAGTACCGCTCGACCGGGAACTCCTTTGTGTACCCGTAGCCTCCGAAGATCTGGATGGCCTCCCCGGTCTGGCGCCTCGCCATTTCCGACGCGTACAGCTTCGCCTTCGCACCTGCCTCGGTGTGCGGCTTGCCCTCCTGCTTCAGCCAGGCGGCGCGATAGACGAGCAGCCGCGCCGCGTCGATCTCCGTCGCCATGTCGGCGAGCTTCCACTGGATCGCCTGGAAATCCGCGATCCGCTGCCCGAACTGCTTCCGCTCGAGCGCGTATGCCTTCGCAGCGTCGTAGGCCGCCTGCGCGATCCCGAGCGCCTGCGCCGCGATACCGATGCGCCCGCCGTCGAGCGTCGACATCGCGACGGTGAAGCCCTTTCCCTCGTCGTGCAGCATGCGGTCGCCGTCGACGACGGCGTCGACCGCGATCGAGTTCGTCACCGAGGAGTTGAGGCCAAGCTTCTCCTCGCGACCGGTGACGCGGATGTGATCTGCGTCGAGGATGAATGCCGAGACGCCGCGCGCGCCCGGTGTGTCCTGATCCGTTCGCGCGAAGAGCAGAAACGTCCCCGCGTACTCGGCCGTCGAGATGAACTGCTTCGTCCCGGAGATACGCCAGCCCCCGTTCTCCCGAGTCGCGCTCGTTCGAAGGGAGCCGGCGTCCGAGCCCGCCTCCGTCTCCGTTAGCGCGAACGCGCCGATCAGCTCGCCACGCGCCAGCGGGGGAACGAACCGCGCGCGCTGCTCGTCCGTGCCGAGCGTGAGGATCGGAAGCGTCACGGCGCTCGTGTGCACCGCGACCGTCACGCCGACGCCGGCGTCGGCCCGCGACAGCTCCTCCAGCACGAGGATGTAGGAGAGGAAGTCCGCGCCCGCTCCGCCGAGCTCCTGCGGGACGCACACGCTCATCAGCCCGAGCTCGGCGAGCTTCGGATAGAGATCGCGCGGGAACCGATGCTCGCGGTCCCACGCGCCCGCGTTGGGCTCGATCTCCGCCTCGGCGAAATCGCGCGCCAGCGCCTTGATCTCACGCTGCTCGGCGCTCAGTTCGAAGTCCACGCGAGGAATATAGTCGGGGTGGTTTGGCCGCCCTGGCTGCGCTCTTGCTGGTCGTCGTTGCTCTTGCGGCCGGCTGCGGTGGCGGCGGAGGAGCGTCACCCGAGACGGTCGTCCGCGAGTGGAGCGACGAGCTGAATTCCGGGGACAACGAGCGCGCCGCCGCTCTCTTCGCCCGCGGTGCGCAGATCGTCCAGGGAAACGACGTGTACTTCCTTCAGACCCGTGAGGACGCGGTCGAGTTCAACTCGTCCTTGCCCTGCTCGGGCAAGATCGTCGACGTCAAGACCGACGATGACACCGCCACCGCGACCTTCGTGCTCGGTGACCGCAAGCGGAGCAGCTGCGACGCGCCGGGACAGAAGGCGGTCGCCGCCTTCAAGGTGCTGCACGGGAAGATCGTGCTCTGGCACCAGCTCCCCTCCCCCACCCCGCCGCCGGCGCCGCCGGTCTGAGCGAGACGGGCCTCGATCAGTCGTAGCGGTAGAAGCCGTCGCCCGACTTGCGGCCGAGCTTCCCCTCGCCGACGAGCTCGCAGAGGAGCGGGCACGGCGCGTACTTCTCGTCGTTCAGGCCCGTGCGCAGAACTTCCATGATCGCCACGCACGTATCGAGCCCGATCAGATCCGCGAGAGCGAGGGGGCCCATCGGGTGCGCGAACCCGAGCTTCGCGATCGTGTCGATCGCCTCCGCTTCCGCGACGCCGTCGTACAGCGCCCACACCGCCTCGTTGATGTACGGCATCAGGATCCGGTTCGAGACGAAGCCGGGAAAGTCGTTGGCGACGGCGGGCGTCTTGCCCAGGTCGTGCGCGAGCTCGGTGATCGCGTCGGCCGTCTCGTCAGACGTTTCGCGACCGCGGACGATCTCGACCAGCTGCAGCACCGGCACGGGGTTGAAGAAGTGCATCCCGATGACACGGTCGGGCCGCGCGGTCGTCGCCGCCAGCAAGCCGATCGGGATCGACGACGTGTTGGAAGCGAGCACGGACTCAGGAGGAAGGATCGCGTCGGCTCGCTTGAAGACGTCGGTCTTGACGCCGGCGTCCTCGATCACGGCCTCGATCATGAGATCCGCAGGGACGAGGTCGTCCATGGTCTCGACGCGCGCCAGGACCTCGTCGGGATCGGCGCCCCCCTTCTCGGCGAGCCGCTCGAGGCTCTTGCGCATCGCGGCCAGTCCGCGCTCGGTTGCTCCTGGGAAGGAGTCGTGCAGCGAGACGCGCCGGCCGGAGGCGGCGACGACCTGCGCGATCCCGCCGCCCATCTGGCCGGCACCTACTACGAGCACGTGTTCGAATAACTGATCTGTCATGTTAGTTATGCTTGATCTGTGATTAGCGGTGATCTTCTTCGGGAGGCGCGCCTGCGGGCCGGTCTCACGCAGGCGGAGCTTGCCAAACGCGCGGGCACGTCACAGCCGGCGATCGCGCGCTGGGAGAGCGGGGCCGTTCAGCCGAGCCTTGAACGGCTGCGCGAGCTCATCCGTGCCTGTGGCCTGGAGCTGACCTACGGGCTCGCGAACTACGACGACTCGTACGACTACTTCATCAACCAGGCACTGAGCCTTAGCCCGCGCGAGCGTGTGGACGACGCCGAGGAGCGCGAGCGCGTGTACGCCGAGATTCGTGGGGCTGCACTTGCGTGAACTGGGGCTGCGGCAGCCGCTCGAAGTTCTGGATCGGCACGACGTGCGTTACGTGGTGATCGGCGGGATCGCGGCGATTGCACAGGGGTATCCCCTGACGACCCTGGATCTCGACGTCACACCGGCGAGAGACGCCGAGAATCTTGATCGAATCGTCACCTCTCTACGAGAGCTCGAGGCAAGGCTGCGCACTCCCGACGACCCGGTCGACTTTCCGCTCGACGCCAAGATGATCGCAGCCGCCGAGTCATGGACCTTCGTCACGGACCGTGGTCCTCTCGACCTCCGCTTCGCGCCTTCGGGGACGACAGGCTACGACGACCTGCTCCGTGACGCGGTCGCAGTGGATCTCGGACTCGCCCGCCCGACGCTGGTCGCTTCCCTCCGGGATCTCATCCGAATGAAGGAGGCGTCGAGGCGACCGAAGGATGAGGCTCAGTTGCCGGCACTTCGGCGGACGCTCGAACTCGCTCGGCGCGGTTTAGACCTCGAGCAGTAGCGCGTCTCAACGCGGGGGGACCGAAGGTTTCCCCCCCAGCCCCCTCCCTCACACCGCACACCCCGCGCACCACCCTGGCTACGCCGGACCAAGCCCGGCTCCGCCACGGCACGCTGATCGGGCTAGACCTCCAGAAGAAGCGCGTCCCCCTGGCCGCCGCCGGAGCAGATCGCGGCCAGCCCGACGCCGCCGCCGTTCCGCCGGAGCTCGTGGATCAGCGTCCCGACGATGCGGGCGCCCGACGCCCCGATGGGATGCCCCAGGGCGACAGCGCCTCCGTTCACGTTCACTCGCTCCGGATCGGCGCCGAGCATCTCCGTCGACTGGAGCGCCACGGACGAGAACGCCTCGTTCAGCTCGACGCGCTCGACATCGTCGATCGTCTTGCCCGCCTTCTCGAGCGCCTCCTTGCCGGCGTTCGCCGGCGTGCGCGCCAGGTACGCGAAGTCGTCGGCGACATACGCCTGCGAGAGGATCGTGGCGAGCACCTCCAGACGGTGTTTGCGCGCGTACTCCTCGCTCGTGACGACGACCGCGGCGGCGCCGTCGTTGACGCCCGGCGCGTTGCCCGCCGTCGTCGACCCTTCCGGATCGAAGACCGGCCGCAGCTTCGCCAGCTTCTCGTACGAGGTATCTCGGCGCGGGCTCTCGTCAACGGAGATTCCGTCGACCGAGATGATCTCGGGATCGAAGAAGTGGTGGTCGATCGCGTTGACCGCGCGCTCGTGCGAGCGCAGCGCCCAGCGATCCTGGTCTTCGCGCGCGATGCCGAGCTCGCGCGCAACGAACGACGCCTGCTGGATCATGTGCCGCTCGTCGAACGTGGAGGTCAGGCCGTCGTGGACCGTGAGGTCGATCAGCGTCCCGTCGCCGAGGCGGTAGCCGAAACGCGCCTTCTTGAGCGCGTACGGCGCGTTCGTCATCGACTCCATCCCACCGGCGACGACAACGTCGTGCTCGCCGGTGCGGATCATCAGATCCGCGATCTCGATCGCCCGGATGCTGGACGCGCAGACCTTGTTGATCGTGTCCGATGGAAGGTCGATCGGCAGCCCGGCGTTCATGGTCGCCTGGCGCGACGGAGCCTGGCCCGCGCCGCCCTGGAGCACCTGACCCATGATCGCGTAGCCGACGTCCGCGTCGTCGACTCCGGCCCGCTCGAGCGCTGCGCGGATGACGATGCCACCGAGCTGGACGGCCTCGTAACCGGCCAGGGATCCGCCCAGCCGCCCGAAGGGCGTGCGCGCTGTGGAGACGATGACGGATCTACCCATGCAATGAGCGTAGCGAGCGAGTGTCGGGACCCTTGTTGCCGTCCCGGCACCGTGTTAGGTTACGCCGCGTTTTGTTGAAGGTAACCGCCGGCGCGGCCGTTGTCGGTATCTCCAAGGGAGTCGCGAGGAGGGGGCGACGAGCGTGAAGCATTTGTTCGAGAACCACGATCTTGAGACTTCCGGCTGCGGCGACATGATCGACGTCACCGGCGACGTCCGCGGGGCGGTCGACAAGAGCGGCGTCCAGAACGGGATGGCGGTGGTCTACACGCCGCACACGACCTGCACGGTCCTCATAAACGAGCGCGAGAGCGGGTTCATCCAGGACTTCCGCGACACGCTCGACACGCTCGTGCCTGCCGACGGCCCGTACTACCGGCACGACGACCTCACCATCCGCACCGAAGGTCTCGAGGATGATCCGCACGAATATCCGAACGGCCACTCGCACTGCCGCGCGGCGCTCATCGGCGTCGCCTCCCAGTCCATCCCGATCGTGGACGGCAACCTCCTCCTCGGCCGCTACCAGAGCGTCTTTTTCTGCGAGCTCGACCGCGCGAAGCCGCGCAAGGTATTCATTCAAGTAATGGGTGAGTGATGGCTGCGACCCGCATCGCGGGGCCCGGCTCGACAACTTCCTCCGCCCCTCCACCCTCCGGCGTTCCGACCCGTGCCGACGTAATGCCGCAGGCGCAGGCGGAGAACTTCATGGTGGCATCCCTGCTTCTGTCCCGCGCGCAGCGGCGCGCCCTCCTCGGCATCTACGGGTTTGCCCGGCTCGTGGACGACATCGGCGACGAAACGACAGGCGACCGTAACGCCATGCTGGACTGGCTGGAGGATGACGTCGGCCGCATGCTCGATGGCGAGCCGATCCACCCGCTGCTCCGGCGGCTGGCCCCGTCGGCACGTGAGCTGGGCTTTCCCAAGCGCGCGTTCCTTCGGCTGATCGCCGCGAACCGGCAGGATCAAGAGGTGTCCCGCTACGCGACGTTCGAAAAGCTGGCCGCCTACTGCGACCTCTCCGCCAACCCCGTCGGGGAGCTCGTGCTGTACACGTTCCGATCGGCCACGCCTGGGCGCATCGCGACGTCTGATTCGGTATGCACCGGCCTGCAGCTCGCCGAGCACTGGCAGGACGTGGGCGAGGACTACGGCCGCGGCCGCGTCTACCTCCCGCAGGAGGACCTGCAGCGGTTCGGCGTCGAGGAGGACGAGCTCGCCGCGGACACGCCCGGTGAGCGCCTGCAAGAGCTGCTCGCGTTCGAGGTCGAGCGCGGACGGCGTCTGCTCGATCCCGGCATCGACCTCGTGCGCTCTCTCGCGGGGCGCGCGAAGCTCGCGGTCGCCGGCTACGTCGGCGGCGGCCGCGCCGCGTTCGACGCGATCGAGTC
>Ga0126307_10002252_pt1 | contig 12991 bp, 10 predicted proteins | sample Plot28_FD_89955 | JGI IMG/M metagenome (GOLD analysis project Ga0126307, IMG submission 89955) | Serpentine soil microbial communities from UC McLaughlin Reserve, CA, USA - Plot28 | ecosystem: Environmental > Terrestrial > Soil > Grasslands | place: USA: UC McLaughlin Reserve, Lake County...
ACGGCGACGCCGGGGATCAGCCGCCGGGCGGCGCGGGTGGCCGTACGCCGGCCCACGAAGAACAGGAGCCGGCTCAGCATCGCCTGCTCGCGGCCGGCCTCCAGCCGCCCGCCGACATAGGCCTCGGCCACCGTCCGGCCGATGCCGTCGAGCGCCTGCCGGGCGGTAGCCGGGTCGGGGTAGAGGTCGCGGAGCACGAGCAGCTCGGCCGGCCGCATGCGGTCGTTCGGGTCGTAGCCGTAGGCGGCGGCGACGAAGAACACGAGCCGCGACTGGATCCAGGCCAGCAGGACGAGGTCGGGCGCCGCCGTGAAGATGCCGCCGACGCCCGTGGCCGCGCCCTCCAGCCGTGCGAGCGTCGCATGGCGCTTCTTGGCCATCTGCGCCAGCTCGGCGCCGCCGACGGCGTAGCGCGAGCGCTTCTCCGCCACCCAGGCGGCGGCCGCAGGGCCGTGACGCTCGGCGGCGGCGAGCGCGACGTGCTCCGGCGCGCGCACCGGATCGGCCCGCAGGCGGTCCCACAGACCATGGGGCACGTCGTGCGGCGCCGTCACGCGCGCGCATATTAGGGCGCGCCTGACACCTCGATCCGGGGTATAGGGATCAGGCGATGGAACCGCTCGTCGAATACCGGCTGGAGGCCGCGGGCCACAGGACCCGGGCGCTCGAGCTCGAGGGCGGCGGGCCGGGGCTCGTGCTCCTGCACGGCTGGGGCGACTCGGCCGACACGTGGCGGCCGCTGCTGGCGGAGCTGGGCGAGCGAGGGCGGCGCGCGATCGCGGTCGACCTCCCCGGTTTCGGCGCCGCGACGCCCCTGGACAGCGGCGCCATCCTGCCGCAGCTCGACGGCTTCGCCACCGCGCTGCTCGACGAGTGGGCGGCGGGCGAGCCGGTCGTGATCGCCGGCAACTCGCTCGGCGGCTGCATCGCGCTGCGGCTCGCCGAGCACGCGCGCGGGCTCCCGCTCGCCGGCGTCGTGCCCGTGGCGCCCGCCGGCCTGGAGATGCCCGGCTGGTTCGACCTCGTGGAGCGCGACCCGATCGTGCGCCGCCTGCTCGACATCCCGATCCCCGTGCCGGGAGCGCTGGTGCGCCAACTCGTGGGCGGCGCCTACCGGCAGCTCGCGTTCGCGAACCCGCGCGCGGCGCAGCGGCAGGTGGTCAGCGCCTTCGCCGCCCACCACGGCAGCCGCGCCGACGTCGCGCGGCTGCTGGCCTCGGGCCGGCGGCTGCTGCCCGAGCTGTCGGCCGCGCCGTTCGACCTGGCGGCCGTCCAGTGCCCGGTGCTCCTGGTGTGGGGCAACCGCGACCGCATGGTCCCGCACTCCGGCGCGCGCCTCGTACTCGACGCCCTGCCGCACACGCGCGTCGAGCTGATCGACGGCTGCGGCCACTGCCCGCAGCTCGAGGCGACCGACCGGCTGCTCGAGCTGCTGGTCGACTTCCCGCCGCGGACCAGGAGCCGGCCGCCCCGCGCTCGCACGGACGATTTCACGCTGCCGCACGCCGCTGGCTAGGCTGGCGGCGATGCTCCGCCTCGTGGTCGTTTGCCTGCTCGGGCTCGTCGTCCTCGTGCCGGCGGCGTACGCGCAGGAGCCGCCGCGGATCCGCGACGGCGTCAGCGTGGCGGGAGTCCCCGTGAGCGGCCTGACCGTCGACGAGGCGGCCGCGGTCGTCGAGCAGTCGTTCGGCGACACGCTGCGCAGCCCGGTGAAGGTGCACGTCAAGAGCCGGCGCTTCAAGCTGCGGCCGGACGACATCGGCCTGGTGTTCGACGCGCTGAAGACGGCGCAGCGGGCCTACGACGCGGGCGTCGAGACGCCGCCCGCCGGCGACTCCGAGACCGAGCTCCAGGTCGACGTCGCGCCGTACGTCAAGATCGAGCGCGGCGGCGTCAAGGACTTCGTCAGCAAGGTCCGACGCAAGACGGTCCGTCGCGTGCGCAACGCGCGTCTGCGGATGACGCTCAAGCACATGCGCGTGCGCGCGGCGCGCGCCGGCCGCGCCATCCGCACCAAGCAGCTGCGGCCGCGGCTGCGGCGCGTGATACACGACCCGCGGCTGGACCGCGACTTCCGGATCACGCGGGCGAAGGTCCAGCCCGAGGTCCGCCGGCGCGACCTCAAGCGGCGCTACCCGACGGTCCTGACCATCAGCAAGAGCGGCTTCAGGCTGCGGCTCTTCAAGCGCCTGCGCTGGCGCAGGACCTACGGCGTCGCCGTCGGCATGCCGGCGTACCCGACGCCGTCGGGGCGCTTCTCGATCACGAGCAAGGCGGTCAACCCCGCCTGGTCGGCGCCCGACCAGCCGTGGGCCGGCGCGTATCGCAACGAGGTCGTGCCGGGCGGGTCGGCGGAGAACCCGCTCAAGGCACGCTGGCTGGGCATCACCGGCGGCGTGGGCATCCACGGCACGGGCGAGCCCTGGACGATCGGGACGCGGGCGTCGCACGGCTGCATCCGCATGACCGTGCCGGACGTCGTCGCCCTCTACCCTCGCGTGCCGGTCGGCACCCCGGTCCTGATCCGCTGAACGTGCGCCCCGCCACGCCCGCGGACGCCGAGGCGGTCCTCGACGTCATCCTCGCGCGCGACGTGGCCGACATCGGCTACCCGGACTTCACGCTGGAGGACGTCCGGGCGGACTGGTCGGCGCCGGGCGTGCAACTCGAGCGCGACTCACGCGTTGACGAAGCCGTGCGGGGCTACGCGTTAGTCAAACCGGACAACTTCCTCGACGTCTACGTCCACCCCGAGGCCGAGGGCCGGGGCCTCGGGACGGCGCTGCGCGAATGGGGCGAGGCGCGCGCAGCCGAGCGCGGCGCCGGGCGCGTGATGCAGTTCGTCGCCGGCGCCAACCACCGCGCGCGCGAGCTGCTGCGCGCGACCGGGTACGCCGACGCGCAGCACTACTTCCGCCTGCGTGTCGAGCTCGACCTGGTGCCCGCGGGCGCCCCGGCGGCCGCGCGGCCGTTCGAGCCGCGCGACGTCGAAGCCGTGCATCGTGTCGTGCAGGAGGCGTTCGACGAGATCGACGGCAACGTGCCCGAAACGCTCGCCGCCTGGCGGGCGGCGCGGCTCGATCTCCCGGGCTTCGACCCGAAGCTGTGGCTCGTGCTCGACGACGAGCAGGGCATCGCCGGCGTGGCGCTCGGCCGACGCTGGGAGGGCGGCGTCGGCTACGTCGACCAGCTCGCCGTGGCGCCGCGCGCCCGCGCGCTCGGGCACGGGCGCGGGCTGCTGCTCGCCCTGCTGCGCGCGTTCCGAGCCGCCGGCCTGACCGCGGCGGAGCTGTCGGTGCACGGGACCAATCGCGGCGCCGCCCGCCTCTACGAGTCGGTCGGCATGCGCCAGGTCTGGGTCGCCGAGCGCTGGGACAAGGCGCTTGCCGGTGCCTGACGTCGGCGCCATCGCCGCGCGCGCCCGGGCCGACGGCCGCCTCGGGCTGGACACCGAGTTCATGCCGGAGGGCCGCTACAAGCCGCTCCTGTGCCTGGTGCAGGTCGCGGCCGGCGGCGAGATCTCCGTGCTCGACCCGCTGGAGGGCTTTGACCCGGCGCCGCTCGCCGACGTGCTCGCCGACCCCGCCGTTGAGGTGGTGCTGCACGCCGGCCGGCAGGACGTGGCCATCCTGCGCCGCGAGTGGTCGACGACGTTCGCCAACGTCTTCGACACGCAGGTCGCCGCCGGCTTCGCCGGGTTCTCGGCTCAGGCCGGCTACAACGGCCTGCTGCACGACGTGCTGCGCACGCGCTTGCCCAAGACGGCGAGCTTCACCCGCTGGGACGCCCGCCCGCTGACCGACGAGCAGCTCCGCTACGCGCGCGGCGACGTGGAGCACCTGCTGGCGCTCGCCGACGAGATCCGCTCGCGCCTGGAGGCCCGGGGGCGCCTGGAGTGGGCGCGCGAGGAGTGCCGCGCGATCGCCGAGGCGACCGACGAGCGCGACGCCGACGAGGTCTGGCGCCGCCTGCCCCGCGTCAGCGGCCTGGACTCGCGCGAGCGCGCGGTCGCGCGCGAGATCGCGGCCTGGCGCGAGCGGACCGCCGCGCGCGAGGACCGGCCGGTGGGCGCCATCGTGCGCGACCCGACGGTCGTCGAGCTCGCCAAGCGCCAGCCCACCGGCCGCCGCGAGCTCGCCGTCATCCGCGGGCTGAACCCCGACGTCGTCCGGCGCCGTGGGCCGGACCTGATCGCCGCCATCGAGCGCGGCCGCGCCGCCCCCCCGCTGCACAACGACGAGGGCGAGCGGCTCGCCGTCGAGTCCCAGGACGCGCCGGTCATCGCGCTGGCCGAGGCGCTGGTCCGGGCCCGCGCGCAGGGGGCCGGCCTCGCCTACGAGCTGATCGCCGCGCGCGCGGACCTGACCCCGATCGTCGTCGCCGCGCGCCGCGGCAACCGCGAGCCCGACGTGCGGACGCTGCGCGGCTGGCGGCGTGAGCTGGTGGGCGCGGAGCTGCTGGAGCTGCTTGCCGGCCGGCGGCACCTGGGCGTTGGCCCGGGCGGCCGCATCGCGGTCACGGACCAGTGACGCGGACGACCTCGAAGTCGCGCCCGTGCAGGCCGCCGAGCGCGTGGAGGTCGTCGTCGTCCCAGCGCGGGCTCGGGGCGCCCGAGACGTACCAGTCCGAGCCTTTGTCGGCGACGATCAGCCCGTAGCGCTGCATGGCGCGCGCGACGCGGCGCGCCTGGGGCGGTAGGCCGGAGACGTCGACGGTCGCCTTGAGCCGCAGGCGCTCGCCCATGCGCGGGAGCACGGGGTCGGTGAGCGACGACGCGAGGTGGCGCGTGCTGCGCAGGTTCCAGGTCGCGCCCGAGCCCGCGTGCCAGCGGCCGCCCTCGCGGCGCAGCGCGAACAGCTCCTAGAGCCGGCAGCGCCGGCGGTCGAGCAGGAGCGCGTGCCGGTCGCCGCCGCCCTCGATGTGGACGTGCCGCGGGATCGGGTAGCGGACCCGGTCGGACTCGTCGGCATAGTCGAAGACGACGCGCCGGCGCTTCGTGCCCCGGCCGACGACGTCGTACGGGATGCCGATCGGCCGCCCCTCCCAGCGTCCAAAGCCGAAGTCGGGGTGCACGGGGTCCTCGAGGCCGATCGAGCGCACGATCGCGTCGGAGTCCGGCGCCACCGGCACCGTGTCCACGCGCTGGTTCGTCCAGAAGTCCGCCGGGAAGAGCGGGCAGCCGGCGAGCGCGGCGGTGGCGAGGGCGACTCCGAGCATGAGGACGGATCGGCAGGTGACGCGTTGCCCGCAAGGCGGATCAACGGATAGTGTCGGCCCCTTGGCGGCGCACGCGCTCACCTCCGGGCGACACGAGGGCGCCGTGTGGCGCGCGGCCGCCGTCGCGGGTCGCGCGTTGCGCGATGCGCTCGGCACCTCGGCGCTGCGGCGCCTGCAGGCGGGCTGGACCGCATCCTCGGTCGGCGGCTGGGCGCTGTTCGTCGCGCTGTCGATCTACGCGTATGACGTCGGCGGCGCGTCCGCGGTGGGTCTCGCGGCGGTCATCCGCATGGTGCCGGCGGCGCTCGCGGCGCCGGCCACGAGCATGCTCGGCGATCGCTACTCGCGCCGTCAGGTGCTGCTCGTCCTGTGCGTCGCCCGCGCCGTCGTGCTGGCCGCGGCCGCGGCGGTGGTCGCGCTCGACGGCCCCGCCGCCGCGGTCTTCGCGCTCGCGGCGCTCTTCACCATCATCGCCACCGGCCACCGGCCGGCCCAGGCGGCGCTGCTGCCGACGCTCGCCACCGAGCCGCGCCAGCTCGCCGCGTCCAACGGGCTCTGGAGCGCGATCGACAGCGTGGGCTTCTTGGTCGGCGCCGCCGGCGGCGGCCTGCTCGTCGCGGCCGGGGGCGTCGACATCGCGTTCGCCGCGACCTCGGGGGCGTTCCTGCTCGCGGCCGTGGCGCTCGCCGGCATCCCGGCCGACGTCCGCCCCGCCGACCCGGCGCCGGCCGGCGAGCGCCGCCTCGAGGAGTTCGCCGAGGGCTTCCGCGCGGTCAACAAGGACCGCGACCTGCGCTTCGTCGTCGGGGTGCTCGGCTTCACGACGCTCGTCGAGGGCGCGGTCGACGTGCTGGTCGTCGTCGTCGCGCTCGAGCTGCTCGAGCTCGGGGCCGCCGGCGTCGGGTGGCTGAACGCGGCGTGGGCGCTCGGCGGCGTGGCCGGCGGCACGCTCGCGCTGCTGCTCGTGACGCGCGGGCGCAACGCGCTCGGCCTGGTCCTCGGCAGCGTCCTCATCGGCGCGCCGCTCCTGCTGCTGACCGCCGTGCCGGCGGCGCTCGTCGCCGCGGCCGGGCTCCTCGTGCTCGGCGTGGGCTACGCGATCGTCGAGACGTCGGGGCTAACGCTCGTGCAGCGGCTGGCGTCGGACGCCGTGCTGGCCCGCGCCTTCGGCGTCGTCGAGGGCTCCTACCAGCTCACGACCGGGGTCGGCTCGCTGCTCGCGCCGGTGCTGGTCGCGACGCTCGACCTGCGCGGCGCCCTGCTCGCGGTCGGGGCCGCGCTGCCGGTTCTCATCGTGCTTCGCGGGCGGGCGCTCCTGCGCCTGGAGGGCTGCGCGCCGATCCCGGCGCGCCCGCTCGAGCTCCTGCGCGGCATCGACATGTTCAAGCCCCTGTCGATCGCTCGCTTGGAGGAGCTGGCGCGCCACCTCGAGCCGGTGCACGCCGCCGCCGGTGATGCGATCGTCACCGAGGGCGAGGTCGGCGACCGCTTCTACCTGATCGACTCCGGCGAGGTCGCGGTGATCGAGCACGGGCGCTTCCGCCGCGTGGAGACGGCCACTGAGTGCTTCGGCGAGATCGCGCTGCTGCGCGACATGCCGCGGACGGCGACGGTGGTGGCGCGCACCGACGCCGAGCTCTACGCGCTCGGCCGCGAGGCGTTCCTGGCCGCGATCACCGGCGACCGGCGCGCGCTCGCCGCCGGCAACCAGCTCGTGGAGGCGCGGCTCGCGCCCCTTCCCGTGGCGGCGGGCGGGGGCCCGGGCTGACCGACCCGCTCGCGCTGTCGCCCGAGGCCATGCGCGCGCTCGGGCACCAGGTCGTGGACCTCCTCGTGGACCGCCTGGCGGACCCGGACGTCCCGACGCTGCGCCGCGCGACGCCGGCCGAGATGGCGGCGCGCCTCGACGGCCCGCCATCCGCCGGGCCGCAGCCGCCCGACGCGGTGCTCGAGCGGCTGTGGGCCGACGTGCTGCCGTACATGAACCGCGCCGACCATCCGCGCTACTTCGCGTTCATCCCCTCCTGCCAGACGTGGCCGGGCGCGCTCGGCGACTTCATCGCCAGCGCCCTGAACGTCTACGTCGGCTCGTGGATGGAGGCCGCCGGCCCGAGCCAGGTCGAGCTGACCGTGATCGACTGGTTCAAGGACTGGGTCGGCTACCCGCGCGAGGCGGCCGGCGTGCTGGTCAGCGGCGGCTCGGCCGCCAACATGACCGCGCTCGCCTGCGCGCGCGAGGCGCTGCTCGGCCCGATGAACGAGCGCGCCGTGGCCTACGTGTCCGACCAGGCGCACTCCTCGCTCGCCCGCGCCGCACGGCTGCTCGGCTTCCGGCCCGACCAGCTGCGCGTCCTGCCCGCCGACCGCGACCTGCGGCTGCAGCCGGCGCGGCTGGCCCACGCCATCCGCGTCGACGCCGATGCCGGGCGCTCGCCGCTGTTCGCGTCGGTGTCGGGCGGCGCGACGAACACGGGCGCGGTCGATCCGCTGGCCGAGCTGGCCGAGGTCTGCCGCGAGCACCGCGTGTGGCTGCACGTCGACGCCGCCTACGGCGGGTTCGCGGCGCTGACGGAGCGCGGCGCCGAGGCGCTGCGCGGCATCGAGGCCGCCGACTCGATCGCGCTCGACCCGCACAAGTGGCTCTATCAGCCGATGGAGTGCGGCGCGCTGCTGGTGCGCGACGGGCGCATGCTACGGCGCGCGTTCGAGATCGCTCCCGACTACCTCAAGGACGCGGAGGTCGACGAGGGCGAGGTCAACTTCTCCGACCTCGGGCTGCAGCTCACGCGCGGCTGGCGCGCGCTGAAGGTCTGGCTGTCGATCGAGACGCTGGGGCTCGACGCCTTCCGCGCGGCCATCGACTCGAGCCTCGACCTCGCCGCGCTGGCCGAGGCCCGGGTGCGCGACCACGAGCGCCTGGAGCTGCTGTCCCCGGCGGCGCTCGGCATCGTCTGCTTCCGCCGCCGCTTCGACGGCGTGGACGACGAGGAGGCGCTCGGGCGGCTCAACGCGGCGCTGATCGCCGACCTCGAGGCGACCGGCCAGGCGCTCGTCTCCTCCACCCGGCTGCACGGCCGCTACGCGATCCGGCTCTGCGCGCTCAACCACACGTCGCGGCCCGAGGACGTCGAGTGGGTGCTCGACTGGCTGGCGTCCGCGCCCGTCCCGGAGGTCCCCGCTCGCGCGGCGCGGCCGCAGCGCGACGGCACGCTCGCCGACGACGAGGCGACCCGCAACGGCCCGTTCGCGCTCGAGACGATCGCCCGCCTGCCGCTCTTCGCCGACCTCGAGCTCGAGCAGGCGACGCGCGTGGCCGCGACCGCGCGCGAGCACACGGCCGGCCCCGGGGAGGTCGTCGTGCGCCGCGACCGGCTCGAGCGCGACTTCTACGTGATCGTCGACGGGGCGCTCCGCGTGCACATCGACGGCCACCACATCCGCGACCTCGCGGCGGGCGACTTCTTCGGCGAGCTGGCCGCGCTCGACTGGGGCGCGGGCTACGGCTACGCGCGGACGGCGACGGTCACGGCGACCGCGCCGACGCGGCTGCTCGTGCTGCCGCCGCGCGAGCTGCGACAGCTCATGCGGTCGGCGCCCGGCGTCGCCCGGCGCGTCGAGGCCGCCGCACGCGAGCGCCTCGCGCGGACCTAGCCATCCGCGCCACCGCCTCGTCGTCGTGGGCGGAGCCGCGGCCGGCGAGCACCCAGGCGACGCGGAACGCCAGCCCGGCACCGAGGAACAGCGCGCTCGCCGCGTGGTGCGCGCGCGCGAGTCGCAGCGCGAGGCCGCCCAGCGTGCCCCAGCGCGCGAGCCGGAACGACCGGCTCTCCGCGAGCGCCTCGGCGAGCGGGCCGAGCCGGCGCTCGTTGATCTCCGACAGCGCCAGCTCGGTGGTCATGGCCACCGCCTCGACCACGCCGAGCGCCGTCCGCGTCGGGTCGCCGGCGGGCACGCCGGCCGCGGCCAGCGCCAGGCGGTTCGCCGCCGCGCCGCCGCCCACCGCGGTGCACATGAACAGCGGCGGCAGGAAGGCGCGGCTGCGGGCCCACAGCGGCACGGCCGTCGACGCGAGCAGCACGCCCGTGTAGGAGCCGAGGTAAGTGCCCAGCAGCGCGGTGCTCGCGCCCAGCGCGCGGGCCAGGCGCGGGCGCCCGAGCAGGTCCGCGGCGACGGCGCCGCTCGCCGCGGCGGAGAAGGCGCTCAGGCACCACGAGCCCATCGACATCGGCGAGCGCGGCTTGAAGATCCGGAGCATGTTCAGGAACCGCAGCGGCCGCCCGAGGTCCATGACCAGCAGGGGCGCGCCCGGCAGGATCGCGGCGAGCGTGAGCCGGCGGGCGAGCGCCGCCGCGCGCTCGTCCCCGGCCGCGTCGCAGGCCAGCGCCACGAACGACGAGCCCGTGGCCACGCCGCCGAACCAGAAGTAGACCGGCACCTGCCACGTCCACACCGGCGCGTTGAGGAACGGCCCGCTCACCGGGACCGGCACGGATTCGCCGCCGCGGGCGCGGCGGGCCGCGGCGGCGACCTCGCCGTTGCGCGCGCCCTGCCCGGCGTAGCGCGTGTCGGCGCCGTACAGGAACGACCAGCGCGCGTCGCCCCACGCCGGCCGGGCGCCGGCCACGCGTGCGCCGGTTTCGCGGCGGAACCACCTTCCGGGCGCGCCGCGCCGGCCGACGGCCGGCGTGAGGTCGCGGCCGTCGGGTTGCTCGCGCTCGGCGTCGCGCCGCCGGATGACCTCCTCGGGCGGCGGCCCGTGCGCGTGGCTCACCGCCGCCTCCGGTGCGAGGCGAGCACGCTCGCCACGGTGACCGCGGCGGCCGCGAAGCCCGCGGTCAGCCCCACGGCCGTGGCCGTCAGCATGTTCTGCTGGATCGGCGACTCCGCCTGCGCCGGCAGCCCGTAGCGCTCCGGCGGCCGGGTGAGCAGGAAGAACGCGCCGAGGCCGCCCGCGAGCTCCTCGCCGGGATCGTCGCCCGCGCCGTAGAGGTAGGCGTCCTCGCGGCCGCGCTCGTGCAGCTGCGCCACGCGGCCCTGCGCGCGCTCCACCAGGTCGTCGAGCGGGCCGAACTGGATCGAGTCGGTCGGGCAGGCCTTGGCGCACGCCGGCTCCAGGCCGTCCTCGAGGCGGTCGTAGCAGAGCGTGCACTTGGCGGCACGCCCGTCGTAGGGGTCGCGGTTGATCACGCCGAACGGGCACGACGGCACGCAGTAGCCGCAGCCGTTGCAGACGTCGGGCTGCACGACCACGGTCCCGAACTCCGTGCGCACCAGCGCTCCGGTCGGGCAGGCGTCGAGGCAGCCCGCGTGCGTGCAGTGCTTGCAGACGTCGGACATGAACGACCAGCCGGCGTCGTCCTCGGCGAAGCGGACGTGGCGCCACGTGCTGGCGCTGAGCGCGCCGGTGTAGTCGTAGGAGCGTCCCTGGCCGATCCGCAGCTCGTCGGCGGGCAGGTCGTTCCACTGCTTGCACGCCACCTCGCACGCCTTGCAGCCGATGCACGTCGTCGTGTCGGTGAAGAAGCCCATCCGCTGTGTCGGCTCGCGGCGGTGGACGGCGATCTCGGCCATCAGATCTCCCGGTTCTCCCCGCCGTAGCGGAACAGCGCCTGGTCGGTCTGCGCGCCGCGCTCCGGCCGCTCGGCGGGGTGCTCGGCGCCCGGGTCCAGCGGCTCGGGCGTGCTGTCGACGCCGGCCAGGCGCTCGGTCGTCTCCTCGTCGCGGCGGCCGGCGCGGACGGCGCAGCGGAACGCCTTGGACTCGTGGATGGACACGTTCGGGTCGCCGGAGATGGCCACGAGGTCGTTGGCCGCATCGCCGGCCACGCCCTGCTCGTTGGACGTGTAGGTGCCGAAGTGCCACGGGATGCAGACCTGGTGCAGGGTGCGGCCGTTGACCTGCAGCGGCCGCACGCGGTTGGTCACCTTGGCGCGCGCCTCGATCTCCGCCCGCGGCGTCTCGATGACCATCCACCCTTCGTCCTCGATGCCCTCCTTCTCGGCCAGCACCGGGTCGATCTCGGCGAACATCTCCGGCTGCAGCTCCGCCAGCCACGGCAGGTTGCGGCTCATCGGCCCGGCGGTGTGGTGCTCGGTGAGCCGGAAGGTCGAGCCCACGTGCGGCCAGCGCGGGTCCTCGGGCTCGGCCAGCGGGTTCTCGGGGCGCACCCACGTGATCCCGACGGGATTGGCGCCGACCTCGGGGTAGAGCTCGTTGCGCACGGGCGACTCGAGCGGCTCGTAGTGCGTCGGCAGCGGCGCGTCGAGCAGGCCGCTGGCCGAGTAGAGGTGGCCGCGGCCGTCGGGCATCATGATGAACGGCGCGTCGCCGTCGATCGCGTCCATGCCCGTGGCGTCCGGCGGCGCCTTGTACGTGGGCGGCTTGTCGGGCGGGAAGTCCGGGATGTCGTAGCCGGACCAGTCGCCCTTCTCCTCGTCCCACCACAGGTACTTCTTGCGCTCCGACCACGGCCGGCCCTCCGGGTCCGCGGAGGCGCGGTTGTAGAGGATGCGGCGGTTCATCGGCCACGCCCAGCCCCACTCGGGCGAGACCCAGCCGCCCTCGGCCTCGAGGTCGCCCGGCTCGCGCCGCCGCGTCTGATTGACGCCGCCGGCGAAGCAGCCGCAGTAGATCCAGCAGCCGCTCGCCGTGCTCCCGTCGCCCTTGAGCTGGGCGAAGCCGTCGAGCAGCTCGCCGGTCTCCAGGTCGTAGCCGTTGATCTCCTTCAGGACGTCCTCGGCGTCGGGCTCCTCCTTGGGCCCATGCAGCGGGTACTCCCAGGTGAGGTTGCGGATCGGCCAGTCGCGCCGCTTGCGCGACTTCGCGTAGTGCGCCTTGATGCGCCGGCCGAGGTGCACGACGAAGTGCAGCTCCGAGCGCGCGTCGCCGGGCGGCTCGATCGCCTTGTCGCGCCACTGGAGCAGCCGCTGCGTGTTCGTGAAGTGGCCCTCCTTCTCCACGTGGCCCGCGCACGGCATGAGGAAGACCTCCGTGGCGATGTCCTCGGTCTTGAGCTCGCCCGAGCGGATCTCCGGCGAGTCGCGCCAGAAGTGCGCGGTCTCGAGGTCGGTCAGGTCGCGCACGACGAGCCACTTCAGCGAGGCGAGCGCGCGCCGCTGGAGCCCGGAGTGGATCGAGCCCACGGCCGGGTTCTGGCCCATGACGAACAGGCCGTCCAGCGCGCCGTCGAGCGCCCGCAGCATCGTGGGGAAGTGGGAGTGGTTGCCCGTGAGCTTCGGCAGGTACCCGAAGCCGAAGTCGTTCTCCGGCTTCGCGGCGTCGCCGAACCACGCCTTCAGCAGCGACACGACGTACTCGTCGAAGTGCGCCCACCAGCCCTTCTTGCGCCCGCTCCCCTCGACGTAGGCCTCGAGCGTGAGGTCGTCCTCGGTGGCGCGCGGCGTCGGCAGGTAGCCGGGCAGGATCTCGTACAGCGTCGGGATGTCGCTCGACCCCTGGATCGAGGCGTGGCCGCGCATGGCCATGATGCCGCCGCCCGGCCGGCCGACGTTGCCGAGCAGCAGCTGCACGATCGTCCCGGCGCGGATCATCTGCACGCCGGCCGTGTGCTGCGTCCAGCCGACGGCGTAGGCCAGCATCGTCGTGCGCTCGCGGCCGGAGTTGGCGATCAGCGTGTCCGCGACCTGGAGGAACAGCTCCTTCGGGGTGCCGCAGATCCGCTCGACCATCTCCGGCGTGTAGCGGCTGAAGTGACGGCGCAGGACCTGGAAGACGCAGCGCGGATGCTGGAGCGTCGGGTCGCGCGGGATGTCCT
>Ga0126307_10002253_pt1 | contig 12990 bp, 11 predicted proteins | sample Plot28_FD_89955 | JGI IMG/M metagenome (GOLD analysis project Ga0126307, IMG submission 89955) | Serpentine soil microbial communities from UC McLaughlin Reserve, CA, USA - Plot28 | ecosystem: Environmental > Terrestrial > Soil > Grasslands | place: USA: UC McLaughlin Reserve, Lake County...
CGGCTTGCCGACCGGCACCGGGCCGTCTCCCGGGCCCACCCGGTGGAGGGTCGACCAGACCGTGGTCTCGGTCGGGCCGTAGACGTTCCACAGCTCGGCGCCGGCGGTGGCCAGCGCGGCGGCCAGGTGGCCGGGCAGCGCCTCGCCGCCGCACAGTCGCAGGTGGACTTCCGGTGGCACCCCGCCGGCGGCCAGCAGCATCTCCCAGGTCGCCGGCGTCGCCTGCATCGCGGTCACCCGCTGCTCGACCAGCAACCGGCGCAACTGCGCGCCGTCCGAGGCGACCGCGGAGCCGGCCACCACGACCGGCACGCCGCACAGCAGCGGCAGCGCGAGCTCGAGGATCGCGATGTCGAACGACAGCGTGGTCACCGCCGCCCACCGGTCGGCCGGCCCCAGCCGCAGCGAGTCGCGGAAGGACAGCAGCAGGTTGGTGACGGCCCGGTGCGGCACCGCCACTCCCTTGGGCCGGCCGGTCGACCCGGAGGTGTAGATGAGGTACGCGAGGTGCTCCGGGCGCAGGTCGACCGCCGGCGGCGTGGCCGGCCGGTCGGCCAGCGCGGCGGCACCGTCGTCCAGGCACAGCACGGTGCCGGCCGCGGCGAGCACGTCGCCGAGCCGGTCCCGGACCGCCCGGCTGGTGACCACGACCGGCGCCGCCGCGTCGGCCAGCATGGTGGCCAGCCGGGCCGCCGGCCAGCCCGGGTCGAGCGGCAGGTAGCCGCCGCCGGCCTGCCACACCGCCAGCAGCGCGGTCACCAGCGCGGTGGACCGGTCCAGGCACAGCCCGACCGGCACGTCGGGCCCCACGCCGGCCGAGCCGAGCGCGTGGGCCAGCCGGTTGGCCCCGCCGGCCAGCGTCGCCGCGGACACCGACCCGTCCTCGGCGACGACGGCGAGGTGGTCTCCGGCCAGGGCCTGGCTCAGCAGCCGCGGGGTGGTCTCGGCCGGTGGCGGCTGCTCGACCGACGCCACCAGCCGCTCCCGCTCGCCCGCCGGCAGCAGCGGCACGTCGAGCACGGACCGGTCCGGGTCCTCGGCCACCGCGGCCAGCAGCGTGGTCAGCGAGCTGCCGAGTCCGGCCACGGTCTCGGCGTCGAAGAGGTCGGTGGCGTACTCGATCGCCAGCGCCAGCCGGTCCCCGCGCTCCTCGGCGACGATGGCGAGGTCGAACTTCGCCGTGCCGGTGTCCATCGGCAGCGCCTTGGCGGTGACGCCGGCCATGGCCAGCTCGTGCGGCGGCACGTTGTAGACCAGCAGCAACACCTGGAAGACCGGCGCGCTGGCCAGGCTGCGCTCCGGTTCCAGCACCTCGACCAGCTTGGAGAACGGCACGTCCGCGTTGCCGAGCGCGTCCAGCGCGACGTCGCGCACCCGCCGCGCCAGCTGGCGGAAGGTCTGGTCGGCGGTGACCGGGGTGCGCAGCGCGACCGTGTTGACGAACAGGCCGATCAGCTTCTCGAGCTCCGGTCGCGGCCGCTGCCCGGTGGCGGCGCCGACCACGACGTCGCTCTGTCCACTGTGGCGTGAGAGCACGACGGCGACCGCGGCGGCCAGCGTCATGAATAGGGTGGCGTCCACGTCCTGGCCGAGCCGGCGGATCGCGGCGGCGAGCGGGCGCGGCACCGGGACCGGCAGCGTGGCGCCGCGGTGGCTGGCCACCGCCGGCCGGGGTCGGTCCGCCGGCAGCGACAGTACCGCCGGCGCGCCGGCGAGCTGGCGCGTCCAGTACTCGATCTGCCGGCGCTCGGCCTCGCTGCCGGCCCGGTCCCGCTGCCAGACCGCGAAGTCGGCGTACTGCACCGGCAGCGCGGGCAGCTGCGGCTCGGTGCCGGAGACGTACGCGGTGTAGCAGGTGCCGAGCTCCTCGCGGAGCCGGTTCAGCGACCAGGCGTCCGCGACGATGTGGTGCAGGGTGAGCGCGAGCAGGTGGTCGGCGGGGTCCACCCGGACCAGCAGCGCGCGCAGCAGCGGGCCGGCCGCGAGGTCGAAGGGAGCCCGCACCGCCCGCCCGGCCCGTCGCACCGCCTCGGCCAGGCGGTCCCCGGCCGGCCAGCCGGAGAGGTCCTCGACCGCGAGCCGGACCGGCCCGGCCGGGGCGACCCGCTGCACCGGCGTCCCGTCCTCGGCCGGGAAGGTGGTCCGCAGCACGGCGTGCCGGGCGACGACGGTGTCCAGCCCGCGCTGCAGCGCGGCGGAGTCCAGCGGGCCGGTCAGCCGCAGTACGAGCGGCACGTTGTAGAGCGCCGTCCCCGGCTCGAACTGGTCCAGGAACCACAGCCGCAGCTGGTCGGAGGACAGCGGGTACGTCCGCGGGCCGGCGCGGCGCCGCCGCAGCAGCTCGGCGACCCGGGCCCGGTTGGCCTCGGATGAGCCAGTGGCGCTGGTCATCGCCTCAGCCCTCCTCCTCGTCGATGAGCCGGGCCAGCAGCGCGTCGACCTCGGCGTCGGTGAGCTGGTCGAGGTCGGTCGCCAGGTCGTCGGTTCCGATCGGGTCGGCGCCGCCCGGGCCGGTGGTCCCCTCGGTGTCGACCACCTCGGCCAGCTCGGCGATCGTGGGCGCGGCGAACAGCGCCCGCAGCGGGAGGTCCGCGCCGAGCGTGCCGCGGATCCGGGCGACCAGCCGGGTCGCGGTCAGCGAGTGCCCGCCGAGGGCGAAGAAGTTGTCGTGCACGCTGAGGCCCGGGACGCCGAGCAGGTCGGTCCAGATCCGGGCGAGCGCCTGCTCGGTCGCCGTCCGCGGCGGCACCGGCGCGGCGGCCCGGACCGCGGTCCAGTCCGGCGCCGGCAGCGCGGCCCGGTCCAGCTTGCCGCTCGGCGTGGTCGGCAGCGCCGGGACCAGCACCGCGGTGGCCGGGACCATGTAGTCCGGCAGCTGGCGGGCCAGCCGGGACCGCAGCGGCGGCCACAGCTCCGGCGCGGTCACGGCCGGGTCGGTCGGCACCACGTAGGCGACGAGCGCGGTGTCGGCACCCGGCCCGGTCACCCCGACGGCGGCCGCGTCGACCCCGGGCTGGCGGCGCAGCTGGGTCTCGATCTCGCCCAGCTCCACGCGGAAGCCGCGGATCTTCACCTGCTGGTCGGCCCGCCCGAGGAAGTCCAGCGAGCCGTCGGCGCACCGCCGGGCCAGGTCGCCGGTCCGGTAGACGCGCGCCCCCGGAGGGCCGCCGAACAGGTCGGGCACGAACCGCTCCGAGGTGAGCTCCGGCCGGCCCAGGTAGCCGCGGGCCACCCCGGCGCCGCCGATGTAGACCTCGCCGACCACCCCGGGCGGCACCAGCTGGCAGCGCGCGTCGGCGACGTAGAGCTGGGTGTCCCCGACCGGCCCGCCGATCCGTGCCGGCGGCGCCAGCACCCGGCCGACCGCGGAGTAGACCGCGGTCTCGGTGGGGCCGTACCCGTTCCACGCCTGCACGCCGTCGCCGACCAGCACGTCGAGCAGGTCGGCCGGAATGGGCTCGCCGCCGGAGATGCGGATGCGGACCCCGGCCGGCACGCCGCCGGCCAGCTGCAGCAGCCGCCAGGTCACCGGCGTCGCCTGCAGCACGGTGATCCCGTCCCGGGCCAGCCGCGCCTGCAGCGCGGCCGCGTCGCCGACCTCGGCCCGGTCGGCGACCACCAGCCGGGCGCCGCGGACCAGCGGCAGCAGCAGCTCCAGCACCGCGATGTCGAACGACGGGGTGGTGACCGCCAGCCAGCGGTCCGCCGGAGTCAGGTCGAGCAGTTCGGTGAATGCGCCGAGCAGGTGGCTGACCGCGCCGCGGGGGACCGCCACCCCTTTCGGCCGGCCGGTCGAGCCGGAGGTGTAGATCAGGTACGCGAGGTGCTGCGTCCCGGCGGCCGGCTCCGGTGCGGTGGCCGGCCGGGCGGCGAGCGCGGCGGCCTGCTGGTCCAGGCACAGCGTCCGGCAGGACGCCGGCAGCAGCTCGGCCAGCCGGCCGCGGACCGGCTCGTGGGTGACCACCAGGCCGGCGGCCGAGTCGGCCAGCATGAGCCGCAGCCGGTCGGCCGGGAAGGCCGGGTCGAGCGGCAGGTAGACCCCGCCCGCCTGCCAGATCGCCAGCACGGCGACGGCGAGGGCGGCCGACCGCTCCAGGTAGACCCCGACCGGGGTGTCCGGGCCGACGCCCTGCTCGCGCAGCAGGTGGGCCAGCCGGTTGGCCCGGGCGACCAGCTCGCCGTAGGACAGGGTTGCGTCGCCGCCGGCGACGGCGACCGCCGCACCGTCCCAGCCGGACACCGCCCCGCCGGGGTCCACCGGCCGGGGCCGGTGCCGGTCCGGCCGCGCGCCGCTCGCGGCGAGCACCTGCCGCCGCCCGACCGCCGCCAGCAGCGGGACGGCGTCCACGGCGGCGTCGGGGTCGGCCACCACCGCGCGCAGCAGCGCCAGGTACGCCGTGACCATCCCGCGGGCGGTCGCCTCCGCCAGGACGTCGGTGCCATAGACCAGCCGGCCGGTGAGCTCGCCGGCCTCCTCCTCGACGGTCAGCTGCAGGTCCACCTTCGCCGCGCCGGTGGGCAGCAGCTCCGGCCGCCACCGCAGCCCGCCGCCGTGCGCCTCGGCCGGGCGCGGGGTGAGCCCGACCAACACCTGGACCAGCGGGGTGTAGGCCAGGCTGCGCTCGGGCTGGACCAGGTCCACGACCTCTTCGAACGGGACCTCCTGATGCTCCAGGGCGGCCAGCGTGGTCGCCCGGGCCTGGTGCAGCAGCGCCCGGAACGACTGGCCGGGCGCGACCCGGCAGCGCAGCGCCAGCGTGTTGGCGAAGGGCCCGACGACACCGGCGGTCTCCGGCCGAGTCCGCCCGGACACCGGCGTGCCGACCAGGAAGTCTGTCGCCGCGGTGTAGCGGAACAGCAGCGCCGCGAACCCGGCGAGCAGCACGGTGAACGGCGTGCCGCCCTCGGCCCGGGCGAGCGCCTGCACGCCCTCGGCCACCGCCCGGTCGAACGGCACCGGCAGCCAGGCGCCGCGGTCGGACTGGGTCGGCGGCCGTGGCCGGTCGGCCGGCAGCGGCAGCACGGTCGGCACCCCGGCCAGCTGCTGCCGCCAGTAGTCGGTGTGCCCGGCCAGCCCGCCCTGCCGGAGCTGCTCGTGCTGGCGGCGGGAGAAGTCGGCGTACTGGACCGACAGCGGCGGCAGGTCCGGCTCGGCGCCGGCCGTGGCCGCCGCGTAACACCGGCTCAGCTCGTCGAAGAGCACCCCGCAGGACCAGCCGTCGGCCACGATGTGGTGCAGCACCAGGACCAGCCGGTGCCGATCCGGCGCCAGCCGCACCAGGCCGGCCCGCAGCAGCGGCCCGGACTCCAGGTCGAACGGGGCCGCGAGCAGGCCGCCGGGGTCCTCGACGTCGGCGAGCGGCACCGGCGCCGGCGGCAGCACCAGCTGCACCGGCTGTCCCTCGGCGGCGGCGAAGACCGTCCGCAGCGCCTCGTGCCGGGCCACCACCCGGGTCAGCGCGTCCTGCAGCGCGGCCCGGTCCAGGCGGCCGTCCAGGTGCACGACCCAGGGCACGTGGTAGGCCGAGCTGCCCGGGGTGAGCTGGTCCAGCAGCCACATCCGGCGCTGGGCGAAGGATGCGGGGGCGACGACGCTCTCCGCGCGCGACGAGGGCTGCACGCGTCCTCCTAGGGGATGTCCGGGGGTCCGGTGGATCTTGGTGGTTCCGACGGCGTCCAGAGGTCGGTCCGGCACGGCGGAGGAGCCGGCCGACGTCGGGAATGCCGGCCGCGACGACAACGCAGCCGCTCGGCGTCTGGACGCTGGCCCGCGCCTCCGGAGGTCCACCGGACACCCCCTACGGCGCCGGAACGGGGGGTGGGGGCAGGCCGGCGTGCCGCCGGTCGACCGCGACCATCCGCAGCTCGGCGGTGTAGCGGTCCCCGGCGGCGTCGGTCAGCCAGAGCCGGTCCGGCTCCGGCAGCATCTCGGTCACCGTGACCTGCCCGCCGGCGGCCCGGCGTACGGCTCGGGCCAGCAGGTCGACCGAGGCGAGGCTGTCCAGGTCGAGGAGAAACGGCTTGCTGTCCACTGTGGAGTGGACGAACGCGAAGCGGGCGCCGGCGGCTGGAGGCCGGGCACGTGCCCGGCCGGCTGGCCGGCGACGTCCTGCACTTCCTGGCCACCCGCGGGCGGCCGGCCGGCGCGCCGGTGGCCGAGGACTGGCGGCCGTACGTGACCGGCCGGGTGACACGCCACCAGGTGCCGTGCCGGCACGACCAGATGACCGAGCCGGGACCGCTCGCCGCGGTGGCCCGGGTGTTGACCGCGCTCACCGAGAGGAGCGGACCATGACCAACCCCTTCGAGGACCCGGACGGCTCGTACTACGTGCTGGTCAACGACGAGGGCCAGCACTCGCTGTGGCCGACCTTCGTCGACGTGCCGGCCGGCTGGGAGGTGGTGCACGGCCCGGACGGGCGGCAGCCGTGCCTGGACTACGTCACCGCCCACTGGACCGACATGCGCCCGCGCAGCCTGGTGCGGGCCATGGGCGAGGAACCCGCGTAGCCGTGGAGCTGGCGATCCGGGCCGAGGGCCTGCGCAAACGGTACGCCGAGGTGGAGGCGCTCGGCGGGATCGACCTCGCCGTCCCGACCGGCACCGTGCTCGGCCTGCTCGGGCCGAACGGGGCCGGCAAGACCACCACCGTCCGCATCCTCACCACGCTGCTGCCACCGGACGGCGGCACGGCCACGGTGGCCGGCTACGACGTCGTCCGGCAGGCCGCCGACGTCCGCCGGCACATCGGGCTCGCCGGCCAGCACGCCGCAGTGGACTCCCGGCTGTCCGGCCGGCAGAACCTCAAGCTCATCGGCGTGCTGCACGGGCTGCCGCGGCCGGCGGCCAAGGCCCGCGCGGACGAGCTGCTGGAGCGCTTCGAGCTCTCCGACGCGGCGCACCGGGAGGCCAGGACCTACTCCGGCGGCATGCGCCGGCGGCTCGATCTGGCCGCGGCCGTGGTCGCCGACCCGCCGGTGCTCTTCCTGGACGAGCCGACCGGCGGGCTCGATCCGGCCAGCCGGCAGGTGCTGTGGCGGATGATCCGTGACTACGTCGCCGGCGGCACCACCGTCCTGCTCACCACGCAGAACCTGGAGGAGGCGGACGAGCTGGCCGACCAGGTGGTCGTCGTCGACTCCGGGAGCGTCATCGCCGCCGGCACCCCGGACGAGCTGAAGCGCAAGGTCGGCGGCGAGCGGCTGCAGGTCGCCCCGGTCGACGTCGCGGACGTGCCGCAGGTGGTATCCGCGCTGAGCGCGGCGACCGCCGCGGCGCCGGTGGTCACCGCCGACGGACGCAGCGTGTCCGTGCCGCTCACCGGCGACGTGGGCGCCATCGCGGCCACCGCCGCCGCGGCGGCCGCACTCAACGAGGCGGGCGTGGAGGTCAGCGACTTCGGGGTCCGCCGGCCGACGCTGGTGGAGGTCTTCCTCGCCCTGACCGGCGGGACCGGGAGGGCTGCCTGATGAGAAAGCTGCTCAGCGACTGGCTCGCCCTGATCGAGCGGCACCTGCTGCACCTGCGCCGGATCCGGCAGCGGCTGGTCGCGCTGACCCTGCTGCCGACCGTCTTCACGCTCGTCTTCGGAGTGCTGTTCGGCAGCGTGATCTCGGTGCCGGGCGGCGGCTACGCGGAGTTCGTGATGGCCGGCATCTTCCTGCAGCTGATGCTGTCCTCGGTGCCCAACTCGGCGATCGGCGCGATCGAGGACCTGCGCACCGGGCTGGTGGACCGCTTCCGGTCGCTGCCCATGGCCGGCTCCGCGGTGCTGGTCGGGCGCAGCGCCGGGGACACCTCGGTCCGGGCGATCAGCTGCGTCCCGATGTCGCTGGTCGGCCTGCTGATCGGCTGGCGGGTGCACACCGGGCCGTGGGGGCTGCTCGCCGGCTTCGCCGTGCTGCTGTCCTTCGGTCTGGTGATGGCGTGGGTGGGGGCGCTGGTCGGGCTGGTGTCCGGCACCCCGGAGACCGCCGCATCGCTGCCCGGCCTGATCCTCATGCCGGCGATGTTCCTGTCCAACGCGTTCATCCCGCTGGGCGGGCTGCCGGACTGGCTGCAGGCGATCGCGGTCTGGAACCCGCTCAGCGCCGTGGTCGGGGCGGCCCGGGAGCTGTGGGGCAACCCGGCGGCGCTCGTCTCGGACGCCTTCCCGGTGCGTCAACCGCTGCTGGCCAGCGTGATCTGGCTGGTCCTCATCATGGCCGTCGTGGCGCCGCTGGCGATCCGCCGCTACCGGACCGCGATCGTCCACTGACGACGGTCCCGCGGCGGGTGGTCCGGCGGCGGCTCACGGGTGGGCGGCGTGCTCGTGGTCGGCGTGGCTCGCCGGCTCCAGCTGGAAGGTCGAGTGCTCGACGGAGACCGGGAAGTGGCTGGCCAGGCAGCTCTGCAGCTGGTCGAGCATCCGCGGCGCGTGCCCATCGGTGAAGCAGGAGTCGTCGACCACCACGTGCGCGGTGAGCACCGGCAGCCGGCTGGCGATCCGGGTGGCGTGCAGGTCGTGGACCGAGCGCACGTGCTCCAGGGACAGGAGGTGCGTGCGGACGTCGTCGAGGTCGAGCCCGCGGGGCGCGCTCTCCAGCAGCACGTCGGTGGTCTCCCGCAGCAGAGTAAACGTGCGGGGCAGGATGAGCAGCCCGATCAGGATGGAGACGACCGGGTCCGCGCGCTGCCAGCCGGTCAGCGCGATGACCAGCGCGGCGACGAGCACCGCCACTGAACCGAGCGCGTCGTTGACCACCTCGAGGAACGCCGCCCGCAGGTTGAGCGTGCTGGACCGGGACCGGGCCAGCACGGCGATCGCCAGCAGGTTGCCGGCCAGGCCCACCGCGCCGAAGACGACCATCACCGTGCTGGCCACCTCCGGCGGCTCGGCCAGCCGGCGGGCGCCTTCGACGAGCACGTAGACGCCGACCGCGAGCAGCACGGCGGCCTGCAGGGTGGCGGCGAGCACCTCGGCCCGCAGGTAACCCCAGGTCCGCCGGCCGCTGGCCGGGCGCTCGGCGAGGGTGGCGGCCGCGTACGCGATGGCCAGGGCGGCGGTGTCGGTGAGCATGTGGCCGGCGTCGGCGAGCAGCGCGAGGCTGCCGGAGAGCACCGCGCCGACCACCTCGACGGCCAGGACGGTGCCGGTGATGAGCAGGACCAGCAGCAGCCGGCGCCGGTCCTGGTCCGCGGCGTGCGCGTGGTCGTGCCCGGTCACCGGCGGGCCTCCCGGCTCCGGCCCGGCGTCGCGACCGGCCGGCAGGACCGGTCCTCCTCGACCGCGAGCACGAGCTCCAGCAGGCCGCCCAGCGCGTGCCCGAGGTGCCGGTCGGCCAGCTCGTAGCGCACCTGGCGGCCCTCCGGTGTGGCCACCACCAGCCCGCAGCCGCGCAGGCAGGTCAGGTGGTTGCTCACGTTGGGCCGGGTCAGCCCGAGCTCGCCGGCCAGCTGTCCCGGATACGCCGGGCCGTCCAGCAGCGCGAGCAGCAGCCGGCACCGGGTGGGGTCGGCGAGCGCGCGGCCCAGCCGGTTCATCGCGTCCAAACGCGTCTCGACCGGGAGCACCCCAAAACAGTACAGCCAACGCTGAACCGGCGTCCTCCGGGGCACCGGGAGCCACTGTAGGATTCCTCGCCATGCGTGGAATCGTGCTGTCCGGCGGGACGGGCACCCGGCTGTGGCCCATCACCAAGGCGGTCAGCAAGCAGCTGCTCCCGGTCTTCGACAAGCCGATGATCTACTATCCGCTGTCGACCCTGATCATGGCCGGGCTGCGCGAGATCCTCGTCATCACGACTCCGGCGGACGAGAGCCAGTACCGACAGCTGCTGGGCGACGGCCGCCAGTGGGGCCTGGACCTGCGGTACGCCACCCAGCCGAGGCCCGGCGGCCTTGCCCAGGCTCTCGTCATCGGCGAGGACTTCGCCGGGGACGAGGCGATCGCTCTCGTGCTCGGCGACAACATCTTCTACGGCGTGGGCCTCGGCCGGCACCTGGCCGAGCTGACCGACGTACACGGCGCACGGATCTTCGCGCACCGGGTCGCCGACACGACCGGCTACGGCGTGGTCGAGTTCGACGAGCGCGGCCGGGCGCTGTCCATCGAGGAGAAGCCGGTCGTGCCCAAGTCGCCGTACGCAGTGCCCGGGCTGTATTTCTATGACAATCGTGCCCCCGGGATCGCGCGGCAGATCAAGCCCAGTGCGCGCGGCGAGCTGGAGATCACCGCGGTGAACGAGGCGTACCTGGAGATGGGGGAGCTGCACGTCTCAAAGCTCGACCGTGGGACCGCCTGGCTGGACGCGGGGACGTACGAGGGCCTGCTGCAGGCGGCCGAGTTCGTCCGGCTGGTCGAGCACCGGCAGGGCCTGAAGATCGGCTGTGTCGAGGAGGTCGCCTGGCGGGCCGGCCTCATCGACGACGGCCAGCTGGAGAAGCTGGCCGAGCCGCTGCTCAAGAGCGGCTACGGCATTTACCTGCTCCAGCTGCTCGACGAGCCCCGGTAGCATCACCTGGGCGGGCAGCGCGGCTACCGTGGTCGGCGTGCTGGCGGTCGCGCACCGGACGCCGGCGTCCGGTGCGGCGTGTCGGGAGCTGGCCCGCCTCGGTGTGGCCGTCTTCGAGGTGGACGTCCAGCTGGTCCGCGGCGAGGTCGTGGTCTCCCACTTCCTGCCGCTGGTCCGCGGCTACGCCGGGCTGCGCCGGGACCGCTGGTCGCTCAGCCGGACCGCCCGAGCCGAGCCGCTGGCGGCCGTGCTGGCTCGGCTGCCGCCCGGCGCCGGCGTGCTGGCCGACCTGAAGACCGAGACGCCGGCCGCCGCCCGCGCTGCCGCCGCGGCCGTCGCCGCGGCGCCCGCCCGCTGGTACGCCAGCTGCAAGCGGTGGGAGCTGCTCGAGCCGCTGGCCGAGGCCGGGGCCCGGACCTGGCGCAGCGTGGCCACCCGCCGGGCGCTGGCCGCGGTGCTGCGCGCGCCAGCCGACCCGCGCCCAGTCACCGTCCGGCACACCTACCTGGACCGCCCGACCGTGTCCCGCCTGCGGGCGATCACCGGTGAGGTGACCGCCTGGACGGTGAACGACGTCCGCCGCGCCGCCCAGCTCGCCGCCCTGGGCGTCACCGGCCTCGTCTCGGACGACCCGCAGGTGCACGCGTACGCGGCCGGCCGGTGACGCCTCCGGGCGCCCGCGCGGCGAGCGCCAGGTCGCCAGGCGGCTGACGGCCTCGCGGGCACCGTTCGCGGTGGTCTCGACTGGGGCGCCCGGCGAGCGGCTTGTCGCGCTGGTCCGGGACGTCCTGCGGCCGGCCGGCGGGCTGCAGGTGCCGGCATGGCGGCCCGGGTCAGGCCGCCGTGCAGGCGCGGACGAACCGCACCAGCTCGTCCACCTTGTCGGTGCGGGCATCCACGGCCCGCTCCACCACCTGCACCAGCGCGTCGTAGGCCTCGGTGTGGTCGTAGCGGGCGGTGTCGGCGATCTTCAGCGCCCACCGCCAGTAGCCGCGCAGCGTGTTGGCCAGCGGCATCCGGAAGTCCGCCACCACGTCCCGGATCGGCTCCACCACGGCGTCGCCGTACCGTTGCAGGTAGCGGGTGACCACGTCGGCGAAGAAGGTGAAGTGCCGCGCCTCGTCCCGGCTCAGCCGGCCGAGCAGCCCGGACAGCACCGGGTCGCCGACCACCTGCCGCAGGTGCTGGTAGTAGAGCTGGGTCGCCTTCTCCTGCACCAGCGGGTACGTGAAGAACTGCACCGCCTGCTCGTACGGCAGGCGGAACTCCTTGCGCCCCTCCTCGGCGAGCAAGTCGCGCACCTCCTCGAAGCCGCCGAGCCCGGCGGCGACCTGGTATCGGGTCAGCGCGAGCGCGTGCGAGTCCTCCTCGTCCGCCCACCGCACGGTGAAGTGGTAGAGCTCGCGGTTGTGCACGTACGTCGGGCGGTCGACCGTGTCGTCGACCGGGAAATGCCGGCGGTAGAGCGCGAAGTAGCCCGGCAGGTGGTCCTCGATCAGGCTGATGAAGCGCACCGCGGACTGCTCGCCCTCACTGAGCCGGCCGCCGTCCGCGGCCGCGTAGTCGATGTCCGTCTCCACGCTCCACCGGCGCTGCGGCGGCGACGTCCGCAGGAAGGCCGACACCGCGGCGTCCATCTCGGCGGGCGGCAGCAGCGGCCCGTGCACCTGACCGTCCATCATCGACACTCCCTCGCCCGGCCGGCCGGGGCCCGCCGGGCCGCTCGGCGTCACCGGCTCCGCTGGCAGGTGAGCGCGTAGTGTTTCGTGGTGTAGCCCCAGCCCGCGTTCGCGGTCTCCAGGTAGCGGCGCAGCCGGGCGGCCAGCCCCGCCTCCACCTCCTCCAGCCGGTCGGCGTTGCGGTCCACGTTGGCGATCCAATCGGAGATGGTGCGGTGGTAGTGCGCGGTCAGGTCGTCGAGGGCCACCAGCGAGAAGCCGGCGTCCTCAGCTCCCTTGACCAGCCGGGAGAGCGGTCGCATGTCGCCCCACCCGAAGATGGAGTCCCGCACGTACGCGGTGCTGCTGCGGTCGCCGAAGCGGGTCCGGGCGGCCTCGTTGCGGAAGCAGCTCTCCGACACGTAGAGCCGGCCGGCCCGGCGCAGCACGTCCCGGCAGGTGGCGAAGACCCCGTCCAGGTCCGGCATGTGCACGATGGAGCCGAGCATGGTCACCGCGTCGAAGCCGCCGGCCGGCAGCGACAGCCGCTCGACGTGGCCGAGCCGGATCTCCACCTTCTCGGCCAGTCCCCGCTCGGCCGCCCGCTGCGCGATGTAGTCGCGCTGCCGCGGCGCCGGGGTGATGCCGACGGTGCGGCAGCCGTACTCGGCCGCCATGAACAGCACCAGCGAACCCCAGCCGCAGCCGATGTCCAGCACCCGCTCGCCGCCGCGCAGGCCCAGCCGGTCGGCCACGAAGTGCAGCTTGCGCCGCTGGGCGTCGGCCAGCGACTCCTCGGGCGAGCCGTACAGCGCCGAGCTGTACTTGTGCGAGGAGTC
>Ga0126307_10002255_pt1 | contig 12981 bp, 10 predicted proteins | sample Plot28_FD_89955 | JGI IMG/M metagenome (GOLD analysis project Ga0126307, IMG submission 89955) | Serpentine soil microbial communities from UC McLaughlin Reserve, CA, USA - Plot28 | ecosystem: Environmental > Terrestrial > Soil > Grasslands | place: USA: UC McLaughlin Reserve, Lake County...
CCCTCGAAAGCAAGCTCGGCCGGTATGGAGGCGCCCGTCGTGCCGCGCTGGCCCCAACGGGGAAATCGCAATCGGTCACGGGGGCGGAATGTGTCCGCCGTCATTCCTGCGATAGATAAGCCTCGCCGTCGGGCTCGTCATCCGGTTCGTCGGGTTCCGCGGGCTCGGGCAGCGGCTGGAAGAGGTCGTCGTCGAGCGGATCTTCGTCGGCGCGCAGCGTGGTGTCGTCCGACGGCACCGGGACGGAGAGGCCCGGCGGGATGCGGGCTTCGAGAAGACCCGCCCCCTTCAGCTCCTCGAGACCGGGCAGATCGTCGACGGCATTGAGCCCGAAATGCTCGAGGAAATGCGGCGTCGTGCCGTAGGTGACCGGCCGCCCGGGCGCCTTGCGGCGGCCGCGCAAGCGGATCCAGCCGGTCTCGAGGAGGGTATCGAGCGTGCCCTTCGAGGTCGCGACCCCGCGGATCTCCTCGATCTCGGCGCGAGTCACCGGCTGGTGATAGGCGACGATCGCGAGCGTCTCCATGGCGGCGCGCGAGAGCTTGCGCGGCTCCACGATGTCGCGCGCGAGGATGAAGGAGAGGTCGCCGGCCGTGCGGAACGCCCACTTCCCCGCGACCTGCGCGACGTTCACGCCGCGCGGCGCGTATTGCTCGACGAGATCGGCCAGCACCGCACCGATGTCGCTGCCCTCGGGAAGCCGACCCGCCAATTCCTGCGCCGAGAGAGGCTCGCGCGCGGCGAAGAGGATCGCCTCGGCGATGCGAAGCGCCTCCGCATGGTCCGGGGCGGTCGGGAGATCGGCCGAAAGCTTGTGGGCAACGGCGCTCATTCGTTTTTCCATTCTGGTTAGACCTCAACCGGCTCTGCGGGGCGGCTGCGCACCCAAAGAGGCGCGAAGGCCTGTTCCTGGCGCATCGCGAGGCGGCCTTCGCGCACCAGCTCCAGAGTCGCCGAAAAGGCGGAGGCGAGGACCGTCGGCCGCTGCTCGGGGGCGGCGATAAAACGAACGAGATAGCTGTCGAGCACGGTCCATTCATGCGTGATGCCGAGCAGGCGCTCCAGCGCCGCCCGCGCGTCGACCAGCGACCAGACGTGCCGCTTCGGCATCACCATGCGCGTGTTCATCTGCTTCTGGCGCTGGCGGGCATAGGCCGAGAGGAGGTCGTAGAGGGTGGCCTCCCAGGCGACCTCCTTGTGAATCTGCAGGGGCTCCGGCGCGCCGCGGGCGAAGACGTCGCGGCCGAGCTGTGCGCGCTCCTCCATGCGCTTCGCCGCCTCTCGGATGGCCTCCAGGCGGCGCAGGCGCAGGGCGAGCGCGGTGGCGAGGTCCGCCGCGCTCGGCTCCTCCCCTTTGACGGTGTCCGGGAGGAGCAGGCGGGATTTGAGGTAAGCGAGCCAGGCCGCCATCACGAGATAATCGGCGGCAAGCTCGAGGCGCATCCTGCGCGCTTCTTCGATGAAGACGAGGTACTGCTCGGCAAGCGCCAGGATCGAGATGCGGTGGAGATCGACCTTCTGGCGTCGGGCGAGCTCGAGAAGGAGGTCGAGCGGGCCTTCGAAGCCGTCGACATCGACATGCAGGGTCGGCTCGCCGGTCGCGCGCTCGGCAAGCTCCAGATCCTCGAAAGGTAACGCCTCGGCCATAAGCCCAACTGATTCGTGCTGTCTTGCGAGCTTTGGCCGCTCAGGCGAGCGCCGCAAGCGCGGCCGTAAACCGCTGCCTCGCGTCCACAACATTCAGAGGCTCGGGAATGTGGCGGGTTCGGGCAAGAGCCGCGTCGGTGCGCCGCTTCGTCTCGCCAGCGAGCTCGGGGGTTTCGGAGGCGACCGCGTCCATCTCGTCGAGCCGCCCGTTGCAGTGCAGCGCCACGTCGCAGCCCGCCGCGAAGGCGGCGGCGGCGCGTTCGGCCAGCGAGCCGGCGAGCGCATTCATCGAGAGATCGTCGCTCACCAGGAGGCCGTCGTAGCGCATATGGTCGCGGATCACGTCCTGCACCACACGGGGCGAGGTGGTCGCCGGGCGATCCGGATCAAGCGCCGTGTAGACCACATGCGCCGTCATCGCGAGCGGCATGTCCGCGAGGTGGCGGAACGGCATGAAATCCTGCCGCTCAAGATCCTCCCGCGAGGCATGCACGACGGGGAGCGCATGGTGGCTGTCGGCTCCGGCGCGCCCATGCCCCGGAACATGCTTGATCACCGGCAGAACCCCCCCGGCGATCAGGCCCTCCGCCGCTGCCCTGCCAAGGACAGCCACAGTCTCCGGGTCTCGGGCATAAGCCCGATCGCCGATGACGTCGTGCGCCCCCTCGACCGGCACATCCAGCACCGGCGCGCAATCGACATTGATGCCGGACTCGCGCAAGTCGTGTGCCATCAAGCGAGCGCCGAGGCGGGCAATCTCGCGCTGGAAGAGCGGGTCGTTGCCTGCGATGCGCCCGTAGGCGCGCCCGGGCGGGTAAACCGGCCAATGCGGCGGCCCCATGCGCTGGACGCGGCCGCCCTCCTGGTCGATCAGGATCGGCGCATTCTCGCGGCCGACGGTTTCGCGAAGCGCCTGCGTAAGCGCCCTCACCTGCCCGGGCGACTCGATGTTGCGCTTGAAGAGGATGAATCCCCACGGCTCGGCCGCGCGGAAGAAAACGATCTCGTCATCCGTGAGGGTCAGGCCGGAGCAGCCGGCGATGAAGGCGCGGGTCATTGCGCTCCGAAGCGGCGGGTCGAGAACGCGCCTGTCGTCTGACGCTCAGTTCCGGGCGACGAAGCAGGCTTTCTCGCCGCCCGCGCCCTTGACCTTGGCGCACAGCTCGTTGGCGTCGTCCTTCGACATCGGTCCGACCCGCACACGATAGAGGGTCTTGCCGTTGACCTCCGCCGTGCGCACGAGGGCCGAGCGCCCGCCGAGCTCGCCGGCGTATTTCCGCTGCAGCGCCTGAGCCTGCGCGCGGGCGGCGTCCTCGGCGTTCGCCACCGACAGCTGGACGGAGAAGCCGCCGGCGGCGCTCGTCGTTTCGCTCGCGTCGGCAGCCCTTGGGGGGGCGACCGTCGCAGTCCGCTGCGGGGCGGCCGCCTGCTGAGCGCCGTTCGGGCCGATCGAAAGCGGGGATGACGGCGGGACCGCGGGCGCCGGGCGCGCGGCGGGAGGCGGTTGCGACGGCGTAGCGGTTGTCGCCGGCATGGCCGGGCGCGCCTCGGTGCGCGGACGCGCCGGTGCGTCCGCCTGCGGGGCGGTTGGAGCCGGGGTCGCGCCGCTTGAAGACGACAGCGTAGGCTCGGCCGGGCGCGATGGCGCCGGCGAAGCTGAAAGCGGCGGAACGGCTACCGTCGGCTGGTCAGGGCTCACGATGGTGCCGTCTGGACGAACCGAAACGGTTCGCACGCGGCGCGGCTCGCCAAGGCTCGCAACCGCGTTGTTCGGGGTGGTGACGGAAGCCGGGCCGGTCGGAGCGGCCCGGGCCGCCTGCTGCACGTCGACCGGCTGCTCTTCCCGGTTCACGACGCGCGTCTGCTTGTCCGGTCCGCCGCGCTCGTAGACCTGGGCGTTCTGGTTCGGGATCTCGACCCCGCCCGGGTTCTCGGGCTTGATCTTGAGAGGATCGCTCTCCGCCTTGATGATCGGAGGTTCTCCGCTCGCCGTGGTGACGGGCCGGTTGCGCAGCATCAGGGCGCCAGATACCGCCGCGATCGCGGTGCCGAGAACGACCACGACGGTGATCAAGCCGCGGCGCGAGCGGCGGGGCTCGAGCGGGTAGAACTCCTCCGGGCTCTCGTCATACGAACCGGTCGGCGGAGCATAGGCCTGCTGGGAAGCCCTCGGCGCGGCCGCACGGTCGGCCGGGGAGACCGAGAGGGGGTCCGCGACATAGCCATGCCCTGGCGAGCCGGCCGGCTCCGCAAACAAGGCCTCGTCCTCGGCAATCCGCGCCTGCTTATCGGCGAGCAGCGTCCCAAAGGGATCGTTCTGCCCGACAATGCGCGCGAGCTCCGCGAGAGGATCGCTCTTCGAAGGCGGCGACTGAAGCTGCGTCTGCTTCAGCTGCCGCTCGATATCGTCGAGATCGAGGGCGAAGCGCTGGTTCGATTGAGCCATGAGCCGGTCGGACCTTCCGTTGGGCGAACGCGACGGCCCGAACGAGCCCATTGCTGGAACATCAGTCCTGCCGGGCGACGCGATCCTTATCGCATCTCGTCGGGCGCCGTGACGCCAAGGATGGCGAGACCCGACGCGAGCACGCAGCGAACCGCGTGAACCAAGGCGAGCCTTGCCTCTGTTGATGGTTTATCGCTTTGATTAACAAACCGTAATTGCGGCAAGTCTTTGCCCTTGTTCCACAAGGCATGAAAAGCGCTGGCGAGATCGTAAAGATAGAAAGCGATGCGGTGAGGCTCGTGGCTCTCCGCCGCGCCGTCGACGACGCGCGGGTATTGGGCGAGGAGGCGGATGATCTGCAACTCGCCCTCGTCGCCTAGCCGTCCGAGATCCGCGCGGCCGAGCGCGGCTGCGGAGAAATCCGCGCCGGGAAGCGCCTCCCGGGCCTGGCGGAACACGGAAGCACAGCGGGCGTGCGCGTATTGGACGTAGAAGACCGGGTTCTCCTTCGACTGCTCCAGCACCTTCTGCAGGTCGAAATCGAGCGTGGCGTCGTTCTTGCGGAACAGCATCATGAAGCGAACGGCGTCCCGCCCGACTTCATCTACAACCTCACGAAGCGTGACGAAGTCGCCGGCCCGCTTCGACATTTTCACAGGCTCGCCGGCGCGAAGCAGCCGCACGAGCTGGCATAGCTTGACGTCGAGCTCCGCCTCGCCGCCGCTCACGGCGGCGACGGCCGCCTTCATGCGCTTGACATAGCCGCCGTGGTCGGCCCCCCAGACGTCGATCATGGTCCGGAAGCCGCGCTCGAATTTCGAGCGGTGATAGGCGATATCGGCGGCGAAATAGGTGTAGGAGCCGTCCGACTTGAGGAGCGGCCGGTCGACATCGTCGCCGAAGGCGGTGGCACGGAAGAGCGTCTGCTCGCGGTCCTCCCAATCCTCGATTGCTTGTCCTTTCGGCGGCGGCAGTCGGCCCTCGTAGATGAGGTCCCGCGCGCGCAAAGCCTCGATCGTGGCCAAAGTCTGGTCGGTTTCGCCTTGCGAAAGGGATCGCTCGGAGAAGAACACGTCATGGCGGATGTTCAGCGCCGCGAGATCGTCGCGGATCCTTGCCATCATCGATTCGATCGCGGCCTCGCGGACGGCCGGCAGCCACTCGCTCTCGGGCTTGCCCACGAACGAAACGCCGAACCGGGCTGCCAAGGCCTCCCCGACCGGCTTCAAGTATTCGCCCGGGTAGAGGCCGTCCGGGATTTGAACGTTTTCGCCCAGCGCCTCCCGGTAACGCAGATAAGCAGAGCGGGCGAGCACGTCGACCTGCGCCCCGGCGTCGTTGATGTAGTACTCGCGGGCGACGCGGTGACCGGCGAAGGCGAGCAGGCTCGCCAGCGCGTCGCCGAAGACCGCTCCGCGCCCATGTCCGACATGCAGAGGGCCGGTGGGGTTGGCCGAGACATATTCCACGTTGACGGCCTCGCCATCCGCCCGCTCGCTCCGGCCGAAGGCCTTGCCCTCCCGGAGCACAGCCTGAAGCACATCCTGATAGACGCCGGGGCGAAGCCGGAGGTTGATGAAGCCCGGGCCGGCCACCTCGGCCGAGGCGATCTCGTCGTCCTTGCGCAGCTCGGCCGCGATCTGCTCGGCGAGGGCGCGCGGGTTCATGCGCGCTTCCTTCGCAAGCACCATCGCGGCGTTGGTGGCGAGATCGCCATGCGAGGCGTCCCGCGGCGGCTCGACCAGCGCCCGGCCAACATTCAAATCAGGCGGAAGCGCGCCTTTCGCGGCAAGGCGGCCGAGGACCTCGCCGACGCGGGCCTCGAACAGTCGAAAGATGTTCATGATGACCTCATCGCGCCGCGCCGGAGCGCGCCGCTACAGGGCCGCGGCCATAGCAAGGCACAGCCAGGGTGTCACCCGACGCGCGCAGGCCTATCGCAGCTCCGGAGTGACCGCGAATAGCCGCCGATGCTCCTGGAGGGCGTAATTGTCGGTCATTCCCGCGATGTAGTCGGCGACGCGGCGCGCCAGTCGGCCGTCCTCTGAGCCATAAAGCCCCGCCCGCCACTCCTCGGGCATGTCGGCCGGCTGGGAGGTGAAGCGCCGGAACAGGTCGCGGATGACCCCCTCGGCCTGGGTCCGCACGGCGGCGACGCGCGGATGCCGGTACATATGCGGGTGCAGGAAGGCTTTGATCGCGGCGTCGGCCGCCGCCATCCCGTCCGAGAAGGCCACGACCGGCTCCCCGGCGGCCCGGATCGCGTCGGAGCTGCACGGCGCGAGCGCGCCGAGCCTTCTCTCGCTCTCCCGGATCACGTCCTCGACAAACCGCGTGATCACCCTGCGGACCAGCTCGTGGATCCTGCGGGCAGGCTCCAGAGCTGGATATCGGACGTCGATTTCCGACAGCAACTCGGCCAGAAAGGGCACTTCCTTCAGTTCCTCGATGGAAAACAGCCCGGCTCGGAGCCCGTCGTCGATATCGTGCGCGTTGTAGGCGACGTCGTCCGCAAGCGCCGCCGCCTGCGCTTCCGCGGCGGCGAAGGTCGAGAGCCGTAGATTTTGCTGCGCGTCGTATTCGACGATGGCGAGCGGCACGCCCGTCGCGGCGTATCGCGCCGTCGGGCGCCCTTCCGAATCGAGCAGCGGCCCGTTGTGTTTCACCAGCCCTTCGAGAGTCTCCCAAGTCAGGTTCAGCCCGTCGAACTCGGCATAGCGGCGCTCCAGGCGCGTCACGAGCCGCAGCGCCTGGGCGTTGTGGTCGAAGCCGCCGAATCCGGCCATGCAGTCGCTGAGGGCATCCTCCCCGGTATGGCCGAACGGCGTGTGGCCGAGATCGTGGGAGAGGGCGAGCGCCTCGGCGAGGTCCTCGTCGAGACCCAATGCCCGCGCCAGCGCCCGGGCGATCTGGCTCACCTCGATCGAATGGGTCAGGCGCGTGCGGTAATGGTCGCCTTCGTGGAAGACGAAGACCTGCGTCTTGTGCTTCAGGCGCCGAAAGGCGCTCGAATGGACGATCCGGTCGCGGTCGCGCTGGAATTCGCTGCGGGTCGGGGATTGCGGCTCGGGAAAGAGCCGCCCGCGGCTCCGGACGGGGTCGCAGGCGTAAGGGGCGCGCCATCGTTCGCCGAAACGGTGCATCGCGGCCCCCGATTGAACCAGCGTCGCTGCGCCCTTACCTTTCGGGCAGGGAGCGAGGCAAGCGAGGCTTGCCTCTGCGAGGTGGAAGAATGACGGATCTGGTCTTAAGCGAGCGCGCCGCGCGACGGATCAACGAGATCATGGCCGGGGAGCCGTCGGGCTCGATGCTGCGCATCAGCGTCAACGGCGGCGGGTGCTCGGGCTTTCAGTATGCCTTCGAGGTCGACCGCAGCCGTCAGGAGGACGACATCCTGATCGAGCGCGACGGGGCGCGAGTGCTCGTCGACCAGGTCTCGTTGCAGTACATGGATGGCTCGACCACCGATTTCGTCGACGATCTCATTGGCCAGTCCTTCAAGATCGAGAACCCCCACGCGACGGCCTCCTGCGGCTGCGGCACCTCGTTTTCGATGTGATGCCGAAAACGCGAAGGAGGGGCGTGCACTCGGTGCTCCGGTAGCGTAACCTCCCCCTGAAAGGGAGGACTTCGATGCTTCGCGTACCTGCGCGCCGCCTGCGCTTCATTTGCTATGGAATGGTCTCGACCGCGGCGATGCTCGCCTGCGGCATGGAGCGGGCCGAGATCGGCGTCGCTTCCGCGCAAATCCAGGGCGTGCAGCGCGCGACCGAGCGTCTCGGCGGCGCCGAGACCGTCGCGCTCGACAACGTCGCGATCGATCTCGGCTTTGCCGTCTACCGCATGCCGAACATCGAGTTCGCCGGGGTTAACCTTTCCCGCGCGGAGCTCCTGACCCTCTTCGACAAGAATGCTCCCGGCCCCGTCGGGCTGAGGCTGGCGCGCCTCTCGGCGAAGACATGCCCGAGGCCGCCCGGATCTATTCCGAGCGCGCCGGCGCCGCGCCGCCTGCGTTGAAGCGCATCTACGGCGAGTTCGCCCTCGAGAACCTGGCTCTTTCGAGCGACAAGGGCGCACGGATCAAGATCGCCCGTATGGCGGGCAAGGAGTTCTCCGCCCGTCCGACCAAGGCTTCCTGGACCGAGACCATGAAGGCGCTCGGCTCCGTGGATAGCCCGGACAAGGCTTCCCCGGCCGAGCAATCGCGCATGGTCGCGGCCTTCGCCGACGTCTTCGACGCGATGCAGGTCGGCTCGATGGAGGCGGTCGGGATCGAGATTGCCGACCCTACCGACGACAAGCAGCCGACCGGCCGGATCGCGCGCATCGCCTACACGGGCGGCGCAGACGGGCGCGCGAGCGACATGCGGGCGGAGGGCCTGGACATCAGCGCCAAGGACGGCAAGGCCCGCATCGGCCTCATCGCCTTCACCGGCTTCTCCTTCGCTCCGACCTTCGCCGAGCTGCGCAACCGCGGCGACAAGCCCATCACCGACATCGACGCAGCGGCGCTGCGGCGCCTCATCCCGACGATCGGGACGATCCGTGTCTCGGGCATGGATTTCGACGTGCCGAACGAAGCCTCGAAGGCCGAAAAGCCGGAGAACATCAAATTCTCGCTCGGCGATCTCGAGGTGACCGCCGACAAGCCCCTGAACGGAATCCCGACCAATCTGCGCCTTGGCGTCCAGGGGTTCCGCATGGCGATCCCGGCCGACGCTAAGGAGGACGGGCTGAAGGAGCTCGCGGAGCTCGGTTACCGCAATCTCGACCTTTCCTGGCTCACGGCCGCCTCGTGGAACGAGACCGGGAACGAGCTCGTGTTGCGCGAGATGTCGGTCCGCGGGGCGCAGATGGGCAGTGCGAACCTGCGGGGAGCCTTCGGCGGCGTCACCAAGGACGTCTTCAACCCCGACAACGCGGTCGCACTCGTGGCCCTCTTAGGGGCGACGGTGAAGAACGCGCAGCTCACGATCGAGAACGGCGGTCTCTTCGAGAAGCTTCTCGAGCAGCAAGCCCGCAAGCAGAAGAAATCGGTCGACGACCTGCGCAAGGAGTTCGGCATGGCGGCCGCGATCGGCGTGCCGGCCATGCTCGGCAACTCGGCCAACGCCAAGACGATCGGGCAGGCCGTCGCCCGCTTCGTCGCGAAGCCCGGAAAGCTGACGATCTCGGCCCGCACCAAGGACCCGGCCGGCCTCGGCGTCGCCGATCTCGGCTCGATCGGGGAGCCGGGGGCGATCCTCGAGAAGCTCGAAGTGACCGCGACGGCCGAGTAGCCGCGCGGCGCCAGCTCGGCGGGCGCTCAGGCGCCCGCCTGCGCCTCGACCACGGCGACGGCGCTGATGTTGACGATGCCTCGCGCCGTCACCGACGGCGTGAGGATATGGGCGGGTTGCGCCGGCCCGATCAGGATGGGCCCGACCGGAAGCGCGTCCGCCAGCACCTTCGCGAATTGGAAGGCGACGTTGGCGGCGTCGAGGTTCGGGAGGATCAAGACGTTCGCCTCGCCCTTGAGGATCGACGTCGGCATGACCCGATCGCGGATCATCTGCGAGAGCGCGGTGTCGGCTGCCATCTCGCCGTCCACCTCGAGATCGGGCGCCTGCTCCCGGATCAGCGCGAGCGCGTCACGCATCTTGCGGGCCGAGGCTGTATCCGCCGAGCCGAAATCGGAATGCGAGAGAAGCGCGATCTTCGGCGCGATGCCGAAGCGCTCGACATGGCTCGCGCAGGCGATCGCCATGTCGGCGATCTCCTCGGCCGTCGGGTCCGGCCGCACATGGGTGTCGGCGAGGAAGTAGGCGCCCTTCGAGGTGATCACGAGGCTCATGGCCGCGAAGGCGCGGGCGCCGGGCGCCATGCCGATGATGTCCCGGATGTGCCGCAGTCGCGACTGGAAACGCCCTTCGAGGCCGCAGATCAGCGCGTCGGCGTCCCCTCGCCTCACCGCGAGCGCGCCGATCACGGTCGTGTTGGTGCGGACGAGCGTCTTCGCCGCGTCCGGCGTGATGCCGCGACGGCCGGCCGCTTCGCAGTAGGTCGAGACGTAGTCGCGATAGCGAGGGTCGTCCTCCGGGTTGATGAGCTCGAAATCCCGGCCGGGCGTCATCAGAAGGCCGAAGCGCTTGAGCCGCGCCTCGACGACGCTCGGGCGCCCGATCAGAATCGGTTTCGCGATCCCCTCCTCGACCACCGCCTGTACGGCGCGCAGCACGCGCTCGTCCTCGCCTTCGGCGTAGACGATCCGCTTCGGATCGGCCTGCGCCTTGGTGAACAGCGGCTTCATGATGAAGCCGGAGCGGAAGACGAAACGGATCAGCGAGTCGGCATAGGCATCGAGGTTCTCGAGGGGGCGCCGGGCGACGCCGCTGTCCATCGCGGCCTTCGCGACGGCGGGCGCGATGCGCAGGATGAGGCGCGGGTCGAAGGGGCTCGGGATGAGCGAAGTGCGCCCGAACGGCCGCGCCTCGCCGCCATAGGCGCGCGCCACCACCTCGGACGGCGTCTCGCGGGCGAGCGCGGCGATGGCGCGGGTCGCCGCCAGCTTCATCTCCTCGTTGATGGTGCAGGCGCCGACGTCGAGCGCGCCGCGGAAGATGTAGGGGAAGCAGAGAACGTTGTTGACCTGGTTAGGAAAATCCGAGCGGCCGGTGCAGATCATCGCATCGGGCCGCGTCGCTTCGGCCACGTCAGGCATGATCTCGGGGTGGGGATTGGAGAGCGCGAGGATGAGCGGGCGCGGCGCCATGCGCTCCAGCATGGGCGGCTTCAGCACGCCCCCGGCCGAAAGGCCGAGGAACACGTCCGCGTCCGGGATCACCTCGGCGAGCGTGCGCGCCTGCGTCTTCTGCGCATAGGCCGACTTCCACCGGTCCATGAGCTTGTCGCGGCCCTCATGGACCACGCCTTCGATGTCGGTGACCCAGATGTTCTCGCGCTTCGCCCCAAGCGACACCAGAATGTTGAGGCAGGCGATGGCGGCGGCGCCGGCGCCGGAGGTGACGATCTTCACGTCCTCGATGCGCTTGCCGGCGAGCTCGAGCGCGTTGAGGACGGCGGCGCCGACGATGATCGCCGTGCCGTGCTGGTCGTCGTGGAAGACCGGGATGCCCATGCGGCCTTTCAGCCGCTCCTCCACCTCGAAGCACTCCGGCGCCTTGATGTCCTCGAGGTTGATGCCGCCGAAGGTCGGCTCGAGCGCCGCCACCACGTCGACGAGCCTGTCGACGTTCTTCTCGGCGACCTCAATGTCGAAGACGTCGATGCCGGCGAATTTCTTGAACAGGACCGCCTTGCCCTCCATCACAGGCTTCGAGGCGAGCGGCCCGATATCGCCGAGACCGAGCACGGCGGTGCCGTTCGAGATCACGGCCACGAGGTTCTGTCGGATCGTCAGCGTGGCGGCTTCGGCCGGATCGGCGGCAATCGCCTCGCAGGCGGCGGCGACGCCGGGGGAATAGGCGAGCGCGAGATCGCGCTGGTTGCCGAGCGGCTTGGTGGCCTGGATCTCGAGCTTGCCGGGGCGCGGATTGCGGTGAAAGAACAGCGCGCTCGACTTGAGGTCCTGGGAAACGTCGCCGTCAGCGGGGCCGCCGTTCATTTTCTTGTCCTCGAGCGTATCCTCGGCGAAACTCTGTTCCGGTTTCCGAGGATTAGGCAAGCTCCGCCCAGCCGCCTTCTCGGCGACGACGAGCCATTGCTTCGCCATCACCTCGTCGAGCCTGCCGAGGCTCGCGCGGGCGAGCCACCAGCGCGGATCGGGGAAGCGCCAGCCCCGCGCCGGTGTCGCCGCGACGAGCCGCAGGCCGCCGCATGTCGCGAGCTCGATCGCTGTGGAGCGCACGAAAAAGCGCAGATGCGTGCGGTCGAGAAGGCCGGCGTCGCGATAGGCAAAGTCGCCCTGGGCGGCAAGCCGCCAGACGAATTTCCAATGGCGAATATTGGGGACCGAGAGGATGAGCCGCCCGCCGGGCGCTATCAAGGCCGAGAGCCGTCGCACCATCGTCCACGGGTCAGACATATGCTCGAGGACATCCAGACAGAGCACCAAGTCGAGGCTGCCTCGCGGAATCTCGGCCTCGATCGGCGCGGCCGCCGCATCGCCGCGCCAGACGCGGTCGAACGCCGCCTCGGCCCGGGCTGCGACTTCATCGACGTATTCGATTCCACCAGCCCAGGCGACGCTCCTGACCTGCCGCACGGCGGCCGCGGTCGCCCCCGAGCCGCAGCCGACATCGAGAAGGCGTGAAACCTTTCCCGGCAGCCACGGCAGGGCCTCTTCCCGGGCGGTATCGTAGTAGCGGTCGTTCATCGGGACGCTTCGGGCTGCGGCCCTCTAGCAGGCTTTCGGCGGCCATCCGAGCGGTTTATACCCCTCGCGCTGCGCCGCCGCCGTTCGGAGCAACCGTTTGAGTTTCGTCCATCGCCTTCGCAACTGGCGCAATCCGAACGGGGAAACGCGGCTGCATCTCGCGGCCGAGATCCGGCGCTGGGGCTTCTCGGTCGGCGAATACAGCTACGGGCGGCCGAAGGTGCGGTTCCCAGAGACCGGCCGCAAGCTCACGATCGGGCGCTATTGCTCGATCGCCGACCGGGTCGAGATCTTCCTCGGCGGCAATCATCGAAGCGAATGGGTGACGACCTATCCTTTCGACAATCTGCCCGGGCTGTGGCCGGGGGGCGCGGACGCCGAGGCGTCGCACATGTCGCGCGGCGACGTCGTGATCGGCAATGACGTGTGGATCGGCTCCGGCGCCGTGATCCTATCGGGCGTGACCGTCGGAGACGGCGCCATCATCGGCGCTCACGCCGTCGTGGCGCGGGACGTGCCGTCATACGCGATCGCCGCCGGCAATCCAGCGCAGGTCCTGCGCACCCGATTCGAC
>Ga0126307_10002256_pt1 | contig 12979 bp, 6 predicted proteins | sample Plot28_FD_89955 | JGI IMG/M metagenome (GOLD analysis project Ga0126307, IMG submission 89955) | Serpentine soil microbial communities from UC McLaughlin Reserve, CA, USA - Plot28 | ecosystem: Environmental > Terrestrial > Soil > Grasslands | place: USA: UC McLaughlin Reserve, Lake County...
ATGTGTCAGTCGACAATCCCCGGTATCGGCGTCCGCTCGAGCGAAGCGCCCGGGCGCTTGCAGCCGACGTCGGGCCTGATTGTCACGTCGTGCTTCTCGGCAGCATCGCCTCGCCGAAATATGTAGAGGTGCTGCAGGCGATCTTTGGAGACCGGCTCTTGTTCCCGGACGCGTTCGTTGGACGCGGCGACATGAGCCGCGGCGGGTTGCTCCTCCGCTGCGCCGCGGCCGGTGAGGAGCTTTCGTATGTGCCGGTTGCGGGAGCGATCCGCCACGGCGCGCGTCCGCCAAAGCTGGACCCCGCCACGCGTGTCAAATTCCCGCAGGGAGGTCTCTAAACAGCCGCCAAACCGCGCAAAATGGCGCAAAATACGCCAGTCAGCGCGTATGAAGCTTGCTTCGGCGCGGCATTTCGTGCATCATTACGCGTCCCCTCCAGCACTCAATCGGGCTTTCCTGCTTTCGCCACGGGTCTACCCATGTCTGAAGCGCCATCGCAGGACCATTACGAAACGCTGCAGGTCAGTCCGAACGCGGCCGCCGAGACGATTCAACGCGTTTTCAGGCTGCTGGCTCAGCGCTTCCACCCGGATAACCAGGACACCGGGAATGCGTCGAGATTCCGTGAGCTTCACGACGCCTACACCGTGTTGAACGACCCCGAGCAGCGCGCTCGTTACGACGTCCGGCATGACGCGATCCGGCAGGAGCGATGGAAGTTCGCCGCGGTCGGTTCCGCGGGCGCAACTGACATTGAAGCCGAGCAGCAACTGCGCTTCACGCTGCTCGAGATCCTCTACGCGCGGCGACGCACCGACCCGGATCATCCGTCGCTGTCCAACATGGAACTGGCACAGTTGATGGGCCATCCTCGCGAGCACCTCGAGTTCGCGATCTGGTATTCGACCCAGAAGAAGTTCGTCACGCGAGACGATCGTTCCTCCCTGACGATCACCGCCGACGGTATCGACTACGTGGAGCACAAGCAGAGCATCAGGGCACCGCGGCGCCTCTCCGCCGTGAGCTAGCGTTCGGCGCTCGATGAGTTCCGGAGTCGCCGCCTGGATCGCCCACCTGGCGTTCTGGATTCTCCTGCCGTATGGATGGTTCTGGGACGAACTAACCGCACGTGGGGTCGCGGTGTTTCTCGCGCTCTGGGCAGCCGGTTTCTTCGGCCTGTCCCTCATCTCGCCCGTCGGCAGCGCACTATTTCCATCCTACGTTGCCGTCCTCGACATCGTGCTCGTCTTCCTGATCTTCAAGGGTGATGTGAGGCTTGGCTGAACAGCGAGCTTCTTTACAGGCCGCTCTTCACACGAAGCAGCGAAGCTAACGAAGGCGCACGGAAAAGACGGAAAGCCGATTGACAGGAGCGCCGGCCGATAGGCCGGCGCCCAACCCCCTGTATATCTTGCCCTCGTGCCCTCGCGCCTCCGCGCTAAAGGGCTCGCAGCAGCGCTACCGGTAACCTCTCGAACAGCTGCCCCACGAAGAACCATTCCTCGTCAGAGCTCACGGTTGGCTGGATCTCGGCACCCGTGAAGACGTCACGGAAGGTTCGGCCCCGGAGCGGCTCGGGCAGCATGACCCGCGAGGTCTTCCAGCAGTCACCCCCGAGGGGGAACAACCTCCCCTCGACGGCCAGCGCTGAAACGAGCCGCGGCGCCACGGTGATGACGACGTCGCTACCGGCGCTCCGGGCGAAGGCAATGACGTTGCCTGCAACGCTGATCTCTGCGGTCAACGGCAGGTAATCTCCACCCGCAAAAACCTGCGGCAGCTCGCGTCTGAGGTGGAGCGCACGCGTCGTGATCAGCAGCTTGATACGGGCGTCGTCCCAGCCCTCGAGCAGCTCGTCGACGGTCGTATCCGTGAGGCTTTCCAGCAGTCGTTCGCGCAGCCCAAAATCCACGGGCCGGCGGTTATCCGGATCGACGAAATTCAAATCCCAGAGCTCCGTACCCTGGTAGAAATCCGGAACCCCGGGGGACCCGATCTTCAGCAACACCTGGGCGAGCGAGTTCGTCACCGCGAGCATCGCGATCCGCTGCTGGAACGGAAGGAATGCCGATAGAAATTTGCCGCCGCCTTCCGAACCGAGGATCTTCTGGACGAACTTTCCGAGCCCGTCTTCGTACGCCTGGTTCGGTGTGAGCCAGCTGGTGTGAACCTTCGCCTCGCGCGCCGCTTTGATCATGTACTGAAGGACTCGCTCGACGAACTCCGGCGCCGGTTCAGTCGTTTTCGGAATCCAACCGCCGATGAGCGTCTGATAGAGGCGATACTCGTCGACCCGATCGGGCGCGGGCTCACCGTCGACAATCGATCGGTGGACGCGATTGATCCGCATCCACCTTGCGGCTTCGCGCCCCCAGTCGTCGGGGAATTCCGACAGGACGTTGATGCGGGCGCGGAGGTCCTCTCCTTTTTTCGTGTCATGCGTGGAAGTCGCGAGCATCTCCAGCGGCCACCGCCGGGCGCGATGCAGGTTGCCGTCGTGAAAGTCCTCCACTGAACGTCCGATCCGCGAGGGATCGCCACCCACCTCATTCAACGAGATGAGCACGTTGTAGCGGTAGAAGGCCGTGTCCTCGAGCCCCTTCGCCTGGACCGGTCCGGTGTATTGCTGCAGCTTCATGGCGAACCGCAGCCGCTCATGCACTTCGGGGGCGTCGGCCGGCGGGTAGCCGCCACGACGCTCCACTTCTCCCGCCGCCGGAGCGCCGGCGGGATCTCTTGGCAGAACGACCTCGCGGAAGAAGTCGAACAGCGATGACTCCATCGCCGGATTCCGGCGGCGGGCGCGGACGATCGCCTGCTCCACCATCGCCCGATCCTCCGGCGTCCAGCCGTGTTCGTCGACGTAGGTGCGATACACCGGGAAGCAGGCGACCACTTCGGTGATGACGTCGCGAAGGCTGTCGAGCGTGAAGTCACGCGACTTGCGGTTTCCTTCGCCGATGCGATCGAGCATGTGAGCGAGCACGTTCAGCTCGCTCGCCATCGCCGTGTGCATGATCAGCTGCTTGCTCTGATACAGCACGTCCTCGAACGAGTCGAGGTGTCCGGTCAGTTTCGAATAGCCGCGGCGCAGCCGGCGCGCCTGCACCATGTCGACGAACACACCGTTCTGATCGTTCAGGTAGTTGTAGCCGGTGGTGCCGTGAACCTTCCAGGTCGACGGCAGGCGCTCCCGGCCCGACAGGATCTTCTCGGCGACAACGTACAGTTGCGCACCGACGTGACCCTGTTGCGCAGAGACATCGGTTCCCGCTTTGCGCGCCGTGCCGCGTTCCGCAAGCTCCTGCAGCATCTCGAAGTACTTCGCGGGATCGAACAAACCATCCGGATGGTCCACGCGCACACCCTGCAGCCGGCCGCTGGCGAGCAACTGGGCCAGCAGCCGGTGCGTCGCCTCGAATACTTCCGTACGTTCGATGCACATGCCGGCCAGCGTGTTCACGTCGAAGAACCGGCGGTAGTTGATTTCATGAGACGCCGTTCGCCAGTAGGAGAGGCGATAGGCCTGCGCTTCGAGCAATTCGTGAAGCGTATTGAAGCTCGCGGGGTCGCCCGGGGTGCCGTTCACGTGCTCGACCGCCGCCTCGATCTCCGCGTTGATGCCGGTGTCTTCCTGCGCCAGCCGGGCGAGGCGTGTCCGGGCGACTTCCTTCTCCCGCTGCCGTTCCGAAACGCGAGCGGGATCCTGTTCGGTATAAGGCGGGAGATTGCCGAGTGATGTGAGCACACTCAGGAACTCGTGCAGCCGCGGATTGTCATCGCCGAGGCGTGCAGTCACCGGCCCGACGGCGAGGCCGAGCACGCGCGGCACTTCTCGCGGGTTGATCGGCAGCACGTTCTCGAAATAGTGAAGGCTGAGCGCGCCCTCCCTGAACTCGAGCTTCAACTCGCCGCGCTCGAGCACGTTCCCGTATTGATCGCCGAGGATCGGGAGCAGCAGCTTGGCGTGGAGCTCCGCTTTGAGCGGTGCCCAGTCGATATCGAAGTACCCAGCGGCAGGGGAGCTGGGGCCGTTCTCGAGCACGTCTGTCCACCACGCGTTCCCACCCGACCCGATCCCCATGTGATTGGGGACGAAGTCAACGATGTGTCCCAAACCGGCAGCCCTGATCGCGTTGGTGAATTCGAGATGCGCAGCGTCGCCGCCCAGTTCCGGACTGATCTCGTTATGGTTGCAGACGTCGTAGCCGTGCGTACTGCCCGGCGCGGCGGTGAAATAGGGCGAGCTGTAGACAGTGCTGATGCCGAGCCGCTCGAGATATGGAACGATGCGCGCGGCGTCGGCCAATCGGAACCCGGCGTGGACCTGCAGCCGGTAGGTCGATACCGGTACGTAGTCCGGCCATCGGTGATCGCGGTCGGTCATCGTTCTTTCAGAATGAGCGCACCCGGTCGCGCGAAGCGGACACTGCTGCCGCCGGATCCAGACGACACGACCACGGCCTGCGGGTCCGCCACGAATTCAGCGTGCTCGGTATCGAGCACGGTCTCGATCTCCGCGTGCGCGAGGTCGTGTCCAAGTGTCGCTGCAGCCGACGCCAGGTCGACTTCGCCGGCGGTCTTGAACCGTGCTACCACCCAGAATGTCTCGTTGCCCTCCGACCTTCGCACCACCACGCTCTCATCGTCAGTGGCGATCGCTTCGCCTTCGCGGAGGTCGCTGCCTCGCAAGCCAGCGTGCTCACGGCGAAGCGCGAGCAACTGTCGATAGAGCGCGAGCGCGCGCGCGTGCATCGGCAGGACCTGCTCACCCCAGCTCAAATGACTGGCCGCGAAGGTGGATTGACTCTGCGGGTCCGGTATCTTGCGCCGGTCGATCTCGTCCGAAAACGCCGGGAACTCGGCGAACTCGGCCCTGCGTCCTTCAGTGACGAGCCGTCCGAGGCCAGGTTCCAGATCGGTGAAGTATTCGAACGGCGAAGAGGCTGCCCATTCCTGACCCATGAACAGCAACGGTGTTCCTGCCGATGTAAGCAGCACCACACTCGCAGCTCGCCAGGCGTCTTCGCCGACCGAATGATGCAGCCGGTCCCCGCACGCGCGGTTGCCGATCTGATCATGGTTCTGCAGGCAGATCACGAACCGGTACATCGGTACGGCTGAAGGGTCGGTTCCGCGCGGCATCTTCTTCTGCACCGACATCTGTCCGGTGTAGAGCCAACCCTGGCGCAGCACGATTGCGAGCTCGGCGGCGTTCCCGGCGAAATCCGCAAAGTATCCGTGCGAATCGCCAGCGATCATGCGCCGGAGGACGTGGTGGAAGTCGTCGGCCCACACCCCGTCCAGCCCCCAACCCCCATCGTCGGCGTCCTCGACCATCGGCGCCAGGTTGCGGTCATCCTCCGCATGGATGAACACCGGCCTGGACGTTACGGCGCGCACGGCGGCAGCCAGTTCGATGATGATGTTCGGCTCCGTGTCGTCGAGGAGTGCGTGAGTCGCGTCGAGTCTCAGCCCGTCGAAGTGGTACTCGCGGACCCAGTGCGTCGCGTTGTCGATGATGAACCGTCGGGCCATCGCTGACTCCGGTCCATCCAGGTTGACGGCGTTGCCCCAGGGCGTCTTGTGCCGGTCGGTGTGGTAGCGCCGGGTGAAACGCGGCAGGTACGCGCCCTCCGGGCCGAGGTGGTTGTAGACGACGTCGAGCATCACCGCCAAGCCGTTATCATGGGCCGCATCGACGAACGCGCGAAGATCGTCCGGAGTCCCGTAGGCGCGGGATGGCGCGAACAGCGAGACGCCGTCGTAGCCCCAGTTACGCATGCCTGCGAAGTCTGCGAGCGGCATCAGTTCGATGACGGTGACGCCGAGATCGCGCAAGTACGGCAGCCGCTCGAGAGCAGAGGTGAAAGTTCCCCGCGGAGTGAACGTGCCGATATGCAGCGCGTAGACGACCATGTCGAGTGGAGACCCCGGTCGCCAGCGATCATCGCGCCATCGGTATCGGCCGGGATCCACGATCTGCGACGGCCCGTGGACGCCTTCCGCTTGAAACCGGGACGCCGGATCCGGCAGCCGCTCGCCGTCGTCCACGACATAAAGGTATTTGTTGCCGTCAGCTGCACCCCGAACCCAGGTCTCGAACGTGCCGTGTTCAGCGCCGGCGAGCGGATGCGTGCCGGCCGCGCGTCCATCGAGCAGTTCGAGTGAGATGCTGCGGACGTCGGGTGCCCAGATGCGGAACAGGACGCCATCGCCCGACGGAATCGCACCGAAGAACCCTGGCACGATCGAAACGTCTGCTGTACTTCGAGGCATCACGGCACCAGGCGAAGAATGCCGGCAAGCGGGATCCGCAGCCAGTCCGGACGGTTGTTCAGTTCGTAATTGAGTTCGTACAGCGCCTTGTCGAGCACGAACAATCGAAGCAGCTCGTCGCGCTGGGTCGGTTCCTGCGGGATGAAGACGGCGTTGGACGCAGTGGAAAAATACCCGCGGAGGAAGGAGGCGGTCGTCCATGTTTCCCAGAGCTCAGCCCATTGCGCAAGGGCCTCGGGCGTGCCGGGGCGCGAAGCGGCGTGCGCGAACACCCCCGCATGCGCCGCGTAGCTGAAGGAGCGCATCATGCCGGCGACGTCCTTCAGTGGAGACTGTTTCTCCCGCCGTTGCGCCAGCGGACGCGCGGGTTCTCCCTCGAAATCGAGGATGTAGAAGTCATCCTCCGACCAGAGGACCTGCCCGAGATGGTAGTCGCCGTGCACGCGGATCTTTGCGGTCGTGAGCTGCAGTGCCGGCGCGTTGCGCAGCTGTTCGAGAAGCGCCTCTCGCCGCTCCAGCAGTTCAGGGGCGGCCCCTGCGTCTTCGAGGCCCTTCAGAGCGGCAAGCGCTTGTGCGACAGCGTCCATGCTGAGCGCTCGCATGTCATCGCTCGTGAACGGCTCCGGTACGAAGGCACGGTTGGTGGCATCGGATGCGAGGCCCAGGTGCATCTCCGCGGTTCGCCGGCCAAGTGTTTCCGCAGTACCGAGATAGGCACCGATCGTGTCTCGCGCTATCGGCGGCGGCTCTGCGGCGATCAATGCGGAGTAGGTCTCCGGACCGGGCTCTCCTGCCGGTTGCCGCTGCGCGACATCATCGTAGAACCGGCGGACTTCGTCGGTCGCATGCGTCCAGCCGTCCGCCTGGCTCTCGACGAACTGGTGCAGCGTGGCAAGAGTCGCAGACGTCTCGCCCAGCGTTTCGTGTTGAAGTGAGCCCGCGATCGCAGGTACGCGGGTGAAGCGTGCCTGTTCCGTGAGATGCCGCCCGATCTCGAGGTCCGGGTTCACGCCTGGTTCAATTCGCCGGAACATCTTCAGGATCAGCCGATCCCCGAACACGACTGAGCTATTGCTCTGGTCGGCAACGAGGCGCCGCGGTGCGAGATCCCCCTCGCCGCGAAGCGTGCTGAACGCCTCGGTCTGCGCGGTGTGGACCATGCCACGCTTCGTCTTGACCTGCTCCTGGAACCCGATCGCGTCGAGGAGCGTTCGGGCGAAGCGATCGTCGAGCCAGCCGTCGAACAGCACCCCTTTTCGCGCCCCGGTGATGCTGGCGAGCACCGCGTGCCCGTGCCGTTCGATCAACGCCGCGGTCTCGACGTGATTGCAGATGGTGAGCGGCAGGAAATAGCGATCCTTGGTTCCGCCATCGACGAAGTCCACTTCGACGATTGTCACGAAAAGAGGCTGAGGCACACGGCGCAGGAGCCCCCAGTCGGCGAAGCGTGCGGACTTGATGCGGCGTCCTTTGCCGCCGAACCAGCGCTGGCGCATCAGGAAGGGAACGAGAAGGTCGCGTTCGATCAGCGTGCGCACGTTGCCGTCGAGGAGCGTGTCCCAGGCGACGCCCATGAAGAGCGCGGGCAGCTGCGGGATTTCACTAGCCGGCTCCGGCGCCATCCGGGCAGACAGCGGAGCTGGCGCCTGCTGGAGACGGAACCAGTAGAAGCCGTACGCGTTGATGGTCAGGAAGTACGGCAAGTCGCCGATTCGAGGGAACTCCGTCGTGCCAAGGAGCTCCACCGGGATCATGCCGCGGAATCGGGAGAGGTCGAGTTCCACCGGCTGCGCCGTCCGCGAGAGGTTGGCGACGCAGAGAATCGTTTCGTCCTCGTGGCTGCGAACGTAGGCGAGCACTTTGCGGTTCTGCGCCGGAAGGAAGTCGATCGCACCGCGGCCGAAGATCCTGGATTGCCGCCGCAGAACGATCAGCCGTTTCATCCACGCGAGCAGCGAGAACAGCGAGCGCTCCTGCGCTTCGACGTTGATCGACTGGAACCCGTAGACGGGATCCATGATCGGCGGTGCGTACAGGCGGGCGGGGTCGGTGCGCGAGAATCCGGCGTTGCGATCGCCGGTCCACTGCATCGGGGTACGGACGCCGTTGCGATCGCCGAGGTAAACGTTGTCGCCCATGCCGATCTCGTCGCCGTAGTAGATGATCGGCGTGCCTGGCATCGACATCAGCAGGCTATTCAGCAATTCGACCCGGCGCCGGCTGTTCTCGAGCAGCGGCGCGAGCCGGCGGCGGATGCCGACGTTGATCCGCATCTGCGGATCGGCCGCGTAGGCCTGGTACATATAGTCGCGTTCTTCGTCGGTGACCATCTCGAGCGTCAGCTCGTCGTGGTTGCGGAGGAACATGGCCCACTGGCAGTTCTCGGGAATATCCGGCGTCTGCCTCAGGATCTCGACAATCGGATGACGGTCTTCCTGGCGCAGCGCCATGAACATGCGCGGCATCAGCGGGAAGTGGAACGCCATGTGGCACTCGTCGCCATCGCCGAAGTACGGCCGAACGTCGGCCGGCCACTGGTTCGCTTCGGCCAGGAGCATACGATCCGGATATCGCTCGTCGAGTGCCGCCCGAATCTTCTTCAGAACGTCGTGGGTCTGGTCGAGGTTCTCGCAGATCGTCCCTTCGCGCTCGATCAGGTAGGGCACTGCATCGAGACGCAGTCCGTCGACGCCTCGGTCGAGCCAGAACCGCATCACCCTGATCACCGCGTCGAGGACGGCCGGATTATCGAAGTTGAGATCCGGCTGGTGGTGGAAGAACCGGTGCCAGTAGTAGGCCTTTGCGGTGTCGTCCCAGCTCCAGTTCGAGGTCTCGGTGTCGGTGAAGATGATCCGGACGCCTTCGTACTTCCGGTTGGTCTCGCTCCAGACGTAATAGTCGCGCTCGGGTGAATCAGCTGGCGCGCGCCGCGCCGTCTGGAACCACGGATGCTGGTCGGACGTGTGGTTGATGACCAGCTCCGTGATCACGCGGATCCCGCGGCGATGGGCGTCTTCGACGAACCGGTCGAAGTCCTCGAGCGTGCCGTAACTCGGGTGGATGTTCTCGTAGTCCGCGATGTCGTATCCATCGTCTCTGAGCGGCGATGGATAGAAGGGCAGCAGCCATACACAGTTGATCCCCAGGCTCTCGAGATACGGAAGCTTCTGGGTCAGGCCGGCAAAGTCGCCGACTCCGTCGTTGTTGCTGTCGAAGAACGCGCGGACATGGACCTGGTAGATGACCGCGTCCTTGTACCAGAGCGGATCCTTCTGCTCGGCGGGCAGCATCAGAGTTTGGGCTCCGCTGGCTCCTCCGCGAGCGGAGCCGGGAGCTCCACCGTGAGGATGTGGGCAACGCGCAGGCTCGGGTCGAGCCGCACGTAATTCCATTCTCCTCGCCAGTAATAGCGCTCGCCCGAGAGCAGATCGGTCACTTCGAGGGTTGCGTCACTCGACGCGCCCCAGTCCGACAGCGGCAGCTGCACGTACCCATGCTGCATCAGAAAGGGATCGAGGTTCACGATCACGAGCACGAGGTCGGTGCCGTCTTCGGACCGCTTGCTGTAAGCGATCAGCTGTTCGTTGTCGGTGTGGTGGAAGCGCAGGCCCCAGTCGCGCTGCAGCGCCGGGTGTTCGGCGCGAATCGCATTCACCTGCGCGATCAATTCGGCGAGGCTGGTCGGATCCTCGAAGTTGCGCGGGCGGATCTGGTACTTCTCGGAGTCCAGGTACTCTTCGCTTCCCGGTTTGACCGGGACGTTTTCCGCGAGCTCGTAACCGCTGTAGATCCCGTAGTTGGCGCCTAGCGTCGCCGCCAGTACGAAGCGGACCTGGAACGCCGGCCGTCCGCCATGCTGCAGATACTCGTGCAGGATGTCCGGCGTATTGGCGAACAGGTTCGGACGCATGTATTCGCGAACGCCGGTCTGCGTCAGCTCCGTGAAGTACTCGGTCAACTCCTCGCGCGTGTTGCGCCAGGTGAAGTACGAGTACGACTGCGAGAAGCCGCTCTTCGCCAGGTATTTCATGATCTTCGGCCGGGTAAAGGCCTCCGACAGAAAGATGGTGTCAGGGTGCCGGGCCTGGATCGAGGCGAGCGCCCACTGCCAGAACCGGAACGACTTGGTGTGCGGGTTGTCGACCCGGAAGATCTTCACGCCGTGGCCAATCCAGAATTCGATGATGCTCTTCAGCTCTTCCCAGAGCGCCGGCCAGTCGCTCGATTCGAAGTTGATCGGATAGATGTCCTGGTATTTCTTCGGCGGATTTTCCGCATACTTGATCGTCCCGTCGGGACGCCGCTTGAACCACTCGGGGTGCTCGGCAACATACGGATGGTCGGGAGACACCTGGTAGGCGAGATCGAGTGCGATCTCGAGTCCATGCGTGCGCGCGGCGGCAACGAACCGATCGAAGTCTTGGAGCGTGCCCAGCCCAGGTTCAACCGCCTTGTGACCGCCGGTCGCCGCGCCAATGGCCCATGGACTCCCCGGATCCCCGTCCGTGGCGGTTAACCTGTTGTTCGGTCCCTTCCTGAAGCTGACCCCGATGGGATGGATCGGCGGAAGATACAGCACGTTGAAGCCCATGCTTGCGACGTAGGGCAGGCGGGCGGCCGCTTCGTCGAACGTTGCGCTTCGCGTCGGGTCAGTTCCGGCCGAACGGGAAAACATCTCGTACCATGCTCCGAATCGCGCGCGGGGTGTCTCGACGGTGACGCCGAGCACGCGATCGTAACGAGTTGCCGCGTTTCGCTCCGGGCGTGACGCCATTGCCGCCTGCAGCGCGGCACTGAGCGCTATCGTCACCCGCTCTTCTACCGTGATCGCCGGATCGCGCAGTTGCGCTGACTGCGACGTTCCTCTCACGATCTCGGCTCCTTCGAGCAGTTCTGACGCGACGTCCTGTGCGGCGCCAACCTTCTTCGAGAGTTCGAGGCGCCAGCTGGTGAAGCGATCGATCCAGCCCTCGATGGTGTACTCGAAGGCGCCGAGTGCATCCACGATGAATGACGCCGTGAAGCGGTCGTTTCCAGCGGGCTCCATCCGCACTTCGGTCCAATCCGGTGCGCCCCGCCGCCGGTGCAGCAGCGCGGCCGCCACCGAGTCGTGGCCATCAGCGAACACGTCCACGCTGACGCGCACCCTCTCTCCTGCGGTTCGTTTGATCGGGAACCGGCCGCCGTCGATTTCGGGATAGACGTTTTCGACGATGACGCGGCGCTGGAGTGCTGCGTCCATCAGTGCGCTCCGGCGGGCCCCCAGTCAGCAGCCCGGCGGCCGGGTTCAACACGCGAAGTGATCCGCAACACGGCGACCGAACGGTCGCGCAGCTCGTAGCGGTCGCCGCCGTTGAGCCGCCGTGACGGCAGCCACGGATCCGCGGTATCGAGCAGCGTCTCCCAACGCTCCTGAGGGGCGATCTCGGGGAGAACGAACGGGATCGATTTCGTGTCCGCGTTCAACATCACCATGAGTGTGTCGCCGACGACGCGACGGCCGCATTCGTCCGCTTCGTCGATGGCGTCGCCGTGCAGCTGCATGCCGATACAGCGCACGTCAACTGAGCTCCAGCCCTCTTCGGTCATTTCCTGTCCCGATGCCTCGAGCCAGGTGATGTCGGTTACCCTGACGCCGCGGGTCCGCCGCCCCTGTAGAAATTTGCGACGCCGCAGCACCGGGTTCTCCTTCCAGACGCGGATCAGCCGTGTCGTGAACTGGAGCAACTCACGTTGATGCGGCGCGAGCTCCCAGTTGGTCCAGCTGATCTCGTTGTCCTGGGCGTAGGCATTGTTGTTCCCGTGCTGCGTCCGGCCGACCTCGTCGCCACCGCTGATCATCGGCACACCGACCGACATCATCAGCGTCGCGAGAAGATTGCGGCGCTGACGTTCTCGCAGCTCGACGATGTGACGGTCCTCGGTTGGGCCCTCGACGCCGCTGTTCCAACTCAGATTGTGGTTCTCGCCGTCCTGGTTGTTCTCGCCATTCGCCGCGTTGTGCTTGTCGGCGTAGCTGACGAGATCCGAGACGGTGAAGCCATCATGGGCGGTCACGAAATTGATGCTCGCGTAAGGCCGCCGGCCGCTCTGTTCGTAGAGATCGCTGCTGCCCGACAGACGAGTGGCGAGCTCGGAGACGACACCGCCATCACCGCGCCAGAATCGCCGCACGGTATCGCGATACTTGCCGTTCCATTCCGTCCACTTGGTGGGGAAGTTGCCGACCTGATAGCCGCCCTCGCCGAGGTCCCACGGCTCGGCTATGAGCTTCACCTGCGACAGTACGGGATCCTGGTGAATGATGTCGAAGAAAGCACCCAACTTATCGACCGCGTGCAACTCGCGAGCCAGAGCACTGGCGAGATCGAATCGGAAACCATCGACGTGCATCTGCTGCACCCAGTAGCGCAGGCTGTCCATGATGAGCTGCAGCACGCGCGGGCTGCGCATGTTGAGCGTGTTCCCGCAGCCGGTGAAATCCTGGTAGAAGCGCGGTTGCTGGGGAAGCAGGCGGTAGTAAGACGCGTTGTCGATGCCGCGCAATGACAAGGTCGGGCCGAGGTGATTGCCTTCGGCCGTGTGGTTGTACACGACATCGAGGATCACTTCGAGACCGGCCGCATGCAGCGCCCGCACCATGAACTTGAACTCGCGCGCCGCGGCGAGTGGTGACGCGGCCGCAGCGTAGCGGCTGTCG
>Ga0126307_10002258_pt1 | contig 12976 bp, 6 predicted proteins | sample Plot28_FD_89955 | JGI IMG/M metagenome (GOLD analysis project Ga0126307, IMG submission 89955) | Serpentine soil microbial communities from UC McLaughlin Reserve, CA, USA - Plot28 | ecosystem: Environmental > Terrestrial > Soil > Grasslands | place: USA: UC McLaughlin Reserve, Lake County...
AAGCGGGGTAAGTCGTATAGGTTATCATTGAAAGACCTGCGTGCCATTCCGTTTGTCGGTGCCTGGAGTCAATTAAAACACAATGTGCCTGGATATTATGGGTTAGGCACGGCGTTGCAGACAATAGAAAAAAATGGAAAGTTCGATGAGATAAAACACATTTATCAGCGGTCACAATATTTCAAAACACTGATAGACAATTGTGAAATGGCCATGAAGAAAACATTTTTTCCGCTCACTGCTTATTTATCGGACCATCCGTTATATGGAGAAATCTGGAACATGATCTATGAAGAGTATGAACGTACACAGAAATACCTTTTCAAACTATCGGGACAAAACGAATTGATGAGCAATTACCCGGTTGAGCAGTTATCTATCCAGATGCGTGAAAAAATTGTTTTGCCACTGACCACTATACAACAATATGCTTTAACAAGGTTGAGAGAAGAAAAAAACTTCGATCCAAAGAATAAGGAAATTTTGGAACGCCTTGTAGTGCGTAGTTCTTTTGGTATCATCAATGCAGGAAGAAACTCTGTTTAAAAATAAAACGCCCCATAACTTTTATGAAGCGTTTTTGTCAGGCAAGCGTTAGCGCAACGATAGAAACTAAGCAGGTAGCACTTCTCTTAAAAGGAAACTTTGGTCTTTGGCTTCCAAAGAAGATCCACCCATTAAAAACTCATCCACTTTCTTAGCACATTCGCGTCCCTCACTGATAGCCCATACCACCAGCGATTGACCACGTCTCATATCTCCGGCACTGAATATTTTGGAAATATTGGTTTGATAGTTTTTTTCAGACGCTTTTACATTTCCTCTTTCGTCAAGATCTACACCTAATTCATTTAATAAGCCCTCGTGTTGCGGATGTACAAAGCCCATAGCCAATAAAGCTAATTCACATGGTATCTCTCTTACCGAATTTGTTATTTCACTGAAGCCGGCCGTTCTTCCATCAGGCGTTATTTTCCATTCCAGCTCAACAACCTTCAAAGCTTTCAGGTTTCCAGCTTCGTCTCCTATAAATTCTTTGGTAGCAATAGCCCAATGCCTGTCGGCGCCTTCTTCATGAGAAGAGGTAACTTTTAAGACCATGGGATATGTAGGCCATGGCATATTGGAGGTTCTGTCAGCTGCTGGTTTTGGAAGTAATTCAAATTGAGTAATTGTTTTTGCGCCTTGACGGTTGGAAGTGCCGATACAATCGCTTCCGGTATCACCGCCGCCGATTACGACCACATTTTTTTCTGAAGCCCACATGTTTTCGCCGTCAACCACACGATTGCTAACACGTTTATTTTGTTGCTTTAGAAAATCCATCGCAAAATGAATTCCATTCAGCTCTCTGCCCGGTATTTCTAGGTTCCTTGGAATAGTTGAACCTCCCGCTAATACAACTGCATGAAACTCTCGCAATATATCATTGATACGGATATTTACGCCTACATCGGAGTTACATTTAAAAACAACACCTTCTTCTTCCAATAAATTAATGCGACGTTCTACAACCCATTTTTCTAATTTAAAATCAGGTATGCCATAGCGCAACAAGCCACCAGGTGCATCATCTCTTTCAAAAACGGTAACTGAATGGCCAGCATAATTTAACTGAGCCGCTGCTGCTAGTCCTGCCGGGCCCGAGCCAATGACAGCAACCTTTTTCCCTGTCAGAAATGTAGGCTTATGCGGCTTTACAAAACCTTTATCAAAGGCAATTTCAATGACATGCTTTTCTATTTCTTCAATAGTAATGGCAGGCTGATTTATTCCTAATACACAGGCGCTCTCGCAAGGGGCAGGACATATGCGGCCCGTGAATTCGGGGAAATTATTGGTGAAAGAAAGTACTTCGTAGGCTTCTTCCCAGTTTTCCCGGTATACCGCATCATTGAATTCAGGAATAAGATTTCCTAAAGGACACCCGTTATGACAAAACGGAACACCACAATCCATACAGCGTGCAGCCTGTTGATTCAACTTCTGAGCCGTGTACCGATGTACAAATTCATTGTAGTCTTGTACACGCTCCTGCACCGGCCGTTTTTCAGGAAGTTCTCTTCCAAATTCTAAAAAACCTGTTGTCTTACCCATGAAAAGTTTTGTTGTTTGTAGTTTTGTTCTTCTTATAGTTATAGCATAGCAATCGATAGCGTCTTAAGCAATATTCTTTTGAACCATTGTACTCACCAGATTCGATTGAAGAACTTTTTTATAATCTTTAGGAAACACTTTAATGAAATTTTTTAGCTGGTTATCAAAGTCATCCAATACAAATTTGGCTACTGTGCTCCCGGTATAGTCAAAATGATTTTGAATCATGTTCCTCAACTCGTCCGAATCAGCATCTGTTACGGGGTCAAGGTCTACCATCTCCTGATTGCACATAGTCACAAACGTTCCTTTTACATTATATACATAAGCGATACCGCCACTCATGCCTGCCGCAAAGTTTCTACCTGTATCACCAAGTATTACTACCCGCCCGCCAGTCATGTATTCACAACCATGATCGCCTATACTTTCAACAACAGCATTTACACCGGAGTTCCGGACACAGAAACGTTCACCTGCTTTGCCCCTGATATAAGCATTACCTGATGTGGCGCCATAAAAAGCCACGTTTCCAATAATAATATTTTCTTCCGGTGTGAAACGTGATTGCTGATGAGGGTAGACAATTAATCTCGCACCGGAAAGTCCTTTTCCAAAATAATCATTGGCATCACCTTCAAGTTCAAGCGTAAGGCCATGGGTATTGAACGCGCCAAAGCTTTGTCCTGCTGTACCGGTAAATTTAAAATGAAGTGTATCATCAGGTAACCCTTCCGACTTATATATTTTTGATATTTCGTTTGACAGAATAGTGCCAACTGTTCGGTCGGTATTAAGGATTTTGAAAGAGGCATTTACTTTTTCTCCACTCTCCAGTGCTGTTTTCGCCGCATCCAGCAGTTTCCAATCAAGCAAATTGTCTAAACCATGATCTTGTTCTTCCTGTTTATACAATCCTGTGTGTGATGATGCCGGCTCTTTATATAAAATTGGGGAGATGTCTAATTTACTGTACTTCCAATGCTTGATATCGTTACGAGCTTCAAGGCTATCTACCTGCCCCACCATTTCATTAATTGTTCTGAAGCCTAGTTCAGCCATGATCTCTCTTAATTCTTCTGTAATGAATTTGAAGAAGTTCACTACATGATCTGCATTGCCGTTAAAGCGCTTCCTCAATTCACCATCCTGGGTAGCTATACCAACGGGGCAGGTATTCAAATGGCATTTGCGCATCATGATACAACCTTCTACAATTAACGCAGCGGTTGCAATACCCCATTCTTCCGCACCTAGTAAAGTGGCAATAGCAATATCACGACCGGTTCTTAGCTGACCATCTGATTGTACAATAACACGGCTGCGTAAGCCATTTTTTACTAATGTCTGGTGTGTTTCTGCTAAACCGAGTTCCCATGGTAAACCTGCATGTTTAATGGAACTGATTGGTGAAGCACCGGTACCGCCGTCATGACCTGCTATCAATATTACATCGGCCTTTGCTTTAGCAACGCCTGCTGCTATTGTTCCCACCCCAGCTTTCGAAACAAGTTTTACACTGATTCTCGCGGTACGGTTGGCGTTCTTTAAATCAAATATCAGTTGAGCCAGGTCTTCAATGGAATAAATATCATGATGGGGCGGTGGAGAGATTAAACCAACACCGGGAGTGGAGTGCCTTACCTTTCCAATCCAATTATCAACTTTATGTCCTGGCAATTGACCACCTTCACCTGGCTTGGCGCCTTGTGCCATTTTAATTTGTAACTCTTCTGCCATTGTAAGATAGTAGCTTGTTACTCCAAAACGGGCAGAAGCTACCTGTTTGATAGCTGACTTCATTGAATCGCCATTGGTTAATGGCTCATACCTTATTTCGTCTTCACCGCCTTCACCAGTATTACTTTTCGCTCCAATCCTGTTCATTGCAATTGCCAGCGTGGAATGGGCTTCATGAGAAATAGAACCAAAGCTCATAGCACCTGTCGCAAAGCGCTTAAAAATACTTTCAGCTGATTCTACTTCCTCAATGGAAATAGAGGGGCGGTTGGGTTTAAATTGAAATAAGCTTCTAAGCGTGCAAGCTTTTTCCGCCTGTTCATTAACAACCTTTGAATATTTTTTAAATGTAGTATAGTCATTCATTTTTGTTGCATACTGTAACAAATGAATGGTTTGGGGATTAAACAAGTGAAATTCACCTTTGCGTTTCCACTCATACAAACCACCGACTGGTAAACGTTCGATAGGTTGCGTTTTTTTGGTAAATGCAAAATGATGTTTGGCTAAAACCTCCCTTGCAATTTCATCAATGCCCATTCCTTCAATACGAGAAGTTGAACCTGAGAAGTATTGGTCAACTACATTTTTATTTAAACCAATGATCTCAAATATTTGTGCACCCTGGTAAGATTGCAATGTTGAAATTCCCATTTTGGAAAACACTTTCAACAGTCCATCATTAACCGCTTTGATATAATTTTTAGTCAGGTATTTTTTGTCTAAGTCGGTGCGGAGTTTGTTTGTCTGTTTAAGATCATTGATAGTAGATAAAGCTAAGTAGGGATTAATAGCTGTAGCTCCATATCCTATAAGGCAGGCAAAATGATGCACTTCCCAAACATCCCCCGCTTCTATTACTAAACCAACCTGTCCGCGAAGACCTTTGCGTATCAGGTGATGATGTACAGCCGCTGCAGCCAGCAAAGAAGGAATAGGTGCGTGTTCAGAATCGATAGCACGATCAGACAAAATCAACACTTCAAATCCATCTTCAACAGCATCAGTTGCATAACGGCACAGACGATCCAAACCTCTTTTTAGAGAACCATTTTTGCCATCGGCTCTGAAATAAGTTTGCAATGTCTTTGCCTGGAAAATACCCGTGTCTATACTGCGGAGCTTTTCCATTTCATGATTGGTGAGAACCGGGTGTTTAAGGGCGACACTATGACAAGCTATAGGATCTTCAGACAACAGGTTTCCGTTATTACCAACGAAAGTGGCAAGTGACATGACCATTCTTTCACGGATGGGATCAATTGGTGGATTGGTTACCTGCGCAAACAATTGTTTGAAATAGCTACTTAGATGTTGTGGTTGGTCGCTTAACACAGCAAGCGGAACATCAGACCCCATTGAGCCAATCGGTTCTTTGCCTTCTAATGCCATGGGGCTTAGAATTGTATCCAGGTCTTCAGTTGAGTAACCAAATGCCTTTTGATATTTAAATACCTGGTCGTGTTCAAGATCAGTGAACTGCACACGTGGTTCTGGTAATTCTTCGAGACGAATTTTATATTTATTCAACCATTCTGCATAAGGTTTTTGAGAACAGATGGTTTGTTTCAATTCATCATCGCTAATAATTCTTCCCTGTTCAAGGTCTACAACAAACATTTTACCCGGCTGGAGTCTTCCTTTCTCTTTTACCAGAGCGGGGTCAACAGGCAACACGCCAGTTTCAGAGGCCATGATAACCCGATCATCAGTCGTAACACAATAGCGGGAAGGGCGTAAACCATTTCTATCTAACGTTGCGCCTATTATCTTACCATTTGTAAATGAAATGGAGGCAGGTCCGTCCCACGGCTCCATAAAGGAAGCATGAAATTCATAGAAAGCCTTTTTTAAAGGATCCATGAGGTCATTATCATCCCATGCTTCCGGGATTAACATCATCATTACATGAGGTAAGGAACGGCCGCAAAGCATAAGAAGTTCTATCATATTGTCAAGGCAGGCCGAATCCGATTGTCCCTCTGTAATAATCGGCAACAACATATCCATTTCTTCCCTGGTAAAATAAGGAGAAGTAAAATTTCTTTCGCTTGTTTTTAACCAGTTAAGATTTCCCTGCAACGTATTGATCTCACCATTATGTGCTATATAGCGGAAAGGCTGTGCCAGTTTCCAGGAAGGAAATGTATTAGTGGCAAATCGGGAGTGTATAAGTCCAAAGGCTGATACTAATCGTTTATTCCGAAGATCTGGATAGTATTCACGAAGTTGTAGACTGGTGAGCTGTCCTTTATAAACAATTGTTTTATAAGAAAAAGAAGCAATATAAAAACCAACAGCATCTTTTTTTACTGTGTTATTGATAGTATGAGAAGCGTAGTTTCTTAAAAGAAAAAGCTTGCGTTCGAATTCTTCAGGGTTGGTGATGTGGTCTGGACAAGCAACAATAACCTGCTCTATTTCCGGCTCTACTGATAAGGCAGTAAAACCAATTGTATCCGGATCCACGGGAACTTTCCTGTACGCTAATACTTCAAGACCTAACTTATCAGCACAGCGATTAAAAATGTCACGGCATTCTTCTTTTAGCCGAATGTCTTTCGGGAAAAATAAAACACCAACACCGTATTTACCAAAGGGAGGCAAGTGCACACCCAACTTTCCATACTCATCAAAGAAAAATTCATGCGGTGTTTGAATCATAATGCCAGCGCCATCACCGGTATTATACTCACACCCGCACGCACCTCTGTGTTCCATATTTTCAAGGATTGTCAGCGCATCGGAGATAATCTGGTGGGACTTGTGGCTTTTTATGTTTGCAACGAAACCAATACCACAGGAATCATGTTCGAATGCAGGAGAGTAGAGACCAGTGTTATTACTTGCCATAATATAATTGCTAAAGAAAGGCGTTTGCCTTTGGTTAATAATTATAGCAAGCGAGCCTTACGAATATACATAAATGAGTGGCTTAAAAATCAGCTACCAACGAAAAACTATACACTGTAAATAAACATTTGACCCCTTTGGAGCCGGGAGAAAAGGGCACTTTTTTCCGTCAATTTAAATTAAATTTTAAAAAATATGTTCTATTTTTGACAACCCTTACAAAGAAAGCAAATCAAACGGCAGTTCTGGCTAGTTTTTTAGCCATGCATGTGGTGTAGTAGCGATATTTATGCAGGATATATTCACATTATAAAAAATAAAATTTGAATCGGTTTGATTTCTTCCCTAATTTTATTTTTATAAATGACCCCAAGGAGTTTTGACTGGAGAAACTTTCAAAGAAGATGATTGATACAAAAAATTAAGACCAACAATTTTTATCCACCTCTTGATTACTGGAAAATAGCACTTAAGGATCGGAGAGATCTTAAGAAGAATAAATAACGAAGGTATTGCTTGCAACTATCTGAGCTTCTGAAACAAGCTCAGTTCAAGCAATACCTTTCATTTTTAACTTAAATACCATTACAATGTTACGAAAAATTACACTATCTGCTATTGCCATGTTTACACTTAACAGCGTTTTTTCACAGGATTCTACTAAGGCCTCTGCCCTCACTATTTCCGGCTCAGCCGATGTTTACTATAAGTATGATTTTGGTAAATCAAAGGCGAATAACCTTACTTCTTTCACAACATCTCATAACAGTTTTGAATTAGGCATGGCCAGTGTAAAATTCAACTACAAAACTTCTAAAGTTGAAATGGTTGCTGATCTTGGTTTTGGAAAGAGAGCACAGGAATTTTCTTACAATGATGAAGGAATATTGGCCGGTGTAAAACAATTATATCTGAGTTATTCTCCAAGTACCTGGTTGAAATTGACGGCCGGTAGCTGGGCTACACATGTAGGTTATGAATTAGTAGACGCATACCTGAATCGCAATTACAGTATGTCTTACATGTTTACTAATGGTCCGTTTTTTCATACGGGTGTAAAGGCAGAAGCAACATATAAAACCAGCGGATTTATGATTGGTCTTGCCAATCCTACTGACTTCAAATACGTACCCGAAGGATTTATGAATAAAAAATTCTTTCTTGCCCAGTATAGTTTCGCTCCCAGCGATTTCTTTAAAGCATATTTTAATTATGCAGGAGGACAAAACATTGATACGACAAAATCAAAACAGTTTGATTTAGTACTTACAAGTAAGCTAAGCAGCAAATTTAGTTTGGGTTATAATGGAACTGTTAATCGTACACAGACCTACCTGGGAGATAAAGTTTATGATGATGAGAAAAGCTGGTGGGGTTCTGCCTTATACTTAAATGTTGATCCGACCAGCAGTTTTGGTCTTACACTTAGGGAAGAATACTTCAGTGACAAGAATGGTTTAAAAGTTTATAGTGCACAACCTGAAGGAGGTAGCGTTTTCGCTACTACTTTGTCTGCGCTTTTCAAGGTTGATAATTTAATCTTCATTCCAGAGTTCCGCCTTGACAAAGCCAGCAAGTCTATATTTTCTGATAAAGACGGCAAAGCCACGAAGACATCTGCCAATGTATTATTCGCAGCCATTTATTCATTCTAAATTTTTTAAGCATCACCGATAAATTTTAAATCAATGAACAAAATCAAACTAAAAAACGCACTGCCGTTTTTGATTCTTTCCGTAATTGCTATTGCTGCTGTGTTTGTCCCTACTTTACCCAACTTTGATGATGGAAAATACAATTCCGCTGATACGGCATGGATATTGGTAGCCACAGCTTTAGTTTTTCTAATGACTCCAGGTCTGGCTTTTTTTTATGGAGGAATGGTAAACCGTAAGAATGTGCTTTCAACCATGATGAAAAGTATCGTAGCTGCTGGCGTGGTAGGGGTTTTATGGATCGTGGTAGGATATAGTTTGTGTTTTGGTACATCAATAGGCGGCTTTATTGGAAATCCACTAACGCATCTTTTTTATAAAGGTGTTGCTTCCGGAGAACCATGGAGTTTGGCTCCCTCTATTCCAAAGCCCCTTTTTTCAATGTTTCAGTTGATGTTCGCAATAATTACTCCGGGTTTAGTTGTAGGTGCTATAGCAGAACGTATGCGTTTTACAGCCTACGTTTTATTCACTGTGCTATTTAGCTTGCTGGTATATGCTCCGCTTGCACATTGGAGCTGGCATCCTGACGGTTTCCTTTTTAAAATGGGAGCACTGGATTTTGCAGGAGGTACCGTTGTACATATTTCGGCTGGTTGCGCTGCACTCGCCGGTGCATTGGTTTTAAAGCGTAGAAAATCACATATTGAAAAAAGAGAAAATGCACCTGCTAATATCCCCTATGTATTAATTGGTACGGGATTGTTGTGGTTTGGATGGTTCGGTTTCAATGCAGGTTCTGCGTTGGGAGCAAATGCACTTTCGGTTTCTGCTTTTTCAACAACAAATACAGCTGCCGCAGCTGCAGGTTTATCCTGGATGTTCTTTGATGTACTGAGAGGAAAAAAACCATCTGTAGTAGGTTTTTGTATTGGAGCAGTAGTTGGATTGGTTGCTATCACTCCTGCTGCAGGCTTTGTAGCCATCCCACAAAGTATTTTCATTGGTATGGTGGCCGCGGTAATTTCAAATCTCGCTGTTCATATCCGGTCAAAATCAACTCTTGATGATACATTAGATGTTTTTCCTTGTCATGGAATTGGTGGCATGGTGGGCATGTTAATGACTGGTATATTCGCTACGGTTGCAGTGAATTCTGCCGGTAATAATGGCTGGGCTAATGGCAATTTTAGCTTCTTTGTAACCCAACTAAAAGCAATGGGATGTGCAGTAGGTTATAGCTTCATTGTATCATTCGTGATTTTCAAGTTTATTAATTTTATTGTTCCCATTAGAGTAAGTAATAAAGAAGAAGAAGAAGGTCTCGATGCAAGTCAGCATAATGAAAAATACGTTCAAGGTACTTTGCTCGTGTCCACCAAAGAAGGATTAGTAGAGGAAGAGATCGTTAATTAAAATTTCTGCTTATCTCTGTTTTGCCATAATGGAAATGGTTTGATGCACCATTTCATGAATCTGCACAAAAGTCAAGGTTGATCCTTGGCTTTTGTGCTTTATCAATTTAAGGTTGAGTGAGCAAGTTTTTGGTTCGAATAACGCAAGTCTTAGTAAATTTCCGTTCAGAAAACAAACTGCAATTTTAATTAACCATTTATGGAAAATAAAAAGTCTTTGTCAAGGAAAGACTGCGGTGCTACAGATAAAGGCAGAAGAGCTTTTCTCAAGCAATCATCCGCATTAGCAGCTTTGGCTATTGCTCCTCCTGCACTGGTAAACGCAGCAGAGTCCGGGCTTGACGACAAAGTAGCTGGTTTTTTTGAGAAAGTTCCTATACAAATAGACGTTAATGGTGCTTCCTATAAACTTTCTATTGAACCGCGGGTTACGCTTCTTGATCTATTACGGGAGCAACTTCATTTGACCGGTTCAAAAAAGGGTTGTGATTATGGTCAATGCGGCGCTTGTACTGTGCATGTCAATGGGAAGCGGGTCTTGTCCTGTTTAAGCCTTGCAGTAATGCAGGACGGAAAAAAAATAAATACGATTGAAGGTCTGGCGAAAGGAGATCAACTGCATCCAATGCAGGAGGCTTTTATCAAACATGACGGATTTCAATGTGGTTACTGCACACCCGGCCAGATCATGTCAGCAATTGCCTGCGTGCGGGAAGGACATGCTAATACCGAAGAAGATATCCGGAACTATATGAGTGGAAACATTTGCCGCTGTGGTGCATATCCCAATATTGTAGATGCTATTATGGATGTGAAAAAACAAGGGGGTGCAACATGATCAACTTCGATTATTCTAAACCGTCAAATCAAAAGGCTGCTATAGATGCTATTAACAAATATTCATCTGCTCAATTTATTGCCGGCGGCACCAACCTGGTCGATTTAATGAAAAGGGGAGTAGTCAGTCCGCAAAAGCTTATCGATATCACCAATCTTCCATTAAAAAACATTGAGCAGAAAAATGGCTTTATCCGAATTGGCGCGTTGGCATTAAACAGCGAAGTAGCAGAGCATGCCTTAATTATAAAAAAACTTCCTTTACTGTCACAAGCTCTAAAAGCCGGCGCTTCACCTCAATTGCGAAACATGGCAACTGTGGGTGGTAACTTAATGCAGCGAACCCGTTGTCCTTACTTCTATGATGTTACAATGCCTTGTAACAAAAGAAAACCTGGAACGGGTTGTGGGGCTTTAAAAGGGTACAATAGAATGCATGCTATCCTCGGTGCTTCTGATCAATGTATTGCGGTTCATCCGAGCGATATGTGTATTGCATTAGCTGCATTAGATGCAAAAGTGGTAGTGAGTAATTCAAAGACTGAGCGCCGTATTCCGTTTCTTGACTTTCATCGTTTACCCGGAACTACGCCCGACAAAGACAATAATCTCCAGCGAGGAGAATTAATCACTGCTGTTGAAGTGCCGGATAATGATGCTTTTGCAAAAAATGTTTTATACACAAAAATCCGTGATCGTGCCTCTTATGCGTTCGCTCTGGTATCTGTTGCGGCAGCCCTGGATCTGAGAGGTGATATTGTACAAAACGCCAGATTAGCTATGGGTGGTGTGGCCCATAAGCCGTGGCGATTGTTAACTGCAGAAAACTTTCTCAATGGAAAAGCTGCTACGATTGCTAACTTCCAGCAAGCTGCGGTAATTGCATTGAAGGATGCAAAAGGATATGGGTATAATAATTTCAAATTAAAGCTTGCACCGGCTGCAATTGTACAAACACTAAAAATGATTGCTGGTTTATCATAAACAATAACTATGGGAAGCAATTTTTTTGATGCAGCTTTTATTGATGGCCCTGACCGGGTAGACGGAAAAGCTAAGGTAACAGGTGCGGCTAAGTTTTCAGCGGAATTTGATCTGCCGGGACTTACCTATGGTGTATTGGTAGCCAGCACTATTGCTAAAGGCTCTATCACTGCTTTAGATACAAAAGAAGCAGAAAAAGCGCCGGGTGTTTTAGCCATTATTACTCACCTTAATTCACCTAAAGTGCCGGGTTATGATGCAGGTGCAAATCCTGTGAAAGGGCCAACTGGAGGGAAAGGATTACAGGTGTTTGGCGACAATACTATCTACTTTAACGGACAACCCATTGCGCTGGTAATTGCTGATACATTCGAAAGAGCAGTATATGGTGGGTCTTTAATAAAAACCCAATATAAAAAGGAAGATCATCAAACCAATTTTGAAGAACTAAAAAACACAGCTACGCCCCTGGAAGGACAACGATACAATGATTACAAACGCGGTGAAGGAGATGTTTACAAGAATGCTCCGGTGAAAATTGAAGCAGAGTATGTTGTTCCCATGGAAGTGCACAACCCAATGGAATTGCATGCCACTACGGTGGTATGGGAAGCAGAAGACAAAGTAAAAGTGTACGACAAAACCCAAGGCATTAAGTCCACACAACGCAGCATCATGCAGGCGTTCAAACTGCCCGAAGAAAATGTGCAGGTGATTGCACAATTTGTCGGCGGAGGATTTGGTTCGGCATTGCGTACATGGCCACACACAATTGCCGCTTTAATTGGAGCTAAAAAAGTGAACAAACCGTTGAAACTGGTTTTGACCCGCGAACAGATGTTTACGATGGTAGGTTATCGGCCACAGGCTATCCAAAAAATTGGACTTGGTGCTACACCCGATGGAAAGCTTACAGGCATCACACATGAAGCCTTTTCCCACACCTCTTATTATGAAGAGTTTACAGAAGGCATTGTAAATATGTCACGGTTTATGTATGCCTGCCCAAATGTTTTAACCAGTTATAAAGTCATTCCATTAAATGTGAGTACTCCAACGTGGATGCGTGGTCCTGGTGAAGCAACAGGCGCATTTGCTTTGGAATCAGCTTTAGACGAATTGGCTTATGCATTGAATATAGATCCGCTTGAACTGCGTTTACGCAATTACGCCGAAACCGATCCGCAAAGAAATGTTCCCTATTCCAGTAAGTTTTTAAAGGAAGCTTATCAATTAGGCGCGGATAAGATTGGATGGAAGGATCGCAATCCAAAACCACGTTCTATGAAAGAAGGCGATTGGCTGGTAGGTTATGGAATGGGATCGGGCGTATTTGGAGCCTCGAGAGGAACAGCCAAAGCATCGGCCAGATTGAATGCTGACGGCACCCTACTT